>Ga0233425_10000036_pt1 | contig 318962 bp, 246 predicted proteins | sample Watercolumn_Towu_2_FD_181712 | JGI IMG/M metagenome (GOLD analysis project Ga0233425, IMG submission 181712) | Freshwater microbial communities from Lake Towuti, South Sulawesi, Indonesia - Watercolumn_Towuti2014_140_MG | ecosystem: Environmental > Aquatic > Freshwater > Lake | place... | reverse complement strand
TGGGCCTCTGCTGCGCGGCTCTCCTGGCCGACACGCCGGGGGAGGAGGCCGTCAAGGACGCCATCAAGACGCTCAAGGCGAAGCGGGCGGCGGTGAAGGACAAGGCCGACCAAGCCCTGCTCGACACCGCCATCAAGGATTTGGAGGAACGGCTTGCCCAGGTCGGTAAGGGCGACCCGGAACCCGCTGAAAAGAAGGCAGAACCGTTCGTGATGCCGAAGGGGTGGGAACTCAAGTTCAACACGGGCCGGAACCGTCCGACCTACGACCCCAAGACCGGCGAACTAAAGACTACTTACGATTTTACGGACATTAAACAGTTGAAGGATTTTGCCTTCTCTGATGAACTCAAGCCAACCGTCAAAAACGGATTTCTGACAGTCAAGGGCGGCGATGAGATGAAACACGTCGTTCGCTTCCGCACGATTTCGGTGTCTGCAACGGTTGTTCTCGGCGCTGCCACGTCGGTGTTTGATACCAGCAAGAATGACAACGGTCAGCAGTATTATTTGTGGGCTGAACCTGTACGAGGCCACACTGACCTTGTAACTGGAGTCGTGGTGCGCCCTAGATTTCCCATCTTTCATACGGTTAAGGAATACCCACGGAACGTTATTGGCAACGGCGTACCTATTACAATTAAGGACTGGTTTGTGAACGAAACAAAATCAGGTTTGAAGGTTGGAGATATTGATGTGAGTTGGAAGAGACCTACAGACGGAATTGCAGGCCATCTCGTCTTGAATCCAGGGACTGCGCCAAATCAATACGCCAAGCTCGTCATTTCCGGTCGGATTGACACCGAGTGGGCGAAGGAATTCTTCGCGGATTTGAAGTAGACATTCCCATTTCCCCAGAGCATCGCCGTTGGAAGACAACTGGTATATCCTGCGCGACGGCAAGCGACACGCCCCATACTCCGGGGCGGACTTGAAGAAGTATGCCACGTACGGGCATCTTTTGCCCATGGACCTCGTCGTGAAGGGGAAGAGAGAAAAGGGGACATTCTGGTTTTCAGACAAAGTAGAATGTCCCCTTTTCTTCCTTATCGTTAGCCCGCTTCGTGTCATGCAAACCATAGCGGCTGATGCCAACCTTCGGCTCGATCATACACTCTCTTCCTACCGCCTGTGTAATTTCCGGGAGATCCAATGATCCGGCAATTCTCGATACTCATCGGAGCACTCTTGATCCTGGCCGTCGCGAATACGACGCTAGCCCAAGAGAGCGAATTCTTTGACTCGCGACTATCTCAATGGGACAAAGCCGACGGATATTGGGAATACAAGGAAGGCGTATTGATTGCTGCGGCCCCAGAGGGTTTGAAGCGAGCGAACAGGAAAGCGGACTCCACGGCCACCAACCTGATCAGCAAGAAGTCGTACAGCGATTTCGAACTCGCTTTCAAGATTCGCATAGGCCGGCAGGCGCCTGTAGGCATCCCGGGCCTGCGTATTCGCGGCAACGTCATCGATGCAGGCAACCACCTGGTCGCCGGCCCCCTCGTCGCCTGGGAGAATGGCGGCCTTTACGGCGCTAGGGGCGGCCTCGGCACCATTAAGCGCGCTCAGAATATCCCAGGCCTCATCAGCCCGCGCGATTTCAACGACTTCAAGATCACTGCCATCGGCAAACGCGTCACCATTGTCATCAACGGCACAACGGTCATCGACGAGACGATTTCGACGCTGCCTGCATCAGGCGTGGTCGCCTGGTCATTGACCGGACACTCGCCGAGCGACTTCCTGGTGCGCGACATTCGTTTTCGCGACTTGAGCAAAGACGCCAAGCCGCCGGCTGCACCCGAAGTCAAAGAGCCCGCGAAGCCGGCGCGGCTGCGCTATTCCAGGGAAACCATAGAGCTTTTCGGCGCAATTAGCGGCGCGTACGGGTTGAACGACCAATCGGTCGCCGGCGGCGACATCAAGGCAGCAGCCAGGCTGGCTGCATCGCCGGATGCAAACGTGCGACAGATCGCTTCGCATGCGATCCAACTTCATGCCTTGCGCCAATTGCGCACGGAGCAAGGACGAAAGACCCTGGCGGAATTGAAACAACAGATCGAGGTCGATGCCCCGCTCGCTTACGCGAAGCGCCTGATCACCAGCGACACCAAACCGGGCGTTGCTGAACTACTCGAAGACTTGATGGGCAGCAAAGTACAGGATGAATTCAATAAAGCCTATCTGCTAACGCTTTTGAGTATGGACAAGTCGGCCAAGCTGCGGGGACTGATCCAGACGCACGCCCAGTCGAACCCCCCGACCGTGCTTGGCGTCAATCCGGTTGCGATTTTTTGTGAGACGACGCCGCAGACGCTCGGCTCGATCACGATTCGTAATGATTCTGGGCGAACGCTGCACAAGATGGTGCTGGTCGGGCGCCTTGCAGTGGACGCTGAGGCTGCGAAGGCAGCAGGAAAGGCTGAAGACGCGATCGGACGCGACCTACTCCCGGCGATTGGCTTTTCAAAAGAGACGGTCGAAGGCTCTCGCCTGGCCGGGCAGCTACGGGCGCTGGCAGCGCAGATTGATCCGGGCAACTTCGCGTTCGTTCCCGAGGTCAAGCCCGGCGGCAGCGTGCGAATTTCCATTTCACCGCCGCGTGCATTGGTGCGGGCCAAGTCGGCGGACCTTTCGGTCTTTTGTGACGAACTGACGGTCGTCAGTCAGCGCCCAAGCAATTTCTTTGAGGCACAGGTCACGGCAATGTACCCGCCGCAAAAGAAAGTCGAAGTTCCTCGCCCGAAAGGAAAGCCGGCCGATTGAACGGCATCGTTAGTCGGATCTGAACATGCTCCAGCTTCTGTTGCTAACGTTAGCGATTGGTTTTGTCGCCCTTCTTTACTCATCGGTCGGACATGCAGGAGCGTCAGGCTACATCGCCACTTTGACGCTCTTCAGCTATGCGCCCGCGGTCATCAAGCCAACGGCATTAGTCCTCAACATCCTCGTTGCAGTCATTGGTACGGTTCAGTTCGCGCGAGCGGGGCATTTTTCATGGAAGTTGTTTTGGCCGTTTGCTCTGCTGTCGGTGCCGGCCGCATACCTCGGAGGGTATCTTCAACTGCCATCTTCCGTGTTCAAGCCGCTGGTGGGCGGCGTCTTGTTTTTTTCGGCGGCCCGCCTGTTGTTCCGTAAGCGCGATCCCGAAGTGATCTCGCCGCCCCATTTGGCGGTAGCGTTGGCAGTTGGCGCGGGCATCGGATTGCTCTCCGGCCTGACGGGAACGGGCGGCGGCATCTTCCTCACGCCTCTGTTGCTGTTCTGTGGGTGGGCCGGCACTCGATCCGCAGCCGCGATTTCGGCCCCATTCATTCTGGTCAATTCAATTGCAGGGCTGGTCGGCCACTTCAGCAGCGGACAACCCACCCCGTCGTTCGCATGGATACTGGCAATCGCGGTGGTCGCCGGCGGAACTCCGGGGTCGTACTTGGGAAGTAAGCGATTCCCGGTCCGGACGATCACCGTGATGATGGCAGTGGTCCTGGTCATCGCCGGCGCAAAACTGATCTTCACAAGTTGACCGTGCAACCCAATCCAATTCTGAAGCATTCCACCAATCGACTAACAGATGAAAACGCTGGGCACGTCGAAGATGAGCTAAGAGTGATTGTCCATTTCCAACTTCGAGTCAATACTCACCAAGCTGCCTGCAGAATGTCTTCCAGTTCTTCAACGGTTGGCTGTCGCGGGTTTACGCGGATGATGCGTTTGATCGCCAGCGCTTTTTCCGCAAGCGTGTGTAACTGGTCCTTTTGCACGCCGATGTCCCGCAATCGTTGCGGAATGCCGATGTCCTTTTTCAGTTTCTCGACCGCTGCGATGGCTCTTTCGGCGGCAGCCGTTTCGTCGAGGCCTCGTACATCCTCGCCGAGCCACTCCGCGATTTGGGCGAACTCACGCTTACGCAGCGGCAAGTTGTACTGCATGACGAACGGCAGGAGCAGCCCATTGCCGGCGCCGTGCGACACGGGCACGATGCCGCCCACGGGGTACTCGAGGGCGTGAACTAAAGCAACGCCGACATTGGAGAACGCAAGGCCGGCAAGGGTCGCACCGAGGGCCATGCCCTCGCGCGCATTCAGGTCCTTGCCGTCGTGGACGGCGGTTCGAAGATGCTGGCCGCAAAGGCGGATGGCGCGCTCAGCGTTAACGTCGCCCAAGGGATTCTTGCCTTGGTACGCGGATCGCTCGCCTGGAGGCAGCGGAAAATCAACATTATCGACGGCGGTGTATGCTTCAATGGCATGTGTCAGTGCATCGATGCCGCTGTCAGCCGTGACTTTGGGCGGGCAAGTGACCGTCAACATCGGATCGACGAGCGCCAATCTCGGGCGCAAGTAATTGCTCAACAGACCGACTTTCACCTGGTTGTCGGTGTCGGTGAATGCGGCGGCATGCGAAACTTCTGAGCCAGTGCCGGCTGTCGTCGGGACGCAGATCACGGGCATGATCGGGCCGGGCACGAGCGAGTCGCCAAGCCAGTCGCGGGGCGACTTGCCATGGGTCAGCAAGATCGCGGTCATTTTGGCGACGTCCATGTTGCTGCCGCCGCCCAAGCCCAGGACTGCATCAGGGCCGAACTTGCGCGCCGCTGCTGCACATGACTGAGCCAGCTGCAGCGAAGGTTCCGCCTGGCCATCGTCGAAAATGCCGACGGAAAGACCGGCTTCCGACAGTGGACCGTGCACCTCATCGAGTATGCCGGCTTCGACGAGGATTCGGTCGGTCACGACAAAGACGCGTCGGGCTGGCAGAGAACGAACCAGGTCGCCGACTTCTTCGACGGCGTTGCGGCCGAAGACCAACGATGTGGGAGCGTGAAAAGTCCAGGTAGTTCGCATGACGGTTACGCCGGCAGCGCCAGATTAACGGGGGCCTTGTTCCATTTGATACGAAGCGGAATCCGACATTGAGGGCGATCCGGCGTCAATTCGGAAAAAAACCGCCGTTCAGCGACATTTTCATGCAAACTACGCAAAAGGGCTTGACCCTTGGTTCGAACAATCAATGTCCGACGCCAGCCTCGCAAATGACGGGCGAAACGCTTGTCATCATGGCGTCTGGCGGTCATAATTAGACCTTGAAATTGAACATATCAGCACATCGGCGCCGGGGGTATTCTCATGGGCATTTCTCTCAAAATCACTGCCTTGGCGATGAAGCCGTTGGCACAGGGTGCGTGCAGGATCATGGGTTTGGCGGCTGCTGAGGCAGGTGTTTCCGCCGTCACCGATTTTCTCTCGCATCGATTTTCCGACCACAGTCAGAACCTGCATCGAGCGCTTGAAAAATCCCATGATCGGGCATGGAAGTGTGTTGAGATGTCACTGGCCGGCGACTCGTGGTGGCAGTCCGTTCGAAGCCGGCTGCAACCCGCCGAAGAGCGCGCCCTGCAACAACAAATTGTTCAGTTCCTGAAACAAACCGAGCCCGACGCCGTTCAGCGCGAGTCAATTCGCAAACAAGCCCTTACGGAGCTTAAGTCGGCACGCAAAGACGGGCTATTGAAGTATCAACAGGCGGACGCCAAGTCGATGGCCCAACAGACGGCCGACTTCGCTCGCTTCGACAGTCCGACGGCGATCCTCGAAGCTGACCGGGTCGACGTCGATGAGGTCGCCGCCGATCTGCGTCGCGGCGGGTATGAGAGCCTTGCTGCCTGGATTTTGCCGGAGAACGGCCCGCCGCTCTTGGCGATCGCCGTACGCTACTTCTTTCGACGTGCGGTCGAAGAAGACCCGCAATTGTTCCAAGGGCTGGCATTCGCCAAACTCGATGAACTGAAGGCCGAGCAAGAAGCGGCATTTGGCGGCCTCAATGACGCGCTGTCCACTCTCGGTCAACGGCTCGAAGAACTGCTCGGCGACATTCAAGCGGCCGTCGTTGAAACGCGCGACACCGTTTTGGACATTCGCGTGGAGCAAGAGCGGCAAGGTCGGCAAAACTCCGACATGTATCAGGCAGTCATCGCCCTGCAGCAGAAGCTCGACATGATGCATACGCAGGTGCGGCCGCGCGACAGCTTGTCAATTCGCAGCGACGATGAGCGCCGCCTGGTGCGCCAGCTCGTGGCCAAGTATCGCGCCATGCCCGAGGACCAACGCCGTGCGGCGCCGGCCCTTCTTAATGCGGTCGGGCAGTTGGAGGTCGCAGCCGGCGACTTTCAAGCGGCGCAACAGGACTTTCAAACGGTTGCCTCGCTCGTCACCGACAACGCAGCAAAAGGCGAGGCTCACATCAACGCATATCGCGCGGCGCTCGAGAAGCGTGAGTTCCCGGCCGCAATCCGCGAACTGGTCGAGGCCGTTAAGCTCGACGGCAAGCGATTCGCACCATTCCCTGTTGGCAAGTACCTGCCTCAGAAGATCCTCGGCGCCGGCGGCTTCGGCGTTGCTTTCTTGTGCAAACACAAGTACCTGAACGCGCCCGTCGTAGTCAAGGCTCTCCTTGGCGACGACCTCGATCGCAACATCGATCAGGTGTTCTCCGAGGCACAGGCCCTCCAACAGATCGAACACCCTGCCATCATTCGGCTGCAGGATTGCGGATATGTCGATGCCGCCAAGAGGTCGCGACCATTCATCGTCATGGATTATTTCGACGGCACAACGCTCGAAGACTACGTTCTTACAAAGGGACCGCTTTCCGTCGACGAAATGATCGCGCTCGTGGGTCCGGTTGCGGCCGGCATGCAAGCCGCGCATGGCCGCAACATTTTGCACCGCGACATCAAGCCGGCCAATCTGCTCGTCAAGCGCCTGCCTGACGTGCAGGGCAAGCCGCAATGGGCGGTGAAACTCATCGACTTCGGCCTGGCTCTGCGGCCGCAGGCGCTCAAAGACACCTCGCGTCAGCAAAAGACGTTGTCGGGTGCGTCAATCGCCGGCACGATTGATTACGCGGCTCCGGAGCAGATGGGCAAGCTGCCGGGCGTGCAGGTCGATAAGCGCGCCGACGTTTACGGTTTCGGCAAGACCGTTTGCTTTGCGCTGTTTCAAACGACGCAGCCATTGCTCAAGCATTGGAAAAGTATCCCGCAAACGCTAGCCGAATTGCTCGAACGCTGTCTGGCCGAGACTCCCGAAGATCGTCCGGTCGATTTCGGCGTCGTAAGCCGATGCTTCCAGCGGCTGCAAGGCGGTTCCACGGCCGATTCATCGATCGCGGCGACACCGACTTCCGGCGTCGCACGTCAGGGAAGCGGTGTGACGACCGCTTCACGCAGCGTCGGCACGCGGATCGATGACTCGATTGCCAAGACGAAGAAAGTCGTCGAGCCCACGCTGGACGAACTCATCGCCCAGTCGAAATCCTCAGGAGTTCCCAAGGGAGTATGGATCGCCGTCGGCGCGGTTGCCTTGCTCATGGTGCTGTCGGTCGGCGGTTACTTTGTAATCAACATGTTTCGCAATCGCGGGTCAGGCGGTCCGTCACCGACAGTAGCCTCCAATGATACGCGGCCTAATAACTCGAACGATACTCGGCCTAGTAACCCGCTGCCGCCAGTCGATACCGGCAACGGCGGCGGCCCGAAGAAACCGCGCGATACCGATCCGGGTACAAAGACACCTGCAAAGGCCGATCGAATCTACCGATTCACAGTGAAAGACGTGCCGACGCAATTGGCTGCGACGTTCATTGAGGAACGTATCACCGATTTGCTCAACACCGGCAATCGCGATGCTTGGGGAAAGACCGATGGCCCGCTCGGAGCCATAGTCAAAAACTCCAGCAAATACACCGGCACCACGCTGAGCATGACCGTTCGCTCTTACCCTGAAAAAGACGCACTCGCGGCCATACGCCTTCTTGATCTGGGTGTGATCGACGCGGATGGCGATAACGTTACGATATCAGTTGTGGCGCCGGCAGCGCCGCTGCGAGTGAAGAATCCTCGGCCGGCCGGCACCAAGCTCACCCGCGCACAAGTAAACGCGGTTCTTGTGGCACTGCAGCCGAACGGCAAGAATCAGAACGAAGCACTCAAGCTGTTGGAGCTCGCCGATCCGAACGACGACAATCGAGCCCAGATTCGCACCGCGCTGCTTGCGTTGGTGTCCGGTCCTCGGTCCAATCAGGAGGCGCTGCCGGCGATTGCCGTTTGGGGCACCGTCGAAGACGCTAAATACCTCGTCTCGCTCGGCGAGCAACAGGTGCAGCATCTCGGCGCCGCTCGCCCATTCATCGATGCGTTGGGCCGGCTCGGCGATCCGGTCGCGGCGTCATTTCTCGTGCGTCAGATCGGCAACTTCTTCCTGGGCCAGCACGCCATCACCGCATTGCGAGAGATCGGCACTCCCGGCGAGAAGGCGATTCAAACTGGATTGAACGATTCCAAGGAAGATGTCCGCAAGATCTGCTGTGAACTTCTCAGGGATTTCGGTTCGACCGACAGCATCAAGGCCTTGAAATTCGCCTCGCAAGACAAGAACGCGGAAGTGGTGAAAGCGGCAACATTGGCGTGGAAGACGATTGCGTTTCATCCAATTGAACCGCCCAAAACCGTTGTGGATCAAGGATCGGCTCCGCCGAAACCGTCGACGCCGAAGAAAACAATCGACGTCGAGGACCTTAAGGTAACGGTGCTCGACGAGGCCATTACAAGCAGAACGATGGTCGCCATCGGCGACGATGGCCGGGCAATTTATGCGCTCGATCCAGCGAGCGGGACCATTCGCAGGCTTGATTGGGATGGAAAAGAGCAAGCCAGCGGCACCGGCGGCAACAACGCCAGCGTATTTACGGTGTGCAGCGAGGGAGTCGTTGTCGCCAACCCGAATGATTTGAAACTGTTGGACTCCGCGAAGCTAACCATTTCACGCACCGCGCCATTCGATAATCCTCGCTGGATTGGCGCGACCACCGGGCAGAGTATTGCCGTCGCTCGTTGCGAAAGCGCAAGAACCATTTGCTTGATTGACTTGAACAGCTTTAGGATCGTGACATCTTTCGGCGATGCCAAGCTTGGCGCAGTCGGCAAAAGCGAGCCCGTCATGACCATCGACGGCAAGACGGTATTCACTCGCGGCAACGGCCGGCTGTATCGTTGGCGTGTCGAGGGCAATCGTCTGCCCTTCCCCGAAATGGGCCCCGTTCTGGGCGCTGATGGCGGCCAAGTAGTCGTTAGTTCCGATGGCCGCTACGTCGCGCTCTTTTATTCTGAAGGCAACAGTCCCGAAGCCGGCTTCCCCGTGAAAGTGCCAACCGGTTCCACCTGCATTTGCACGACGGCTGACTTCAAGAAGCCGGCATATGTCATTGATCATGGCGTCAAAGCACTGGCGCTCGCACTCGATCCGCAAGGCGCCTGGGTCAGCATCCCCGACAAGACCTTGATTCGATACGGCCTCGACGGCAAGAAGAAGAAAGAGTATCCCGCGTTTGCAACGGGAACCGTCAAGCAATTGCTGCTCTCGCCCGACGGCACGCGTATGGCTATCGTCACCGACACCAAACTGTACGGAGTGCAAGTCGGGAAGTGATAAGCTCGCCTCAGTTGCGATCACACCAACTCCGCAATCGGAGCGCCGCCGGCCGTGACGATTGGCGTCGGCCTGCCTTGCGGTGTCGTCCAGTGCGAGTCGAGCGGAATATCGAGGTGCCGGAATACCGTTGCGGCCAGATCGGACGGGGTGACCTTGCGGCTCTTGATTTCGCCGCCGCGAGCGTCGGTGCTGCCGATCACTCGGCCATGTTCGCCTGATCCACCCGCAGCCAGCATCGACATCACCGGCGTCCAGTGATCGCGGCCGGCGCCCTTCGTCATCACCGGCGAACGCCCGAACTCACCCATCATCAACACGAGCGTCGAGTCCAACAGTCCGCGTCCATCAAGGTCCTGAATCAACGTCGTCAGCGCCCGATCGATCGATGGCAATATCGGCGTCAGTCCCTTCTGAATGCCGCCCCACGGCGGTACATCGTCGCCGTGATGATCAAAGTAACCCCATCTGCCGCTGACCAAGACGAATGTTGTGCCGGCTTCAACCAGACGGCGAGCGAGGAGCGCTTTCTCTCCAACGCTGATTCGTCCATAAGCATCGCGCACGCGATCCGGCTCACGCGATAGATCAAACGCGTCGCGCACTTTGGTCGAAAGCATCATGTCCAGTGCCGCGTCGGCATATCGATCCGTCAGGCTCATTTGCGCTCCGTCGTCGATTTCGCGCCGGACTCGGTCAAACTCCCGTCGCAGGCCCGAACGGTCTTGTAGTCGCGGCAGGTCAAGTCCCGAGGCAAGCGCGAGTCGGCCGGGAAGCTCATCGCCCTTCACCGGCTCGTAGGCGGCGCCCATGTGGCCGGCGCCCCAGACATCGGCCTTCCACGACGGTGCGAGTCCGACGAATGCCGGCATCGACGGAGCATTGGCGCCGCGGAAACGAGCGGCGACCGAGCCCATCGATGGATAGCCGTCGCCGTCCTTGCCGTCGTCTGTGCGACGAGCGAACGGATTGCCGGCTTGCATCGTGATCGGCGTGTGGTTGCTTGCCGAACAATCAACCGAGCGAATCACCGTCAGCTTGTGCGCGAGTTTCGCCTGCAGCGGCAGATGCTCGCAGAATCGAACTCCCGGCACGCTGGTCGCAATCGTGGAAAACGGCCCACGGATTTCTTTCGGCGCGTCGGGCTTGGGGTCCCAAGTGTCGATCTGACTCGGTCCGCCGGAAAGCCAAAAGAGTATGACAGAGCGCGGGCCGCGCGAGGCGGCGTTGCCGGTGCGTGCTCGCAACGTATTCGCGAGAGTCAGGCCTGCCATTCCCGCGATCCCGGTTTGAAGGAACCACCGGCGTGAGCCGATGCGAAAAAGATCGCTGCCCGGCGGCGTGAGCGGATTGGCAGATCGGTGAGTTGTTGCGTGCGGAGTATCCATACAAGTTCCGGGTTACACGATTGCCTTGATGATGTTGCCTCGGCTCGCAGGAAAAGGTCGGCCTGCGGTGTCGCGAAGTTCGGCGTCAGGAGCGAAACCGAGACAATGTAACACCGTGGCGATCAGGTCCTGCGGTTCGACGCGGCCGTCTACCGGGTAGGCAGCTTGTTTGTCCGAAGCGCCATACACGACGCCGCCACGAATCCCGCCGCCCGCCAGTGCGAGCGAAAACACGCGGCCCCAATGGTCGCGGCCGCCGTTGCCGTTGAATTTCGGCGTCCGCCCAAATTCGCCGAACCAGACTACGAGCGTCTCGTCGAGCAAGCCGCGGGCGTCGAGGTCGGTGATGAGTGCCGAAAACGCTCGATCCATCATCGGCATCAGCAATGTCTTCATTGCCTCATTGTGTTTTGCGTGGGTATCCCAGCCGCCTTGATTCGGTTGATTCGGGATGCGCGTCCAGTTGACTTGCACCAGCGATACGCCCGCTTCCACTAACCGGCGAGCGAGCAGGCAGCTTTGGGCAAACCGGCTGCGGCCGTACCGCTCGCGAAGGCGTTCGGACTCGCGGCCGATATCGAACGCCGCACGAGCAGCGCCCGACGACATCAATTCAAACGCTTTGCGAACACTGGCATCGTGTGCATCAAATGCGCCGCCGGTTGCAGCGGCATCGAGGCTGTGATCGATTTGGCCAAGCAGCGCGAGTCGATCCGTCAATCGTAGAGGAGGCACGCCTTCGGGCGGAGCGAGGGCGTCGATCTTGAATTTCGCGTCAGCCGGGTCGCAATGAATGAGCCACGGGTTGTATTTTCGGCCAAGCGTGCCGCCGTCCTGGCCGGGCCAGGGAAAGTTGCCGTCGTTCCAGATGTGTTCGGGCAGCGTGACCGCCGACGGCAGTTGGCCGACTGCGGGACGCAGAAAGCGAACGATGCCGCCCAGCGACGGGTAAGTGTTCGGCGCTTTGGGCGAGGCGCTCTCTTGATTCTGAGGCACGTGTGGCACGCCCGTCAGCATCTGGTAGCCGCTCGACGAATGGGCGTTATCGTTCGTGACGACGGCGCGCAGTACCGCGATCTTGTCGGTAAGCTTGGACGTTTCCGGCATTAGTTCGCCGATGCGAAAGCCCGGCGAGCGGGTTTGAATTGTGCCGAAGGGTCCGCGAACTTCGGCAGGTGCGTCGGGCTTCGGGTCCCAAGTGTCGTGCTGTGCGGGACCGCCGACAAGTCCGAAAATAATGACCGACTTTGCCTTTTTCGCGGTCGAGGCCGTCGCGGATCGCTGGGCGAGCAACGGAAGCGTGAGTCCGCCTAAACCAATCGCGCCGACGCGCATCCATTCACGGCGCGAATACAGGTCGCTCGAGTTGAGCGGTGGAGTTACAAGTCGGAGCATGTCATCACAAAGGCAGGGATCTTCGGCAGGAAAGCGTATTTAACCCGATTTGCACAGCGATTGCAACGGGCAAAATCGAGGCGGTGAGCGCCATGCACACAAATTGCTAATTGGCGACGGAAAGCACTTGCACGCTGCCCGCGCCGGCCTCGCCTCCGCCAACAGCGATCCACTTGCCGTCAGGCGACATTGCAAAGTGGCCGAAGCTCTTGTGGGCCATCTTTACCGTGCGCGTGGTTCGCCCGGTCGCCAGATCGATAAATTTGATGTCGCTGCCGCCGACGGTGTTGATCTTCCCGACGAGCATCTTGCCGTCGGCAGTGACTGCAACTTGCGACAGGAATTCCTTAATTTGCCGGACCTGTTTGCCGGTGGCAGCATCCCAAACGTGTATCGCAAAACCGACCGGCGCGGCGACCAGTTTGCCGTCCGGCGTCACCGCCACTGCTTCAAGCCAGTTCTTCGGTTCTGTGATCTTGCTGCGAAGCTTGCCGGTTTCGAGGTCCCATATCTTGATCTCGCCGCTGAAACCACTTTCCGTAATGCGGCAACTCGTCACAGCCGTCTTGCCGTCCGGTGAAACCGCGAGTTCAGTGAATTCGAGCTTGGCGGTGTCGGAGATCGACTTTTCGAGCTTGCCGGTCTCCACGCTCCACATGCGGATTTCTGATTTCCCAAACCACGAGTTGATGCTGTAGAGAGACTTTCCGTCGGTCGAAAAACGCAGACTCTTGCCGCTGCCTTCGAACTCTTTGAATGAACGGACAAGCCCGCCGGTTTGCGCGTTGAACAGTTTGATCTCCTTGAACATACCGGCCGCCAGCAACTTACCGTCGGGAGAAAAGGCTAGCGAAGAGACCTGCGTCGGGTGCGTAAGGGTCTGCTTGAGATCACCCGACAGTGTGTCCCAGATGTGAATCTGGGCGCCTTTGAACTTCGCCTTTCCGTCGGGCTCTTTTTCCATCTGGTCGCTGGCGGCGGCGATGTGCTTTCCATCCGGCGAAAACGCCACCGCCCAGACGTTGCCCTGCGGTCCTGACAGTGATTTGGGTTTGGGTTGAGCGAAAACGGCGCCGGCAAACAGGCCGGTGAGCAGGAACGCATAAACGAAAGTACGTCGAATCATTTGTCCATCCTCGTCAAGCGAAGGCCCTGCGCCGTTCTACGGTAACGGCCATTCCTGGCCACTTCCGTTCATGAAGATCAGCCGGCTCATTCGGCTCTTGCAATCGCAACATAGCGTGAGAATTCCGTCCGCCCGACGCCAAGTCTGCGCTTAATCCAGCGTTTGCAAGCGGGCCAAACTCCGTTTTTCAATGGGGCAGTTGCGACGTCGAATTCGCGTTCGACGCTGAACTGCGACGCTCGCAACCATGCTTGCAGGCACGGCACGCTCGGCACCCACCAGTTGGTTGCATCGCCCTTGTGTGAATCGTCTGGACAAAACTGAGCCACACAATCGCGGCGTCGGTGCAGCACTTCGCCTTCGATGATGAGCGTGCCGCCGGGCCGCATCACTTCCCGAATCTGCGTCAACGCCAGAAGCGGGTTTTTCAAGTGGTAATAAACGCCGAGAAACAACACGATGTCGAAGTCGCGCTCGGCCCAGTTGTGAAGATCATATACGGATCGATGCGGGTCGTAGTGCACTTGCGATTGCAGCGCCTTGTGGGCGGTACTAAACGTCGGATGCTGTCCGCTTGGCCGTTGCGTGATGTCGTCGGTCGCGTACACAATGCGAGCGCCGCGGCGTTCGGCCTCGAACGACCAGAGCCCGTCCCAACAGCCGATGTCGAGCACTTTCTTGCCGCGAAAATCTACACTCTTCAACGCATGCAGAATGAGGGCGCTGGGCGGCCAAGCTCCGGGCGTAATGATGCCGTGGCCCAGGTCAATCGTGTGAACCCAGGGCATGCTGCCGACGGTCGCCGTCAGGTCCAAACTTGCTTCCGTGCCCATGCTCATATCAAAAGGCTACTCATATGGAGAGCTGTCGAAAAGCAAAAACCTGGCAGTTGACTCCTGTTCGACTCGGCCTCATAGTATCACTCATTCATCGGCGGAGAAAGCAGATGCAGGCGATGATCGGCGAATGCGTCGGCACGATGGTCCTGATCATTTTGGGCGACGGCGTCGTCGCTGGCGTACTGTTGAACCGGTCGAAGGCCCAAAACGCCGGCTGGATGGCTATTGCCACGGGTTGGATGCTCGCTGTGCTCTTCGGCGTCATCGTCTCAAGATCGCTGGGCGGTCCGGGCTCGCTGAACCCGGCGGGAACACTTTCCGGAATCGTCACGGATGCAATTCCCTGGCAGGCCGGCTTGCTTCAGATCGCCGGCCAATTCATCGGTGCGTTTCTCGGCGCGGTCCTGGTCTGGCTGAATTACTGGTCTCACTGGCGCGAGACGCAAGACCCGAGTTTGAAACTCGCAGTATTCTGTACGTCGCCGGCTATTCGACAACCCGCGGCGAACCTGGTCAGCGAAGTGATCGGCACGGCCGTGCTCGTGTTTGTCGCCGGCGCTGTCAACAAGTTGGCCACGGGTCCGGGACTCGAACCTTGGCTTGTCGGCTCCCTGGTTTGGGCGATCGGCTTGAGTCTCGGCGGTACAACCGGCTATGCGATCAACCCGGCTCGCGATTTCAGTCCGCGACTGGCGCACTTCCTGTTGCCGATCCCCGGCAAGGGGCCTTCCGATTGGGGCTACGCGTGGATCCCCGTGGTCGGTCCGACGCTCGGCGCCATTATCGGCGCGGTAATATTTGGGTTTCTTGCAGCGAAGTGATGTTGAACTTACGATTTCGAATTGCGTCGCAGCACCTCGGCGAACGTATCGATATCCGATCGTTGCGTGAAGATATGCGTGGCGACGCGAACGCCGTTCGGTCCGCCGGTCGTTCGGATCTTACGTGCAGCACAATCGGCCAGCACTGACTTGAGGTCGCCCTGTTTCGCGGCGAAACTCACCAGCCCGCCAAAAAACTCGTCACGAGATGCGTTCGTCGTCTTCAAGCGAGGGATTTCCTCGATCTGATCTCTGAGGCTCGTCGCGAGCGTTTTGATTCGCTTGTAGATTCGTTCGGGACCGATTGTTTGAACAAAATCGAGGGCGGCCTTCAGGCCGACAATTGAAGAAAGGTTTGACGTTCCGATATTGGAAAAGCGATAAGCCTTGAGCTTCTTGTTGTTCCACTCGGCGGATGCCACATTGACCCAGAGTCGGTCAAGCATCTCCTCGCGGATGAAGAGTGTGCCGGTGCCTTTGGGCGCCATGAGCCACTTGTGCGGGCTGGTGACATAGAAGTCGCAGCCAAGATCGTGCATGTCCAGCGGGATCTGCCCAATGGCGTGGGCGCCGTCCGCATGGCTGATGATGCCCCGTTTGCGGCAAACCGCACTGATTTCCTTGGCTGGCAGAATCAGGCCCGTCGGCGACGTGATGTGACTGAAAAACACAACCCGCGTTGCCGGCGTGAGCGCTTTCTCAAAAAGATCGACGATCTGCCCCGATGATTCAGGCGGCTTCGGCAATGAAACAAATTTCAGCTTGATGCCGAAACGCGCGGCTTTTTGCTCCCAGCAGCAGCGGCCGCCGGCGTGTTCCTGATCGGTCATCACGACTTCGTCGCCCGGCTTCAGGTCGAGGCCGTTGCAGACCACGTTGTTGCCCTCGGTTGCGTTGCGAACAAGGGCCAGTTCATCGATTTTGCATTTCAAGAAGCCCGCAAGTGCTTGGCGCGTTTCACGAACACGCTTGTTCTCCTCGTAACCAAACCAGGGATAACCAGGATCTGCAAACGTCTCCGCCTCGAGTATGTGGTCGATGGTCGCGTGCAATACAGGCAGCGGCGTGCACCCGAGCGACCCGCAATTGAGATTGATGTGGCCGGGCGACAGCAGCCATTGCGAACGAAGCAGTTTCCAATACGTTTCCGGCTCGCTGCTGAGCAGCCCATGATCCGGAAGCGCCGGCGGCGTCTTGGCAAAGTACTGCTCCGCGCGAGTACGCGAAAAGCCCAGAAGCGCCACTGCGAGCGCCGATCGCTGGATGAAACTACGGCGACTGGGCATGTGACATACTCCGCTTGGGACTTGTAGATCGACTGACAGAATGGGGACAGGCGCCTCGAAAACTCTGAGCCAGTCCCCATTCTGGCAGACATTCTTACTCTGCAAGCAGTTCGCTCAGGGCGATGTCTCCGGAGCCGTTGACATCGCCTTGATCAGCAATCGATGTAAATCGGATCACTTTTGCCCGTTTGAGGGCTCGTTCGGGAATGAACTCGAAGTCATGCGATGCACCCGTCCCTGTAAGCGTTGCCTGATAGACGACGCGGCCGGCGTCATCGCGAACCTCGAGCGTTCCTGCCAGGACAAAATAGCCTTGCGGGTAGCTGACATCGCGGCAACCGATGACGGTGAATCGCCGCAGAGTCACGGCTTCCGGAAACTCGACCTCGACCCAGGGAGTCTGACCGCGAGCAGCCGAATCGCCGGAACCGGAGAAATAGGCGGGAGAGTCTTTTCCGTCGAGAAGGTTGTCGAGCGGCCAGCCGTTGTAGACGCTGCTGGCCGTGATTTTCACCTTTCCGCGGTACTCGATCAGCAGCGAATTGCTGTTCGTGCCCGCCACCTGGGTTGAACGAGTCCGCGGGGGCTCGGCAATCACCAGCGGCACGGACTCGCTCCGCAGGAATGCTGCTGCCGCCAAGACGAACATCAACGTGCACATCATTCGAACGGAAGTCATGGCAAATGGTACTCCAGGCAAGGAGTGCGGCTTGTGCCGACAATCAAAGTAACAATGGCAATGGCAATTTGCGCCAACATTTTCTCATCTCGCCGGTTATAGCGACAGTGCATTTTGTCAGGCCGCTACAGTCGGACAAAACAGTTGGCAGCAGGCCGATCAAGCGGTTAAGATGGAATGTTGGGATACCCCGTTCCCGGAAAGGAATGTTCCGTCATGCGCTCCTTCCTTCGCAATTCACTCTTAGGTGCTCTGCTTCTCGGCGGATCGACCCTCGTCGCACAGACGCCCGACAAACTACTTGACGAAGCGAAAAAGAAACAGGAAATCGCCACGCAACAGGTGGAAGCCGACCTGCGAGCGACGCTGCAGCAATCAGCGAAAGCCTCCCCGGCGGAAGCTTTGAAGCTTCTCCAGGCGACTTTGTTGCGGATCGAAGGCAATTCGGACATGGCTGCGAGCCGCAAAGAAGGCATGGTGCGCATGCTCAAGGACCGCATCCGCATCACCGAGCAGCTGGCAAAGACGTCGCCGGAAAAGCCCTCGGTAGCGGACGACGCTAAGACGACTCGAGCCAGCGAAAAGGCCGCCGAGCAGGAGCGACAGAAAGCGGAGCGCGAGAAAATCAAGGCGGCGATCAGCCACATCGTGCAACTGCAAAACAAGAACCCGGCGGAGGCCGAAAAGCAGGCCAAAGATTTGGCGGCACAATACCCCGATCATCCGGCCGCACGCGTCATGGGCCGGACCGGCTTCCTCAACGCCCGCATTCGCGAGTCGCGCGAACTGCTTACGGAAGCCGAGCGACGCTACACCGCGTGGTCTCGCGACATGGACCGGTCATCACTGCCGATCACCGGCGACATCGAATTCGACAAGAAGCGCTGGCACGAAATCGCCAAGCTGCGAAAGGGCGAAGAGATTTCGGAGAAAGAGAAGACAATCCTGCGGGCACTGAATTCACCGATCAAAGCTCAATGGCGCAACTCCGCCCTGCGCGACGTGATTGAATACCTTTCCACTGTGTCGGGCCAGGTGCTCTTCATCGACAAGCGCGCGATGGAGGAATTGAATCTCACGGAGGAATCGCCCGTCAGTTTCTTTGCGCCGCGCGAAGTCACCATGCGTACCGCACTGCGAAAGATTCTGCAGGACAACGGCATGACTTACGTTGTCAAGGACGAGGTGATCTACATCACTTCGCAGCAGCGTGCCAAAGACATGATGGTCACCAAGACCTATTACGTCGGCGACCTTACTACCGGCCTCGGACCGCTCGGCAACCCGTTACAGGTCGGGCCGTTGATTGCCGCACAGCAGGAAATGGAAAACGCCCGGATCATCGCCGACATGATCAAGGAACAACTTGATCCATCGAGTTGGCAGGGCGGCGGTGGCGCCGGCACGATCACTTATAGCCCGCTCAACAAGGCCTTTATCATCCGCCAAAGCGCCGAAGTGCATTCGCTGCTCAAAGGCGGCCTGCTGCGGTAACCAAATCGTAAAGTGATTTCACCAAGACCCGGGGCGCAATCGCTCCGGGTTTTCCTTTTTTGCATTTCCGCGATACAAAGCCAGCAACCATTTTCATCCGATTGGGGTTGTCATGAGCCGATACTTTCCTGACTCAACCGAATTCGGCAAACATACGTTCTTCGAGCGCGTGCAGGTTCGCACCATTGCCGGTGATCATGTGCAACTTTCGCTTGCCGACATTCCCGCTGACGGAGTCGTCGACTGGCATGCGCACATCAACGAGCAAGTCGGCATGGTGCTATCCGGCGTCGCATTGTTCGAGATCGGCGATGAGAAAAAAGAACTTCGCGCCGGCGAGTTCTTTCGCATCCCCGGAAATGTGCGCCATCGCGTTTCACCGATCGGCGGACCAGTAAAGGCGCTGGACGTGTTCTATCCCATTCGCGAAGAATATCGGTAGTCTCATGTTTTACGCGGCGTGGACGGTCTGTTCCTCCGGCGCCAGCCTGGCGACGGGCAACGGCGGCGGGGCGACGGGCGCCTTGGGCCGTGTCTCCTCGACAAATGTGGCGAGCCGATTCAGGCCCTCGCGGAGCCGGCCCTCGTCGCCGGCGAGGCTCAGGCGAATGAACGGGACGCCGCCGGGCCCGAACACTTCGCCGGGCGTCACCAGCACTTTCTTTGCCCTGAGTAGTTGCTCCGCGAATTCGCGGCCGCTGACGCCGAACTCATGCACGGGTACCCAAAGAAAATAGCCACCGGACGCAGACGCAGGATGTAACCGCATTGCCGTCAGCCGCTCGATGGCGTACCGGCGGGTCGAGGCAAACTCGGCGCGAATGCCGGCCATCGTCGCGTGGTTCAATCGCAATGCTGCGATCGCCAATAGTTGACTGACGAGCGGCACAAACGGCATCGTCAAATGTTGTGTCAACGCACAGGCGCCGACCAACGGTGCAGGACCGGTAAGCCAGCCGACGCGGGCCGATGCGAGTGCGTGACTGGCGCTGACGCTGCCCAGCATCAACGTGCGAGATGTAGCATGTTGGAAGGCATGAAGCCGCCGACCGTTCGTATCGTCAAGATACGATGCAAATGTGTCGTCCTGGCACAACAGGACATCGTGCCGATTTGCCCACCACGCCAATTGTTCGAGGTCCTCCGGACTCCACGAGCCGCCGGTCGGATTGCAAGGGTTTGCAAACACCATCAGCTTCGCGCCGCAGAGAGCACGGGCAAGTTCAGGAAACTGGAATCGGATTAGCCCGTTCTCGGTCCATGCGGGGACGTGAACGATCCGGGCCCGGCGCTGCTGCAGCATCAGCGGAAACAGCGGCGAGCATGGGTCGAGAACAACGACGCGATTACCGGGATTGACAAAAGCGTCGGCGATGTTGGAAAAAGCGCCGCTCGCGCCGTGAGTGATCAGCACCCCGTCGTCGGCTCGCACGGCCGGCCCTGAGTCGGCCGCAATGCGTTCGGAAATCGCCTGCCGAAGCTCGGTCATGCCCCACGCGGGCGGTGTGCCTCGGCGCTCGGTTGGCTGCCGGCTGTGGAGCGACGGCACGACTTCGAATCTCGGAGCCGAAAAGGTGAAATCAATGGCATTCGGTCCGTGTGCATCGCGAAAACTAGCGAACGTAAGGAGTTCGTGTCTCGGCGACGCAAGAACACGGTCGCTGAAATGATGCCAGTGATGCTCGGCGCCGGCCGCTTGCCGCCGCAAGGCCGGAATCCAACGAGCAACTCGCGTTCGAATCAATAGCTTCGTCAACCAGAATGGCAGATTCACAACGGCCTCCGTGCCAAGGGAGGCCGTATTCTGCCCTCTTTCGAGAAACGTGTAAAGCCGTGGTTTCGACCGGGCGCACGCTGTTGGCGTTACCCGCCTTTGCGCCAGCCGAGCATGACGATTCGCGGCGCATTCATCTTCGCGTCCGGGTCGATCTGGAATTCATTCGACATGAGCAGCTTGTCCACGTTCTTCTGATCTTCGAGGAATTCATCCGGACTGACAACTTCGTCAAAGACGCTCGTGGCATAGTGCATGGGCAAAATGAACCGCTTTGGACGAAGTTGCTCGACGACCTTCTTCGCATCGATGCCATTGAGCGTATAGACGCCGCCGACGGGCAACATAAGCACGTCGATTTCGCCAATGGCCTTGATCTGCCCGGCACTGAGCGTGTGGCCGATATCGCCCAAATGTGCGATCCGCAGGCCGTCCACTTCGACGATGAAAACGGCGTTTTTGCCGCGTTCCATGCCCTGCGCCTTGTCGTGATAGACGCCGACCGAACGAATGACGACATCCTTGACCTTTTCGTCGACCACGTTCCACTCCATCTTTCGTCCCATGCCTTTGCAGCCGACAAGGATCTTCGCTCGTTCACGATTCGTAATGACATCGATTTGATTGTGATCCTGATGCGGATGGGAGATCAGCACGACGTCGGCTTCATTCGTTTGCCGGGGGTACGACATGATCGCATGCGGGTCGAAGACGATCCGCGTGCCGGTCGACGAAACGACTTGAAAGTATGACTGACCGAACCACCGCACCGTAACCTTGCGTCCCTGGGCGTGAAGGGGCGCGGCTGAAACAAAGACTATGAGTGCGATTAGAATTCTTCGCATGCATTCACCAACATGTGGATTGAGTCAACGAAGCCTAGTCGATATTAGAGACGAATCGACTGCATTTTCAATGCATAGCCGATTCGAACATAAATCAATCAAACGCTTCGCAATGCCGGCCTGTAAGCCGGGTTCTGTGCCTCGCCGGCGAACCAGCGAGCGACGGCCATTTCTCTGGGCGCCGAGTTGCCCCGGCGCTCAAGCAGCCTACCCGAGAGTCATCAAGGACCGGACAGGTCCTGCTCTCTGCTTGGCCTTGCTCCCGGCGGGGTTTGCCGAGCCAGCCGGTCGCCCGGCTGCTGGTGCGCTCTTACATTAAGGCTTTCGCCCGCACCTTTTCACCCTTACCTTGCATTGCGGATTGCGGATTTCAGATTGCGGATTACGAAACCACTTTTCATCAATTCGCAATTCAAAATCCGCAATCCGCAATTGCATGGCGGTTTTCTTTCTGTTGCACTTTCCCGATCCTTGCGGATGGTGGGCGTTACCCACCGCCGTGTCCTGTGGAGCCCGGACTTTCCTCTGCACGGAATCGGCGAACCAACCCCGCGCAACGGCCGTCCGGCCGACATTGCGAAGCGCTATCTATTATAACAGGTGATTTAGAGTGCCTAACGAAATGGGGTCAGGCACCCGGAGCCAGACCCCATTTTGTTAGGCGCTGTTAGATTCTGTAACGAGAACGGTATCGTGCAGTAGTGGATAGGCGAGTACACTGACTGCTGTTGTCGTCTGGGAATGTGGGCACTGATCGATGAACCGGGTACGAACGATTCTTGTGTTGACGCTGGGCGGCGTCATAGTCGTCTGCATCGTCGCTGCGTTTCTGCAGTTCTGGCGGCGCGACGGCGCTCCGCGTCCTCTATCCGTGCCGCCCGGCGACCAGGAAATCGCATGGTTTCAGCCGGCGACAAGCGCGGCGACCTGGGAACGATTCGTCACCGGCGCGCATCGCGCTGCCCGTGCCGATCCACGTCTGCAGGTGGACGACTCGCGCGCTTTTCTCGACGAGACGACGGCGGTGCCGGAAGTGGTCGTTGTTCGGTCCGACTCGACGCAGAAACTACGCGTGCGCTGGTACAAACAGTCGAGCCGGATGACCGTCGACAATTGGGTGAAAGCGCTCGCCCAACGAGATCCCCCGCCTTTGGCAATCTTGGGTGGCGGGTCCAGCGACCGGGCGCTCGAGCTTGCTCGAATACTCGCCGCACAGAACGGCTGGCGAGGCGAAGCGCCGTTGCTGCTGCTGACGACGGCAACCGCAAACACCGTTTACTTGGACTCGAACGACGGGGATACGCGTTGCGATCTGATGAAGGTTTATCCAAACCGCACTTTTCGTTTTTGCTTTACGAATCGACAAATGGCTGGCGCCGTACTCGATTTCGTTTGGCGGACTCCCGACATACGTCCGCACGGTTTGCCCGTCCCTCTGCTTGGTGCGATTGGCTGTGCTGCCGGCGGCGACATTCTCGGATGTATCGCGCTAGCAGCACAACGTGAAGCGGCCCCCGAGATCTTCGCACTCGAATGGAAAGACGATCCGTACTCAGTTGATCTTTCGGAGCAGTTTCGCGATGTGTTGTATAGCGAATTGGATCAGGCGCCTTGGTCGAGATATGGCCGAGTGCCGTTGCAGATTCTGCCCGTAGCGTCGAGCATCGGCGGCTTCTTGCGGCCAAACGCCGGCGAAGCACGCGCCCTCGAAACGCTGTTGGACCCCGATCCGCCGTTCATGTTGAGATCGCTGCCTCGCAGCCAGATGCAAAAATCGCTCTTAATATTACCGGCAGTTGCAGCGCCTGCGCGTCGCGTGCTGGCAGGCCTGGTAGGGGCCGATCCGACGATCGCGTCGACCATGGTGGCGGTTTCGGGCGATTCGATATCGTTTGCCAATGTCTATCGCGATGCCGACCTGGTCTGGGACATGCGCCTGGTGCCGGTGCCGCTCGTCTTGTTTACGCACCAGAATCCGGTCGCCTGGGATGCACACGATGAGCGGTCGAAGAACGGGCGCGATCCATTCGGGTTGTATCCGCCGAACGGTACTGACGACGTTTTGCACTTCGCCGACGTAGTGCGGCTTCTGGCTGCGGCCGGCTGGGACTCGGCGTCGAGCGGGATTCGGTCCTTGCAAGGTTCTTCCGTCGAATTGGCGAACCAGTTGCGCTGTTCCGATCCGCCGTTTTTTGACGCTGACGGCAATCGGTTGGGCGGCAGCGGCGAGTCCGTCGTGTACTTGCGACCGCGAAACGCAACCTCCGGCCGCGACCGGGCCGAGCTCGAAGTGTGGTCTCATCGCGACCTGAGCGGATGGCAATTTGTCAAACGACTGACGCAGCCCAACCGCTAACAGAAAGCATCCGACCCTGACACAGGTACCTATGTCGAAGTCTTCGTCGAATTTGGTGCTGCCACTACCGGGACGGAGGTTCGCACGCGGACTGGCGCCTGCGATTATCCTCTTCATGGTGCTCATCGGCTGGTTGGCGCACACGCTTTATTCACGAACGCATTGGTGGCAGGAAACGGACGAAGCCAATCTCCGAGAGTGGCTCGACGAGGCAAGAGTCTTTCGCAAATCGATGCCCGAATTAATCCGCGAGTTCATTGCCGAAAACGACCGACAAAGATCTGTGCCGGCGGGCAGCGCTGTCGATTCCGAGTTGTTGCAAACCAAGGCTACGGAAATCCGTGACCAACTGATGACCCTTGCCGACCCCACGCGAGCTTATCCGGGGCAGCTGCCCCTTTTTCCCGAAATCTATCGCCTTGAGGTTCGATTCGCCGACGCTCGCCTCGAACCGATCCTCTGGGAATCGCCGGCGCCGCCGCCGCGCCGCCAGAATCAAACGCAAGTTCAGGACCTGGATCATTTTCTGCTGGGCCAGTCGGACCGACGCGCCTGGCTGCATGTCGAGTATCGACTGCACGCATTCAACAAGATTCGTCAGGACGAAGAACAACGAGCGAAGATTACTTGGGGCGTCGCTGCGATGGTGCTGATTGCCACCGTGGGCGCCCTTGTATGGGTTTACCTGTCGTTGCGTCGAGAACGCGCTCGCGAGGTGGCTCAACTACAAGTCGAACAGAAAAAGGAACATGCCGAGAGGCTGGCCCTTGAGAACGAGTTACGCCGGCAGGAAGCCGAACACCACCGCGATGAGCTCGATCGCAAGCTGCTCGAGCAAAGTCTCGAAACCGAGCGGCAGCAGCTTCGGGCCGCGGAGGCCGAGCGCTCCGCCTTCGAACTCAAGTCGCAGCTTTACGCCAGCATCGGCATCATGGCCGGCTCGTATGCGCACAACATCAAGAACTTGCTGGTCCGGCCGAACGACCTCTTGTCGCGTTGCCTCGAAGCCGACGGTCTCTCGCATGGCCACGAGTCGATGCTCAAGGAGGTGCGCGTGACGCTTGGCACAGTGACCGAGCGGCTGCAACAGATTCTGCACACGGTTCGCAGCGACCCGAGCCGCACCGAAATGACGCACCTCGATTTGAATGCACTGGTGCTCGATACGCAGCGGACCTGGGAGGAACTGGCTCGCGACAAATGGAAACTGCACCTGACGGTTGAGACGGCTCAGGAGCCGTTGTTCATTGACGGCGACCTGTCGCACTTGCAGCAAGCGGTCGAGAATCTGCTGTTCAACGCGCGGGATGCAACCTTCGAAATGCGCAATCACTTGCGCGACGTGGCACGCAATGACCCAGCAATGGACGCCAAAGCGCGTCAGCAGGCAATCCTTGATGCGGCTTCGTGGAAGGGACAGGTGAGTCTAAAGACTCGCCGCGACGGCGCTGCCATCTGGTTTGAAGTGACCGACAACGGCATCGGCATGACGGAAGAAGTCCGGCGACGCTGCTTGCAGACGCACTTCACGACCAAGCGTGACAATGCGTTGTATGAAGGACTCAATGCCGGATCGGGCCTCGGCCTGTCATTCGTGCAGATGGTGCTCGAACGCCATGGCGCGAGTATTGAGATCGAGTCATCGCCACTGCATGGCGCACGGTTCTTGTTACGGTTTCAGCTGAAACCCGCTAAATGAACAACATGCGCCCGCTACAAGCTGCGGTCGCACTCAGGAGGCATCGGCAATGGGCAAGTCTTCCATCAGTCGGCGAGGGATGCTCAAGGGCACGATCGCTGTCGGCGCTGCCGGAGCGTTGTCGCAAGCCTCGGGCGCGGAGCCGAAAGCGCTGAAGGGCCGCATCAAGCACTCGATCGCGTTCTGGTGTTTCAATTCGGCCGGCGAAAAATGGGACATCGAAAAGACTTGCCAGGTTGCCAAGAATCTGGGTTGCGTGTCCATCGAATTGCTGGGACCGGAACACTGGAAGACGCTCAAGGAACATGGCCTGACCTGCGCGATGGCGCCGAACGGAATGCCCGGCGCGCCGTTCATGAAAGGAGTCAATAACCCCCGCTACCATGATGAAGTGATTGCCCGCACGAAAGCGACGATTGACCATTGTGTTGAAGCTGGTTTTCCAGGTGTCATCGCATTCACTGGGTACCAATGGAACGATGCCGACGACCCAAAGAGCGGTTTGATACCGCGTGATACGGCCGAACGCAATTGCGTCAAGGCGTTGAAAACTCTTGCAATTCACGCGGAACGGAAGAAGATAAACGTTTGCCTCGAACATCTCAATACACGTGATGATTCACATCCAATGAAAGGCCATCCTGGATATCAGGGCGACGATTTGGACTGGGTGGCCGGCATCCTGCGAAGAATCGGCTCGCCGCGCGTGAAACTACTCTTTGATGTGTATCATGTGCAAATTATGCACGGCGACATCATACGCCGTCTGGAACAATGCAAAGACCTGCTAGGCCATATCCACACAGCCGGCAATCCTGGTCGTGCGGAACTCGATGGCAATCAGGAAATTCAGTACACAGCAGTGATGAAGAAATTAGTTGACCTGAAATATTCGGGCTACGTCGGCCACGAGTTCATACCGACTCGCAATCCGCTGGCCGGCTTGCGCGAAGCCGTGGCCGTTTGCGACGTGTAAGACTCGCACATGTGTTCCGGTTCTTCATTCCGCAAAGCTCAAAGATTTCGTCGCCATATTCACGCAAAAATCGACTGGCGGCCATAACTGAGTCTCTACGCCACTGGTAATTCGCGATAATTCGCTGCGTGGGCCGTGACCAATTGTCGTATTCGATCGTATCACTTTTACAAATTTGCTGCCAAGCAGCCTTGACCGATAGTCGCTGACATCATAAGATTTAAACATCGTAATATTCAAACATTTGAATATTACAACCAAAAAGGTCGATTGCCATGCCGCACCGCGCGTTAGTGACCAAGGAGCTTGCCGAATTCTTGGGAGTGCTGTCGCACCCCCATCGCATTCGCATCATTGAAGAACTGCGGGATGGGGAGCATGACGTCAACTCGCTGCAAGCCGCTCTCGGCATCAGCCATTCCGGCGTGTCGCAACATCTGATGGTGCTGCGTGCAAACCGGTTGGTTTTTGAGCGGCGAGAAGGACGTCATGTTTACTACCAACTTCGCCATCCTCAGATCGCGGCCTGGTTAATGGAAGCAACACGGTTTCTTGAAAGGGAGACCGTTGAAGGCGACGTGCTTCGAAAGGCAATTGGGAAGACGCGTAAAGAATGGGCCGGACGCTGACGTCTCGACCCGTCGCTACCTACCGAATACTGGAGGCAACAGCGTACGATGCAAAAGCTGATTCAAGGCATTCACCAGTTCCAAGAGCAGAACTTCAGGCCGCTTCAAGGGTTATTCGAACAGTTGGCGAGGGGTCAAAATCCCGAAACGTTGTTCATCACCTGTTCTGACTCTCGCATCGACCCGAATCTGCTTACCCGCTCCAAGCCGGGCGACTTGTTCATTCTACGAAACGCCGGGAACATCGTGCCGCCGCACGGCGCTGCGAACGGCGGAGAGGCGGCGACGATTGAGTTCGCTGTCGCCGCACTGGGTGTAAAGGACATTATCATCTGCGGCCACTCACATTGCGGGGCCATGAAGGGGCTGTTGCAACCCGAGATGGTCGCTCCGTTGCCAGCCGTCGGAGCGTGGCTGTCGCACGCCGAGACTACCCGTCGCATCGTGTGTGACAACTACAAGCATCTGGACGGCGACCAACTAGTGACGGCAACGGTCGAAGAAAACGTGCTGGTGCAGCTGGAGAATCTGCGGACGCTTCCAGCCGTCGCCTCGCGGTTGGTGAAGGGCGACCTGCACTTGCATGGTTGGGTGTACAAGATCGAAACCGGAAAGGTTTTCGCCTACGACTTGACAATAGGCCAGTTCGTCCCGCTGGCACAATATCAGTATCAGCCAGGCGAAACTGCCGCGCGGCGTCGGACCTCTGCCTCCATATAACCACAGCGCAACCAAGTGAAGGAGCGCAGCGGCATGGTTTTTCAAGACCGTCGAGGCTTCTGGAGTCAGGCGTTCGCATTGCAAGGTTCGATTACGCCCCTCGTGATCCCCTATGTTGTTGCCTTTGGTGCAATCGCGACGGCTGTCTACGTATTGGCATGGCTGTTGAAACGGCAATGGCAGATCACGATTGGGTTGGAAATTGCTCCCTTTGAGATTGCCGGGGCTGCGTTGGGGTTGCTGCTCATTTTGCGAACGAACGCAGGATATGACCGATGGTGGGAAGCCCGCAAGTTATGGGGCGGTATTGTCAATCAGTCGCGCAACGTCTCCATCAGTGCGTTATCGTATGGTCCTGCCGATTCTGAGTGGCGCGAGAAGTTCATCAAATGGGCTGCGGTCTTTCCGCATATTGCGCGTTGCAGCTTGCGAGGCGAACAGCCATCGGCGGAAGTGACGGTATTAGTTGGAAAGGAGGCTTCCGACCAAATTGCAGCAGCAGCCCATATGCCGAGCTTCGTTGCCGTGAAACTTGCCGATCTACTTCGTGAAGCCTGTGCCAACTACAACATGGACCGATTCGCCTTTGTACAGGTGGACCGGGAACGGGCCGCACTCATCGACCACATTGGTGCGTGTGAACGCATCCTCAGAACGCCGTTGCCGCTGGTGTACGCCATCAAGATTCGGCGGTTCATCGCTTTGTTCTTGCTGATGTTGCCTTTTGCACTCTTGCATCGGATCAACAGCGACTGGCTTGTTCCGTTCATTACGATGCTGGTTGCCTATCCACTTATTTCATTGGATCAGATCGGCATTGAACTGCAAAACCCATTCACAAAAGCGAATCTGAGCCACCTTCCGCTCGGTGACATTTCAGCAACCATCGAGCGGAACCTGATTGGTTTGTTGGAAGCGAAGCAAGCGTCGATAGAATTGGAACGGCCAGGAGTCGACGATCAATTGACGCCAACTCCTCGGAGTGGCAGCGGCACGAATCTCCTCACCGAAGACGGGCGTATAGCATGAACCGACGAAATTGACTGGGCGGCCGTATTAGACACTCTTTATGAAGAAGCCAGCCGTATTCCTTAACCGCGACGGGACCATCATCGAAGATGCTGGATTTCTTCGAGAAGCGTCTCAAGTTGATTTCTACCCACAGACGTTTTCGGCTTTGCGCCGCCTTGGCGAGTTCGTGTTGTTTATCGTCACAAATCAAAGTGGAATTGCCAAAGGTCATATCCGCGCCGAGGAAGCTGAAGCTGTCAACAATTACGTCGTGCAACGTCTTGCCGAGGCGGGAACGATTATTCAAGAGGTCTACTGTTGCCCGCATCAGCGGTCTGACGGTTGCAAGTGCATGAAGCCGGGTTCTTATTTTCTCAGGATTGCTGAGCGTGATCATGATATCGATCTCGCGAGGTCCTACGTGGTTGGCGATCATCCTTCGGACGTCGAATTGGCCCATGGCGTTGCGGCAAAGGGGATTTACGTTCTCACAGGCCACGGCATGAAGCATCGGGCAGAACTTCACGTTCCCGCAGACGTAGTTTCCGACATTGGGGCGGCAGCTGACTTGATATTGAGAACGCATGCCACCGAATTCATCAAAACGCGCAACATCTGACCATAGAAGACTACTCACATTGGCCACGCAACCAGTTGATGTTCACACGTATTTTGCCGTCCAACTCACTCAAACAATGAACGTTGCTCGCCGGGGCGACGAAACGACTCGGTTGACAGTTTCGGCGCAGGCGACGTGAAGCCGAGCCGCTTCTTGTGCAGGCGAAACAAATCGCCGATCGCCTCCGACCAGTAGCCTTCGCCCTTCATGCGGCGGTGAAATCGCACTTCGTTCAATCGGCCGTCGCGCAGTTCACGTACACGACCGAGAATCTTCTCCTTGCGATCCGGAAAATATTGATCGAGCCAGGCGGTGAAGATGTCGCCGACGGACATCGGCAACCGCAATATCGTGAAGCCTGCGAAATCTGCGCCGGCGTCTCGCGCCGCCTGCAATATCGCCGGTATCTCGTGTTCGTTCAGACCCGGTATGATCGGCGCGACAAAAACCCCCGTCGGAACGCCCGCCTTCGTCAACGCATTGATTGCTTCGAGCCGGCCTGATGGCTGCGTCGCTCGTGGCTCCATGATGCGCGCCAATTCACCGTCGAGAGTCGTTATCGAGAGTATCACGGCCGCCGCGTTGTAACTTGCGAGCGAGCGAAGCACATCAACGTCGCGTTCGACGAGTCGATTCTTCGTCACGATGCCCACGGGATTGCGAAACTCAGCCAGCACTTCCAAACACTGCCGTGTCAGTTGCAGCTTGCGCTCGATCGGTTGATAGGGGTCGGTCACGCCGCTCATTCCCAGCGTCGTTGGCTGCCACTTTGGCGACGTCAGTTCTCGTCGCAGAAGCTCCGGCGCATTTTCCTTGACAAGAATCTTCGTTTCAAAATCAAGCCCTGACGACATGCCCAGGTACTCGTGATAGGGTCGGGCATAACAGTAGCTGCAGCCGTGTTCGCATCCCCGGTAGACGTTGATGCTGTGCGTGAAGCCGACGTCGGGACTGTCATTGCTCGTGATGATGGAGCGAGTGCGGTCGCGATAGAAATGCGTTGCCGGCGCCGGCCCGTCGGGATCGATGCGGGCGGGGTCCACCTCGTAATGCAGCGGTATGAAGCGGTTGCCGGGGTTGTAACTTGCCCCGCGGCCGCGCACCGATTCAGTCATTTCCTGCCCTGCCCTCGCTGAGCCGTCGAACCGCTTCAAGTTCGCATGAGAAGCCGCTTATGCAAATGTCAGCAGCGACCAATGCACGTTGCAATCATGGGAATTCGCTTCTACGTCGCTATACTGTTCGCGTTGACATTGTAGCGTCGCGAGTGAAGCACATGAAATCACGCCAGGCTGTTTTGGTCGAACCGTTCAAAGTCGAGATTCGCGAGGTGGAGCTGCCCGATCCGGCGCCCAATCAGATCCTGGTGCAGGCGAAGTTTAGCGCCGTCAGTGCTGGCACTGAGCTCGCTGTATACACCGGGACGCATCAATGGCTCAAAGACCCAGCCATGCCGGACTGGAAGTTTCCGTTCCGTGTCGGTTACTCGGCGGCCGGCGTCATCGCCGCCGTCGGCAAGGACGTGCCCGGCGGTTGGAAACCCGGCGACCGCGTCAGCTTTCCAGGCAATCATGCTTCGGCAGAACTGTTGACGCTTGGCCACGAACGCGGCCGCTGGTGGAAGCTGCCGGACAATCTCGATTTCGACAAAGCGGCACTCGGTTGCATCGCCCGCTACGGCATGGGAGCGTCGATTCGCGCCGGCCTGACGTTGGGCCGTTCGGCGGCCGTTCTCGGCCTTGGGATCATCGGGCAGTTTGCGTCGCGGTGCCTGCAGGCCGCCGGCGCGTATCCGGTAGTCGGCATCGACAGCGTGCCGATGCGGCGAGCCGCAGCCAAAGCTGCCGGGGTCGACCACGTCATCGATCCGACGGCGGGCGACGTGCGCGAGCAGCTGATGTCTTTCCTCGGGGTCAGGGGCGCCGAAATCGTCGCCGACGCGACCGGCATCCCCGATGCCATTCCCACCGCAATGAGCCTTGCCTGCGATGCGGGCCAAGTCGTCGTCGTCGGCAGCCCGCGAGGCAAAGCCAAAGACGTCAACTTTTACGACGACCTGCACCGCCGCTACATCGAAGTCACGGGCGCGCACGGCAACATGCTCTTTGAACCGGCGCACATTCGCATGGCCGGAGGTTGGGACATTCACAAGGCGCAGAGGTGGCTGCTGGGCGCTCTAGCGTCGGGCCGACTCAACCTTGCCGGCCTGGTGACTCACCGAATCAAACCCGAAGGACTGCAGAGCGCCTACGAGGGGTTGCTCAAAAACAAAGACGAATACCTCGGCGTCGTCGTCGAGTGGTAGCATGCCCTACTTTTGGTTAATCCTGGCGGCGATCACGGCAGGGTTGATGAACTCCGTGGCCGGCGGCGGAACGCTTCTCACATTTCCGGCTCTGATGTTCGTCGGTGTCGACAGCGTTCGCGCCAACGGCATGAGCACCATTTCGCTTCTTCCGGGATCGGTTGCCGGCGCCGTCGGCTTTCGCCAGGAATTGCGGGCGACGAAGCGCTGGTTGGTGCTGCTGATCCCGCCGTGCTTCGTTGGCGCATTGACGGGCACCTTGCTCGTTACGGAACTAGACAAGAAATACTTCGAAGCGCTGGTGCCTTGGCTCATCCTGACGGCGGCGACGCTGTTCCTCTTGCAACCGTCGATTGCTCGTTGGGCGAAGGTGGGTCAGGAACATGCGCCGCCAAATCGCCTGACCATCGTCGGCATCGTCATTTTTCAGTTTTTCGTCGCGCTTTATGGCGGTTATTTCGGCGCCGGCATCGGCATCTTGATGATCAGTTCACTTTCGCTGCTGGGTCTCGGCGACATTCACCGCGTCAACGCGCTCAAAACCGTTCTGGCGGCGTGCATCAACATCGTCTCTGCGATCACCTGGGTGCTCAAAACAAAGATCGAGTGGATGTTTGTGCTGCCGATGGTCGCTGCGGCGATTCTCGGCGGATACTTGGGCGCGAGATTCTCACGCCGGCTCGACAAACGTGTCGTGCGCTGGATCGTCATTGTCATTGGCTTCGGACTGGCCGGCTGGTACTTGTGGAAGCGTTACGGGCCGTGAATGCCGTGGCGTTGAAAAGGACGAATTGCACTCTAAACCAGGATTTCGCATTCCGAGAGAATGTAACCACTGCGTCAGTTGTTCTTGGGCTTCTTCGGCTTTGCATCTTTGGTCTTGTCGCTTTCCTCCGGCACCGCGATCTTATCACCCTTGATGACGACTTGAATCGCCGTGCCGTCGAATTCCTTGATGCCTGCCGACCACTGTGACGATCCGTTCTTGGTGATGAGCGTAAAACTGATTTGCGTCGCCTTGATGGCATTACCGTTGATGTCTTGAACATAGTCCGACTCACTCGGCTTCACGTCGAAAGTGCGCACGAGAATGTGCTTTTGGCCGGTCGCGTCGATAAATGACTTTGTGACGATGCGGATCGTTTCCTTGTTCGTGTTGACGATCTGAACAGGGCCGGATGACGTACTGGCCGGCTTGTCCGGCGTCAGCGGCTTCAGCGACGCGTTGCCGACGATCTTCAAGGCCTCGGCTTCCTCAATTCGAACGAACTTCTTTTTCGGAGCGTCGAATCGCTGCCAACCGTCGGCGGTCTGCACGGCAATGACTTTGGTCAGTGCCGGATTGTACGATTCCAGCTTTCCGTCGACGTAAAGCGAGATCGTCAGATCCGTCAGCGTCAGCACTTCGCCGCGAACATAGCGATTGTTGGGAAAGTAAACGACGATCGCGCTCGATTTCTTCTTCGCAGGTAGATCCTGGGCCGGCGTTGGTGCGGCAAACGATAACAGCATCACCACCAGGAAGAGAATGACACGAGGCATAGGAACACCGAAACAAAGCGGCTTTGAAACATCACGAATCGACATTATCAGCCTACCCTGTCTGGCGGCCGACGTAAAGCAATTCGTTGGATTTGGTTATTTCCGTTCCATGTCGCGGAGGAGAACTTGGAAGTCGGCGCGACCCGTGAGATTGTCGAGATGTTTGTCTCGGCGCAAGTTCGACGTGTTGCGATAACCCTTGCCGACGGCGACTCTGAGGTACGCCAAAGCAGCATTGGCATATTCCTGTTCCTGCAACTGTCTCTCGCTCTCCAATCGCGATGTATCTTGAACGGCGCTTTGTGCCGCGACAGCATAAATACACGACACTTCGTACGCGCTCTGCATCGATATCGGCACGCCTTTGATCAGGCGATCCGCTTCGCCAACGGCAGAGGAATAATTCTCGGTGCGAGCGAGCGTCGCCAACCTGCCGAACTGCCACGATGTGCGCTGGGTGTCGGCGGCAAATTCCAATGCCTGATCCCAGTCCGCCAGCGACTCCTTGATGCGGCCGGAACGATGATACGCAGCGGCTCGCACGCGCCACAGCGGCGCGATGCGGCTTCTCAACTCCGCCGGAGCGTCACGCAGCGCCGACTCCGACTGCGTCAACACGCGCGTGGCCAACTCGATGGCTGCATCGGCGCGCCCGGGTAGTTCCCAGAGCATCTCGCTGAATGGTCCCACGATGGCGGCGCGCGAATAAGCAGCATCGTTGCCGTGCGATGCAGCTTGTTTGTCAAGCATGGAAATCGCTTCAACAAACAGCCGCTCCGCCTCGACATGTTCCTTTTGGGAAGACAGCGCGATTGCCAGTGCCGTCAGCCCGTCGATTAGCCGGCGAGCGAGAACCGCATCGCCCGAAACCTTGGCGGTTCGCTCACGACATACGTGTACGCCGGCACGCATCAGTGCAATAGCGCTCTGCGGCTGGGTCGGCGCCGAGGTCCATACTAACGAGCCGAATTGAAGCAACGTGTCGGCCAGATCATCCTGAAGCGCGGTCGAATCCGGAAATCGTTTTGCTAGTAGTTCGAGATGTGTTTTTGCCTCTGCGAAGGCGTCGAGCGCCAGGCGCGTTTGACCAGCACGAACTGCGTATTGAGCCAGGTCCATTCCAAGGCGGCTTTGCGTATGGACGACTTGCCAATGGTCCGGCTCCCTTTCTCGAATCAACTGCATGAGGCTGACAATCTCGCGTACTTGATCAAGGCAAAGTTGCCATTGCTGTCGCGAAGAAAGCAATCGACAGAGCCCTTGTGTCGTTGTCTCGAGGTTGCGCAGCGCAACTGAATCTGCCGGTGATGCCAACAACAGTCCTCGTTGCAAGTCGGAAGCGCGTCGAAAGTGTCGTTCGGCCTGATCGGCTTCAATCGGCTCACAGAGCATCGCCAGGCTGGTGAGGATCGCGGCCAATGCCGTTCTCTGTGCAGCAGACGTCGGTCGGTCATTTGCCCCGTCAATCAGCGTTAGCGCATCCTGGAGGTGCTTCTTGGCAGCCATGTTGCGACCCAGACTCCGAAGCACGGTTCCCAGATCTCCGAGCACCAGCGCTAACTGCCGGCGGTATTCCGTCGCGCTTGCCGGGTCGCGAGAAAATCGCTGACCCTCTTTTCGCAACAGCGTCAGATGTTCTTCCAGATAAGGCATTGCAACTGCAAATCGCTTTTCGTCGAGCAGCAGGCGGCTTCGCTCCCGTCGAAGTTGGAACGCGGTCGCCCAGGCGCCATTCGGATCGAGCGATTGCGTTGCAAGGTCGGTGCTGAGTGCAATGGCTTCGTTGAACGCGGCAAGCGCGTCGTCCCTCGTCTCAGCGTCCCGCAGTGCATGCGCAAGACACTGTAGCGATCCTAGCAAGTCGACTTGCGGTTGCGTTGCAGTTCGCAGATCCTTCATCAGTTCACGACGGATGTCGACTGCCTTGCGAAGGTGCGTGATCCCCTCTTTCCGTTGCGATCCGTTTGCATCCGTGTCTGTGAGAATGGATTCTGCCAGGATAGCGCCAAGGCGATGATGCAGCCGCCCGGATATCTGTCTCAGGAGCGGGTTTTTGGGCGAGGCCGCGAGCGACTGTTCCAACCGTGGTGCTGCGTCTCGAACGAACTGTCGAAGCTGCATGATCTTCTCTGCATTGGCGCGAGACGCATCACGACTCGATGACACCTCGTTGGCAAGTTTCTCGAAATGCAGCAGCACCTGCGTGAAGGCGATCGCCCCGTTGGGAGACGCGGTCGCTAGTGGATTGACGCCGGCGTCGCGATTCGTGTGCACACTCGCGGCAAGGCGGTCTGATAGCTCCGTGACACGCTTGAGGGTGACTGCAGCGGAATCCGTTGCACCGGCCTGCTGCTGCGCGTCGAGCATGATCAGCGATGCTGCGAGCAGCCGCTCTTGTTGAATCAAATCACTGTGAGCGTTTCGAGAGGATTCGATTGCCGCCACCGCATTCGCCGCAACGCCGATCGCCTCGAATGAACGGCCGAGTGAGATTAGCAATTGCGACTCGAAGCACCGTCCATCGATCATCAAATCCTGAAGTTGCGGATCGCCAGTCTGCCCCAACATCGCTTCGAGCAATTGCAGAGACTGCTTGCTCGCCGCGAGCGCCTTCTCCTTCGCTCCCAGTTCTTTGTGAATGACCGCGAGTCGATGCAGTGCGCGAGCCATTTCACGTGCCAGCGCCGGTTCGTCGCCGCAGCGGGCGACATATTTCTGATAGTACTGCTGAGCTTGAGTCAGTAATTGAACGCGAGCCTCTGCGACAAATGTCGCCTTCAGTTGTGAGTTTGAGGCAATCGTTTGATAAACGGCGTCAATCGATTGCCGGACCGATTCGAGTTCCTGATCCGACTTCTCTCGAGCAGTGTGTTCAGCGTCAGCACGGGCACCGATTTCTGCCGACTCCGCACGCTGCCGCTGTAATTCAGTGGCAGCGGCTGATAGGCGACGACTTGCAGTAACCCACTGAACGATGAAGAAGACGCTGATCGCAAAAAGGAGTATGGACGCAATGACAGCTATCGAAAGACGCAGCCGCATACGACGATGCGCCGGCCACATGGCGGAATATGCGGCATCTGGCATCGCTTTGGGCGACTGGGTTAGATGCGCAGCGTGAATGGCCGGTTGATTCATCGCGGCATGTTAATCTTCTTTCGCAAACTGTACAATAACGCCTTGTGACTACGTTCGACATCGAGATTCAGTTGCTGGCGGCCGTAATCGCTGCCGCCTGTGCACTGCCAGGCGTGTTCCTGGTGCTGCGCCGCATGGCGATGATGAGCGACGCGGTCAGCCACGTGCTCCTCTTGGGCATCGTCGTCTCGTTTTTGCTTGTTCATGCGCTTGGCGTACCCAGGAACTTCCACCCGGCATTGATGCTAATCGGCGCCGCACTGAGCGGATTGGTTGCCGTCGTGGCCGTTGAGATACTGCAACGGTCGAAACTGGTGCGGGAAGACGCGGCCATCGGCCTGGTGTTCCCGGTTCTGTTCAGCATCGGCGTCATTCTCGTTTCAGCCAAAGTGCGAAACATCCATCTGGACGTCGATGCAGTGCTTTTGGGTGAACTTGCATTTGCGCCGCTTCGCAGATTCAGCTTTGCGGGACGTGACTGGGGGCCGCAGTCGTTCGTGTTGATGTTGCCGGTTTTGTGTGTCAATGTCGCATTCGTCGCAATCTTCTACAAGGAACTGAAGCTGGCGACGTTCGACGCAGCATTGGCAGCGGCGCTTGGCTTCGCGCCAGCGGCGCTGCACTACATGCTGATGACAGTCGTTTCTTTCACGGCCGTGGCCGCCTTCGACGCCGTTGGTTCCGTGCTCGTCGTCGCACTGATGATCGTGCCTGCCGCTGCCGCGTACTTGCTCACCGACCGGCTCAGCCGCATGATCCTGTGGAGCGTAGGCATCGCAATAGCATCGGCAATTGCCGGCTACTGGCTGGCGAAGTGGGTCAACGCAAACATTGCCGGCGCCATGACCGTGACGCTTGGCGTCGTGTTTGCGTTGGTGCTGATCGTCGCCCCGCAACGCGGGCTGGCGGCCGGCATCGTCCGCCGTTTCCGCCAACGCCGCGAGTTTCTGCAGACAATGCTTGCGATTCACCTGTTCAATCACGAAGGCACGCCGGAAGAAGCGGACGAGAACCGCAGGACCGGCCTGCACGAGCACTTGCGCTGGCCCCCACGGCAGGTGGATCGCGTCGTGGATTGGGCGAAAAACAGCGGCCTCGTTGAACCCCGCGGCGAACTATTGGCACTGACAAACGCCGGCCGTGAGCGAGCACGGGGAATGCTGGGCGGTAGGTGAATGAGCGGATCGAATTTGCAGAGCGCGAGGCTCTTACCGCGTCGACAGGTAGAACAATTCCTGTACGCCGGATGAAATGAGCACGAGCACGTACAGCACGAATCCGCAGGCGAAGATACCCGTGGTCAGGCAGGCGATGAGCTTCGCGGCGCTGACGTCTTTCAACCGCAATGCGGATTTTTCCGCTTCGGTGAATGGAATCGTCGGCAAAGTGTGCGAGTCGGCATGTGCGGTCATGTTGGCCATCCATTGAAAATCACTGCAGTGTGATATATCCGCCGCCACCCATTCGCGTCAAGGGACGACCGGTTTGCTCTATCCTGTTTACGATTCGCGCTCACCAAGCCATTTCAACGACCGGTGGGGCGAACTCACAACGTACGCCGCCAACCATTTGTCATCCGACGTAGACGCCGCCCAAGTAAGTCGAGGCAAACGGGTCGAACTCGGACAGGAGCGACAGAAGATTGCCCTTATACACTTTGACGCGGCTCAGGCCTGGGCCCGGGGCGACGATCAGGTCCATCTTGCCGTCGCCGTCGCGGTCCTGCATCAATGTACGGATGCCTGTCGGTCCGGGGCTGAAACCGGCGAAAGGTTGCATTTCGACAAGCATTTTAGCATCGCCGCCACGATACATCTGCACTCGGGGCGTCGTGGTCGCTCCTTGTGAGACGGTGATCTCGGCTTTGCCGTCGCCGTCGGTGTCGCCGGCCGAGATAAACGCTCCGCCGGTGTAAGCGGTCATGTAGTTGAACGCAGTCCATCCTGCAATCTGTTTTTGATCGACGCCGCCGAAGACTTTGACCTGAGTTGTGAGGCCCGAACCCGGCGCAGTGATGATGTCGGCCTTGCCGTCGCCGTCGAAATCACCGCCGGCGACTCTCACGCCGCCTTTGAAAGTCGCCGCATACGGCGCAAAGCTGAATAGCTGGACGACTTTGTTGGACTGCGCCAGTTGTTTGCCGTCGTAGCCGCGAACAAGCGGCGCCATACCCGAATCGCTGCCAACGACAATGTCGACGAAGCCGTCGGCATTCAAGTCGCCCACGGTCACAAAGGCGCCGTTCTTCACCGTTGCACCGAACGGCTGAAACTCATGTTTCTGAGCGCCGGTAACTCCGTCGAACACGCGGACGGTTGTGGCAATGCCGGCGCCGGAGGCGGCGATAATGTCCGGTATGCCGTCGTTGTTGATATCGCCAGATGCGACTCGAACGCCGCCAAGGAACGTCGTCGGAAACGCCAGGAAATTGAATCGTTCGAGGCCGCTGGATGCGTCGAGCACGCGCACGCGCGGCACGAAATTCTTCTCCGCGCCGAACGAGAAGACGTCGACGTTATTGATCTTCACCGTGATCACGTATTCGGTGAAGCCGCCGTCCTTGTCCGTAATTCGGCCACGGACAGGATACGACCCCTCGAACGGAAACGTGAACTGTGCTGCTGCACTCTTCGAGCCGGAGATGTCTCCCGGATCGGTGTAATCGCCGTCGTTGTTGAAGTCGTAGGAATAGGTCCAGCCGGCATTCGTATCCGCCGTCGAATGATCGAACTGGTTTGAGAATCGAACGGTGGTCGGCCGACGCTCAATTCGCGGGCTGGCGTCCTGTGTGAACGATGCAGTCGGCGCGGAGTTATTCAGCGTCAGCGGGGCATCGTCATCGTCGGGCAACGTGATGCCGTCGGTGACGCGCACCCATACGGTGAAATTCGAACCTGGCGGAATGCCGTCGTCGATGCCGAAACTCTGCAGCTGCGCCCATGTGATGGTCGGCGTCGCGCCGAAAGCGTCATTAAAGTCGTTGTCGCCGTCGAGTTCCCAGGCATAGGACAACGGCAACCCGCTGGCGCTTTGGGACTTCGTTCCATTCAAAACCAGGCTTTGACCTTCGTTGATTGTGTACGGACCGCCGGCGTCGGCAGTCGGACCGACGATGTTCACAAACACATCGATGTTGTCGAACGTAGAGATCGGCGACAGGTTGATCTTGCCCTGGTAGCCATCGATCGTGCCCACGCCGCTGATGTCCACGTCGACCGGATCGACAATCGTGGCGAAGTCGAGCGTGTCGCTGCCCGCGAGCCCGTCGATGGCGAAGGCGAACGCGCTGCCGTTGAGAATAAACGTATCGGCGCCGGCGCCGCCGCTTGCCGCGATCGGGTTGGCTGTTGTGAATACTCCGAACAGGGTGTTGATGCTGCCCGTGCCGCCGGTTCCGCCGGCGAGGTTGATATTCACGCCCTCGATCGGCGTTCCGGACGCGACGTTAAGGTCATCGTCTGCACGAAGTGTCACGCCGCCGTTCTTCGCGACAACGCTCGCACCCAAACCGAACTGAATGTGGCCATTCGACGTTCGCACGTCAACGTCGGACGCCGCCGACTGAACCACACCGACCGATAGCGATTTGGCGTTCGAAACAAAGATCGAGCCTTCGGCGCTCGCGTGCAATGTGCCGGCGTCGGACAACAAGGGCTGATCGCCTGAAACGCCGATGCCTTGCGATTTCGATGACAAGTCGAGCGTCGCGGCTTGCAGCAGGCCCGATCCGCCGGTTTCGATGCTGCCGCCCGATTGCACGGTCAAATTCGAGGAACCGGTCGAAACTTTGTTTCCGACGACGATGTTATTGCTGGCGTTTGGATTTCGCAAAAGTGTGTCGATGGCGAAGGCCACGTCAGATTGAGTCGTGATGCCGCCGCTGGAGTCGCTTCTACCGATGGTGATCGACGAGAAGGCCGACGTTTGGTCGATCGCAGCGAGATCGCCAGTGGTCAACGTGAGCTTGCCGGCGACGTTGCCGCTGCCGCCCAGCACCACTGGTCGATTCGCGGTAAGCGGCTGCAATAATATCTTGCCAGAGCCTGTAATTGATTCCGCGATGCCGAGGTCGATCTCGTCGGCGGTGATCGTAACGTCGCCGCCGCCTGCGGTGATGCCGCTGGAAGTGCCTGCGCCGTCGTCTCCGACGATGCGAAGCGCGGGTGTCGAGGAAGCGGAGGTGGCGCCGGTGACACTGACTGTGCCGACGCCGTTGACCACCAGTCGAGCGCCGATCTGGATGGAGACGCCCATGTTGAATGCGCCGCTGCCGCGACCGGTTCCGCTGACCGACAAGTTGCCGCCGGTAGTGACGAGAGTATTCTTTCCGTCGATGACGACGCCGTGATTATGATCGACGCCGTTGGAACCGAGTCCATCGATGACGATTTCGCCGGCTCCGGTCGATTCGACGCGAGCGCCGTTGAGGACCATCACGCCGGTCTGACCATCGCCGTGGCCGTAACCGATGATCTCGACTTTACCGTTCTCGGAGCGGACGGTGCTGCCGGCCCCGACGATGTCGACGCCGATGTTATCGCGGCCATAGCCTTCGACGGTGACGTTGAACAGGCCTTGCGACTCGACGAGCGCTCCGGCATCGATGACGACGCCGATGCCGCTGTCGCCAGGATCGGTCGTAGCTGAATCGCCAAGGATGTTTACGTACCCGGCCTTCGACGAGACTTTGGTGCCGCTGCCGATGATGGCGACGCCATGGCTTTGAGACTTTCCGGCGCCGTCGGTGCGGAAACCGAACAGGTCGATGTCGCCTGACCCGGTGGTGAGAATCTGCGCACTGTTTTGCAGGCGAATGCCGAGTCCGCCGCGGCCGGTGATGTTGATGGCGCCCTTGCCCGTCGTCTGGATCGTTGCGGCGTCGATGTCCACGCCGGCGAAGGCGCCCGTGTCACCGGGGCCCGCTCCCTCGATGAAGATTTCGCCATCTACGGTGGACAGGACAGCCGACGGGTTCATCTGGAACGCCCGATTCGGCGTGAATCCGACTTCACCGATGCCTTGCAGCGCGATAACAGCGTTCGATGTCATGCGGATGGTTGTGGCTTCGATAAGTACGTCGCGATCGGCCGAGGGCTGAATGATGCCGTCGATCGTTACAAGGTCGAACGTCTTGCCGGTCTGCGACAAGTCACCGGCATGCAGCGACGCCGTGAAGTCCGAAAGACTCGCGACCATCAACTGATCGAGTGGATCGCCGCTGAATATCGCGACACTCTGTGTCGGGTTTGAGAACGACGCGGTGTTGAATCGGCTGTTAACGCTGCGCAACCGAGTCGCGCCATTGCCAAATGTGCCGTCGTCCTCCAGCACCGCTTTGTTCGCAGGCAGCATCCCAAGACTGTTGTCCGCGAGGATGAAGTTGAGTTCTGCCGTACCGGCCCCGGTCAGATCGAGCGGCTCGATGCCCTTGAATTGCGCCGTAGCAGTCTTCGAGCCATCATTCAGCGCGATGGTGCCGTTTCCGGCATCGATCGAGAACAATACATCGATTGCCAAGTATCCGTTACCGAGGACTCGCACTGTGTCGGTATCGGCCCCGCCGTCAAGCGTTATCGGCACGAAGAACTTCCCGCCGGCAAAGCCATGGTCAAGCGTCAGAATGTCGTTGCCGCCTTCGCTTTGAATCGTCAGACTGGTCAACTCGGTTTCCGGCACGTCGAGAATCGTGACGGAGTCTACGACGACCTCGATGTTGCCGCCCGCGTCCTTGCGAATGACGATATCGTTGTCGAGATTACCGGTGCGAATCACCGGCGTCGCGTCGTATGCCAAAGTCACTGTCTTGGAGCCGTACGTGATCTCCATTGCTCTGCCATTGATGAAAACCGTCGAGCCGTTGGGCAAGCCGGCGAATTCGCCGGTGACTGCGGTAGCCGCATCGACAATGATGAACGAATCGCCGTTGACGGGACCGTAACTGCCGCCGAATACCAGCGAAGCGCCGTTGAGCGCGATCGTGCCGGAGGAACTAAGCGAGTCAAACTGACCGGCCCCGTTGCCTTCGAACTGGACTTTGAACGTGGATGCGGAATCGAACGTGACGATGCCTGTGGAAAGCTTTCCGGTCGTCACGCCGGGATCGACCGTGCCGCCGGCGTCGACAAGAACTGGGCCACTGACTGTACCGGTGCCTCCCAACGTCGACGAAGTCATGACCTGGACTGTGCTGCCGGCCGCGAGCGAACCAGTCACCAGCAGTGTGCCAGCCCCAATCGTGGTGCCGCCGGTGTATGAGTTGTTGCCGGCAAGCGTCTGGGCGCCGCTGCCGCCTTTAAACAAGTTCAACTTTCCGGCGCCGTCCTGAATGATGCCGCTGAACACCGCCCCGTTGTGATTGTTGGTCCCGAGGGCGAGCGCCTCCGTAACGACGCCGATATTACTGATGACCCCGGTTCCGCTCAGTCCATCCATCGCAATGTACTTGCCGTCGGTCTCCAGCTGACCATCAGCATTGATGGTGACGTCAGTCGAACTGGAAAACTGTATTTCATCGAGTTGCCGCACAACAGCCGTTGCCGCAGGCCCGCTGCCATCGCCGATAACGAGATTCCCGGGAATGGGGGGCGATCCGAACGGCCGATTGAGAATCAGCACGCCATCGTTCACGAATGTCGTTCCGGTGTACGAATTGGGCCCAGGATTTCCTTCAAAGGTTACGGTGCCGCTTGTCGATTTCACCAGCCCGACATTGCCCGCGAGAGCAACGGAAATCTTGCCATTTCGAACGTCGAAGCCGCTGGCGCTCGTCAGCACGGCCGAACTGCCTGAAATCGTTCCGTCGATCAGCGCGACGCCCTGCACCGTGTCGCTGAATGTGCTCATCTCCAACTTGGCAGCTGCCCCGTTGACAACCAACGACGTGTCGTCGTTTACGACGTTCGGGCCGCCCCAGTCGAACTGACCGTTCATAAACGTGATCGTGCCGCCGGCCGCACTCAGCCCGCTCAGGCCCACGGTGTCGGCTTCGTGATAGAACTGATTCACGTTCGGCGAGTTCGCGACGGTGAGCAGCGTTGTTGCCGCCATCCGCAACGGATTCGTCGAACTGCCGACATTTCCGGCACCGCATTGAATGTACAACAAGTTCGCAGTTACGTCAGTGCCGGATGCATCTGTGGTGATAGAGCCGCTCGACGACAACTGCACGTCTGCGCCGGCAGAGTTGAGCGAGCCGCCCGCGAAATCGATTCCTGCGCCGGAATCGACTTGAAGTTTCGTCGCGGCCGAGCGAGTGATCGCACCGCTGACCGTGACTTTGCCCAGGTTATTGGACACAAACACGATGCGACCGGCTGTGACGCGGTCGAGTTCCGCGTCAGTGAGACCAAGAATGCCGGCGCTGTCGGCGGCGCCGAGGTTCAACTGCTGGTTGTTCGACAGTCGAACGAAGGCGACGTCCTTGGAGCCCACATTGACCGCGCCGCTGCCGGCAATCTCGATGCTGTCGCCGAAGATCGAAGCGTTGCCACTGGTCGATTGGACTGAGGAGAGAATCAGAACGCCTGTGTCGCCGTTGGCAATCTTGTTGGCATACCCTTTGAGCGTAATGAACCCTGCAAAAGTCTTCGCAACAGCATTTCCGGTGATCAGCACGCCGTGGTTTTGCGCGCCGCCCCCGGAACTTCCGGTTCCGGTGATCGACATTTGGCCGCCAAGTGCGGTTGAAACAACGGCGTCGTTGAAGATTTCGACGCCATGACTGAAGCCGCCGTTGCCGCGACCGGTGCCGATAATGTCCATTGCGCCGCCGGCGGTGGTGACTTGCGTACTGACGTCGCTGACAAGGACCCCATAGTTGTTGTCCGTGCCGTTGCCTCCGGTGCCCGTGATAGACAGTTTGCCGCTGCCGCCGGCATTGGCCTGAGCGCCCAAACGAATTGCGACTCCAACATTGCTTGCGCCGGTGCCGTTGGAGATGCCGATGATATCGATGTTGCCCTTCGCCGTGGAAATCTTCGTCGTCGGTAAGTCGATCAATACGCCGTTATTACTGTTGCTGCCGTTTCCACTGGTGCCGTTCACCGATACCGCGCCAATGCCTGTCGACGCAACGACAGCGGTGTCGTGAATCTCGACGCCGTGATTACTGCTGCCGTTGCCGCCGCCGTTGCCAATGATCGATAGCAGACCATCCACAGTTTGGAGAGTCGAGCCGGCTGCAAGAATGAATACGCCGCGATTGCCCGTGGTGCCGTTTGCACCTGTGCCGTTGACCGTCAACTTGCCTGATCCACCAGCCGATACAACAGGCCCGTTGTAAACGATGACGCCGTAGTTGTCATTTGCGCTTCCGCGACCGGTGCCGGTGACCGACAAGTCACCGGCGGTAGACTTCACGAAGGTGCCGGCGCCCGCCACTTGCACGCCGCAGTTCGAAGCCGTGCCTTTGCCGCCGGTGCCGTTGATCGTGACGGCTCCCGTTCCGCCCGCTTGACACAAGGCGGCATCACGCACATTGACGCCGTAATTGCTGGTCCCTGTGCCCAACGACGTGCCGATGATGTCGATCTTACCGTCGCTCGTACTGACCTTAGTATTGGTTCCGCCGATGTCGACGCCGATGTTGGAATTGGTGCCGGCGCCGCCTTCGCCGTCAATAAAAATCGCGCCGGTTCCGCCGGCGACGCACTGAGCGCCGTCGCGAACGGTGACGCCGTAGTTGTTAAGGCCGCCGCCGTTGGCTTGGCCGAAGATTTCGAACAAGCCGCCGGTCGAGAGCGAGGTGCCTGCCCCCGCAATAACGACGCCGGAGTTGCCATCGGTTCCTGGGCCTCCGAGCCCGTCGATCTTCATCTTGCCGCTGCCGCCGGCGGTGACAACGGCGGCATTGACGATCTGGATGCCGATGTTGCCGGCGCCGGAACCCGTTCCGCTTCCGGTGCCGATGAACTCGATATTGCCGCCGGCCGTGATTAGCTTTGTGTTGGCATCGGACACAAATATGCCGGTGTTGTCGCTGGCGCCGTTTCCGCCCTGGCCATTTACTGTGAGTGCTCCGCTGCCGCCGGTGCTGACGACGGCAGCCGCAGTGATGCTGATGCCGCGATTGTTAGAACCGGTGCCCAAACCGACGCCGGTGATGGAGAGTGCCGAATTCGCGGTTCCAACAAACGTGCCGATGTCTTGAACGACGACGCCCTGATTGTTGCCGCCGCTGCCCTGTGACCCGGAACCAAACAGCGTTACCGGCGCGGACCCCGTGGACTCGACGCGAGCGCCGCTACGGACCAGTACGCCGACGCCGCCGCTGCCGCCGCCGGTACCTTGCAGCCAAAGCCAGTCGCCGAAATTTGCCTTGACGATCGTTCCGGCGCCGGTGATCTGAATGCCGTGGTTGCCGGTCGTGCCTTCGCCGCCGTAAGCGGTGATCGTCAATTCGCCGGTGCCGCCCGCCGAGACGAGCCCGCCGGTGACGTTGACGCCGATGTTGGCCGTGGTCTTCCCTTGTGCGGTGCCGGTGATCGAAATGCTGCCGTCGGCCGTCGAAACGACCGTGCTGCCGCTCTTGATCGACACGCCGTAGTTGTCGCTGGTGCCGGCAGCAGTACCCGTGCCGCTGAAAACAATGTCGCCCGCAAGTGCGCCTGTGCCGGTCGTCGAGACGACCGCCGCCGAGGCGATGTTGATGCCGAAGTTGTTGTTTCCGCCGCCAAAGCTCTTGCCCGTCACCGTGATGCTGTTGCCGGCGTTCGTCACTTGAGCGGTGTTGCTGATAGCGACGCCGTCGGACTCATTGGCGCTGCCTCCGTTGCCGCCCGTGCCGTCGATACTGATCTTGCCGTTGGTGGACGAGACGACGGCAGCGCCGAGAATCACGACGCCGGTGTTGAGGCTGCCGGTGCCCTTACTGATGCCGGTGATCGATAGATCGCCAAAGCCCGTCGATACTTTGGTGTTGGCGTTTTCGAGCAAGACGCCGGTATTCGAGTCAGTGCCCGCGCCGCTGGTGCCGGTGATAGTAATCTTGCCGCCGCTGCCTGCCGTCACGTTCGCGCCGAGTGCGATCCACGTACCGAAGTTCGAGGTCTTGGCTCCCTTGCCCGTGCCGGTGATGGTGATGGCGCCGGCGACGGTACCGACGATCGTGTTCGCGTTCTCGATGGCGACGCCGTAATTGAAACTGTTGCCGACACCGCCGGTGCCGTCGACGGTGATCGTGCCTACGCCCCCGGCCGACAGAAGAAAACCGTTGCCGATGGTGACGCCGCGGTTTTCGATGCCCGTGCCGCCGCCTGCCGTGCCCGTGACGGAGATGTTGCCGCCAAAAGTGGTGACCTTGTTGCCGCCGCTGTAGAGTCGCACTCCGTAATTCTTGTCGGTGCCAGCGCCGCCGGTGCCGTTAACGATGACGCCGCCGTTTCCTGCCGTCGTAAAAACGCGAGCGCCAATCAGATCGACGCCGATGTTCTCGATGCCGGTGCCGACGCCGCCCTTTCCGGTGAGGCTGATGGAGCCGCTCGCGGCCTTAATCTCAGCGCCGCCCCAAAGGCGAACGCCGTAGTTGGCGAAGGTGCCTTTGCCGCCGGTGCCGTTGATGGTGACTTTGCCCGAGCCCCCGGCCGAGATGACCGACGTGTTGAATTCGATGCCCCAGTTTTCCTCGGTCGTGCCTGCGCTTTGGCTGGAGCCGGTGATTTCGATGTCGCCACCGGCCGTGCTGATCGAGGTCGAAGCCCCGGCCTGCCCGAACACCACGCCGTGGTTGAAATTGCCTTCGACGCCGCCGACGCCGGTGATCGATAGTTTTCCTGAGCCGCCGGTGCTGAGCGCCGCATCGAGCGTGATTCGTACGCCGATGTTGCCACTGCCCTTGCCGCCGGCGCCATTGCCAATGACGGAAAGGTTGCCGCCGGCGGTCGAAACGACGGAGTTGCCGACGATATAGACACCCGTTGCGCCTTGAGCGTTTGCGCCGCGAGTGCCTGTCAGTGTGACGTTGCCCAAACCGCCGGCGCTGATGAGCATCGACGAACTGATGTCGAGCGCGAGATTCTGGCCGCCGGTGCCGCCGCCGATCGCGTCCACGGTGATGTGCGCGCCGGTCGTCGTGATCTTGGCGCCGGAGCCTTCGAGCCGCACGGCGGTGCTGTTGCCGGCGGCCGCGGCCGTTCCTTTGATCGCGAGCGTGCCGGCGCTGCCGGCCGTCACTTGAGCGCCGAGATCGACAACGACACCCGTATTGCCGCTGAACGCCGTGCCGTCAGCCGTGCCGGTGATTGACAGATCATTCGCAGCCGCAAAAACCGTCGTACCGAAAGTCACGCTGACGCCGTTGTTGCCGGTGTCTCCTATTCCCGCCGTGCCCGTGATCGCGATCTTGCCCGATCCGTCGGTCTTCACGGTCGCGCCGGCGAGATACACACCGACATGGCCGCTGGTTCCGGCATCGTTGCCGCCTCGGCCGGCAATCGTGATGTTGCCGGCGCCCGTCGTTCGAACGACTCCGCCGATATCGACGCCCTTGAAATTGCCCGCAACCGGCGAGCCGCCTTGATTCGCCTGCATCAAGATTGCTCCGTCTTGAGCAAACACTGAGGAATTAGTGACCATAGAAATGTTGCGCACGGCCCGCAACGTGTTGTTGCCGCTGCCCTGCGTGACCAGGGCCGACGAACTGCTGCTCAGCGCAATCGTCGTCGCGTCGATCTGCGAAGCGAATCCCGCATTCAGCACGACAAGGCCGGTGACAGTGACCACGTCAAACGGATTTGCGACCGAGCCGACGATCAGAGTGCGGTTGAAATTGGGAAGAGCCGCAATCGTCAGGTCGTCGCCGGCCCGGCCGCGATTGATCGTGATCGAATTCGTTGGATTGCTGAACGTGGTCAACTCGAACTTGCCGTTGCCGCTGCGAAGTTGCGAGATGTTGTTGCTGGTGTTGCCGTCGTCTTCCAGGAACGCGTCATTGTCCACGCCGGTGTCGGGCAGGTTGAAGACGAGGTCTCCCGCAGTGCTGCCGGTCTGATCGACCGGTTCCAGCCCGGTGTAGGTGATGGTCCCGCTGCCGGTCAGCGCGATGTTGCCGGAATCTGCGGCAGTGAAAGTATGCGTGATCTTGGCAAAGCTGCCTCCCGTCACAACAAGCTTGTCGCCGGGCCCCGTCGTCGGATTGCCGCCGTTGTATTCGATCGCCTTGGGGAACAGTCCCAACGAATGATCGATGGTAAGCGTGTCGTTGCCGCCCATCGTGTTGACGATAATTTTGGAACCGGCAACTGAGGCGTAAGGAACAAAGATCGTGTTGCTCATCGTACCAGTCGCGCCGCTGATCGAAGTCGCCAATACGCTGTTCGCGTCGGTGATGACGAACCGACTATTCGCTGAGTCTGCACGAATGGAGAGTGAGTCGTTTTTGGTTCCCAACGAATCGGTAACGACAAGGTTATTCGACCCGTCCAATGTGATCGAAGTCGTCGCCTTGCCGCCGGTGACCAATAACGAGAAGTTCTGCGTGAACGCCGATGGCCCGGAGACGCGAATGGTGTAGTATCCAGCCGCCGGCGCGTCGATCAAGACTTGCTCGACGTTGTCGACATTATTGGTGCCGACCGTGCGGATTGCATTTGCAGTTGGGTTCGCCGGGTCCAGCCGCCACGGATAATAGGTCGTGGAAGCCGGGCCGGTGATCGTCATATTCAAGTTGTTGACCAGCACCGGCGTCGTAACGTCGAGTCCAGGGCTTGGAAGCGAACTCGGCGGCGGATCCGTCCACACGATGGATGCCTTCAACGGTCCGCTGCCGTCCGAATACACCGTAAACGTTCGCTCGGCGCCGGAATAGGTCAACTCGCGTAAGTGATTCTATGAGAACGGATTCGTCGTGTTAGTCAGAAATGCCGCTGCTGCGGCTGCATCGAGGACGCCCCAACCGTAAACGTAATCCGGGCCTTTGTTGCCCGCGTCGAATGCCGAATGAATCGCGAGTCCCTTGATCGTCGCGCTGAGCGGATTGATTCCCGCCCCGTAGAGATTGCGATAATGCTGCACCAAAAGCGCAAGCGTTCCGGTCGCATTCGGCGCTGCCATCGAAGTACCGCTCATGATTCCGTAGGCAGTATCCGACGTGGAAAACGATGATGTAAGACTTGCACCGTTGGCGACAATATCCGGTTTCACGCGGCCGTCGTCCGCCGGTCCCCATGAAGAAAACGACGTCATCGTGACATCAGCGTTCGTATACGGGTCCGCCGTGATGTCGTTGATCGCGCCGACGGTGAGGTTATTCTTCGGGACGAAAGGCAGGCTGTCGTATCCGGTGCCGTTATTGCCGTCGCCTCCGGGAGCTGAAGTGGCGCCGGAGTTGGTGACAAGATACCATCCAGGTCCACCACCTCCTCCTGAAAGGTAGGTTACGTACTTGCTGTCACCCCGATAGTTTGTGAAGACATTATTTCGATCGTTGCCCGCCGACCATACACTGAGAAGTGTTGGATTATTGAACAATACTTGATCCAATGTCTGTGCACTGGCGTCATAGCTTCCAAACCCTGGATCCTCCGTCGCATATACCGTTCGATCTGCAAACCAACTGTCGGCGACGCCAACAGATCCGCCCCAATTGTAGAAAGCCCATCCGCGGATTGATCCATAGGAGTGATTCGACAGTTGAATAGTGGCGGCCGCCGCACTCATTTCCGTCGTGTCATTCGTCCAGTCGTAGCTGCGAATCTGAACTTGATTGGCCATTCCCCTCGCTGGCCCGCTGACGCCGGTCGCGCCGATAGTACCGCCGACGTGTGTGGCGTGATCGGCCGGAGACGCTCCGTCCACGATGGTTACGCGGCCTGTCAATTCCTGATGTGTTGAACGAACCGCCCCGCCGTCCCAGACTCCGACCGTGACTCCCTTTCCGTCGAGGTTAAGGCCAAGCCCGCCGCCGTTCCAAAGCTGGTCCGCATTGGTGGTGTCGGCCGCGTTGAGATTATGAGGAGTGATCAAACGAGGGTCGTTAGGCAACAAATCATTCGTCAAAAACCACGTCCCGTCGCCGACGTCGAAAGGGGTAATCGTGATGCCCAGGTCTTCAAGGCTCATCACCGCACCGACAGCCGGCACGTCGCGTTCTTCCAGCCGTTCCAGCTGCCAGCCGCGTTGGGCGTCGTTGTGTGAAAGTCGGCGGCGGAAGTCTGCAAGTCGTTTGGGACACAACCAGCGTTGCAGCGATTGGCGCAGCATGAAGAAGCTACTCCGAATTAGGCGTCGCCTGGGGATGCGAGCGATTGGATGAAGTTAGAGATTAAGCCCAATCTCCGCGAAAAGCAACGACTTTGCCGACGAAAACCCATGCAAGATGATACGCGGTTCAAAGGCTAGTTTTTCCAGGAAGTCGGAAGTGGGAACTCGGAACGCGGCAGTCAGATAGAAAGTTGGATTGTCGCCAACGGCCGGCTGACAGAGGCTACGCTGTTGCCAACCAGCACATTCTGAACACATGCAGCCTACTGTCTGCCGACCTTTAGCCGCTAACTACTGACTACTGACCGCTGGCTTCCGACTTCCGCATTCCGAGTTCCGCGTTCCTACTGACCGCTGTTGCCATTCGCCCATAAGAAAGGCACGGTCAAAGCCGCCGTCGGGCGGTGAACATCGAATCGAATAATGGATCCAATTCGCAATCATGAAAATCCACGAATACCAGGCGAAGGAACTGCTTGCCGCTGCCGGCGCCGTCATTCCAAAGGGCATCGTCGCCCGTACACAATCCGAGGCGCTCACCGCGTTCGACTCGTTCGGCGGCAAGCCCGTCGTCCTCAAAGCCCAAGTGCACGCCGGCGGCCGGGGCAAAGGCAAGTTCAAGGACTCTGGCAAGGACTTCGGCGGCGTCAAATACCTCACGAAGCGCGAAGCCGTCGCCGAAGTCGCCGACACGATGTTCAAGTTCCCGTTGGTAACCAAACAGACCGACGCTGCCGGACAGAAGGTGTCCACGGTGTTGGTGCAGGAAGCGGCCGACATCGCCAAAGAAATCTACGTCGGCATGGTTCTCGACCGCACGTTGGGCGTGCCGGTGCTGATGGCTTCTGCGGAAGGCGGTGTCGATATCGAGGAAGTCGCGGCCCGCAGTCCGGAAAAAATACTCAAGATGCCGGTGTCGCCCGAACTGGGCCTTCGCGATTATCAGGCCCGGCAACTCGCGTTCGAACTCGGTTTCACCGGCGATCAGATCGAGCAGGCGGTCAAGATTCTGCGAGCGTTGTCAAAGGTGTTTCTCGAAAAGGACTGCAGCCTGGCCGAGATCAACCCGCTCGTTGTCACGCCCGACGGCAAAGTGCTCGCTCTCGACGCCAAAATCACGTTCGACGACAATGCGCTGTTTCGCCACACCGAGCTCGAATCGCTTCGAGACCTCAGCGAGGAGAATCCGGCAGAAATTCGCGCAGGCAAAGCCGGCCTGAACTTCATCCAACTTCATGGCAACATCGGCTGTCTCGTCAACGGCGCAGGGCTCGCCATGGCGACGATGGACATCATCAAGTTCTATGGCGGCCAGCCCGCGAACTTCCTCGACGTCGGCGGCGGCGTCACCCCCGAAGGCGCCATCGAGGCCTTCCGCATTATCCTGTCTGACCCGGCCGTGAAAGGCATTCTCGTCAACATCTTCGGCGGCATCGCCAAGTGCGACCTGATCGCGGAAGCGCTCGTCAAAGCCGGCCGCGAGGTCGGATTCAAAGTACCCGTCGTCGTGCGTCTCGAAGGGACCAATGTCGAAAAGGCACGTGAGATTCTGGCGACTGCCAAGAGCGAACTGCCGACGCTGCAGACGGCAGCCAACCTTGCCGAGGCGGCACAAAAGGTGGTGGCCGCCGCGAAGTAGCAAGGCCGTTGGCCGATCCAGATCTGTCACTGGAGAAGGAGCATCCATGACGAACAATATGAGACGGGCACTCGGGGCCTCGCTGGTTTTGATCGTGGTCGTCATTACCATCGGCTGCAATAATGCAACCAAGCCAGCAGGCGGCACATCGCCCAGCCTCAGCATCTCGCAATCGAAGGGCAATGGCGCCGGCCAGTCTGGCGATGCGCGAATCTCGGCCGAGGCCTTTCTGAAAGCTCTGATCGCCGGCGACGCAAAAACCGCCAGCGCAAAGGTTCACATCGGCTTCAAGAAGTACGTCGCGCCGCCGTTTTTCAGTGACGATCAGGCAGCCGGGTTTTCAGAAGCTGACGTACAAAAGTACCTGCTTAAGCTCATGACCGGCAATACATCGTCTGCGATCCACGGCGTCGCCACGTACGGCGAATCGGCCGCGTTTCGAGGCGAACTCACCGGCAGTGATTCGCCCCGATTTTTCACCCTTCGGCTCATGCGCGAACCCGGCGGCTGGACCGTCACGCACTTTCAAGCGTCGCGGCAAGTCGCCAAGCTTGTCAGTCTCCCGGAACGTTCCAGCGACCTGGCGTGGCCGATCGGTTGTGCTCAGGATTTTCTGGATCTCGTCACCGGTGGCCCTGACGACCATGATTTGTCGATGAGGCTCATGAGCGAAGATTGCAAAAAACGGTTGCCTTCGCCGTCAATCGCCGACGCGGGGCTGGGCTATGCCAAGAAAGATGTCCGCAACTGGCTCAATGCGCAGCGCAGCGAATGCACCGGCTATTCGTTGACGAATGCCGACAAAGAAGGCTCCGGCGTTGTCGTTCGCGGCGAACTCGTCGGCCCGGTCCGCCGACAGTTCGCTCTGTTCATCGCACTCACAGGAGGGAATTGGCTCGTAGAGCGATTCGACGTGAAATAGTGTACTGAGAACGAGGAATTCACCATGCGACAGAGACTCTATGAACTACTGCATCGACGTCTCTTCGCCGGGCGGCGACGTGCCTGATGAGCCGTTCATTGCGTTGATTCATGTAGTTGAGATTGAGCCAAATCGACGTGATTGATTGGTATGGTGAACTCGGGACCAACATTGATACTTGAGGCAAAATGGAAATGGAACGCACAAGAATTAGATCATACATGCAGCAACAGCTCTTTCGTCCGTTTCTGGTTCGAACGATTGACGGTGCGACTCTGAGAATCCATCACCCTCGACTCGCCCAATTGACGTCGAACAACCTGATTGTTGATACTCCGGACCCACTTTTGCCGCCGCCTGCCGCTGAGGCTTCCACGTTAATCAGTCTCGAAAGCATCGTCGGCATGGGGCACCTCGACGCCGTAGCAAGCACGTGATCTGAATCCTGACCTTTGACCTCTGACTCCTGACCTCTGACCTCTGGGATCCTCAATGAGCATTCTCGTTAACAAAGACACGCGTTTGATTGTTCAAGGCATGGGCAAGGCCGGCACGTTTCACGCCATCGGCTGTCGCGACTACGGCACGCAGGTGGTCGGCGGCATCTCGCCGGGCAAAGGCGGGCAGACGAAGGACGGCTTCCCGCTGTTCAACACCGTCGCCGACGCCGTCCGCAAGACCGGCGCGAACGCCAGCATGATCTTCGTGCCGGCCGGCGGCGCCGCCGACGCAGTGATGGAAGCCGCCGACGCGGGCATCGGCGTCATCGTCTGCATCACCGAGGGCATTCCCGTGCTCGACATGTCCAGGGTGATGCGCTTCCTCAAAGACCGACCCAACTCGCGGATGATCGGCCCCAACTGCCCCGGCATCATCACCCCCGGCCAGTGCAAGATTGGCATCATGCCTGGATACATCCACAAACCCGGCTCCGTCGGCATCATCTCGCGCTCCGGCACGCTGACCTATGAGGCCGTCTGGCAGCTTTCGAGCCTCGGTCTTGGTCAGTCCACGTGCGTCGGCATCGGCGGCGATCCGATCATCGGCACCAACCAGATCGACCTGCTGCGCCTCTTCGAGGCCGATCCGCAGACCGAAGCGATCCTGCTCATCGGCGAAATCGGCGGCACGGCCGAGGAACGCGCTGCCGAATACATCCGCGGCAACGTCAACAAACCGGTCGCGGCATTCATCGCCGGTCAGACTGCCCCTCCCGGAAAGCGCATGGGCCATGCCGGCGCGATCATCTCCGGCGGATCCGGCAGCGCCGGCGACAAGATCACGGCGCTGAAGGACGCCAAGATCGAAGTCGCCGAAACCCCGGCCGACCTCGGCGCCGCCATCCAACGTGCGATGAAACGGAAGAAGGCGGGGTAAATCCTTCATGCGAACAGGTCGAGCCGATGCTCTATCTCGACTATTGCTCCTCGGCGCCGCTGCGGCCCGAAGCGCTGGCCGCCATGCAACCTTGGCTTTCAACGCCGGGCAACCCGGCCAGCGCCCATGCCGCGGGCCGCAACGTTCGCAAGGCCCTCGAAAACGCCCGTGAACAAATCGCTTCGCTCCTCGACGCATTTCCCGACGAGGTGGTCTTCACCAGCGGGGCCACCGAAGCGAACAATCTGGCGATCTTCGGATTGTGCGTCGATGTTCCGGGCCGCATTGTCGCCAGCCCCATCGAGCATCCGTGCGTTATCGAACCGCTCAAGCAATTGGAGAAAAGAGGATTTGCCATCGACTGGTTACCGGTGTCGGAGGAAGGCGTTGTTCCTGCCGATGCTCTTGCAAGCCGGCCCAGCGATGACGTACGCCTAGTTGCGGTCATGTTGGCAAATCACGAGACCGGGGCGATTCAACCAGTGGCGGAACTTACAGGTGCAAACACGCTGTTTCACTGCGACGCCGCTCAAGCGGCCGGCAAGATGAATGTGGATTTCCATCAACTCGGCGCTACCACGTTGAGCATAAGTGCGCACAAGTTCGGCGGCCCGGTCGGAATTGGAGCGCTGTTGGTAAGCCGATGCGCGAAAATCCGGCCGCTGTTATTCGGCGGACATCAACAGCATGGCCGGCGACCAGGCACCGAACCGGTCGCACTCGCGGTCGGCATGGCTGCCGCATTGACCCACGCGTTACAGGCGGGGAAACAGGTGGCTGCGATCCGCAAACGATTTGTGGCCCACCTGCACGCTCATTCGTCCCCAATAATCGTCAATGGTCCGCTTGTCGGTGGACTTCCTCACATTTTGAATGTATCGTTCCCGGGTTGCAGGGCGGACGCATTGCTGGCGGCGCTGGATTTGGCTGGCGTCGCATGTTCGACCGGGTCGGCATGTTCCAGTGGATCACTGTTGCCGTCGCCGGTCCTAAAAGCCATGGGCGTCACGGGCGCGCGCCTGCATTCGGCGATGCGGTTCAGTTTTGGTCCGGGCCTTTCCGAGTCTGAGGTTGATCAAGCGGCAGGGATTGTGGCAACAGTAGTGCATCGTGTTCGATCGGTCGCTGAGGAAGATCTACGCGATGCGCCGTTGGCTTGAATTCATACAATCGCCTACACCCACCAGCGAAAGCACGTCGGAGATCGCCAATGATGACGGAAGAAGCAGTGACATTTGAGCCACAGCTCTATGATGATTTGCGCGCGAAACTGCAGCAATCCGGTGCAGAAGAGGCGATTCGCGAACTTTGCGAATCGCTGCGGTCCGCGGGTGACTATGCGAAACTCTTTTATGCGCTGTTGCTGAAAGATCGAGTCGCAATCGGAGTGACGCCCATTCCAACCGCTTCCGCCAACGAAATGACAACGGATCAGCAAGAAAAGTACGAGGACGCGATTCGTTCCGCATGTCGCACGGTCGGCGGGTTGTTCCTCGACGCCGGAAACATCGGCGCGGCCTTCGGCTATTTCCGCATGATCGGGGAGTTGGAGCCGGTTCGTGCAGCCATCGAGCAATGCCAACCGGGTGAGGAAGATGACGTACAGCCGATCATCGACATTGCCTTTCACCAGGGCGTGCACCCGCACAAGGGATTCGACTTGCTCCTGGATCGCTATGGCATCTGCAACGCGATTACGACCATCAGCAATTATGATCCGGGCCAGAATCAGGAACCACGACAATATGCAATTCGACGTCTGGTGCGCTCGCTGCATGAACAACTCGTCGAGCGTTTGCGAACCGCCATTGAGCAGCAACAAGGATTCGCTCCAAGCGGCAGCACGATACATCAGTTGATCGAAGGCCGCGACTGGCTCTTCGCCGACGATATGTATTTCACGGACACTTCGCATTTGTCGTCGATCGTACAGATGAGTGTCGAACTTGATTCGAGGGAAGAACTGCTGTTGGCACGCGAGCTTTGTGCATATGGGCGCAAGCTGTCGCCGACGCTGCAATATGCCGGTTCGCCGCCGTTCGAGAACCTGTACGAAGACGTCGACGTGTTTCTATCGATCTTACTCGGTGAAAACGTTGAAGCTGGAATCGAAGCGTTTCGCGCCAAGATCAGCGCCGATCCCGATGGTCCCGATATGTTTGCCGCGGAGGTGCTTGTTCGACTTCTGGTTCGGCTCAATCGACTGGACGATGCTCTAGCAATCGCTCGGCAACATCTGGCAACGGCTGACGATCGGCAGCTCAGTTGTCCGGGAGTGTTTGAGCTTGCGCAGCGGACAAAAAACTTCCGCGCACTCGCTGAAACAGCTCGGGAACGCCACGACCCAGTGCACTACCTGGCAGGGCTGATCGCGGCAGAAAAATGAAGGGTTTCACTGGCCGATCGGCGTTCCATCGCGAACGATCACCGGCTCATCCCAGCTTGCGGACGCTAATCGCAATCCGTCGGGACTGAATGCAGCGCATTCGACACCGCCCTGGTGTTCGCGAAGGACGAGGATGTTGTGCGCCTTGTATGTCTCCCAGATTCGTACAGTGCGATCCTTGCCGGTAGTGACGAGGCCGCTCTGATTCCGGTACTGCTACCCGACATGGCCGGTGCGATCCTCGATTGGCCGCACCAGTGGTTCTGGGACGGGCAGGAACACGTCGATCCAACGAAGGATGCAACTGCCTTGGCCTTGCGGCTCGCCAATCTGACTGACCGTAAGGGTCGATTACGTCGTGCCCACGAACTCAATCGATACTGGGATGACACAAATCGTTCCTTGCTAAGATGATCGTGGGGGAACCCTCAGCGGAGGACCAGGCTCAATGGAGTAGCGAATACAGTCCACATGCCCGGAGATTTCGCTGCTCTAAGCGCAATTCTTTCGTGGAGATGATCGAGGGAATTCAGGACGATCTCTCCCGACAATCCCTCCAGCCAATCGTTCTGATTCGTGTGTACGCCTCCGTTATCCGTCAGAATCAGTTCCACTTCGTCGCCACGATCACTGCAGTCCCATGCAGGCTGGGGTGTTCGAACAGATCGCGCCGCCCATTAATCTGTGCGGTACAGCGACCGCAGGTGCTCCGCCACGGTGCCTCCACACGGATGATCTCGTGACGAAGCCCCGACAGACTTCAGCGCCGACCACGCGAAGTCCCGCAAGTCCGCGTCCTCCGTCTCGTCCCGGAGTACCCGATCGAGCGCTGGGACTGCAGCTCGTTCGGATCAAGGGCCAGCCGGGTTAGCACTTCGACCGCCTCGGGCAATGCCTCTTCGGCGTCCCCTTCATCGATCGTCGCTCCAATCTGACCGAGAGCGTATGCCGTAGCCGCGCGGATCGCCTGTCGGTCTCCTACAGAGTTGGGTTCGGCCAACACGGTGGTCAGGACGGACACGGCCCCAACTGACGCTGCACCGAACTCGCCCAGCAATAGGGCAACCGCCGCGCACTCGGCCGCGTCGCTCGATTCCACGAATCTGCGTTGCAGGGACTCAACGGCCGGCTTACCGACGGCCAGCAGACCCTTTGCCAAGATTTGTCGCATCACCGGCAGACAGACCACTAGCCCACCGACGTCGTACGATTCACTCACGGCGAGCAGCGTCTGGCGATCTGTTTCGTCCTCTTCAGCTGCCTTAACCTCGGTCCATCCGGCGACAAGTTCACTGGTTGCTCTCCCTGCGTCGGACCATTGCCGGTCGATCATTTCGCGGAGGTCGCCATCCGGGTAGAGGTCATTCCTCCATGCCTCCCCCAGGTAATGCCATACAGCCTCGGTCATGATTTTCGTCCGACAAAGCTTGTTGCTGACCGCTCTTCGGCGACAATCTGCTTGGGAGCCCAATGCGAATCGAATACTGCAAGCCGCTCGCGAAAACCACGCAGATGTCGCCCATGCGCGGCCAACAAGAACAGGACATGTGGTGTCCGAAACGTAAAGACCGCTGCCGCGCTCAACCGGCGTCGCAACTCCTCTACTATCCGAGCAGAGAACGCGCCGCGTTCCTCGCGGATGAAGTGCTGATAGATCAAGACCGACGCCCCAGAAGCGAAGGTGCTTGAGACTTCCTGCCAATAGAGAAACTTGCACGAGTCTCGGCGTCCGCGGGGAGTTGACTTCACCTCCAGACCATTATCAGGATCGAAGAAGACGAGATCGCACCCCACAAACTTCTCAGCGCATTCAGTGAAATATGCCTCTCGGTCGCGCAATGCATCGGTCAAGAGCCTGGACTGAAATAAGGCCGAACCGAGAATCGTCGATGCCTCAATGCGGGCAATACGGCGATCTTTTTCCTCACCGACCACTTGGTGGAGCCAATCAAAGAGAGCGGGGTCACAGTGGCGGTACTTCTTGGGTTGGCCGAGATAGGCCAAAAACTCGCCGTCGGTGCGTTCGTCTGGCGCGGTCAACATCCAGCAAACGCCGAGGCGCAAGCGATCAGGGCCGGCCAGCGACCGAAGAAGGCCGTACTTGCGGAAGTCGTTCACGTCGCCGAAATACTGGTCCTTCATGAGGCACACTCACGAGTGTCAAACCGGGTTGTTCAGCCACGCAAGCAATGCGGCCTCAGTCTTCAGGACGGCATCCCGCACATAGAGGTTCGGGTCGCACTGAGCTGGAACGTATCCGGTCGGGTCGCCAGTCTCCTGATTGACGACCCAAGAAAGGCGAGGATCACGCGGACGGCCTTGCATCACAAATGCAGCGGGAGTTCCCAAAACGCCGCCCACTGCCCCGTAGGTTGCGCGTTGATGGTACTGGCTCAGGAGGTCCAGAATCGCGTCAAGCGTCCACATCACCCGCTCCGATTGTGGTTTTAGAGACCACCATTACGAGTTCTATGCGGCGTGCCATACATGAGATGGTGTGATCTCGCGGTCGGGAACGTCAAGGCGGGGCACGACGAGGAGGACAATTGCACCCCTTCTTTCGCCTTGTCACTTGTTTATACATTCCTCACTTAGCACTTGCCACTTCCTGTACAGGATTTCCAAAACCTGCCCAGGCATTAACGGACGCCACGAGCCGTGAATTTCCGGCCGTGCTGCCGTTTTCCACACGCGGCCGAAGTGGTTGTTGGCGCGGATTTCCATGGCCATGCCAAGCAGATACGAAACGGGCCCCGTGACTCCCGGCGAATCCGGAAGGGATCGAACCGTGGTTGCCCGGCCATGCCTGCCGGTGGGTAGTAGGAACACCTTGTCTGGCACTTCGGGATAGATGCGCGCGATCGCGTGAGCGAACCAGTACCAGACATCGAATTGCATGTGGCGGAAGACGTCAACGAGCCGGCGGTCCGGGATTTCGCGCAAAGCGATTCGCAACTCCGGCGCATCATGTGCTTGCACGCCCAGTCGGCGAGCCAATTCGCGGGCATGTTCGTTGAGTATTTCGGCTGAGACGGGGTGTGACATCGCCGCCAGCGACCAAACGACCTGTCTGCCGTCCCAACGGCAGGCGACACGCTCATCTGCCGACAGCGTCCGCCGCATCAGCAGGTTGTTCTTCGCGGTCCCTTGCTGCGATCGGCAAGCATCTCGCACTGCCTCGTGAATGTTCTCGTTGGTGGGGAGGGCGGCTTCCTCGCACGGGGTGGCGTGCCCAGCCAACGCCTGCGACAAGCCGAATGCGTTGTTGGCCATAGCCTGCGCAGCCCAAAAGAACGGTAGACGCTCAGGCCCCTCCGGATCGGTCAGACGCGGAAGAACCCGAGCGACAAAGTCGTGCAGTTCGTTGCCGAGTCGTTGCAACCCGTGGCTTCGTTGTACCGGCGTTATTCCGCTGCGGTGCAAAGTCATTTGCGTCCCTCGACCGTTCCAATCTCCACTCCCAATAGTCGCATGTCCGGTACCGTAGGCGCGGGCACATGCAGAAATTGAGGCTCCAGTCCGGGGGCAGTGTGTGCGGCCACTTCGTCGCGTAGTTCCATCAGGAGCCGGCCCAGCCAGTTTTCGCCCCGCAACACAGCGTCGTCTTCCGCCACCGCGCCCCAATAACGGTCCTTCCGGCTCCGTTCCACAATTGCTCTCTTGTTGCTTGCACGCAGGATTCGGCCGAACTCGCGAAAATGGAAGGCCAGCTTGACGCGCAGGCACCAGCGCATGATGTCGAGTTGCACGGCTTCCCAGTCGGGTCTTGACCCAGTTTTTCGGCGTCCGCCCTTCTTGGATTTCATCTTGGCCATCATGGCATGCGGCGCGTCAAGAATCTCTTTCTGCCAGTCTGGCTGATGTGGATAGCGCATCGCCTGATACAGAGCTTCGCTGGAGCCAACGTAGATCCCATTCACCCGCAACGGGAAGTCGTTGTTCATGTTGGAAAGCTCGCCCCATTCTTCCTTCACCTTGAATATGACTGCGCAATTCGCGTGTTTCGTGTTGTTCCATTCCCAGTCCATGCGGGGTCCTCCAATGTAGCTGCGATGATCGAGTGTCTCCAAACCATTATGTGGCAGAAAACACAGTTTTGTTAACCCTGGATTTTGCTGCCGCAACTACTTACCAAACGAATTCAAGTACCGACTCGGTTAACCGGCAGCGGTTCATACCTGCCTGTGAAAGCAACGCACTCTGCCCCGACCGATCCGGGTTTGCAGAATCGTAACTTCCCGCATCTGACCGGCGAATCCGCGAAGCGTGCGGCTGCCAGACTGGATCGAGAGCGCATACTCAGCGAACGAGATGTCCAACTACCTGACCGCGAAAAGGCGATCGCTGCTTGCGGAAGTAGTCCGGTTGCCAACGCGATGCGGGAACGAGCGCCACGGCGAGGCAAAGTGAGTCGCGTTCGCAACGACGCGGAGCAACAACGCAGCACTCCGGCAGTTGGCCAACGCGATGATGTGCAAGCCAGCGACCGCGCTCAGCAGCGCGAATCGGAACGTCGAGAGTCGCAAGCCCGGGATCGTGCCCAGCAGCGGGATCAGGATCGACGTCAATCGCGGGGACGTGACGGCAATGGTTCGGGAATGCGCGAACGCGCTCAGCAACGAGGTGAAGCGAGACGGCGAAGATAGAGTTCGCCGTTGGTGTGCCGCGGCAAGCAGGATGGCGACATGGCCTGCTTGCCGCTCAACTTACACCACAACCGTCCGCGTCATGCATCCGTAACGCCGACCCGCCATCATTTCTACCAATTATTGCATTCTCAATTGCTACTTTAGCACCTTCAGTTTTCGCTGAATCTCCTGCAATCGGCCGTCTTGATACAGCTTGCTTTCTGCCTCGGCGTTCTTGAGTGCCTTGGTCCAGGCTTCCCTGGCGGTTGCCGCATCGCCAAGCCGATAACAAACGTCGCCGTAGTGATCCCAAATCGTCACATCATCTCGAACGTCCATGTGGGCGACGGCCTTTTCGAGAATCCGCCGGGCTTCCTTCCATTGTCCCTTGCGGAATAGCACCCAGCCTAGGCTGTCAAGATACGCAGGGTTGTCTTCGACCTCGGCATCCTCCGCATCTTCGCCGCCTCGCTGTTTCTCGGCGCGATCCAGCTCAATGGCCCGGCGGATAAGTGTTTCAGCTTCGTCAAGCCGGCGATTCTGAACCGCAAGCTCGTATCCTAGGTGATTGCACACAGTCGCGTCGTTCGGGTCATCGTCGTAGAGTTTTCGCAACTCCTGTTCAGCACGAACATGATCCGCTTTGGCAATGTGGACCTCGATGATGCGTCGCGTTGCATCGCGATGGTCCTTTTTGTCCCGCAAGTCTTTTATCACGGCGGCGCCTGCGGCGAGCGCGTCATCGAAGCGACCGGCCATTCGCAGCACATCCACGCGCTGAAGCTGCGTGAGGAATTTGTTCCGGTCAGCGCCGAGTTGCTGCGCCTGTTCGTTGATCGCCAACGCCTCTTTCACTTCGCCGAGCCGGGCATAAGGAATGACCTGATAGTAATGAAACATGAAGACGTTATCGTCCCCGTCCAAGATTCGTTGTCGGCAAAAGTTAACGATGTCGCGGTACTTTCGTTGTGCGAAGAGGACTTGGATGAGCGCTTCGCTTGTTGAGCCGTCCCAACGCCAGCGCATGTTCTGCATTCCGCGAAGACTCTCTCGCAATAGGCGCTCGGCTTCATCGAGTTCACCCGAACGAGCTGCGAGCCGGCCCAACGCGTCGTAGGTGCGATAATCGAGGTTGCGTTTACGAAACTCGCGAAGTTGCTGGTCCCATGCCAGCGGCAACAATTGGCGGATAAGCGCCGGCCGCTTGCGCAGAACCGAGTACATTGCCCGGGCATGTGCGTTGGCCGTATCGCGAGCTTCTTCCGGTTTCGTCTTGTCCTCGGCAATCGCAAGCCGATCATCGAGCGTACGCAACACGAGGTCTGCTCGTCGGGCTGCTTCACAATGCTCAAAAAACGCCCGATACAATTCGGCGCTCGGCCCCGGCTCCAATAGTTTTGTGAACAACTGTTGGACCTCGGTCATGCGGCCGGCCTGAGCGTACGATTGCGCCAGCAGCAACTGAAGGCCAATGTTTTGATTGTTTTGAGCGGCGAATTTCTCGAGAGCCGCAGTGATCTCGCCTGGGCGCTGCAACTGCGTCATGAGCTTGACAAACAGCTGATACGGCTCTGATTGTCTCGGCCGGTGGACAAGACTCAATTGCAATCGCTCGAGTGCTTCGGCAGTTCGGCCGCGTGCAGCGGCAATCTGCGCTTGTTGCCAATGCAGCCGACCGATGCGGCCGGCATCGTTGTTGCCGGGCTGCGCAGAGAGGATTTGTCCGCTTCGTTTGAATGCGTCCTCGGCTTCGGCCAACTTGCCATCACCGAGAAGAGCCTCGCCGAGTCGTTCGAGCAAGTTTGCCTTCTCACCGGGGATTTCTGCAACGGACCAGACGCCGGCTTGACGGACCGCCGCCTCCCGTTCGTCGAGAATCTGAACGAGCGTACGAAGGGCAAACGCAGCGTTGCCGAAGTCCTTCGCTTTTTCCGACCAATTTGCGAGTCGCTGCAGTAATTGCACCCAGGCGGCCACTTCGTGTGCGATCTCGCCAGTGCTCACAGCTTGTCGTAACGCAACGCGAGCATTCTTGGGTGAACCTGAGTCAAAAAGCAGGGTTGCCAATCGATCCAGTGCGTCAAAGTCGCCAGGTGATTTTTCCGAGACTTGACGCATTTGCTCGATGGCGTCGTTGTTTCGCCCGACGGCGGCAAACGCTCGTGCCAAGAGTTTCTTTGGCGGGATGGCCGTTGGGTCAAGCTCAAGACATTGTTCGAGCGATCGAATGGCGTCAAGCAAGAGGTCGGCGCGGTATTCTGCAACGGCTCGTGCGAATATCTTCTGGCCTTGTCGGGATTTTGTTTCGGCCGGGTCGGGCTGCGACGTCTCCACCAACGGGCGAGTCTCGGCAGGCGGTTGCGCCAACCCGATCGCTGCAATCGCGAGCACTGTAAGCATGACTTCGCGATACCGGCACATTCGCATGACCTCGTCAAAAAACTAGACGTTCTTGCGACGGGGATTCTATCCACGCATCAAGCGAAAGGTCAATCGCGTTAGTCTGCTGCACTTAGCGAGGCTTGGGTCGAGACGACTTTGCTTCACCCGATGCGATTCGAGCTTGCCCCGTCGGGCACTCGGACCGCAGCGGACATGTGGAGCAACCTGGATTGTTCTCCCAGCAATAGTCCTTAGCAAACTGACTGATGCCGTCGCTGAACATCGGCCCTTTGGTCTTTGGAATCAAATGCTCCAGCGTGGATCGAAACGCTTCGAGATTCTCTTCTCCGGCATCCAAGAGGCCTAGCCGTCGAAGCACACGAATATTGGCGGAGTCCAATGGAATCGCGTGCCCGCCCAACGATCGCTGAATGACCCAAGCGACGGCAAAATCGCTGACATCGGGCATTCGCCCAAGCAGCTTAGCCGCGTTCTTCAGCCCCTTCTTGTCGATGTCGTCAAGCTTGAACGAAAACGTCGACTCGAACACCTCCTGAAGCAACCCGACGACTCGCTGAGCCTTGACGCCCGCATCCGGCAAGTCGCCGAGGCACTCGGCCACTTCTTGCGGTTGCGACACGCGGACTTCATTCCAATCGAAGAAGAATTCGCCGAGCTTTTTGAATGCCTTGTCGGCCTGTGCCGGAGTCGTACCTTCGCGCAAGATGCCGAACAAAAGCTGTTCCAGCACTGGGCGGGCTTCCGGCTCCGGTGGGTCGTACTGTTTTTTGAGTACGTTCAGGAGAGTCGTGACTGTTTGCTGCTTGTTCATTGTTGTGGACATGCCGCAAAGTCTCCGCTGGGTCCGTGCGGTCCGTGATCAGGCTGGCGCGTCCTCCGCGGGGCCGTCCGCGGCGCTAACCTGGGAAGAAGCTTCGGCGTCCGATGCGGGCTGAGCACCGTGCAAGGCCTCATGAATCAACCTACTGACTTCGATGCTCTTTTTGACGCCGTCGTCCAACTCAAACCGTATCGAGGGTGTGAATCGCGTTTGCATTCGATCCGCCAACTTCGATTGTACGAAGCCGGCTGCATGCTTCAGCCCATGCAGGCACAATGCTTGTTCGCTGGGGCTGCCCATGATGGAAACATAGACCTTGGCGTGCTGCAAGTCGCCCGACACGTCGGCACGAGTCACCGTTACGCCTTTGACTCGCGGGTCTTTCAATTCAAACAAGATGGTAGCGCTAGCGACCTCGCGGATCACTTCTCGTACTCGCGCTAACCGATGGGTCTTCATGTCACTTCTTAACGCCGCCGCAGCGGCGCCTCATACGCTCAGTTCGGCCTTCACGAACTCGGCAATCGGGTGCCGGCGCAATGCATCGGCGATTGTCTGCAACTTGTCGCGAACGGCCTTTGCGTCCCATCCGACCATCGCCATTCCCAATTCAACCTGACGCGGGTTGTCCAACTCCGCCGTCTCTGTAATGGACAAGTTGTACTCGGCCCGAAGGCGGTCAATGATGCTGCGAACCACCTGCCGCTTGTCCTTCAGCGTCCTCGCTTCTCGAAGAAGCAACCGGACAATCAAAGTTCCAACGATCATGGCACGAAATAAACACGACTGAACCACAGGTCAAGAAGACTACAGCGTACGTTGTACGATGTCGATGCGGTATGCTTCGATCACGTCGCCGACTTTGATGTCGTCGTAGCCGGCGATCTTCATGCCGCAATCAAAGCCTTCTCGCACTTCGCGCACGTCTTCTTTGAACCGTTTCAGGGACTCTAGGCCGACGGTGCGTTCCGCGGGCGGATACACGACGACACCTTCGCGGATGACGCGAACTTTGGACGATCGTTCGATGATGCCTTGCGTAACGTAACAGCCGGCGATCGTGCCGACTTTGCTGATCTTGAACGTCTCGCGAATGACCGCGCGGCCCAAGTGCACGACTTCTTCGCGTGGCTTGAGCTTGCCCTCCATTGCCGAGCGAATGTCATCCGTCAACTTGTAGATGATGCTGTATTCACCGATCCGCATGCCACGTTGCTCAGCCATGGCAAGAGCTTGGATATCCGGCACAGCATTGAAGCCGACTAGCAGTGTGTCGGTTGGCGATGTCATCGCGAGTTCCACGTCGCTGACAGTGACGGCGCCGATGCCGGCGTGCAGCAGTCGCACCCGCACTTCTTCGTGCTGCAGCTTTTCGAGTTCCTTGCGAATGGCCTCGATCGACCCGCGGAAGTCCGCCTTAAGAATGATCTTCAATTCGGCGATCTTCTTCTGCGCCAGGGTTTCGAGCGTCAACGGCTGATGGCGAACCAACGACTCTTCGATGCGCTTCTGCTTGCGTTTGTCGGCAACTTCACGAGCGGCACTTAATTCAGGAACGACGTGGAAGGGGTCGCCGGCGTCAGGCACGTCGTCCAAACCGGTGACGCGCACCGGCACGCTTGGGCCGGCTTCGTCGATCGGTCGACCGAGGTCGTCGTACATGGCGCGAACGCGACCGAACGTCGCTCCGCACAACACGACATCGCCTTTGCGAAGCGTGCCGGTGCGAACCAGCATCGTTGCGAAGACGCCTTCTTCACCTTTCTTGTAGGCTTCGAGGCATGTGCCGTGGGCCGGCTTGTCCGGATTGGCGCGAAGTTCGGCGAACTCGCTTACGAGCAGGATCGCTTCCAACAATTCTTCAATGCCCTTGCCGGTGGCCGCCGAAGTTTCAACAAAGGGCGTGTGCCCGCCCATATCGTCCGGCAGCACATCCATGGAATACAGTTGTTGCCGTGTCCGCATGATATTCGCGTTCGGCATATCGATTTTGTTGATCGCAACTACCAGTTGCACACCGGCGGCCTTGGCGTGATTGATCGCTTCTTCCGTTTGCGGCATAACGCCGTCGGTCGCGGCAACGACAATCACGGCAATGTCCGTCACTTGAGCGCCACGAGCGCGCATCTTGGTGAACGCCTCGTGGCCCGGCGTATCGATGAAAGTGATAGGGTGATTGCGATGCATCACTCGCCATGCACGGATCACTTGGGTGATGCCGCCTGCCTCAGTATCGACAACGTTTGAGACACGAATGCGATCCAATAACGATGTCTTGCCGTGATCGACGTGGCCCATGATCGTCACGACCGGCGCTCGCGGCAACATGGTCTCCGGTTCGTCAACAAGACCCAGTCCAGCCATCAGTTTCTCTTCGGCGTCTGCGGTCTTGCGGATATCCAATTCGACGCCCGCTTCCAGTGCGATCGTCTCGGCTGTTTCAATGTCGATGATCGAATTGGCGCTAACGGATTTCGGCAGGCCGAGATCGAGTAGCTGAAACAGCAGCTTGCCAAGCTTCCAGCCGATTGCTTCGGAAAGCGCGCGAACGGTAATCGGCACGTCGATCGGCACTTTGCCTTTGCGATCTTCGGTCGGCTTCTTGCGCTCCTTCATCTTAGCATGAACGCGAGACCGCATGCGGCTGGGACGGTTGTCTTCCAGTTCCTCGACTTTGCCGCCGGCAATGATAACCCCGACACTGGCTTTGCGGCGATCTGCGCGTTCCTTACGCTTCTCGTGCCGCTCCTTGCGGCCTATGACTCCGTCGCCGGCTGCAGTGCTGCTGGATGTGCCTCCGCCGGCTCCACGGCGCTTTCGCTCGTCCTCATCCTCGTCGATTTCGATAGGCGCCGGGATTCCGGGTTTGCGAAGGACGTGTTCCGCCTGAGTCTTGGTCTGAGCTTGCCGAATCTGTTTCATCTGCTCGTCGGTGAGTTTTCGCACCGGCTGCAGAACTTTTTCCTGAGGCTTGGTTTCGACTTTGTGTTGTGCGAGCTGCTTGAGCGACTGATGGACGACCGGCTTCGCATCGACGGAACCGCTACGAATCGAGCGCGGCGCTCGGCGCACCATTGGGATTTCGCCGGGGCCAGGGCCGCCTGAACGAGGCGGTCCGCCAGGCGGCGGAGGCGTTCGACCGCCATCACCGCGGCTTCGATTCAAATCGCGAACCGATGGCCTTGAGGTATCAGCAGGCCGAATCTGCGGCGGCGCATTCACAGGCTTTGTCGGCGCAGGCCGCGGAGGTTCCGGACGCTTGGGCGTTTCTTCTTGTGGGTGCGCTACTGCCACAGCAGTTGGCTCAGCGGCGATCAACGGTTCCGGCGCCGTCGGCTGAACAGGCGTAGTCGTCGGAACGGGCTCCACCGTCTCGACAACGTCTGTTTCCTCTTTCGGGATGATTTCTTCTTCAGTCACGATAGACGCAGTGGACGCTGCAGCATCACCAGTCTCAATGCGTTTCTTGGTTTCTAGAACGCGAACTTTTTGTGAGATGGGCTGTGAGGAAATGGGCGCACGCGCTGCAGGAGCGCGAGCAGCAGCCGCATTTTGCGAGCCTCGCTGCACACGCTGTTTCAGGACATCACATTGATCCAAGTCCAAGCTGCTGAGCTGGTTCTTGACGTCAAAGCCCAGTTCCTTGCAAAACACAAGCAAGTCGTTGAGATCGACATCTAATTCTCGTACCAGCTGATAGAGCCGCTTCTTGTCTTTCTGCTGTTTCTGCAAGCGCAATACCTCACCGTCGAACCGCCTCGCCCCAGGAAAAAGTCCCAAAAGTCGCTACGGCCGCTAGGGTTACATTCTAACGGACGACATCGTCAAGAAAAGGGATAAAGAAATAAAGTCTGAGCGGCCGGCTCGAAAGCCGATTGCAGCTCAAGAAAGTCTATTTCGAAGTGCAATTGCTGCAGGATCCTAATGAAACGGGTTCAATTAAACGATGAACGAGCCTGTTCGAGCATGTTATGCCACCGAAACTCCATGAAGTTTTCCGACGCGGTCGAGATCACGTAGCAGGTCTTCGGCTGTGTCGTACCGGTCTTCCGGACGTTTCTCCAGAAGCTTCATCACAATCTGTTCGAATGGATGCGGAATGGCAAGTTGGAACTTCGTCGGCTTGGCCGGCGGTTCTTGGCGAATCTTGGTGATCTTTTCAACCAGGTTGGCGCCTTCGAACGGTGCATGGCTTGTAAGCAGCGCATACATCGTTGCCCCCAGCCCGTACAGGTCGGACCGATGATCGACATCAGTCGTGCCGCGCGTGCGTTCGGGCGACATGTAGGCGACATCGCCGATTAGTTCACCCGGCCGCGTGATCGGTTGAGCCATGCTTCCTTCCATGGCTTTGGAGAGCATCAGGTCGCCGAGTTTGACGTCCTTGGTCGTGGCATCGCGAAGGATATTCGTGGGAGTCACATTTCGGTGAATAATCTGATTCTGGTGTGCATATGCCAGAGCTCGTGCGATTTGTACGCCGATCTTGAATACAGTCTTCCAGTCCAGCATGCCAACCACTCCCATGCGTTCGATCAATTGCATGAGATTCTCGCCGGCGACAAATTCCATGGCGACCCAACAATACGGTCCGGTCTTGCCGGCGCCGTGCAGACGAATCAGGTTCGGATGCTTGAGCGGCATCATCGTCTTCATTGCCCGTACAAATCGTTGGACGTCTTCTTCGACCTTAGCGAATTCCGGCAGCAGCACCTTCAGCGCCACTGGGCGATTATCTTCGGTGTCGTTGGCGCAGAACACCATGCTCGTCGAGCCTTTGCCGATGACCGGTCCGATATCGAATCGCGCGAGCTTAGTGCAGCTCAGAGTTTCCAGTTTTTCTGGATCGGGGGCGGGAGCCGACTTCGTTGGCGAAACGGTGGCCATCGCTGCCATCGCGTCTTCGAGCGGAAAATCGCCCATTTGAAGCCGCAACTGGGTGTCGCCGACTTGCACAACGTCGCCGAGTTTGAGAGTATGCTTTTGCACGGGCTTGCCATTGATCAGCGTTCCGCCCGACCCACCAAGACAAACGATCGTAACTTGATCTCCAACAACACCTGGCAGTGTGATCGTGACACGCGTGGATCATTGAGCCGATAGGGAGCGTGCTGACCACGGCCAACGACCATGTCATTGCCCGCATGAATGGTACAGGTTCGACCGGCGTCTGGACCAGCCACAATGTGAAATTGAAGGCTCATTCGGCACCTTTGGTATCAGGTTACCATGCAAGTTACGCCGGAGGCGGCTCTTCCTCCGGTTTCGGCGGTTCGGTCGGTTCCTCTGGGTTGGCGATGACTCCATTCGGTTCTTGCTTTGCCTCAGTCTCCATTGGTGTATCGGCTTGTACATCCGGCGCAAACAAGCTCTCGAACGCCTGTTTCGCTTCGGAAGGTCGTTCTTCAGGCGTGACCGGCGTCTTTGGTCCATACGTACCTTGCTTCGCGGCCTCTCGCTCAGCGGCTGCGCGTATCTCCTCCTCCGCCTCGACCTCGTCGGCTCGCGTCTCGGCATAAGCAATCATCACTTCGGCTTCGTCTTCAGTAACGCCCGCCATCTCGGCGAGATCGGCCGTTTCGATGAACGTCAAGTCGCGGAATGATAGGAAGCCTTCGGTGATAAAGGCCTCGATCAATTCCGGCGAAACATTCGGAATCTCGTTAAACCAGGTTTCAGCATGCGCGAGGGATTCATCGAGCTCCTCGACCGTCATGATTTCGATGTCCCATCCCACGAGTTTCGATGCCAATCGCACATTCTGGCCGCGACGGCCGATCGCCAGCGACAGCTGATCCTCGGCGACGAGGACAATGGCCCGGCCCAATCGCGGATATAAGAACACTTCGCTGATCTCTGCAGGTTGCAGAGAGTTTGGGATAAGCACTTGCAACGAATCGTTCCAGCGGACAATGTCGATGCGTTCGCCGCCAAGTTCGTCGATGATGGTCTTGATGCGACTGCCGCGAACACCCACACAAGCGCCGACGCAGTCCACTTTGGGGTCAATGCTGGTGACGGCGATCTTCGTGCGATAGCCGGCTTCTCTCGCTACGGCCTTGATCTCAATCGTGCGATCAGCGATTTCCGGTATCTCGTTCTCAAACAGGCATCGAACAAAGTCCGGATGGCAACGGCTCAGCACGATTCGAACGCGATGGCCTGATCGCCGGACTTCCATTACCACGGCTTTCACGCGGCCGTTGACTTGAAACGATTCGCCCGGAATCTGTTCCGATCGTGGCAACAGAGACTCGGTTTTACCGATGGTCACGATGGCCGTGCCCGCGTCCACACGTTGTACGGTGCCCGTGACCAGCTCGCCCTGACGTTTGAGAAAGTCCTGAAAGACCGTGTCGGACTCGGCTTCGCGAATCTTCTGAATGATCAAGTTCTTGGCGGATTGTGCCGGGATGCGGCCAAGACTTTCCGGGTCGATGATATTCTCGCCGCGCTTGACGACGATCTGTCCGGAAACCCGATCGATGCTGACGGAGATGCCGGTTTCCTCGCCCGTGGCCCTTTCCATCGCCACCTGCAATGCGGCCTCGATTCCACTGAAGATGACTTCCTTGGGAATGTTCTTGTCCTGATGCATCTTGTTGACGATGGTCAGAACTTCGGACGAATTAATCGACATGATGATTCCCTGAACAACAAACACACAACCCGAGCGACTATTCCGACGGAAGGGCGATTCTGCGCCCGCGCCGGTCAAACCAGTGCAACAAATCTCGCCGCACCCGCAACGTCACAGTGCTGCCGATACACGGCGGAACCGGATCTCGAGACCAGAAACGCCAATCGACGCTGCCGCACGCGACGTGCACAAGCGGCATCGGCGGCGCCCACGACACTTCGCGGACGATCCATCCGGGCATCTCAACGCAGGCTTCGGTCGATTTTTCGTTTTCCGGGATCGCAGTCATTGCTTCCGGCCCGATGCCTACCGTCACCGGCTGACCCTCGGCACCGTGGGTCACCAGTTCGGCCGGCACCGGCAGATGAAACGCGCCATCTGCCGCGGCGAATTGGAGGGCTGGTTCAACCGACTTCGGCCGAACCAACACGCCTATGGCGAGGTTCATCGGCGGCGAGCCCAAAAAGCCAGCCACCCTGCGGTCGTTCGGCTTCGCAAGCACGGCATTGGGATCGCCCATCTGCCGAATGCGCCCGCGAATCAACACCGCCAGTCGGTCGCCCGACGACAAAGCCTCAACCGGGTCATGGGTAACAGCGACTATTGTGGGAAGAAAACGCTCGCGCAGCAAGAGGATATCGCGACGAAGTTGTGTTTGCAGCGGCAAATCGAGGTGTGCAAACGGCTCATCCAACAGCCAGATTCGCGGCCGGCGAACCAGCAGCCGGCCGAGCGAGGCCCTTTTCTGCTCGCCGCCGGATAGCTGGTGCGGGCGACGGCCAAACAGTGCGGTGATCCCCAACAAGTGTCCAGCTTCTTCGACGCGCTGGCGAATCAGCAAATCGTTCGGGCGCTCTCTCTTCGGTCGCAGTTCCAGGCCGACCGCCAAGTTCTCTGCGACCGTTAATTGCGGATAAAGAGCGGGACGCTGTGCCACAAAACCGACGTCACGTTCATGTGGCGGAAGATCGGTCACGTCCCGGCCGGCAATGTGAATTCGACCACGATCGGGCTTGTCGAGCCCTGCAATCATGCGCAGCAGAGTTGACTTACCGGCCCCGCTTGGACCCACCAGCGCCAACTGTTTGCCAGCGGCAACGTCGAGGCAAACGTCCATCACGCCCGCCAGACGCGGCGGCGCCAGCAAACGCCAGACGTGGTGCAACTCGAGCAATCGGCAATTAGTTTACGAAGTCGCAGCGACTTCGCGGGCAGGCAATGGCTCGGCGGCTACGGAGACGCCGTTCTTGGCCGGCTCCGGTTGCGGAAAAAAGGCTTGAACGAGCAACAGTGCCGCACCCACAACCAGGCAACAGTCGGCGATGTTGAAGACTGGCCAATCGATTTTGTAGAAGTACAGGAAATCACGCACACCGTTAAACACGAGGCGATCGTACAGGTTGCCGATCGTGCCTCCCAAGATCAGTCCGAGCGCCCCGCACAGGAGACGATCGGGAGTCGCCGAAGCCCGGAAGCTCCAGCCGATGATGGCTATGCCGGCGATGATGCTAACGATTGCAAATAACCAATTGGCGGTTCCTTCGTGATGATTCAACAAGCCAAACAACGCGCCATGATTGACTCGCGGGACTTTGTCGCTGTTGAGTTTCCGCAGCCAAGGACCGTCCGGCTCTTCAACCGGCGTATATTGCGTGTACAGTCGAAACCAGCCAGGCGCTACTTCACGAGAACCGGTTAGGCGGCTTTCGTCATAGTGTGTGGGGTGCTGGTAAAGCCAGCGAAACACGCCGTACTTGGTAAATTGGTCGAGGCCGGCGCCGCTGATCGCCAGTATGACGAGCCAAAGGCGAAACGACTTCTGAGTCATGTTGGTTCCTACCGGACAACGGCCCTTCGCCAGTCCATCGCACGAATTTCACGATACCTCTGAACAGTTAGTACGTCAAGAATGACGCACATGCATCCGGTTTGGTCTGGCAGTATCCGCACATATCGGGTATTTCGCGGCGCTTCAATAGCAATTGGCGACCGGCAATAACGACTTTGCATCGCTGGGAATTTCTTCAAGTGGCATCGATCCGGCTAAGGATGCCGATTATCGGCATTGAAGTTCCGTGAAATCAGGGAAACCGGGCGAAATTGTTGCAGGCGGCGCTTGACCGAATGACAAACGGGGGGAAGAATCCCGCAGCCGAAAGGCTGGTCGGCGCCAAAAGTATCGGACGAACTCGCGGCAACGACTCCGGGGAGCAATGCATTTTCGACACCCAAGTTGGTTTGATTGCGCCTCGGCATTCCTTTCGCTCGAGTCTGCCACGGACGACGGCAGCTCGAATTACGGGACGGTCGGACGACCGGTATTTCCACCAATCGAGGCTCTCACGGTGCGAACCGTAACCCGATTCTTGTTGCTCGCTGCTTTGATCGGCTTTGCAGCCGGCTGTCGTTCCACGCCGCGCAGCCCATCGAATGCCCAGCCGACAAGCGGCAATAACAACACGCCGTTCTGGGCCAAAAACAGCAATACACCCAAGCTTAGCTCGCCGACGGTCCGTGACGAAGCAGGAACTAGGCTCACATCAGCGGATCAACAAGACTACAATGGCGTGCTCGCAGGCAAGCTCGTCGACTCGGCCGGCCGGCGCATCGGCAAGGCCTACATCCAAGTCACGGGCCAGGAAACCACCGGCGGAAAACCGATCGAAGTCGCCGCCGATGATGAAGGCTATTTTCTGATTCCAGGACTTCATGCCGGCCGCGGCTACATGCTCACCGCGCGAGCGCAGGTCGATGGGCGATTGCTCGCCGGCCGCGTTCACGCGAGCCCACCGCAGCCTCGGCTCGTAATTCGATTGACCGAAGATCTTGCGTCAGCGTCGGTGCCGGCGTTGCCGCCCCACCCTGGCGACGTTTTGCCTGGACGCGACCTCAGTCTGCCGCCGAAGCCATTCACTGCACCGGATTCGCGAGTGCCGAGTCCGCGAATCAACCAGGATCCAGGTTGGACGCCCGGCAGCGCGCCTCGCGCTGGGTCGCCAGTCGATGCAAGCAATCCGCCGCGAATCGATCCCGTCGATCTGGAGAACATCGCAACGCAGGACAAGTCGCGCGATCCGAAGTTGGAGAGACCGCCTGCCGTCAACATTCCCAACGGTCCAAAACCGCCGGTGCCGGACCCGGTGCCGAACGGACCCGGTGCAATGCGCTTTCCCAGTGAGACGGTCGTGCCCTCGTGTTATCTTTCGGGTCGGCGGCTCGTAAACTTCGCCTTGAATGACATCGACGGCCGAACCTGGGAGCTTCGCAATCACCACGGCAGGCTGATCCTGCTCGATTTCTGGGGCACCTGGTGTGCTCATTGCCTTCGCGCGATGCCCGAGCTCGTCGACCTGCAGCGCCAATACGGCCCATATGGCCTGGAAGTCGTCGGCATCGCCTGTGAACAAGAGACCGGCGCAGCTGCCGAACGCAAAGTTCGCGCTGCCATGCAAAAGTATCGACTTAACTACACCGTCCTGCTCGCCGAAGACCGAAGCAAGTGCCCGGTGCAGGGCCAACTTGCAATTGACCGTTGGCCCACTCTGATTTTGCTCGACGACTTCGGAAACATCCTTTACCGTGCCTCCGGCGGCTCCATCGAACCACTCAAAGCGATCATCCGTCAGCGACTCGGCCGATAACTTACACCTTTCGATGTTCCGTCGTTATTTCGAACGTGCCGTCCGGCAACTTCGTCTCCACATAGTCGCTGAAAATGTGCGGCGCCTCTTTGCGCATGATTTGCAATAGCTGATTGGCGAGTTTGCGAATCTCCGGCTCGGCGGCGCGATTGCCCCTCTGCTCCATGAAGTGACGCAACGCACGTGAATTCGCGGTCACGAATATCTTTGTTTCAGTCGCATTCGGCAGAACGCTGCGCGCCGCCTGCCTTGCGTTCTTGCGCCGAGCGGTTTTGTCCGGGTCATCGGCGAATTTTGCGGTCAGTTTCTCCGCCAATGCGAGATACGCCTCATGGCAACGGCCGATCGCTTCGAGCCACAGGCGATGGAGTTCCGGGTCATTGGCAATAACGTCCGGCTCGACATATTCGGCGACGCTCTCATCGACATAACGCTGACTGAGTTGCGAATATCCCATGCCGGCTCGATGGCGGATCAGTTCATGCGTCAGCGATCGACTGATGCCCGTAAATACGAAGTTCCAGACGGCATGCTCGAGGACGCTGCCGTGGCCCACTTCGATGATGTGCCCGAGATACGCTTCATTGCCGCCGGGCCGAGGCTTGGCAAAGCTCATGTAGCAGACGCGGCCGGCCGTTTCCGTCAAGACCTCTGCGGGAACGTCGCTGTCCGTGGACCATTGAACGCCGTGGTCGGACAGGAAACGCGCCAATTCATCGGGCTGAACGACTTGCTTGCCGAGCAGGTATACCGTCGGCTCTGTGTGAACACGAATGGATTCCAGAGGCACGGACATGAATCAACTCTCAAGTACGAATCTTTGTTACCAGCAACGGTCGCCTTCTTCACGCGACCGACGGACTAGCGCAACAGCATCACCACGAGGAACGCAGCGATCGGCACCAGGCACAACAGGCCGATGCTTACGACTTTCACCATAGTTTGATAGCGGTCGGCCCAAGGAAGCACAGGTACGTTTGCCTCCATCTGTCCTTCGGGTACGACCGGCGCGGCGCCGCCTTGCGTTCGGCCCAGCCGCATCTGGGCGGTAGCGACCCATTCACGCAACTGATCCGGGCGGTCGCCGAACTCGCCTCGGAAGCCGAGCAAAACGCACAGGAGGAACGCTTCGAGCGCGTCGCCGCCGGGCATGGCCTCTGCGAGCCGCGCCTGCTCCCAGAACTTGTGATAGCGCAAGTTGCTCTGGTAGAGCGACTGTTCGAGCTTCTGTTCGTTCCACTCGTTCGACCAGGGCGAGTCGATGAAGATTTCATCCAGCCAGCAAGTCAGACCGTAACGAATGCCCAGGAAGCTCCCGCCGCGTTGACCAGGGGCGACGGACTGCGCGACATTGACCGGTGCGCCGTCGGTTCCCCAAGGCGTGGCCTGTGTCGCCGAGCCAAGCAGCCCTTTGAGCGAAGCCTGTTCGGAGGCGAGGTTCGGGCGTTCCCCGCGTTGCAACTGCTCCTTGAGGCGCAACCCGTGCGTCAGCACCGGAAAAACCAGTTTGGCAATGTCTTCGCGCATGGAATGCCAATGGTATATGTCCAAGGCCAGCCAGTTCCAACGGGCTCGCACCCAGTGTTTCGATTGACCTGTTGCACCATCGGTGGGATGGACTCCGTGCTGCCCAATCTGTTGAGGCGAATGGCACTCAGACAATGCACAGCGTCGACCCGCCTGCAAACTCGCCGTAACGATGCACAACGCAAATCATCGAGCGACGGCGAAATGCGCTCGCACTCGACGAGTCTTCAGCAGCCATGTCAAAAAAGTTGAACTTGTCGCGCCGACTTGCACAAAATATAGCGCCGATGATAGGCAATTTTGTGGCATACCGTCGCAACTCGATGAGCAGCTGCAGTTTACTCCGTTTGTAACGAGCCCAAACAAAAAGTGTGCAAAGCATGGAAGCGCGATTGAAGAGGCGTGTGAGTAAGTGAGTGAGTTAGTAGGAGAATGCATGTTGCGCCCGGCAGCCTGTGTCAAATCTGCGAGGCCTGAGAGGCAAACCATCCAAAGAGCGGATAGACACGCAATCGCGTGACATTTGTGACAAATTGCGACATTCTGTGACATGCGTTTCTCGTTTGGCGCGCACCACGAACGCAAACGCGCTTGCGCGTTTCTACACTCCATCGAAACAACGCTACGATCCGGTTTGCAATTGTCAAAGTCGCCCGCACTCACTTGTTATCAGCGGGAGTGCATTTGGGATCTCGGGTAGAAGGCCGGCTTTTCGAATGCATCTGATTTCGTGAATTCGTGACAGAAGGCGAACGGGAATGCGGCGCAGATGTCCTTTTAGAATCGGCCTCGCGTAGCCTCGGCCAGGAGAACGACTTTTCGACCCGCCGGGCCTCTGCGGTTCCCTTTCGATTTTCTGCACCTATCTCACTATCGCTTGCGATGCTCTGCCTGCGTTCGTAGCATGGGAACAACAGCCAAGCATGTGATTCTCGGGGGCCGGCCTTCTCATGACGACGCGCGCCGTTCATTGGCACCAGGGCATGTTCCTTCGGCCGCACCAATTTCAGGCAGCGGATCGCAACGTACAGGCGCTGCTCGCGCGTGCTAGCCGCTTCGACGTCCATCATTCGTGGGGCTTGCGCAAGGTGGAGTGGGAGCCCGACGCGCTCGGCAATTACCGCTTCGCATTGCGATCGATTGAAGCGAGATTTCCGGACGGTACGACCGTTTGTCTCCCCGAGGACGGTGCGTTGCCGTCGCTCGATCTCAAGGGACCGTTTCAATCGCGAACGCGCGTGACGATCTACCTTTGCATGCCGCAGCTTCGGTTGGGGCGGTCGAATGCCGGTCCCGGCGAAGCGCCGCGGTATCACGTCGATGCGCTGGAGGTCGAAGACGAGAATTCCGGAACCGATTCGCAGCCGGTGCAGGTGCGGCTGCCGAACGTACGACTGTTGACCGACGCCGACGATCGGGCCGGCTTCGACGTCCTGCCGTTGGCCCGCCTCGAAAAGTCGGCACGAGCCGAGTCGGTGCCGCAGCTCGATGCGACGTTCATCCCTCCCGTGTTGTTCTGCGACGCGTGGCCTGTGCTGCAGGTGGACATCCTGCGGCAGATTTTTGATCGCATCGGCAAGAAGTTGGAACTGCTTTCGGGTCAGGTGGTCAATCGCGGCATCACCCTCGATAGCCACGGCCAGGGCGACGGCAGGATCATCGGTCAGCTTTCGCGGCTAAACGAAGCCTATGCACTATTGAGCAACCTCGCGTTTGTGCCGGGGATTCACCCGCTGGGTGCGTACCTGGAACTGTGCCGGCTCGTGGGCCAGTTGTCGCTCTTTGGAAAATCGGCGCGGCCGCCGCAATTGCCGGTCTACGATCACGACGATCTGGGCGGCTGTTTCTACAAGGTGAAACAGTACATCGACGGACTTTTGAATGAAGTCGATGAGCCGATGTATGAGGAACGAGCGTTCATCGGCGCCGGCTTGCGGATGCAGGTGGCGTTGGAGCCCAAGTGGCTGGAGCCTGCTTACCATCTATACCTTGGCGTGCGTAGTCCGTTGTCCAGCGACGAGTGTGTGCGGCTCTTGACCAAGGCCGGCCAACTGGACATGAAGGTCGGCAGTTCGGATCGTGTCGATGCGGTTTTCACGAAAGGCGCCGCCGGTTTGAAGTTCACGCCCAGCCCCAGGCCGCCGCGGGCGCTCCCGTCAGCAGGCGATTTGACCTATTTCCAGATCGATCGTGATTCGACGCCCAGCGAGTGGCAGTTCGTGCAGACTTCGTTGACGTTGGCGATCCGCTTTAATGAGAAGATGATCGAAGGCAACATTCAAGGCGAACGTGAACTGAGGCTCAAGATCAAGACGGGCGGCGGGCAGACAGCTACGATGCAGGTCACGCTGTACGTGGTGCCGCACCAACTGGCGGAGAAATAGCGGCGCAATTGCGGTATGTTGCAAGAAGCCGCCGTGGTCGCTGCGGAATGCCGCTGGCAAGTCGCACATGTCATGTTTGATTACTTTGCCTATCCCTGGTTCCTCCTTCTGCTGCCGATGGCGCTGATACTCGGTTGGCGTCGAATGGTTCAGCAGCGGCCGGCGATTCGCTTTTCGGACTTTCGAATGATCGCTGAACTGCCGCAAGGTCGTTCGCGGATTGCCTTGCGGTTCGACGCGGCCTTGCACGCTGCCGCCCTGTTGGCGCTGATTATCGCCCTGTCCGGCCCGCGCTTGCCGATGCCGACGCCCGTAGTTACGGAAGGCATTGCGATCGAGTTGGTGGTTGATGCGTCGGGCAGCATGCGCGAAACCGATTTGAACTGGAACGGTGCAGTAATTAGCCGGTTCGAAGCCGTGCAGCGAGCGTTTCGTTTGTTTGTGCTTGGCGGCACTGCGCCGGACGGCGCCGTGTTCTCGGGTCGAAGCCAGGACTTGATCGGCCTTGTCACTTTTGCGACATATCCGGATTCGCCGGCGCCGTTGACATTGAGCCATCGCGTGCTCGCCGACTTGTTGGACGCCGAACAGCCTCGCCCGTTGAACGAAGCGCAAACCAACATCGGCGACGCGCTTGCCGAAGCGCTCGTACGGCTTGAAGAAGCGGGCACGCGGCGCAAGGTGATCGTGCTGTTGACCGATGGCGAGCACAACTTTGCCGGGACTGATCGAGCGCCGTCGCGCACGCCGCGATGGGCGGCGCGCCGCGCGGCAGACCTGGGCGTAGCTATTTATGCAATCGATGCCGGCAGCGATGCCGGCGGCAGCACTCCCGAAATGCGACAAGCCGGCAGAGCGGCGCTGCAGGAAGTTGCAAGCATTTCCGGCGGCGGCTACTTCGCGGTGCAGGATGCGGCCGCTTTGTTGCGTGTCTGTCACGAAATCGATCGACTCGAAACGCGTCCCATCGTTAGTCCGTTTCGATCTCCTTACCGCGAACTGCACGTGCCGTTCGGCCTGGCGGCTTTGTGCTTCATCCTGGCGGCGCAGGCCTGGAACCTGATGATCGGGGGGCAGGCGCGATGATCGAATCGCTCTCTCTCACGTCCCCTTCGCTCTTGTGGCTGACCTTGATCCTGCCGGTCGTTGCCATTCTGCTCGCGCTGATCCGCCGACAGCGACGCCGACGATTGGTGCGGTTCGCCTCGCCGTCGGCGATGACGGCGCTGTTTCCACGACCGTCGCGATGGAACATTTGGCTGACGATGGGGGCGTCCTTGGGCGTGTCGATGCTGTTGTTCGCGATTGCCGGCCCGCGTTGGGGACAGACGGAATCGCCGGAAGTCATGCCGGGTCGAGACGTTGTGATCCTTCTCGACATGAGCCGAAGCATGCTGGCGACCGATTCCGCACCGACGCGATTTGAGCAAGCGAGGGCAGCATCTTGGGAGTTGGTCCGCGCGATGCAAAAACAAGGTGGGCATCGCATCGGGCTTGTCGTCTTTGCCAACGACGCTCAAATCATCGTGCCTCTGACGAATGACTACGCTCATTTTTTAAATCGAGTTGCATTGCTCGAAGTTGATTTCCCTCCGATGAAACTGCGGCCCCGCTCGGACGCAGTGTCGGGCACCAGGCTCGGCGCAGGCCTGCGAACCGCGAACGCGGCCCACGACCCTGCTCAGTCAGGTTTTCAAGACACGATTGTATTTTCCGACGGTGATGATCCGCTTGGCGATGCCGATTGGCAGGCGGGCTTGCGCGACGTTGCCGACGCCGGAGTTCCGATCCATACGGTCGGCATCGGCGATTCGCAGAAGGACAGTCCTGTGCCCGGCATGCCGAACGCCCGCACTCGATTGCAGGTGCATCCGCTCCGCGAGATTGCACGAAGGACCGGCGGCCATTACCTGGACGCAGGAATCGACGCACCTCGGATTGTCGAATTCTACCAGCAGCGAATCGAATCCAAGCCTGTCAATGCACGTACGGCTGCGATCCCTCCTCAGCCGCCCTCGCGCCATGTTTGGTTCTATTTGTTGGCAACGCTGTTGCTCGCGGGCGCCTGGTTCGTCGGATCGTATGAGCGAGGTTCGACATGAATCGCATTTTTTCACGATCGAGGCTTCGGGTGAGCGCCATGGCAATGGGCGTTGCGCTCGTGATACTCGTTGCAGGAAAAGCGCCGCAATCGCCGGAGGAATGGGAAAGGCAAGGCGATGCATCATTGGCTGCCGGGAATTACAAGGAGGCCATTGGAGCATTTGAGGCAGCCGCAGAAACATCGATTCATCCGAGCCGGCTTGCGGCGAAGAAGGGCGTCGCCTATTTCCATATCGGCCGATACCGCGATGCAGAACGTGCGTTCGCAAGTGCGGTCGAAGGGGCCGTCGATGCGGATGCTCTAGCGCGTGCCTACTTCAACCTGGGTACGACGCTCTTGTTTTCGTCCGAGGGACAGGACGCGGTTCGTTTGGCCGACGCAATTCGTCACCTGCGTCGCAGTCTGCAGTTGAGCGCGAACCATGAAGAGCTTCGCTTTGACGCTGGGCACAATCTGGAGTTGGCGAAGTTGTTGTGGAAACGTGCGAACAAGGATGGTTCGCCGCCGCCGGAGCCGGAGTCCAAGTCCAGCGACGGCGACACGAATCGGCAGCCGGAGAATCAAGGCACGGAACGTGGTGCTCCAGGCAAGAGCAATGGTGCTACTGGGGCCAACACCTCGAACAACAAAGACGGAACGCCGATGGGCAGCGCGGGCAGTTCAACTGTGCCTGGCGCCGGCCGGCAGCCGGTACATATCCCCGAGTCGGAACAGTATCAGCCGTTGTCGCCTGCCGAAGCGAGGGAGTTGTTGCGGCAAGCGAGCGAGCGAATCGCGCGAGAGCGCCGGGCGCTGCAAAAGGGTGCGGCGAACGGCGGCGAACGCGGGTATCCGGACTGGTAAAGCGAGCACTACAGTTCAAAGTTCGGAAAGTAACGTGTCAAGTAATTGTAGCGGCGAACCGGCAGAGTAAGCTGCCGGGTTTTTGGCAGTCCACCCGGCAGCTACGCTGCCGGTTCGCCAACACACGCTGACAGCTCGATAGCTGATGCCGTTGCGCACCGAATTACATGGGTGGATCGTCGTAAACTTTTTTGAAGTGAAGCCCAGGATGTGCCGGATTCTGTTGAAATAATCGATACGATTCGCGTACCTGCTGTTTCACATGCGCGGGCAACACGGTGTAGAGCTTCCAGAAACTTTGAGTTGCCCGCGAATTCACCGGCGCTCCGGGTCGAGGCCCTCCGTGCCACCGGCATGATATTTCGCGATGGTTCCTTTCGCCAACTTTGCCAGTTTGTCCGCTGTGGCCGTGAACTTACGATCAAACGCATCTTCGGCAGCAACCTCGGCAAGCTATCTCTCCGCCAAAAGATCCTGTTCGGCTATCGGCAGCTTGGAAGCCTCTTCGAATGCTCGTTGCAGCAGAGTTGTCATTTCTACCCTCCGCAGCGTATTGTATTGTGCACACTCTGGAACCGGCCGTCGGTCATGGTAACATCATTGGACTTCGCTGAGATTCGTCAAAGGATCGTGCCATGTCGCGCATATTCATTTGCTTGCTCACTACTACGATAGTTGCTCCTCTCTTCGCTGCCGACAAGCCGCGGCCCGCTGCGGAAGCCGCCGGGGCGATGACGCTGCCTGCCGGTTTTCGCGCGACGCTGTTCGCCGGCGAGCCGGACGTGGTGCAGCCGATCGCGTTCACGTTCGATGATCGTGGGCGCATGTGGGTCGTCGAGTGTTTCAGTTATCCCAAGTGGCTTCGAGGCGACGCCAAGGGTAACGACCGAGTTAGCATCTTCGAGGACACCGACGGCGACGGCAAGTTCGACAAGAAGACCGTCTTCCTCGACAACGGCGTGAACATAAGCGGCATCGAACTCGGCTTCGGCGGCGTCTGGCTTTGTGCCACGCCGAACTTGATCTTCGTCCCCGACCGCGATGGCGACGACAAGCCCGACGGCCCGCCGCAAGTTGTGCTCGACGGCTGGGACATCGAAGCCAGGCACAATGTCTTTTGTTCGCTGCACTGGGGACCGGACGGCTGGCTCTACGGCTGCAACGGCATTCTCTCCAACTCGAAGGTCGGCAAGCCCGGCACGCCGGCCGACAAACGCGTCGCCATCAACTGCGGCGTCTGGCGTTACCACCCGACGCGCCAAGTGTTCGAGGCATTTGCTCACGGCACTACCAATCCTTGGGGACTCGACTTCGACGAATACGGCCAGTGCTTCATCACCAACTGCGTTATTTCCCATCTATTTCACGTCGTGCAGGGCGGGCATTACGAACGCATGTTCGGCCAGGACCTCAACCCGCACGTGTACGGCCTGATGAAAAGTTGTGCCGATCACATTCATTGGGGCGGCGGGCATTGGACCAGTTCGCGCGGCGGCACGGGCGTGCACGACGACCCAGGCGGCGGGCACGCGCATTCGGGCGCTATGGTGTACCTCGGCGACCAATGGCCGGCCGAGTACCGCAACCGCGTCTTCATGTGCAACATCCACGGCAACCGCATCAACCAGGACATCCTCGAACGCAAAGGCTCGACCTACGTCGCCAAGCACGGCCCCGATTTTCTGAAGGCGAACGACGACTGGTTCCGCGGCATCGCCATCCATCAGGGGCCCGACGGCAGCGCCTATGTCAGCGACTGGTGCGACACCGGCGAGTGCCACAACTACGAGGTCGCCGACAAAACCAATGGCCGCATTTACAAGATCACTTACGGCAAGCCGAAACCGTTCACCGGCGACCTGTCGAGACTCAGCGATGTAGAACTGGCGAAGTTGCAGGCGAGCCCGAACGAGTGGCTGGTCCGGCACGCGCGGCGATTGTTGCAGGAACGAGCCGCGGCAGGACGGATCGACCCGCAGGCGGCGGCGGTGCTGCACGAGTTGCTGAAGAATGGGCCGAGCGAGCGGGAGAGGTTGCGAGCGCTGTGGGCGCTGTATGTTGCGGGGCAATGGAGCGATGCACTGAACGTCGATTTACTCGTAGACAATCGCGATGACTTGCGGGCCTGGGGAATCCGTTTCGCAGTCGATGCGGGACCGTCACCCGATGTCCTCGCGAAACTCTCATCTTTGGCAATTGACGAAGCAGGACCACTGAGTCTCATGCAGTTGGCGTCGGCATTGCAGCGATTGGAATTCAAAGATCGCGACGTAGGGAGACTCTCGGTCATGTTAGCGAGTCATTCGAATGCTGGAATCGACGCGGACTTAGCGCAGCTTGTTTGGTACGGGGTTCATGATCTGGTCTTACAGGATCCTAAGAAAGCGGTTTTGTTTGCTTTGGTCGCAGAAAGTTCCCTAATTCGTCGGAATACAACAAGGCATGTAGTGTCGCAAGGACGCACCGCGACAGTTGGGTTGATCTTTGCGAATCTCGACAAATTCGAAAGGTCCCATCGCGATGTTCTTGAGGGCATGCAACAGGCTTGGGCCGGACGACGAAAAGTCGACATGCCATCTGCCTGGCCGACGGCCTACGCCCAACTTCGCAAGTCCACGTCATCTGATGTCCGCCATCGCGCTATGGCGCTCGCAGTCCTGTTTGACGACAAAGACGCCATCGCCGAAATGAAGCGGCTGCTGCCCGATGCCAAAACCGACCTCGCTACGCGGCAATCCGCGTTTCGGGCGTTCGAACAAAGGCAGTCGCCCGAGTTTATTTCGCTTGTTCTGCCATTACTTGACGACGTCGGGATGCGCCCGCTCGCTATTCGCGCCCTGGCCGGTTACTCCGATCTGTCGATCCCCGGCAAGCTCGTCTCGCTCTATCAGAAACTGCCCGCTGCGGAGAAAATCGACGTTTTGCAAACGCTTTCGTCTCGCCCCGCGTTTGCTCTCGCGCTGTTGGATGCCGTCGAAAAGAACACTATTCCCCGCAACGACATCACGCCGGTGCTCGCCAGGCAACTGCTCGCGCTCAAGAACAAAGACGTCGCCGCTCGCCTCGAACGAGTCTGGGGTACATTGCGGCCTGCGACTGCCGAGAAGAAAGCGCAGATCGAAAAGTACAAGCGGTTGCTGACGCCGAACTCGATTGCCAAGGCCGATGTTAAGCAGGGCCGGGCGCTGTACACGCAGCATTGTGCGTCGTGTCACAAGCTCTTCGGCGAAGGCGGCACGCTGGGGCCGGACCTGACCGGCGGGCAGCGCAAGAGCCTCGACTACATTTTGGAGAATGTCGTCGATCCGAATGCCATCGTTGCGCGCGAATACCTGGTCACGGTCGTCGAAACGAAGACGGGCCGCGTATTGAGCGGCATCATCAAGGATGACAACCCACGCGCTCTGACGCTGCAAACGACGAACGAGACGGTCGTCATTCCGAAGAACGAGATCGAAGATCAACAGACCACGAAGCAATCGATGATGCCGGAAGGGATGTTCGACAAGTTGAGCGCCGCAGAGATTCGAGCCCTGATTGCGTATCTGGCAGCGGACGGCGAGAAATAGCGAACATGCCGCACCGCCCTTTCCGTTTGCACATTCATCTCGCGGGAAATTCGGGCCTTGGTGTATACTCCGCATCGGTACGGAAGCCGAATGTCTAATTCGCATTCGCCGTGGCGACGAGGCCGCGGCAGCAAAGGTCCATCAGCATGCAGTTCTCCGATCCGCCTTCATCACGCTGGGGCAAACCCGGCCCCGGCAACGGTTCGCCGGAAATCGCCAAGTTTCTCCACGGCCCGCAGCCACGGTTGTTCGAACTGGCTCGCCTATTTCGCATCGGCCTCGAGTTGCTTCGGGGGTTTCGCGCATTGCATTTCTCGGGGCCTTGCGTCACGGTGTTCGGCTCGGCACGATTTCCGGCCAACCATCGATACTACGAACTTGGCCGGCAGGTCGGATCGCTTCTCGCAAAGGCCGGCTTTACCGTGATGACCGGCGGCGGACCCGGCATCATGGAAGCGGCCAATCGCGGCGCGAAAGAGGCCGGCGGCGCGTCAATTGGCTGTAACATCGTCCTGCCGAAAGAGCAACAACCTAATCCATATCTCGATAAGTTCATCACGTTCAGATACTTTTTTGTGCGAAAGGTGATGCTCGTCAAGTATTCGTACGCTTTCATCGCGTTGCCCGGCGGGTTCGGCACACTTGATGAACTCTTCGAAACCGCGACGTTGATTCAGACCGGCAAGATTCGCGATTTCCCGCTGGTATTCATGGGCAAAGAATACTGGCAGCCGCTTCTGGATTTCTTAAGCCAAACGATGGTGAAAGAGGGTACGATTGATCCGAGCGATTTCCAGCGTTTGATCGTCAGCGATTCGCCGGAAGAAGTCGTGCGCTCGATTGCCGGCACCTGCATGCACAGGTTCGGCCTCACGTACGCCAAGCGCATGCGCCCCAGCTGGTTATTGGGCGAAGATTCGCCATCGTCGTCGGGCACTTGATCGAATCGACACCGAGGATTGGCCTATGTATCGAGTCTCTTCCGTTGCCGCGATCCTGTTCATCTCGACAATGGCCATTGCAGCGCCGCCGGAAATGCCCAACATCGTGTTCATCCTCGCTGATGATCTCGGCTCGGCAGAGGTCGGTTGCTACGGGCAGAAAAAGATTCGCACGCCGCACATCGATAAGCTCGCCGCCGAGGGCATGCGCTTCACGCAGTTCTATTCGGGCAATGCCGTATGTGCGCCATCACGATGCTGCCTGATGACGGGCAAACACCCGGGCCACGCCATCGTCCGCGACAACAAGGCGATGAAGCCGGAGGGACAGTATCCGCTGCCGGCCGGGACGACCACCATCGGTACGCTGCTGAAAGCACGCGGCTATTCGACCGGCGCCATGGGCAAGTGGGGCCTCGGCCCGCCGGCTTCGACGGGCGACCCAAACAATCAAGGCATCGATTACTTCTTCGGATACAACTGCCAGGCGCAAGCGCACAATTTCTACCCGACGTATCTGTGGCGCAACGACAAAAAGGTTGAACTCGAAGGCAACACTCGCGGCCTGACAGGCAAACAGTACTCGCATGATCTGATGGAAAAGGAGGCGATGGAGTTTCTCGAACGCTGCAAGGACAAACCGTTCTTTCTGTATCTGCCGTTCACCATTCCACACGTTGCGATCCAGGTGCCGGACGATTCACTCGAAGAGTATCGCGGCAAGTTCGAAGAGATTCCGTACAAGGGCGACAAGGGCTACCTGCCGCATCCGACGCCGCGAGCGGCCTACGCCGGAATGGTGACGCGCATGGACCGAAGCGTCGGCCGGGTGGTGCAAAAGCTCAAAGACCTGAAGCTCGACGAAAACACGATCGTCTTTTTCTCCAGCGACAACGGACCGACGCACAACGTCGGCGGCGCCGACTCGACGTTCTTTGAATCTGCCGGCAAACTGCGTGGGCTGAAGGGCAGCCTGTACGAAGGCGGCATCCGCACGCCGTTCATCGTGCGCTGGCCGGGGCAAATCAGACCGGGAACTATCAGCGATTTACCTGGCGCGTTCTGGGACGTGCTGCCGACCATGTGTGAATTGACCGGTTCTGAAATTCCGAAGGACACCGATGGCTTGAGCATCGTGCCGACGCTCTTGGGCCGCGACGGACAAAAGCGGCACGAGTTCCTCTACTGGGAATTTCCCGGCTACGGCGGCCAGCACGCGGTGCGCATGGGCGATTGGAAGGGCGTTCGCCAGAACATGAACAAGGGCCGGACCGACATCGAACTTTACAATCTCAAGACCGACCCAAATGAAGAGATCAACGTTGCGTCGCGCAACCCCGACGTCGTCGCGCGAATTGAGCGGTTGATGAAAGAACAGCACACTGCGTCGGCGGTGTTTCCATTGAAGCCGATCGATGCCCCGGCGAAGAAGTGACGCCTGAAGTCGATGTCGAATTCAACTACCTGTCGCAATGGCCACACCTGGCAGTGGTCGGACTTGCAGCCGACGTGCCCGCAATGCGGCGAGCCGGAAGCGCTGACGATGACGCGCTTTACTCAGCCGGATTCTCGCACACCGATTGAGATGATGTCGCCATCGCAACAGGCGCAGACTCCTCGCTTTCCCGGCTACGAGATTCTGGATGTTCTCGGCGTCGGCGGCATGGGAATTGTCTACAAAGCCCGGCAGCACGCTCTCAACCGCATTGTTGCACTCAAGACCATTCACGGCATCGAGACGCTTCAGCCGGACTTGCGAGAGCGATTCGAAACCGAAGCGAACGCTGTCGCCCGCCTCCATCACCCCAACATCATTCAAATCTTCGAGGTTGGTGAACACTCAGGCCGGCGATATTTCGCACTCGAGTTCATCGATGGAGTTACGCTTTCGCGCCTGCTGGATCGCAAGCCGCAAGCGCCGGCGCTGAGTGCGGAAGTCGTCGAACTCCTGGCGCGGGCTATTCAACATGCCCATAGCGCCGGCATCGTGCACCGCGACCTGAAGCCAGGCAACGTGCTCGTTCCTCGCGCCGGCGACCCGACGCCTCATCGTGATGTCGCCTACGACATTCAGCGGCTCAAGGTCGCGGATTTCGGCCTTGCCAAGGACCTGGCATCTCCCGACGGACCAACGCAGATCGGAGACGTGCTTGGGACGCCGAGCTATATGGCGCCGGAACAAGCAGGCGGCGTGCAAAAGAAACTGACGCCGGCGGTCGACGTGTATGCACTGGGTGCAATCCTTTACGAGATGTTGACCGGCCATCCGCCGTTTCTAGGCTGCAGCAGCGCCGAGACGGTGATTCAAGTGTTGTCGCAAGAGCCAGTGCCCCCCCCGGCGATTGCGGCCGGACTGTCCGCTCGAACTTGAAACGATCTGTTTGAAATGTCTGCAAAAGAACCCCGTTCATCGATACGAGTCGGCAGGGGCGCTGGCCGACGACTTGCGACGATACCGCAACCATGAGCCGATTCTGGCTAAGCCGGCTGATGCCTGGGAACGCATTTGGAAATGGGCGCTGCGACACCCGACGTCGGCGGCAATGATCGGCGTCGCTGTGATTGTGATGTTGCTATCGGCCGTTGCCGGCGCAATGTACCTCGGCCAGCTACGGCGCCATAACGATCGATTACAAAAGCTAGCCGACAGCGAGTCCAAAGCGCAGCAGCGGGCAGCGGCGAACCTCGTGATCGCAAGGCAGACAGTCAAAGACATGGCCGACATCGCTGCGAACGACCTTAGCGACGTGCCGCAGTTGGACGCGACTCGCCGACAAGTACTGCAGAAAGCGCTGGCTTTGCAAGAAAAGCTGTTGACGCAAGACGTCGCCGATGCTGACTCGAAGCGCGACGTTGCCGAGGCGGCTCGGTTCGCCGGCGACCTCTATCAATTGCTGGGCGATCATTCTGCCGCCGAACGTCATCTGAAAACGGCGGCAGATTTGCACCGTGAACTCGTCGAATCTGCGCCGGACAACCCGTCGTTCCAGAGCGAATGGGCACAGGACCTGGTGCATTTGTCGCATGTGCAGTGGCAGCACGGCCGAGCCTCGGATGCAGCATCCTCGTTGGCGCAGGCAGACGCCCTGCTGGACCCGTTGATTCGGCGATTTCCGGATGAACCGGCGTACAAGTTTCTGCGAGCGCGTGTCTATCTGAATCAAGGCCGGCTTTTCGGCGAGGGGCCAAACCCTGGCGCGTCCGAGCAGCGAATCGTTCAGGCACGCGAGTTGCTGTTGGAACTGGTTGCAAAATATCCGGGAGAACTCAGATACCGCGAGCGATTGGCCACTTCGTGGACAAATCTAGGTGTAACTCTCGCTGCTCTGGGGCGATCTGGAGAAAGTGTCTTTGCTTACGAGCACGCCGGCGAAATCTTGGCCGAGATCGTCGATGATAACCCGCGTCAGAGAAACAATCGCTGGATGCTGGCGCAGCTGTATTCGAATTATGGAAATCAATTGTGGACCGTTGGCCGCAAGAAGGCCTCCGCGCTTGCGTATGCCAGTTCACAGGAACAGATGCGTCGTCTGACACAGGAGTTTCCCGATATTCCGGAGTATCGCCACAGCCTCGCCCAAAGTCTGGAAAACTCGGGGTTCATGCTGTTTCGTGCGGAAGGCTTTCGCGGCGGTGAGTCGTTCTGGGAACAGGCGATTTCGCTCGACGTCGGCGCGATGTGTGCCGGGGCGATGCAGCGTCAGGAAGCGTTTGGCATCCTTGCCGAACTTACGGATAAGTACCCCGACGTTACGGCATACCGGGCGAGCTTGGGTTACGTCGCCGTCAATCATGGCATCTGGCATCGCAATCGCGAACAATGGTCGCTCGCGCTGAACCTTTTCCAGACTGCAGTTTTGAACATTCGCGGCGCGCTTCGGCCCGACCCGACGAATCGCCGCCATCGACTCAGTTTGGGCGAGTCGCTGTGGTACCAGGCGGAAATGCTGCTTCGCCTGAACCGCCTGGACGAAGCGGCGGCGCTGGCCCAGGAATCGGCAGTCACGTGGAGCGGCGATCATTCCTATTACTATTACGCAGCTCAGATTACAGCACAGTGCTTCCAGGCGTGCGCCGACAAGTCCAAGAAGCAAGATTTCCTGAAGATCACGTTGGACCTGTTACGGCAGCCGGCTGAAAAACGCCGAAATGCTCTGACTCCGGCGACATCGTGGGGCGGAACCGTCGGCGGACCACTTCTGTCGACCGCTCAGCGCGGATGGTTTGAAGCGAATCTGATTCGCACGTTGCCGGAGTTTGGACCATTGCTATCGTCGCCGATGGTACAGGAATGTTTGCGCGAGTTAGAAAGGTAGCAGTCCTGTTCCCCAGCCGAGCAGGCGCAATCGGAGGATCAAGGAATGCCGGAGAAATCAAAGCCGATAGTAATAACAGGGTAACTCACTAGCTCACCAAACGTGTCATGATCTGCCCTCACTGCGGCCATTCGAACTTGCCGGGCCTGGATCAATGCGGTCGATGCATGGGCGATTTGACGGCGCTGGATCGGCCGGCGCCGCAGGATCGCATCGAACGCAGCCTGATGAATGACAGCGTTTCTATTCTCAAGCCTAACGCACCGGCGATTGTGCAACAAACAGCCAATGTGGCTGAGGCGCTGTCGGTGTTGCTGGGGCGAGACGTTGGGGCCGTTCTGGTCGTCGGTGAATCGGGGCAGCTTGTCGGAATTTTCAGCGAGCGAGATTTGTTGAGGAAGATTGCGGGGCTGGATACGCCGTTGGAATCCCTGTTGGTGCAACACTTCATGACGCCGCAGCCGGAGACGGTGGGCCTGCGGGACAAGCTGGCGTTTGCATTGCACAAAATGGACGTAGGCGGTTATCGCCATTTACCGGTTGTCGAAGACGGCATTCCGGTCGGCATGCTCTCGGTGCGCGACATCATCCGCCACATGACGAGCATGTGTTCGAGTTGACCGCCAGCGCCGGTCTTTGAGTCTCCAACGGAATGGGGACAGACACCTCGAAGACTCGGAGCCAGTCCCCATTCCGTTTGGACATTTTATTTCGACGCCACCCAGATATTGCGGTATTGCACGGGGTTGCCGTGATCCTGCAGGCGGATGCCTCCGGCGTCGGCGCCTTCGGCCATGCCGCCCGGGCAATTGCCCTTCAGTTCAAAATTCTCATGAATGACGACGCCGTTGTGCTTGACGGTGATAACGGCGTTCTTGGTCTTCTTGCCCTCAGCAAACACTGCCGGAGTAAAGTCGATGTCGTAGGTCTGCCAGGCCAATGGCGGCAGGCACATGTTGACCTTTGGCGCCGCCAAGGTGTAAATGCCGCCGCATTCGTTATTGAGTCCTTTCAATCCAAAGCTGTCGAGCACCTGCACTTCGTAGCGGTTCTGAACGTAGACGCCGGAATTGGACCGGCCTTGGCCCGTGGCTCGAGGCATGAACGGCAAACGGAACTCGACGTGAATAGTGCACGCACCGAATTTCGCCTTGCTGAGGATGTCGCCGCCCTTGACTTGCATGACGCCGTCGTCGAGCAGTTGCCAGGACGCAGCCGTCTTGCCGTCGGGCTTGGTCCAGCCATCGAGGTTCTTGCCGTCGAACAGAACTGTCGCCCCTTCGGGCGGCTTCGCTCCGACGGTCGGGCTTGTGCGCGATACTTTTTTGAGAGTCATTTCCCGGCCGCCGGAAGTAGCCGTAATCTTTCCTTCTTCGAGGACGCCCTGCCCCTTGTCGTCGCCGAACTTAACTTTGCCTTCTTCAAGTTTGCCTTTGAGTTCGCGAACACGATCCATTTCCGCGCCGGCGCCGGGCAGTCCGCCGCGCAACATTTTGATCGTGAACTGACCATCGCCGTTGGCATACACCTGCACGGCAAGCTTGATGTCATCGAGTTCGCCGACGTACTCGCCCTGCAAGGAGAAATCCACGCCGGCCTTGGCGGCATCGACAAAGGTCTCAACGGGTTTCTTCTCGGGCTTCGGTTTTGGCTTCGGCTGATCTTGGGAATAAACGGAAAAGGCGAATGCAATTGCCAGAATCGCAGTCAACGTCGAACGCATGATGCACCTCAATATGAGTTCAAGTGAATGGGGACATGATTTCCGATTCCATCGGATGGGTCAAACGAATTCCGGAAATCATGCTTTGGTTGGCGTTTCAAATGGGTCGAATCGAGAGGGAATCATTGGACGACCAACTTCTGCTCCGGTGTGCCCTCGGGCAAAACGGTGACCTCCCACGGTGTCGTGTTGGTGGAACGGTACGGTTCGAGTCGTTTCGCCGATATCGTTTCTTTGCCTTTGCCGGCGTCTTTGTCCGGCGGCGACTCGATGTTGCCGGGGCCGCCGCCGCTGCCGATCGGAATCGGCATCATCGTGACCTTGTATTTGCCCGGCAGGCACTCAACCTTGAATCGGCCGTCCTTGCCTTCGAGCACGATCGTCGGAGCGACACCGCGGCTGTTGTTGTCGTCGCTCGGAAAGAATGTGATCACCTTGCCCGTGACCGGCTGACCGTTCGAATAAACGACGAGGCCGGTGACTTGAACCGGCTTTGGGGGCGGGGACTTCTGACAGCCAAAAGTGCACAATGCCAGGAGGATGCCAAGCAGACCGGCAACGCGCTGCAATTGCATTTTGCGTACTTTCTTCAGATCACCCATGGCGAACGCTGCTACCAATCGTTCCCGAGTGGTTGCTCATCGCGAGGCAACATGGCCAAGTCCCAAGTTCGCTGGGTGACGCTTCCGCCCACAAAGCGAACGCTGCCGTCGGCCAACGCAACGTTGACGCCGCCGGGATGCCTCGACTGCGATCGCCAGTTGTCGCAATCACGGACTTCAGGGTTGATCTGGAACATGAGCGTATTGGATTGTTGATACCAGTCGATGCCGAACGCGGAGTAGAACCAGGAGTACAGCGCTATTTTGCCGATCCGATCACAGAGCGAATAACCTTCGCCGAAAAGGATGGTGTTCGACATGCCGTCGGTGAATTGATGAAACCCGACGGGCGGAGTCCACAGGCCGTATTGAGGTCCCTGCGACCACGCGTTGTAGTTGGCCATGTAGTTCGTGGCGCCCCAGTGGCTGTAAACCAAGCCGTGTTTTTCGCGCGTCGGGTCTGCGGGGCAATGCAAGACTTTGAAAACCTGCTCATGAGCGCCGTCGATCCAAATTCCGTGCGGAGTATAGCCGCTGCCGCCTCCCCCACCTGTTTGATAACACCAAACGTGGCCGTTGTATTGATCACACCGAATGCCTCCTCCGCTGCCGCCGCTGGGTGGGGAAGACCAAGTCGGTTCGTTCCAGCCCGATGATCCAATCTCACGCATGACAAAGTCGTAAACGTTGTTCTGCTCGACATATGGCATCAAGTGGGCGAACCAGCCGCCATACATTTTCGTTCGATTCTCGGCCGGGTAGCCGGGGTAAACGTAGCGCTCGGCCATCACGCCGAAATAAACCGGCATCGACTTGTTCACGTCGTGAAAATTGTGCGTCGCCAGAGCCAGTTGTTTCAAGTTGTTGTGGCAGGTCGCTCGCCAGGACGCTTCGCGCACTTTCTGCACCGCCGGCAATAATAACCCAATCAAAATTGCGACGATGGCGATGACCACCAGCAATTCAATCAACGTAAAGCCGCGATTGCGAGCGGTACTGCTGGCACGATTCATGGCGACCTCGAGTGCTGCAACTGCTGCTCCAATGCTCTGTACGATAACTGCGATTCCTGCGCCGGTCAAGCGTTGAAACAGCCAAAAACATGGCATCAACCCACGTAAGAAGCGACTTGACTGGTTTCGACAGACCGTAACGTGGATGATCTAATTGTCGCACACGTGCAGCGAGGCGGTCTGACTCGTTTGATGGGTCTTCTTGAGTATTGGGAATGGAAAAAGAGATCGCCCGCACGACGTTCTCAGGCGGAGTAGCCCATCATGTAGCTTCGAAGCTCGCAAAAAAGCTGGTTGCACTTTCCTCGCCATCCGGGGTCACGAACTTCGGATTCGTCGGCGGCGCGAAAGTGCGCTGATACGTGCAGCAGGTTTTCCTGGTTCGGATCGATGTGTTCCAGTCGAAGTTCCAACTCCGCCAAACCGGAAGCGATGACGGCTTGCGGCTTGGCCAAGCCAAGCCACGACAGTGCCGCGCCGGAGATTCTGCCTGTCCGATGGCCCATTTGAACTAAGATACGGCCCGGTTCGCTCGCAATGATCTCTCCATGATTGTCCTGAACGTTACCGCGCAGTTTGATGATCGCGACACGTTGCGGCATCCAGGCCTCAAACTCGTATTTGAGCGTGTTTGGGTCGACCGGCGGGGGCACGTACTCGATGGTCTCCGTCTCGAGCTGTTCATCGGGCGTTACCAATGCGGCGTCAAAACGCTCGCTCAATTCCAGCGCAGATTGCGGCCTCAGACCGGGATCTTTTTCCAGGCACGAAAAAACGACGTCCTCGACGGCTCGCGATACCCAGCTGCCTAGGCCCAGTTCTTCGAAATTCGGCGGGCACTCGGTGGCATGCGCCAAGAGCACGTCCATGTCCGTGGTTCGAACAAAAGGCACCTGTCCCGAAAGCAGCTCGTAGGCAACGACACCAAGACTGTACAAGTCGCTTCGATGGTCGGTGGCTCCGCCGTTTGCTTGCTCCGGTGAAACGTAGTTCGGGGTGCCGACACCGAACTCGGCGTTGGTGAGCGTTACGCTTGGCATGTCCGGTTCCGGAGAGATCAACTTGGCGAGTCCGAAATCCAGTGTCTTCACCGTTTCGTTCGGCGTGTCGGCATCGACGATCATCAAATTCGATGGCTTGAGGTCGCGATGCATGATGCCGCGTTCGTGCGCAGTTTGCAGCGTATCGCAGATCTGATTCAGGAATCGACCGACTCGGGCCTGCGTGAATCGGCCGTTTTTTTCAAGCAATTTGTCCAATCCGATTCCGCGAACGTACTCCATCACGATGCACGGGCCGAGCGGATCATCCAAAGACGCATCAAGAATGTTGGCGATCCCCGGATGCTGAAAGCGATGCAACATCTCGGTTTCACGTTCGAATCGTTGGCGTGACTTTGGGTCCTCAATGATGTGCTCGTGCATTACCTTGATCACGACTTGTCGCGGAGGATGATACTGGCGAGCGAGATAGACGCGAGCCATCCCGCCCTCGGCGAGAAAACGCTTCACTTCATACTGGCCCATGAAGATGCTGCCGATCATGCCCCGATCATCCTTTGCTGGTCGCATCGAGTACGTAGAGCACTGAAGTCTAGGTCACGCTTTGGTTGCACGCAAATCGGCTGGCACAGGCCGCGTTCGACTTGCACGAATCACCGGATTTGGCTACATCGCGTTCACTATGAACGCCATAATGTTGTCGTTTCTGGCGGCTTTGCCCGCTCAGACAGCTTCGTTGTCTTGCCCAAAACCTGTAGTCGACCTTGGCGAGGTTCGAGGCGGCCCCCAAATTGAACATTCGTTCACATTGGTGAATCAGGCCAGTTCCTCGATTTCGATCCTTGAAACAAGTGGCAGCTGTGGCTGCATTGCTGCGAAGTTGTCAAATCGGGACGTATCGAGCGGCGGCACGGTGCAATTGAATCTGTCGATTGCCACGATCTCGCAGCCGGATGGGCCGAATCTCTGGTCAGTCCGAGTGAAATACCGAACGGCGAACAGCAAAGAACAAGTCCTCGAGCTGAAGCTGCGTGCGACGTTGACGCGAGAAGTTGGAGTTTCGCCGACGGCAGTGCAACTCATCGGTGGGCCGGGGATGCAACACGAGATCGTGCTGACCGACGTGCGCACCGAACCACTGAAACTGAACGGTATTCGCAGCACCTCGAATCGCCTTCTCGTACGCGCTGATGGCTGGGTCAAGGACGGCTCCGCCTGGAAGTGTCGAATTCAAGCGCAAATCGCCGAGAACTGCACGGCAGGAACCTGGGACGAGATGATTCAAGTGCTCGGCGACGAGGCAGGCTATCGGGACATTCGCATTGGCGTTCGATTGATTTGCCGGGGCCCGCAACGGGTGCAAGCTTCGCCAGATATGGTGCAATTGCGGCATGAAGCGAACAAGCCGTCCGGCAGCGTGCTGGTCTTGTTGCGCGACGTGCGAGGCCAGGCAATCGAAATTTCCGGCGTCGAGTGCGCCGATTCGGCGCTCCAAGCGCGTTTCGCGGAAGGTTCTCACATGACCGGCGCAGTTCGACTCAGCGTCGTACCCGGAAAGACGCCGCAGCCCCGCAGCACCGTCAAAGTGATGATTCGAAAGCCCACATCGGAAACGCTGACAATTCCTGTGGAAGTGGCGCCGTAGCGGCGCAGACTCGCTCGGACTACCGGTTCCTTTGGCCGACAAGCAGTTTCAGCATCTCTGTTCCAAATGCTCGCCCCATCGCCAACATTGTTTTGGCGCTGCCCAAATAGTAATAAGGAAAGTCGCTGCCGACCTTGTTCCATTCGTCGATGTTCTCCCGCCAGCCCTTCTTGAACACCGTGTCGGCTTCCTTGTTCCAATGTACGCTTGCCTTCCATATTGGATTGCCCAGCGAGAATGAAGACCTTCATGGGCTTTCTCGGCTCGGCAGCATTGAGGAGGTATGGCGCCACGACTCAGGCGATTGCAGTTGCGACAAAATGCCGTCTTTTGATCGAATTCCAATTCGTACGTCGTCCGACCTCTGAAAGCTCATTTGGTTGGGCTTTCTACGGAACTTGTGATGTAGTTGGAGATTCTCTGAGACAACCCGATTGCCGGCTGCCGCGATGATGTTCCATCGCCACATTGCGACTTGCGCTCGTATGGGTCATCGCGTTGAAGTTGCGATGCCGACTTGAAAAATGCACCGATCTAGATTCCCTCACCGTCGAAACAAGCAGTAAACTGTCAGTTCTCGCGTACCAATCACTGAGGCAATAGGATCATGAGCACGCTGAACCGTACTCGTCTTGAGTTTGTTGTAAGTACCTTCGCGCCAGTCCTAACGACGTCAGTACTTAGCCAAAACGCATTTGCCGCCGGCGTGCGGCGCTGCGATACGCACCCGCGGTTCAGCCCTGATGGGAAATGGGTCGTGATCGACTCGCCGCATACCAGCGGCCGACAACTGCATTTGATCGATATCCGCAACATTGTGGGGTGAGCCATGCAAACAGCCGCGAATACCATGAATCGGGTTGGACAAAGACGGACAGATTTGTCGATCCAAAGTTCATCCAACAGTTGACCAGCGCCGAGCGATAGTGGACCGATGCTGCTGGATAATTTGCCCGAACTGTTGCAAGGGTCCGATGGTGGCAAGTAGCAGTCGCATCGCTCTAACCGGAGTCGTGTCATTGTGACGGCTGCTTCATCTCCCCAAGTATCAATGGGAACTGCATGGCGTGTAGTTCTCCTATTGATGCCGGTAGCGCTACTCAACTATCTCGACCGGCAGATGCTTGCCGCGATGAAGTTCTCCGTGATGGCGGATGTACCCAGCATCGGCACCGAGGCCAATTGGGGCATCATGCTCGGTCAATTCAAATGGGTCTATGCGTTCTTGAGCCCGATCGGCGGACTCGTCGCCGATCGCCTGAGCCGGCGATTCACGATCTGCGGCAGTTTGTTTGTATGGTCGGCTGTAACATGGTGGACCGGACAGGTGACGACGTACAGTGGGCTGTTGTGGGCCCGCTCATTGATGGGCGTAAGCGAGGCGTTTTACATCCCGGCTGCGCTTGCCCTCATCGCCGATTATCACACCGGTAAGACGCGGTCGCGGGCCGTGGGCCTGCACCAGATGGCCATCTACTTTGGCGTGATCGCGGGCGGTTTTGGCGGCTACGTCGCTGAGTCCCCGTTCCTCGGCTGGCGGATTGCGTTCGTTGCCTGCGGCATCTGCGGCATGACATACGCCGTTCCGCTTGTGCTGCTGTTGCGAGACCTGCCGAAATCGAGCAGCACCACCGGCGAGCCACGGAGTGCTCCGATGCGTTCGGGGTTCTTGCTGTTGCTGAATGGATCGTTCTTATTGCTCGTAGCGTATTTCACTTTGCCCGCACTCGCCGGTTGGGTCGTGCGCGACTGGATGCCGGCGATATTGAAGCAGCAATTTGGCATTGGCCAAGGAAAGGCCGGTGTCGCGGCCACGGTGTATTGGCAGGTTGCCGCAATCGGCGGGGCCATCGCCGGCGGTTGGCTCGCCGACCACTGGATGCGGCAAAGCAGCCGCGGGCGAATCTATGTCAGCGCAATCGGCATGTGCTTGATCGTGCCTGCCATTTTCGGCGTCGGCGGCGCCAGTTCATTGACGATGGCCATCGCGTTCCTCGTGCTTTTCGGTGTGGGCTGGGGTTTCTTCGATTGCAACAACATGCCCATCCTGTCGCAGGTCGTTCCATCGAACTTGCGAGCGACGGGGTACGGCATTATGAATCTGGTCAGCATCAGTTGCGGAGGGCTCGCCGACTGGGGCTTCGGCGCGCTTCGTGATCGAAACGTGCCGTTGAAACTGATCTTCGGCATCTTCGCCAGCGCTGCAGTCATTCCCATCGTATTGGTGCTGTTGATTCGACCGCGACCGGAACTCATCGACAGGAAGTAGGGACTATGACGATTCGGCTAACCGGACTTACCGCTGCGACTCACACACCATTCGATGCGAATGGGTGGGTCAACTTGAATGCGGTCGAGAAGCAAGCAGAACGATTGCTGCACGATCGGGTGAGCGCCGCTTTCATCTGCGGCAGTACCGGCGAAAGCCACTCGCTGACGACTGAGGAACGTCTATCGCTTGCTCAACGATGGAGCGGCGTCATTCGCGGAACCGACCTTCGACTCGTCGTTCACGTCGGCTCGAACTGCCTGTCCGATGCGAAGACGCTCGCCACACATGCAGAGAGCGTTGGCGCACATGCCATTGCGGCTCTGGCGCCGAGCTACTTCAAGCCCAAGTCGATCGCGTCTCTTGTCGAATGTTGCAAAGAAATTGCAGCCGCGGCGTCCAGGACGCCGTTCTACTACTATGACATCCCGTCGATGACCGGCGTATCGCTATCTGTTCCCGAATTCCTGGAAGCTGCCGCCGATGCCGTTCCGACGATAGCGGGTGTGAAGTTCTCGAATCCCGACCTAATGGCTTATCAGCGTTGCGTGCAATTGCACAATGGCCGGTTCGACATGCCCTGGGGCACGGATGAGTGTCTGCTCGCAGCGTTGGCAGTCGGCGCCGTCGGCGCGGTCGGCAGCAGCTACAACTTCGCCGCGAACATCTATCACGAGGTCATTTCGGCGCTAGGCGAAGGCGACCTGCCTCGCGCTCGGCAAGCGCAATTCCGCTCGGTTCAATTGATCGAGTTGCTGGCCGGCTTTGGATATATGGCCGCTTCCAAAGCGGTCATGGGGATGCTCGGCATCGACGTCGGGCCGCCGAGGCTACCGCATGAGAAGCTATCGGCGAAACGCACAGAAGACTTACGCTCGCGATTGGAGCGGTTGGGCTTCTTCGACCGGGGCAAGCGCTGACCGGAATCACTGAAACTCATACCCCACATGGAACGTAATGCGCCCATCGGGCAGTCGGCGAATCTCGGTAATGTGCACGGGCAACCCGCCGCCGCGAGCGGACTTGCTGCTAGGGGTCGTCACGGGTGTAAACGAGTGATTCGCTTTGCTTGGGAAAGGGATCATTTCGGGCAAAGACCGAGCGCCGACTGCGCCTTCGATGCCATGCGATTCTTCGAGTAGGGGTCGGTTGTTGAGCACACGCCAGATCAACAGGCCTTCGCCAGGCAATCCGGAGTCGTAGCCGGCTTTTGTTCGGTTTTCGAGCAAGAAATACTCGCTGCCGTCGCTTCGAACGAGGACTTTGACGCACTCGGCTGCGCCGCGACTGACTGGAGCGAGAATCAATTTCTGTTGCACCGTCGGATCAATGACGGCGGGCTTGAGCCAGCCCAGCTGTTCTTTGGACCAAGAGCAAAGTCCTTGTGGCTTTCCGTCGAGCGGTCCGCCCATCAGGCACCAGGCGCCGACGCCCTCGGAGCCGATGTTCTCCGTTCGTGCGGCCAGTTCCGGCAACCCGAGCAAATAGCAAAACTCACGGCAGAATGTGCGTAGTGTCGCCATGCGTTCGCCGCCCTCATACGAGAGCATGTATGGCAATCGCCGGCCTTGACTGGTGATCGTGCCGGCGTGCGGGAAATAGACGGCGCCGCGATTATTGCCGGCGCTTGCGCCCGCATAGATGATAAAGACGCCGTCAAAGTTCTTGAGCGATTCCTTGCCGTCGCGAGCCAACAGTTTCTCAACGGCTTCCGCCGGGAGGGCGCTCCGATTGCTGGTCCCGCTGCCCTGGGAATATTCCGGCCGCTTCTTGCTGACGGTAACCCAATCGAAGACTTTGCCTTCGACGTGGAAAGCGCCACATGATTGTTCCAGGAAAAAGTCGTTGAGACTGCCGAATATGTCCTGCCCGGTTGCGTTCTTCTTCGAGTAGACGCCTTTGCTGAACAAAGCGGCTTCCCACTCTTTGACCGGTATCTTGGCGTTGTGTTTGACGTCATCGAATTCAACGCCAATTACGGCGAGCCGATAGACCGGCTTGGTCCAGGGCTCGGTCGGCGCCGGTCCTGACGAGCTGCGATTGCCGAAACCGCCGCCGCCTGGCCGGCCGGAGAATCCGCCGCCGGGCCGTTCGGCCGCCAGCTTGACTTCGATGGGCAGTTCTTTGCCGCTTCGAACCACTGTCAGCTTCAAGAGGTCGCCGGGCCTTCGTTCTGCCAGGGCGTCTGCCAGCTGTGCGGCGCGACGCAGCGTCAGTTCATCGACTTTCAGAATGATGTCGCCCGCACGAATGCCGGCTGCGCCTGCGGGCGAATCGGCAGTGACGCGTTCGACCGGCGTGCCTTCCTCGCCGACTTTGGCGTCGGCCACTTGAGCGCCGAACGACACGCGTTCAAGTCCGAGTTTCATGGGTCTGCTGACGGCGGTCAGAGTTGCAGTCAGTTCCGCCTGTTTGCCGGCACTTTGCACCTTGAGCTTGACGGTTTCACCGGGTGAACGTGACAGGAGCCACTCGCGAAGGGCATCGACGCGTGAGATTGTTTTGCCATCAATCGATATGATCGAGTCCCCGACTTTCAGCCCGGCTTTGTCAGCCGGCGAGCCCGGTTGTACGTCGACAATCGATAGACCGCCCGACTTTGCTGCAACGTTGACGCCAAGGTATCCCGCCAGCCCGGCACGATCGGCCGGCACCGTGCGGACCTTGGTCGTCGTCGCCTTGTCAGCCGTACGATATCCCGAAAGATCGGGAGCGGCATCTGCTTTGACCGGCGCATCAGCGGCAGAAACGATGCCGAACGACAGCAGCAATATGGAACTGGATAACGCAATCCTGGATGTCACAGCAGTGTCTCCCGTTGAGATTTCGACGTCGATTCTCGTGCCGGTCATTGATACTCGTAGCCGATTTGGAACGTAATTCGACCGTCGCCGACGCGGCGAATGTTCGTGATGAATACCGGCAAGCCGCCTCCCAACTGCGCTCGGCTCGACGGAGTCGTATACGGCGTGAACGCATCGTTGGCGGCGCTGGGATATGGCACGGACGAGTTGAAAACCCGCGGCCCCGACGGGCCTTCGACCCCGTGCGACTCTTCAAGTATCGGCCGATTGCCGACAACGCGCCAAATTAACAGCCCCTCGGCGGGCAAGCTGGCGTCAAAGCCTTTCCTGCATCGGTTTTCAAGCAACAGATACTCGCTGCCGTCGGGTCGCAGCAGCACCTTGAAGCATTCCTTCTTGGAGTCTTCGATCGGCGAAAGAATCAGCTTTTGGGGCACCATCGGATCGATGGTCGTCGGCGTGATCCAGCCGAGTTTCTCCTTGCACCAGGCGGAGAAGTGTTGCGGCCGGCCGTTGCCTGCCTGATTCGACATGGCGCACCAGATCGCCAGTCCCTCTGAACCTGGATTCTCCGGGCGAGCATATAAGTCGGGCATACCGAGCATGTGGCCGAACTCGTGGGCATAAACGCTGATGTTGCCCATACGTTCGCCGCCTTCACCGCAAATAAAGTACGGCCAGCGCTTGCCATTATGGCTCACGCTGGACCGGTGCGGCCAATAGAGGCTTCCACGAGCGACATTCATGCGGCCGCCGGAATAGATGTAGATCACACCATCGAAATCCTTGAGCGCATCTTTTCCGTCGCGTGCAAGGATTTTGTCGAGCGCTTCGGTGAGAAGCGCCGTGCGGTTGGCGCCTTGAACGCCGTATTCGGCTCGTTTCTTGCTAACCTCGATTGGCGCAAACGCTTTGCCGCTGACCTTTAGGTGACCATACGATTGTTCGAGGTAGTAGTCATAGAGGCTGCCGTAGGCGGTCTGCCCGGTGGCGGTGGTCTTGTAAGTGCCCTTGCTGAACATCGCGTCGTCCCAGGCTTTGGCAGGCACCTTCGGGTTATGCTTCACGTCAGGGTAGTCGATGATCACAATTGCGAGTTTATAGTTGTCTTTCTTCCAGTACTGCATCTGGCGGGCGTCGAATCCGCCGCGACCGCCGCCTCCTCCGCCTGGTCCGCCGCCGAATCCTCGTGGTCGTTCGGCGCTCTCGCCGCCCAACTGCATTTTCATTTCCACCTGTTTGTCGGCGAGCAGCAGCGTCACGGTCACGTTGTCATCGGGTTTCTTGGTAGAAAGCACTTCACGCAATTTTTCCGGACCGGTAACGGCAGTATCGTCGATTTTCAGAAGCACTTCGTCGACTTTGAGTCTGGCGCGTTCGGCGGCAGAACCCGATGCGACTTGCTTGATCACCACACCTTCAGCGTCCTTGCGAGATTCAACGTCAACGCCGAGGGTCGCTCGTTGCGGGCCGGGCTTCTGCGGTCTGCTGACGCTGGTCAACGTCGCACGAATCTCCATCGGCTTGTTGCCGCGGCTGACGCTGAGCTGAATCGTATCTCCCGGCTTTTTTGCCCGGAGCAATTCGCCGAATGTTTCAGGGCTGGAAATTACCTTTCCGTCGAATTTGAGAAGTTCGTCGCCGACGTTGACGCCGGCTCTCGCTGCGGGCGAGTCGGAAGCGATTTGTCCGACCGTTTGCTTTCCTGCGGCGTTCGTGTTTACATGAATTCCCAGGTACCCGCGCTCGGTCGTTGAGACATTCGTCGGCTTCGTATCCTTTGCCGGAATGGCCGTTGCGACTGTTTTGTACTCAGAAAGGTCCGGCGTCTTGGACGGTTCTGCTGCGACGAGAGGCGCCGCAATCAGAGCCACGAGAATCAACACATTGATGCCGTGTCGTTGGCGGAACATTGACTCAACCTCCGCAGGGAGTGCTAGCTCATGGAAATGGGCAGAGTTTAACCAGTTGTTGATTCCGGTTCATCTAAAAACCCCAAACAGTCGGCTAAGACTCGCATCAACAATGGTTTCGGCGCCGTGTCAAGTATCTGATCATAACACTATATTTTGCAATTAGTTATGAAAATCTCGACACGTTAGCTCGATGAGCTGCTGGCTTCCGTTAACTTCGCTGTGCCGAACTTTGGTGCGATTGGATTTATCGCCATAGCTGAAAAGTAAGCTATGGTTTGAACGGATTCTCTATCGCCCTGGGAGCAATTATGCATTGAGGTCGCCCGTAAACCGGCCTTAGTCGATTCGGGGTTCATGCACGCCTGGCATCAACCTGCGACAGAAATGATGGGAAACCATGGCGCAAACATTCATTCCAAATCGACGATGGCAATTGCCGTCGCTCCCCCCATCTTCCAAGCGAAGAGTTCGATTGGAGTCACTGGAAGATCGATGCGTATTCTCTTCGAGTGCCTGGGAACCGCTCAGCAGCGGATTTCGATTCGAGAATACACTTCAGCCGATCGTACCTGTGGAACCGTTGTCCGTTCCGCCTTCCTTGCAAAGCTGGCTGGCTGCGGATCAAGTGTTGATCCATTCAACGGCCCCGACTCCGACCGCGTCCGCCATTTCAATGGTGTCGGACCCGGTCCCATTCATCGGCTCAAGCCATTCGTCAAGCGATGCGACCCGGCATGAACTCGTTTTCGTCAGCACCGATGTGCCGAACTATCGTGCGATTCTTCGCGATCTTACTCGTGATGCATCCCAAGACGGCCGTCTGTTTGAAGTCGTCGTGCTTCGACCGAACGTTGACGGACTATTGCAAGTAACAGAGGCGCTCGCACGTATGCGCGATCAGCCTTTATCAGCGGTGCATTTTGTAACGCATGCCAGCGGTGATGGCGTCAAACTCGGTGATTTCTGGCTGACAGACTCGAATATCGTCGCGAATCGTGAGTTGATTCTGGCATGGAAACAGGCCTTGTCGGATGACGCTGATTTGCTCTTTTATGGTTGCGATCTTGCCGGCACCTTGTCCGGCCAACGGCTATTGAATGCGCTTCACGATCTTACCGGCGCCGACGTGGCCGCCAGCACCGATCTCACGGGCGCGGCGAATCTTGGCGGCGACTGGAACCTGGAGTTTATCGTCGGCGAAATCGAAACCGACCTCGCGTTGAGTCAGCAGTTGCAATCCGAGTACTCGGGCACCTTGGCGACATTCATGGTAACGACGACGCTCGACGTCGGCCCCGGCTCGTTGCGTCAGGCGATCATCAATGCGAATGCGAACACGGGCCCCGATACGATTCAGTTTGCGATCGGCTCTGGGCTCAAAACAATTCAACCACTGTCAGCCTTGCCGACCATCACGGACGCAGTCGTCATTGATGCAACGACTCAGCCGGGGTACTCGGGTTCGCCGCTGATTGAGCTTCGCGGAACCTCCGCGGGCGCCTCCAGCGGGTTCGACATCAACGGCAACAATGTGACGATTCGCGGATTTGTGATCAACGATTTCAAGACAGGCGGCATCGATATACAAGGAAGTGGGCACGTCATTCAAGGCAACTACATCGGCACCGATACGACCGGCAAGAATCCGTTATCCAATTCCAAGCATGGTATCCGCGTCGGATTTGGGGCGCTGCCAGTAATGTCACGATCGGCGGCACGACCGCCGGTGCCGCAAACATCATTGCCTTCGCCAACAAAGGTGCCGGCATCAACGTCGTCAATGGCACGGGCATTGCCATTCGAGGCAACTTCATCGACGGCAATGGTGGGATTGGCATTGATTTGAATTCGAACGGAGTAACGCTCAACGATGCCAATGATGCAGACGCCGGCCCAAATAATCTGCAGAACTTTCCGGTGATCAATTCGGCCGTCAGTTACAACAACGCACTCTTGACGGCTACCGGCACGATTCGCACGACTCCGAACACCTTCCTATTCATCGACTTGTATTGGAGCCCGACTGCCGATTCGTCCGGGTATGGCGAGGGTGCCAATTACCTCGGAGCAACGGCTGTGACGACGGATGCGAACGGCTTCGCGACATTTGCCGTGCAGTTCAATGCGTCGGTGCCGAACGGCGCCGTCGTGTCTGCAACGGCGACGACTGCGAGCGGCAATACCTCCGAGTTCAGCGCCGTTCGTTCCGTGACGCCAAGCTCGCCCGGCGCGGCAATTTGGGTGCAGTCAGGGAATACTCCCGAGCAGAGTTTCTGGAATGGCACTTCGTTTGGGCCCGTGTCAAACACGAGCAACGTCGGCGGCGTTTTGCGAGTCATCCAAGGCGCCGAAGGACCGACACGCGATGAAATGATCGTGTTCGGCTTGGATAGGTTCAACGCCATTCGCGGCGAGATGTGGAATGGATCGACTTGGACAGCACTGCCGTTCAATCCTGCCGCCACACTATCGACGAACAATCGATGGGCCGGCGCCGTCGCATACGAATCGCAGAGTGGAGACGCAATAGTTGTCTGGGCGAATGGTTCGACGGGCACCGACAACTTGTCCTATCGAGTCTGGAATGGATCGAGTTGGTCAGCCGAGCAGACGATTACAGCGCCGATCAACGCCGAAGTGTATCAGCTTCGCATCGCTTCCAATCCCAACCGCGACGAAATGGTCCTGGTGGTCGCCACCAATGGGCCTGAAGAATTTGCCCTGGTGTGGAATGGTTCTTCGTGGGGCAACAGCATCCTTCTCGATAATTCTAGTGCAGGTGGTCAGCAAACGGAAATCTATGCAACTTACGAATCGCTTTCCGGCGACGCACTCATTGTCTACGATGCCGACGCACCGGGAAATACTCTGCAGTACCGGACCTGGAACGGCACGGCGTGAAGCGCCGAGCAGACTATCACGCCGCCTGGAAGCGTCGGTTCCGGCGCTGACGTTCGATTCTCGGTGCTTGCGTCGGATCAGTTCAGCGATCGGGCTGCGCTTGGAGTAATTACTTCGAACCTCGATACGTGGTTTGCGATTTGGGATGGCAATACGTTCGGTACTTTTCTTCACGCGACTTCGAATGCGGCCTCGCAGAGCACGCTCAACGTTGCCGTCGGTTTTGAAGGACAGTCGGGAGACTTGGTCGCCGTTTATGGAGTTGATTTGCCCGTTCTGGAGTACCGCACCTGGACGGCTGCGAGCGGGTGGTCGGGCGCTCTCACCGTTTCGGGAACCAGTTCCACGCCTTCAAACGCAATGACACTCGCATCGGATCCGTATTCCGATGAACTGATGTTGGTAGTCCAGGATGGAAACAATGATCTGACTTTCCGCAATTGGACGGGATCCAGTTGGGGAAGCTCGACGGTACTCGAAAACAACACCGGCTTAACAGGCGATCAGCCCTTCGTCTTTATCTACGACAACAACCCGCTGCTTAGTCGAGCACCAGTAATCACTCTGAGCGGGATTACTGCAACGTATGTCGAAAATGCACCGCCGACACTCATCGACCCTGCTGCCAACGTCATCGAGCCGGACGGCAATAGCTTCAACACCGGCGTGTTGACCGTGCAATTCAACGGCGGCGGTTCGCCTAGCGACCTGCTCGGCATTCGCAATCAGGGCGCAGGACCAGGGCAAATCGGCATCTCCGGCGCCAATGTGACCTTTGGCGGAGTGATAATTGGAACATTCAGCGGCGGGACCGGCCTTTCGCCACTTACCGTAACGTTTAATTCCAACGCGTTTGCGACCCAGGTGCAAGCCGTCGTGAGAAATCTCACGTTCTCGAATTCATCCGATGATCCCGGCGCCGCCATTCGGTCAATCGGCATCGACCTGACTGACGGCGACGGCGACATTGCAAATGGTGTGACGGCGCTCGTACAAGTAACCGCTGTCAACGACGCGCCGGCGTGGACGGTGCCGGGCGCACAGATCACCGTCGAAGACACGGCGCTCGTATTCTCAGCAACGAACGGCAATCTGATTTCTGTTGGCGACGTGGACGCGGGCTCGAATCAGATCGAAGTGACGATCACGGCGACGAACGGCACGTTTTCGCTCAACGGCACGACCGGCTTGACCTTCCTATTGGGCGACGGAACGAACGATGCGACGATGCAGTTCACGGGGACCGTGTCATCGATCAACGCGGCTCTGGACGGCATGAGTTTCCTGCCGACGACGAACTTCAACGGCGGGGCGGCACTTGACCTGCTTGTCGATGACTTGGGCAACAGCGGCTCCGGTGGCGCGTTATCGGATGCTGCCAGCATCGGCATCACCGTGACGGCAAGCAATGATGCACCGGTGATCACGGCGAACAATTTGACGCTGTCCGAAGGCCAAACGGTAACGCTGTCGATCGCGAACCTGAATTCCAGCGACATCGACAATACGCCGGCTCAGTTGACCTACACGGTATCGAACGTAACGAACGGGTTCTTTGCACTGGCGTCGAGCCCGACTGTGCCGATCACCAGCTTTACACAGGCACAGGTCAACTCGGGCACGATCGTATTCGTGCACGACGGCGGTGAAACCGCGCCGAGCTACGACGTGACGGTCTCCGACGGCAGTCTGAGCGATGGGCCAAACTCCGCGTCGATTACGTTTACGAACGTCAATGATGCACCATCAATCGGAGATCAGTCGTTCTCGGTGTTGGAGAATACTGCAAGTGGCTCGACAGTGGCGACGATCTTCGCCTCAGATCCGGACACAGGCGATGCGTTGACGTTCTCAATCACCGGTTCCAGTGTGCCGGGCGCGTTCGCAATCGACCCGACGACAGGCCAGATCGTCGTTGCAGACAGTTCGCTCTTGGATCACGAAACCGTTCAGACAATCACACTCACGGTCACGGTACAGGATTTGAATGGGGCGACTGATTCGGCTACCGTGACGGCGATTGTGATGAATGTGAATGAGTTTGGCGTTACTACCGTTAGTGATGCCGACGCCAACCCGGACGCCGTCGCAGAAAATGTGATCGGAACAACGGTTGGGATCACCGCGTTTGCGATCGACGGCGATTTGCCGGACACAGTGACGTATTCACTGGACAACGATGGCGGCGGTAGGTTTGCAATCGATCCAGCGACGGGCGTGATTACGGTGATCGGAGCACTGGATTTTGAAACAATGCCAGGTATTTGGATCACGGCAAGAGCAGCATCTTCGGACGGGTCGTTCGCAACGCGCAGTTTTCTAGTACGGATTCTTGATCAGGGAGACGTCTTGCTTGGTCCACCGTTCGAATTTGTCCCTGTGCTTCCACCGAGGTCGACTGATTCACTTAAGGGCGAGCAACGAACCAGCGGCGAAACCCTGTACGACAATCCGTCGCTGGGTACGGACATCGGTCCTGGCGGCATCGATGGCCCGGAGCCGGTGCGAAACGTTTCGAGTGCTAAGGGAGGTCCAAGGCGTCCCGAGGATGCCGCTCAGGGCAAGTCGAACGGGATGCTGGCGGCGGCAAAACCGCCTGATCCAAGTCCGTCGACAACGGTGCCGTCATTTCCAACGACTCCGACCACGCAATTTGAAACGACAGGGCCGGTGGAGGATTTGCGCGTTCAGTTCGAAAGCACGGAGCGAGCTTCAGAATCTGTGGCTGACGTTCGAACGACGGGCATCGTACTTGGCACCGGCAGCATCACGCTTGTGGGAGTCGGCTCCATACTGCTGCAGACTCGGCTCGGTGCGATGCTGATGAGTCTCATGTCGTCAGTCCCAATGTGGCGACAGTTTGATCCGCTAAGTGTGTTGAACCAATGGGATCGTGAAAAGCGAAAGAAAAAGCGAGCGTTGGAAAGGGAAGATCAAAGCCTTGCGCCGATCCTCGGCAACTAACCGAGGTCTGCGTCGCCTGATTGAGTGTGACATATGAATCGATTTTCAACGATTTTGCGATTAAGCATCGGACTGGCATTTCTTTCCGTCAGCATCGTGGCGGGGGCTGCCTCGCTCGGTCTGATACCGGATTGGCATTCCACTCAGATGCACCAACGTAAGAGCGCGACGGAATCGTTGGCGGTCCACTGCGCCACGATCATTCAGCATCATGACCCGTACATGCTCAAAAAGTCATTGCCGGAAATGATTCATCGCTTTGAGAACATCGCGAGCATCGGCATCCGAACGAACGACGGCACGTTGCTGGTTTCCGAGGGAGAACACGAAGGCGCTTGGCAGCCGCAAGCTGCCGATCAGGCGACGCCGACTCAAATGCAAGTGCCGCTGTCGCGGAACGGCAAGCCATGGGGTTCCGTCGAGGTCCGGTTTCAGCCGTTGAAACCGCCGCTGTTGGCCCGATGGATTGGCAACCCGTTTTACGCGCTGCTCATCTACGTCGGTTTGGTCAGTGCGTTGTCATTCGGCGCGTATCTGTTCGTCATGTACCTGCGTTCGTCGCGCAAGCAGGGCGGCGTGATTCCACAACGCGTGCGGACTGCACTCGACACGTTGACCGAGGGCGTCATAATCCTCGACGGTGACAAGCGTATCGCGATGGCGAATGAGGCGTTTGCGCATCTGCTGGGCCGTGACCCCGCCGAACTTCGGGGCAAAAGCGCTGAGGAATTACCTTGGCTGAGACCGGCCACCGATGAAGTCGAGACGGTTTACCCGTGGGACAAAGCACAGCAAGAAGGCTGCGTACAGCGTGGTATGTTGATGTCGATGCAGGTGGCCGAGGGGCACGCACGCACGGTGGCGGTCAATTCGGCGCCGATCATGGACGACGACGGCCGGCAGCGCGGGTCACTGGCGACTTTTGATGATCTGACCGAGGTTGAGAAGAAGAACGTCCGGCTGGTCCACCTGCTCGACATGCTCAAGGAGTCGCGGCAGGAGATCGAACAGCAGAACGAAAACCTCAAGTTTCTGGCGACTCGTGACTCTCTAACAGGTTGTCTCAATCGCCGAACGTTCTTTGAGGAGTTCGACGCGGTTTGGAGCGGTGCGGTGCGCCACGGCGTTCCCGTAAGTTGCGTCATGGTTGACTTGGATCATTTCAAATCGATCAACGACAACTATGGGCATGCGAAGGGCGATGCCGTCCTGAAATGCGTTGCCGAGGCGCTTCGCGAAGTGGCTCGCAAGAGCGATTTCGTTTGTCGATACGGCGGCGAAGAGTTTTCCGTGTTGTTGCCGCACATCGATCTCGAAGGCGCGATGCAATGTGCAGAGCGTTTCCGACAGATCATCTCGGAGCTTCGCCCTGCGGAAATCGATGTAACGGCGAGCCTGGGCGTTTCGTCCACTTGCTTCGGCGCGCGTCAACCGGCGGAGATGCTCGACCAGGCCGATAAAGCTTTGTACGTTGCCAAGCGAGGCGGGCGCAATCGCGTCGCCAAGTGGGACGAAGTGCCGCGCGATCTAGACAAAGACCCTGGTTCATTCCATTCGACTCAGGCGCCGAAAGACAATTCAGCAGATGAACAGCTGCCTTTCCATTCCGTAACGGTGCTGCTGTCAGCGCTTTCGCTGCGGCACGCCGATACAGCCGAGCACAGCCAGCGCGTGGCGCAACACTGCGTGAACATGGCCCATGGTCTGCTCAGTCAGAGCGAGACACGAGTCCTTGAAAGCGCCGCGCTCTTGCACGACATCGGCAAGTTGGGAGTGCCCGACGCCGTCTTGCTCAAGCCCGCGCCGCTGACCGTTGAGGAATGGGCAGTGATGCGAACTCATGATCGTTACAGTGTCGATGTGGTTGCGGCGGCGTTCGGCTGCCCACGGCTCAATTGTATCCTGCAGACGCATTTTGCCTGGTATGGCGGCCATCCGGAGGTGCGAGACTTGCCCATGGGCAGGGCCATCCCGGTCGAATCTCGAATCTTGGCAGTGTGTGACGCATACGACGCTATCGTTTCGGATCGCGTCTATCGCAAGGGCAGACCGCGCGAAGTGGCGTTTAGCGAACTGCGGCGCTGTGCCGGCACCCAATTCGACCCCGAAATGGTCGAGCGATTCATACTGTTGATTACGGATTCTAATACGGCGCAGCGTCAGTCGGACGAGCTTCGTTCTGCTCAAGGCTCGATGCGCATCGGCGCTTTGGCTGAGAAACTCGCGACTGCCGTGGAGTCACGGGACGGTCGAACGCTTAGTGACGTCGCCGACGAGATCGAGTTGATTGCCCGTGATGACGGAATGACGAAATTGGCGGATCAGGCACAATCGCTTGGAAAGGCCGCCCAGAACGGGGAAAACTGGGAATCTGTTGTCAAGCAGTCGGTCGGCGTGTTGGCGGAGTGCCGCGATCCGCGCCGTCAGGACCCCGCCGATTCAGAGATCAGCCCGGCAATGACGGTGTGAAGTGCCGGAAACTGTAACGACACCAATCGAAGTCGACTACTCAACCGTCGATTAGTTGTAAGAATCTCTCGAAACCGGCGATCACAGCCTCGGGCTGCTGCCGCCGGGTTCTTTACTTTCACGTCGGTGAGGTATGCCATGAAGCGAGCGCTGCTTTCCCTAGTATTGGCAACTGGATTCGGGACTGTGACCGTTGCGGGTGAGATTGGATTTGTCGAAGAATTTGCGTTGGCCAAAGACAGAGCCGAAGCGCTGAAGAAACTCATTCCCGGCACCGACGACTATTACTACTACCATTGCTTGCACTTCCTCAATTCCGAGCAGTACGACAAAGTCGAGGCGATGACCCGCCTTTGGTACGAACGGCATGGCCAGTCGGGCCGCCTCACCGAGATTCAGACGCGGCACGCGCTCTTGACATACGATAAAGATCCGCAGCGTTCACTTGCGTACTTGCGGCAGCGGCTTGGTCTTTCGTTCAACCATCAGAAGGTTGTCGCCGACGGGCCTCCGAACCTGCCGACGTCTTTAGATCAACAGCTCATAGCACGTTCGGCGCTGCTCGCTGGTTCGATGTCGCGCTGGAATAACTTAAGCAATTTCGAAGACTCAGCGCTCGATTGGCTGGCCGTTGAGAACCTCAATTGGGAGCGACGCCGCGAGTTGTTGCAGCGGCTGACACGGTCCGATATCGCCAACCTCCCCAAGCTCGTCGTGGAAGACCTTCGTTCACCACATGCTCAACCCTTCGGCGCCTTCGGCATCCATCGTCAACTCACGCAGTCGCAGTTGGACGAGGTGCTCAAGCTCAAAGATGATCTGCTCAATCAAACGGCCTATGTCCATGCCTACATCACGAAACTACGCCCGACCGACGACGAAGATTGGCGGCGCGACAATGCGCGAACGCGAGTCTACCTCGACCGGTTGATGACTTTCGCACGACGACTGGACCCAGTGCACAATCCGTTGAAGGCTCACATTCTGCACCATCGGTTGGTGCTCGACCGCAGCCTCGGCACCTATGACAAGGCGCTTTTCGACGAGTATCTCAAACTGCCTCGCCAACAGGGTTACATGGCCAAGCGGATGCTCGAATCCGAGCAGATCAACCGTTATCCGGCTGACCTCAACGCCAACTTCCTCGAAGTGACGCTCCTACCGACAGTCGGCAACGACGAACCGCTCGTTCGCAGTTATTTGAAACACTTCTTTCTAACCGCCGAGAACACCAAAGAATACGAGCCATACATCAACGACGTTTACCTGGCGCATCTTTTTGCTGAGACCAAGATTGAAAACGGCCTCGGCGACCCGGAAACATGGGCGTCGAGGCTGCCGCCTGAACTTTATCGACAACTCAAAGACCGCATCGACATCGACTTTGCGTTTACGAACAAGACTGCGTTTGCTGCTGACGAGCCGGTTCGGCTCGACTTGTTCGTCAAGAACGTCCCGACAATGCTCGTCAAAGTATTCGAAATCAACACGAGCAACTTCTATCGCACACAACAGCGAGAAGTGGATACCGACGTAAACCTCGATGGCCTTGTTGCGAACGTCGAAGAGGTTCACAAGTACGGCGATGCGCCGGTGCGCCGGATAGCGAAGCGGTTCGAATTTCCGCAATTGACGAAGCCTGGCGTTTATGTCGTCGATTTTATCGGCGGCGGCAAAAGCAGTCGGGCGCTGATTCGCAAGGGCCGCCTGCGCCCGCTCGTGGCCGCGAGTACAGCCGGAAACAAGATCTCGGTCGTAAACGACGCCAATCAGCCGGTGAAGGACGTAACGCTGTGGCTTGGCGGCCAGGAATACAAGGCGGATGCCGACGGGTTCATACTTGTGCCGTTCAGCACGAGTCCGGGCCGGCGGCCCGTAGTCTTGAGCCGCGGCGACTTCTCTTGTCTCGATTACTTGCAACATCAACCGGAACAGTATCATTTGGCAGCCGGCATTCACATCGACCGCGAGGCGTTGTTGACTCAGCGCATTGCAACGTTGCTGATTCGCCCCGGTTTGTATTTGAACGGGCTGCCAAGCTCCGTGAAGCTGCTCGAGGAAGTGCGATTGCACATCGTGGCCGTCGATCAAGACGGCATCTCGACGTCTACCGAAGTTCCCGACTTCAAATTGTTCGAAGATCGAGAATCGACACATGAGTTTCGAGTACCGGCTCGTCTGGCGACGCTTAGCATCTCTTTGCATGCAAAGGTCAAGAGCTTGAGTTTGAATAAGCCCGTTGATCTATCGAGCTCTCGAACCTTCGGATTGAACGGCATCTCCAAGACCGAGCGGATCGAGGATCTGCATCTTGCCAAATTCGGCACAGATTATCTGATTGAGCTTTTGGGGCGCAGCGGCGAAGCCAAACCGGATCGGCCGGTTCGACTTGCGATCAAACATCGCGACTTCCGCGAAGCAGTTTCGGTTACTTTGAAGACCGACTCGTTGGGCCGCGTTCGGTTGGGCGCACTTGCTGACATTGTCAGTGTTTCGGCGACCGGACCCGAAGGCACTTCGCATTCGTGGCATCTTCCCACGGATCGCCATACGTATCGGCATTTACTTCACGTCCAAGCAGGAGCGGTTGCGACAGTGCCTTATGTCGGTGCAATGGCAGATGCTGCGCGCGAAGAACTAGCATTGTTCGAAATGCGTGGCGACGTCGTCCAGTCGGACCGATTCGACGCACTGTCCATTCGTAACGGCATGATCGAGGCGAAGGGGCTGGCGGCCGGCGACTATGACCTGTGGCTCAAACGCTCGGGTGAACGAATTCGTATTCGGATCGTTGACGGTGGGATCGTTGCGGGCCATGTGCTCGGCAAGTTGCGGCATATGCAGGCGCTTGATCTGTCTTCTGTCCAAATTGCGAGCATCAAGAGCGACGCCGACAGCATTTTCGTGCAATTGCAAGACGGCTCAAAATTTGCCCGCGTCCATGTCTTTGCTACGCGCTATCTTCCGACGTTGGATGCGTATGCCAACCTCGGCGCCGTTCGCGCCGCGGAATTGCGCGGCGTTTACCCGGCACATGCAGAATCTGCTTATCTGACGGGCCGCAACATCGGCGACGAATTCAGGTACGTGCTCGATCGTCGGCTCCATCGCAAATTCCCGGGCAACATGCTGGAACGGCCGGCGCTACTACTTAATCCGTGGGTGTTGCGCTCTACCGAAACCGGTGAGCAATTGGCGGTGGGCGGCGATCACTTCGCTCCGAAGGGCGAGCCGCCTGCTACGAAGGACGCGCCGGCCGAGGGCGGCGGGTCGGGCAGCGGCGGCCGCCAAGCCGCAGATGATTCGACTTTTGCCAACCTGGACTTCTTGAACGATGCCTCGGCAATTCTCTTGAATCTGACGCCTGACAAGAACGGCGTTGTGAAGTTCAGCCGAAAGGACCTGGGACCGCATGCCCATATTCACGTGGTGGCGGTCGATCCTGTGTCGACGACATACCGTTCGATCTCTTTGCCGGAGCAGGCGGCGAGTTTTGTGGACCTGCGCTTGCGTCAAGGGCTTGATGCCAAGGCGCATTTCACGCAACAGAAACAGGTGAGTCTCCTGCGGCAAGGTCAGTCGTTTGTTCTTGCGGATGCCGCCGGCAGCCGATTCGAAGTGTACGACAGTCTCGCCAAGGTGTATGGGCTCTACTCAACGCTTTCGAAAGATCCGAAGCTCGTGGAGTTTTCGTTTATTCTGACTTGGCCGACTCTAAAGATCGAAGAGAAGCGAAAGTTGTACTCGAAGTACGCGTGCCACGAGTTGCACTATTTCCTTTCGAAGAAGGACCCGGAGTTCTTTCAAACAGCAGTGCGGCCCTATCTCGTGAACAAGAAAGATAAGACATTTCTGGATCGATGGTTGTTGGACGAAAACCTGCAAGAGTTCACGCAGCCATGGCAGTACGGCCGCCTGAATACAGTTGAACGCGTGTTGTTGGCGCAACGGCTTGCAGGAGAAACGTCGAAAACGGCTCGGCTTTTTGATGAGCTTTTGCGCTTGCAGACGCCCAATGCCGATCGCTTGCAATTCCTGTTTGAGACGGCGGTCAAAGGCAGCGAGCTTGCCGCGACCGATGCGACCGGCCTCACAAGATTCAAACAGCTCGAAGAACAAAAGAAACGGTTAGAACAAATTCCGGGCGAGATGCCGGCCAAAGAGCCTGCGAAGCCTGCGGCGCCAGGGATGCCTGGCCCAACCGGCGGCAGTGCGTTTCGACGTCCGGACGATGCGCCTCGTCGCGACGGCCGAGGCGACGCGAAGGGCGCGAAGTATGCCAACGACGCCGCAGGAAAGGACGCTAATGGCGAACGATACTTTCAAGATGATCGCGAGAAAGACAAGGCGCCGGCACAACTCTATCGCAAATTGGATCCGACGCTCGAATGGGCTGAGAACAACTACTATCACTTGCCGATCGGCCAGCAGACGGCAAGTCTGGTTGCCAACGATCCGTTCTGGCTCGACTATGTCCGAACCGACGGCAAAGCGCCGTTCCTGACTCGTCATCTTGCTGCGGCTTCGCGGAATTTCACCGAGATGATGTTTGCGCTGTCAGTGCTCGACCTGCCGTTTACGGCAGGTAAGCACGACACGAAGTTTGACGCAGGCCGGATGACATTCGTATCCGCTGGTTCCGCGATTGCTTTCCACGAGGAAGTGAAGCCGGTGCTCGACGCAGCCGGCAAAGTTCAGATTCTTGTTAGCGAGAATTTTTATCGACATGGCGACCGCTACCGCGAGGAAGGAGGCGAACGATTCGACAAATTCATTACCGACGAATTCGTTATTCACACGGTGTACGGCGGGCAGGTGGTCGTAACCAATCCGACGCCTTCAAGGCAGAAACTGGCGGTGTTGGTGCAAATCCCGGTCGGTGCGATTCCAGTCGCGAATGGGCAGTACACCAAGACGGTGATGCTCGACCTCGAACCGTATCGCACGCAGACGATTGACTACTTGTTCTACTTCCCTCGGGCCGGCAAGTTCGCGCATTTTCCGGTGCACGTAGCCAAGGCGGAAACGCTGGTGTCTTCGGCGCAAGCGACGACCTTCAACGTCGTGCCGAAGCCGACAAAGCTCGACACCGAATCATGGGACTATATCTCTCAGCACGGCACGAATGAAGCAGTTCTGGCGTATCTCAATCGCGAAAACGTCCACGCTCTGAATCTGGAGAGAATTGCGTTTCGCATGCGAGACAAGGAGTTCTTTGTTTCGTCGCTTCAGCTGCTGCGCGATCGTCACGCATATCATCCGACGCTGTGGTCCTATGCGATTAATCACAATGTCGTCGCCGCAGGTAGAGAGTATCTCACCAACGTCGATCAGATTGTTGGGGAGTGCGGCGGACCGATCGTCAGCCCGCTCCTGATCGTCGATCCGGTCTCCCGGCACCAGTACGAGCACCTGGAGTACAAGCCGTTGGTAAACGCCCGAGCCCACTCACTGGGTCGGCAGCGGCAGATCGTCAATGACCGGTTCAATCAACAGTATCACTCTCAGATGAAGCTGCTGACCTATCGCAAGCAGTTGACAGATGACGATCAGCTCGCGGTGAGTTATTACCTGTTGCTGCAGGACCGTGTCGAAGAAGCGTTGGCAGCGTTTGCGCTTGTGAATCCCGAGCGTGTTGCCACGAAGCTGCAATACGATCTGTGCGCCGCATACCTCGACATGTTCACGGATGAGCCGAACAAGGCGCGTGCTATTGCGGCGAGGCACTTGGCGCACCCGGTCGATCGCTGGCGGAACACGTTCGCCGCCGTTGCCAATCAGCTGGATGAGATTGCGGGCAAAGGGACGCGGGTCGCCGATGCTGAAGACCGAAGTCAACGGCAAGGTCAATTGGCTGCGAATGAACCGAACGTCGAGTTTACAATCGACAATAAGATGCTGAACGTCGCTTGGCAGAATGTCGAGGCCGTTCGGATCAACTATTACTTGATGGATGTTGAATTGCTGTTCAGCCACAATCCGTTCGTACAGCAGTCGGGCGGACAGTTCTCGACGATTCGGCCGAACTTCATCCAGGAAGTGAAACTGCCGCCGAAGCAGTCGAAGCTGTCGTTCCGGCTTCCTGAGGACCTTGTTCGACGCAACGTCTTAGTCGAGATTTCGGCCGGCGGAAAGACGCGCTCGGTTCCATATTATGCGAACGCCATGGACGTAAAATTGACGGAGAACTACGGCCAGCTGCGTGTGACGGATGCAGTCACCGGCAAGGCGCTGCCGAAGGTGTACGTCAAGACATATGTGCGATTGGCGAACGGTGTCGTCAAGTTTTACAAGGACGGCTATGCCGACTTGCGAGGCCGGTTTGACTATACGTCGGTAAGCACGCCGGAGCAGTCGCCAATCGCTCGATTTGCCGTGTTGGTGTTAAGCGACGAACATGGCGCATTGATACGCGAGGCCGCGCCGCCGCAGCAGTAACATGATCACAGCAGCCGCCGGGCGTTGACGTCTCGGCGGCTGCTGATGAGTCATTCCAACGCGGGCGAGATTTCATGTTGGAGCCGTTTGCATCATGGCCTAATGCGAACTATGGTTGTATTGCGGACCCGGCCACGAACGGCTGGGACGCCGTTTCGCAGTACACCATCGGCTCGCATTATGGCGAACTCGTTTCCAAGACTGGATCAGCGGCCTAAAGGGCCAGCACTCGCGCATCGTTCCTTGGGCGCGGCGCATGCCGGCAGCAACGGCAATGTCGCTCGGCAAGCGCCGGCAATGGCGTTTCTGAACCAGCTCGTTCAATGGAATCTCCTGTCAGCGACGAGCCGCAACGATTTCTTGAATTGTCACGCCGACCGGCTCGCAGATTACACAACGACCGAACGAATCGGCAAGGCGCTGGTCGCGGCCGGGTTCTTGACAGGCTATCAACTGGAGCGAATTCTCTCGGGTGCGATTCATGGACTCGTGCTGGGCAATTATCGAGTTCTGGAAAGACTGGGCGGCGGAAGCGTCGGCGTCGTCTTTCTGGCGGAGCATATCTTTCTCAAGCGCAAGGTCGCAATGAAGACTTTGACGACGGATGAGGCGTTTCCGCAGTCGGTGTTGGATCGCTTCTATAGTGAGATGCGAGTGTTGACGCTGTTAGATCACCCGCACATCGTAATGGCTTATGATGCCGGTGTTCTGCCCCCAGCGGATCGCGGCCAGGCGACGCTTCACTACCTCGCTATGGAATTGATGGAGGGCGACCTGGAGCAATACGTGTACGACCACGGCATATTGTCCGTGCCGCAAGCATGCGAATGGATGCGACAAGTCGCGTCGGGCCTGCAGCAGGCGCACGATCATCATTTGATTCATCGAGACCTAAAACCGTCGAATCTGCTTCGGAACGAACTGAACCAAGTGAAGATTGTGGACTTCGGTCTTGCCCGCGAGTTTACAAGTAATCGAACGGCTCCACGATCGCTTTTGGGCAGCATCGAGTTCATGCCGCCTGAACAGAGCATCAATCCGACGACCGTTCGCAGTGCGGCGGACATTTACAGTTTGGGTGCAACCTTGTTCTGGCTGATCACCGGGCACACTCCGTTTCCACGAGAGACATCCGTCGCTGATTCGCTTTATCGATTGCAACATGAGCAGCCGCGCCACGTACGTGACTTTGAGCCCGCGATCCCTGCCGAGTTGGACCGGCTCATCGCTCAGATGATCGACCGTGATCCGGATCAGAGGCCCGGTTCGGCTCGCGAAGTGATGCAAGCCATGGCGCGATTTGCAGCTCCCGGCGGTTCGCTGGTCGAACTGGATGCCGTGAGCTGGGGTGAAGGCGTTCCGACTGCTTCAACGACGGGTTCCCGCCTGACCAAGCCGCCACAGGTGCTGATCGTGGACGCCGATGATACCGTGCGCTCGTCGATTCGTGCTGCGTTGGAGCCGTTGCAGTGCATTTGCCATGAAGCGTCCGAAGGCGTGACAGCGATGGAGATGCTTCATGATCAGCCGATCGATCTTATCCTTGTCGATCTGACGTTGCCGGGATTGCATGGGTACGACGTATGCCACGAGCTGCGCACGCATCCGCCACGCGCTCACTTGAAGATCATCGTTATGGCCGGCACCTCCAATCCGGACGAGCTGGCGATCGCCTTGCAGAACGGCGCCGATGACTTTCTGACGAAGCCTTTGCGAGCTTCACACGTCTGTGGCCGCGTTCTGCACGCGGTTCGAATGAAGGCGGCACAGGACCAGGTGGATCAGTTGACGCGTCACATGTTGTCGGCCAACAAGCAGCTGGAACATTCGTTGCATGCACGTGAAAATGACGTCAAACAGGCTGAGGATGCCCTGTTCTTTGCGATGGCGAAGATGGCCGAAATCAGAGAAGGCGGCACACCAGGGCACTTACGGCGACTGCAGAAATACTGTGCGGCAATTGCTGAAAAGCTTCGCGGCGAGCCGACGTGGGGCGGATTGTTGGATCGCCGATTTGTCGAAAACATGGAGCGTTGCGTGTTGCTCCACGACATCGGGAAAGTCGGTCTACCGGACGAATTGGTCCTCAAGAACGGCCCGTTGACGCCGGAAGAACGTCGAATCATGGAGTCGCACACAGTCATCGGATCTGACCTGATTGATGCAATCGGCAAGGAGTACGGCCAATCGCTTGAATTCCTCGGGTTGGCGCGAGCGTTGATTCGACATCACCATGAGCGATTCGACGGTCGAGGCTATCCCGACCGACTGGCGGGTGACGATATTCCGCCGGTGGCTCGCATTATGACGGCCGCCGATGTCTACGACTCCCTTCGCCGCCACCGCCCCCACCGTCCAGCGTTGTCACATGCACAATCCATCCGTGTCATCCTCTTTGAGTCGCAGGGCGTTTTCGATCCGACAGTACTTCGTGCAGTTGCCGCTGCCCAAGACGAATTCCAACGGATTTACGACACGGTATCGTGAAATCGTTCCGATTCGCGATTACGGCAAGACCCGCATTTCTCGATATTCCGGTCCCGGCGCGTAATGCGTGGTCGTGCTGGTGATGTTGCCGCGGTTGTCGATCCAATAGTAGTTGCCGCCGGAATCGTGCACATGGTAGTGGACTTGATCGAGCACCGGATCGTAAACGTCGATCAGCCCTTGTCGCACTTTGGAGCCGCGTTCCATCATGCGGTCGCGCGAACGAGCCCAGGCGCGATTCATGTCGAAGAGCATTTGCGACACTTGCTCGTTTGTCTTCGTGATAATCCGCATGCGTTCGGCATTGCCGGCATGCTGCCGTTGCAGCCACTCCGGGTTGTAGCGAAAGGTCGTGGTCGCAATGCTGAGCGCCTGACGTGCTTCGGCCGTGCGACTCGGCGTCGACTCGCACAGTGTCACTTGCTCGACGGTCCAGACGGCGGTGTCGCGGCCGCCGACGCGATGTGTAATGGCTGCCGCGTAACCACGTCGTGCAGTCACCTCGCCGGGGTTGCGAAAGGTGTACTCGACCTCGCCGCAGTCGAGCGTTTCCGTGACATCATTGAATAGCACGTTCGTTTTGCTTTCGACTTTTTTTTCCGACTCCACCGTGGACATTACGCCGCGGCTCGGAACGACATGTTTTGTCAGGAACTTCGCGCCGCTCATGAAGTATTGAACTTTCCAGGTGATGCCCCATTCGTCGGTGGCGTCGTCGCCGAGCTTCAATCCGCGCAGCCGAGTCGAAAGGCTCGGTTCCGCGTGGGACGGAAAAACGTTGGTCAGAAAGACAACCATGGACTTGTCTGGAGACGAAACCTCGATGAACCCGACGCAGGCGACCGGATTTGGCCGCAGTATCTGCGATCGTGCCGACCATCCTTTCGGAATGTGAAGCGTGAATGCCTTTTCGCGTGGTTCTTCCCATTTGTCCAGTTCGACAGCGGCGGCGATCGAGCCGCCGATGGCCAGCGTAAGGCCGGTCAGAATGAAGCATTTGTGCATGGCGACACCTGATGAAAATGAAATCTGAAAATAATCTCCTGCTTCTAATACCATGAAGCGCAACGCGTGTGACACTGTTACGGAGAGTCGTTTACATGGCCCTTCCATTGTTCATTGTGGATGCTTTCGCGGAACGGCCTTTCGCCGGCAACCCGGCGGCGGTGTGCCTGCTCGACCGGGAGCGAGACGCCGATTGGATGCAAAGGGTGGCGCAGGAAATGAACTTGTCGGAGACGGCTTTTGTCCTACCGCGCGATGACGGCTACGGATTGCGTTGGTTCACGCCGGGCATCGAAGTCGATTTGTGCGGTCATGCCACGCTATCGCCGGCGCACGTCTTGTGGGAGACCGGCCGGCTCGCGGCGAATCAGACCGCACGATTTTTTACGCGCAGCGGCTGGCTGAGCGCCGTTCAAAACGGAAAACTCATCGAGATGGACTTCCCTATGAAACCTGCTGAGACGGTCGAGTCTCCGCCGGATTTGCTGGCGGCGCTAGGCGCGCAAGCGGTTGCTGTCGGCCGAAACGCCTATGACTACTTGGTCGAATTGAGAACCGCCGATGAAGTCAGGAAACTGAAGCCCGATTTCGGTCGTCTCGCGATGGTCCCGGTTCGAGGAACCATTGTCACAGCGCAGTCCGACGATCCACGATATGATTTCGTCTCGCGCTTTTTCGCGCCTGCAGTCGGCGTGCCCGAAGACCCGGTCACCGGATCGGCACATTGCTGTTTGGGGCCATACTGGGCCGCGAAACTTGGCAAGGGTGAGTTGGTCGGTTTTCAGTCCTCAGTCCGCGGTGGCGTCGTGCATGTGCGCTGTGCCGGGCCGCGCGTGCACTTAAGCGGCACGGCGCATACGATTGTTCGCGGAGAATTATTGGTTTGATTTTTCAGGAGACAACTCGCTCCAACTTCTGCAAACTATTATTTCGAACGATGGACTCACACCCACGGAGCACTCTCATGCGTCGTCTTTTGTCGTCGGCCGTAATCCTTGTTCTCAGCGTCCCCTTGCTTCGCGCGCAAGATCCACCCGCCGATGATCCGAAGCGCTACGATCAGGCGAGTATTCCTCTCGAAGTCGATTCGCCCGATCCAGCGCACGCAAAGATCGTGCTTGTGGCCGGCGCGAGAAGCCATGGCCCCGGCGATCACGAGTTCTTTTCCGGCAGCGTGATCTTGATGAAGATGCTGAAACAAACGCCAGGCGTTTGGCCGGTGATGGTCCGCGACGGCTGGCCGAAGAACGAAAAAATCTTTGACGGCGCCAAGTGCGTCGTGTTCTACATGGACGGAGGCGGCGGCCATCCGATTATTTCCAAGGCCGATCGCATCAAACTCGTCACTGATTTGACGGACAAGGGCGTCGGCTTCGTTAACTTGCACTATGCTGTCGAATATCCGTCGAAGTTCAACAAGTCGGTGTTCGGCTGGCTGGGCGGCTACTACGAAACAGGTTTCTCGACGAATCCCCACTGGGACGGCGACTTCAAAGCGCTTCCGGAGCATGCCATCACGCGCGGCGTCAAGCCGTTCAAGATTCGCGACGAGTGGTACTACAACATCCGCTTCGACGGCGAAATGAAAGGCGTCACACCGATCCTGCAGGCGACGCCCCCGGACGGCACGCGCGGCACGGCCGAGGCGAAAAAGCACCCCGGCCGCACCGAAGTCGTGGCTTGGACATATGACCGGCCCGACGGCGGCCGCAGCTTCGGCTTCACCGGCGGCCACACACACAAAAACTGGGGCGACGAGAACTTCCGCCGGCTCGTCACCAACGCAATCCTCTGGGCCGGCAAGATCGATGTGCCCAAGGACGGAGCCAAGGTCGAGTTCGATTCGAAGGAACTAAACTGGCACATGGACAACAAGGGATTTGCGAAGCCAAAGAAGAAGTAAACTTGAGCCGCTTGCGGCATAGTGCTCGTCGGAGGATGCGGGCGCTACGCCGCAAGCGGCGAATTATCTCGCCAATTCCTTCACCTTGCCGACGATCAGTTCCTCGACCCTCTCGCCCCACTTGGTCGGCATGCCGTAATAGATCATCGACGAGTCGGCTTCGTAGCCGCCTTCTCTAAGAACGCGCACCGAGGGGATGTAGGCCATCACGTCGTTGGCGTAGCCGGTGATCCAGATCGGTCTGTCGGCGCCAAGTTCCTTCGTCAAGCGCAGGTTGTAATCGATGACGACTTCGCCGCCGAGCGCGATCCAGGTCACGTCGCCCAGCCGCCAGACCTGGACGGGATAGTGTGGATATTGATCGGGGACCTTTTCGCCAGCATCGAGCATTTTCAAGAATCGGCCTGCACGCGTACGAAGCGCGAAGTTTGTGCTCTTGGCATCGGCTGTCCACTGGGCGCGATCTGGTATGCTGCCAAATGGAATCGCGATTTCCGAGTACTTCGCGGAGAAGTCGCCTTGAAGCGGCTTCATCTCGGTTCGAGTGATGATGTCGCTAACTGCGCCGGCGAGTTCTTTGCCGTATTTTTTGCACAACTCGACGGTGCCGCGGGGCAGCGGGTTGGCGTCGCCGCCGCAGCCGATCCAATAAAGAGCTACCATTTCCGGAAACTTTGCTTCGAGTTCGGCTTGAGCGAATCCGGCATAGTCGCCACACCAATCATAGAACGACAGCGTGGTGTTGTGACATGCATATCCAAAGATCGCCGCCCGGAGCTTGCCGTTCGCTTCCGTGACGCGCAACACTGGCACTGAATGATCGACTGGGCCGGCATCGTTGCGGCCATTGATCATTCCTTTCTCCGTTGGTTGGCGCCGATTGACGGCGAAGCGAGCTGTGCCCCTGCCGTAGTGCAGTTGCGCCGGTTTGAGGTCGTCCAAAGCGGCGACAATTACATCCACGAGCTTCTTGCGCAACACTTGCGAATACGCACGCACCTTCTCGCGCATGTCAGGCGTCAAATCGTACATGTCCATCAGATTGTCGCGCAAAACTGGTCCGCAGTGAGTGTGCGAACTGGTTAACATCAGATTCTCGCGAGGCAAGCCGGTGCGCTTCGTCACCTCGGCGGCGACGTCGGCGGAGATGGATCGCGGCAGTCCGATCAAGTCAGTGCCGACGAAAACCAGCCGTTTACCTGCCGTGTCTTCGATCGCGATAACTTTGGCGAAAAGGTCATGCTGTTTGCCCTCGGCCGGCTTGTTGCGTGCCGCGTACCCCGCCATCCAGATGTACTCGGAGGGAGTGATTACAGTCTTGGCGACGCCGGCCTTGGGTATCGGCGCCGCCGAGACGGATGAAAAGAAAGCAGCGCTCATCAAGATGGCGCTGCTGAAGGTCCGTTGCGAAAACATCGAGAGGCCCCACAAATACTATTCCAGCCGATTTGCGGCTCGTCGGTGTACGGCGAGGTCGACGGAGTAAGAAACGAGCCGGACCGAACCGTCGCAATATGCCATTTGGAAACCACCGGGGTGCATGCTGCCGAATCTCATGGTGTCGGTGTACCCACGGCGATCCTGCAGTGGCGCGGAAAAGCCGCAACGGAACACGTCATTGTTGTAGCCCGAATACATGTTTTCATTGTCCGAAGGGTCTCGGCCGGTCAAGTAATTGTCGGGATTGAGATACTTTTCGCCGACCATGTAGGTGTTACTGGTTCCGTTCTTAATGTCGGTGAACGAGATCATGCTGCGCTGAAAAACGACGCCCGTGAGAAAGGACGTATTGGGCCAGCCAAAGCTGGGGCTATCGCCTTGTGCAAGCGAGCTTGGACCACCAAAGAACTCGTTGTTGTTCTGGTCGCCGGCATTAGCGGCATAGTCGGTGCGGGCCAACACGGTGACCGGGCTTGCAGTGGCGCCATAGGTGTAGCCGTAAATGTTTGGATAAGGGCCGCCGGTCCGGCGCGACGGGCAATTCATGACTGAAAGAGGTGTACCAATGCGTCTAGCGCTGGCTTGATCGCGAAGCAACGTGCTGTCCACGTTGCCTTGCTGGTGCAGGCTCTCCTGCTCGATATAGGGCAGAATGTTGTACACCCATCCGCCGGGCTGTTCCTTGCTATAGCCGCGATGTGGCACGCCGACCCAGAACCATCCCCAACCGCCAGTCGGGAAGTGCTTCGCGACGTCATGGTGATTGTGAAACGCCAGGGCAATCTGTTTCAAGTTATTCTGGCATTTGGTGCGTGCTGCCGCCTCGCGGACTTTTTGCACAGCGGGCAGCAACAGCCCAATGAGGATCGCTATGATAGCGATGACTACAAGCAGCTCGATTAGTGTGAAACCGACCTGCCGATGATGACGATTTCTGAACATTGATGCCTCCTCGAAAGATATCCTGACCGCGGTCAGGATGACACAAAAAAAGAATTCGAATCAGCGGCTCGTAACCTTGATGACGATATCGCCACGAAGATCGGGAGCAATTTCCTGTCCAAGTGTGGTCTGCTCATTGTAACGCGCCGGCACTGTTTCTTTGCCGTCAGCGCCTTTTTTTGACACTCGAACGCGAAAAAACCCGTAGGGAACTCCCTCGAGGTTCATCCCTTCGGTCATAAGCGAAACAGCTCCATTCTCGTCGGTTGTTCCTCTTGCGGGTTTGAACGAAGAACCCATAAATGCTTCCGGCTCAAAGATCACTTCTGCGCCCTTGAGGGGTCGCCCGTCTATCGTAAAGTGGCACGGGACATTGGTAATGCCGGAGTTTGTCTCCAGGAAAAGTCGCATTCGAGCGGCGATTTCCTCTGCGGACAGTTTCTTATCGCCGTTCTTGTCGATGCGTTCGACGGCTCCCGCTAACGCCGGGCATTGTTTCAGTTCATCGCCGCCGATTGCGCCATCGCGATCCGTGTCATAGGCCGCTATCGCCTTCGCGGCGGCATCATCGGCTGAAAGCGACGGTGCGGAAACGCGACTTCCGCCGCCGGTGTTGCAGCCGGCAATCGCGAACATCACGACCATAAACCCATATCGGCGAATCATCGGTTGTCTCCATGGTCTTTCTCGGCTTTCGATTCGTCCTTTTCCTTGTCAGTGGTTTTCTACTTGTTCTTCTCGTCAGTGGGAGCTGATTCCGAGTCTTTTTTCTTTCCGCGTTTCGTTTTCGGAGCTCCGTCCTGGCCTCCCGCTCCTCCGATGCCTGCCGGCATTCCTGGCCGGCTGCCTTGCGGCAAGACGGCCGGCAGGTCGATCGGGATGTGTTGGTTGTCCTCCTTAACGACGAATTTCAGATCTTTGTTGTGCAATGGATACGCAAATTGCAGCAAGTCCGCAAGCGGTGTCGGATCGTTCATCTGGATCGAAACATAGTAAGTCCCTGTCGGCAATGCGGGAACGTGAAACGTATTGTTGATTGGATCAGTTTGTGCGTGGTACAGGTTTGAATCGGCGTCGCGATCCTCCGGTACGAACGCCACATACAAAACGCGATTGTCGCTTTCCCAAGGCAACGGCTTGCCGTCGCGCGTAATTTCACCTTGAACGCTGACCGTACGATGAAAGTTAACGAAGGTCAGCGAATAACCGACGACGGCAGCAATCAACACGACGAGCACGACGGCTAAAAGCGGCTTTCCGTATTTCTTCATGGATGGCCTCCTAGCGACGCCATACTTCCTGATGGCGGTGCTGATCGGGACCTATGTTACTATGTCCGGTGTGGCAACCGGTACAAAAATGTCGCCCGCCCGGCTGTACGGCACTGTAGTGATCGCCCGCAAATGCGTGGAACCACTCTGATCTGCTTTTGCCGGCGTGCCGCGCGGGCCATCGTACAACTCTTCCATCCTTGTTGAACGCAGCAAGTACGGTCGGAATTCCGGCAGGCAAAGTGACGCCAAACGTGTCTCGCGTCGCTAACGGAGACTTGGCTAACAACTCCCAGCCGCCGGCGACTCGATTTCGAACTGGGTCGTCAAATCGATCGCGATACGACGCATAGACGCGAATGTGGTCGATCTCTTCAGGCGGCGCTTCAAATACGAGTTTGTCGCCTGCGACCTGACCGGGAGCATTTCGATGTTGTTCTGCGAACAGGGCGCTGCCGAAGATTGTCCCGGCCGGACCATCGTAGGTAGTTCCGTTGGCAAGCTTGATTAACGCTCTTTCTTCGCCGGATATCGCTGTGGACCGCTCGAACGTCTTGATCCCGCGGTCGTAGACGGCAACCGGTTCGGAATCAGCCAGTTTAGGATCGTCAAACAGACGCTCGATTTCAACGGAAGTTTCCGGCCTTCCAAGTGCCGACCAGTCATCGCTGCAATGGAAAAGGCCGAAACTTCCCGGGTTTACTGCCGCCGAAGGCCGCAGAGGGCTCGCTGCAAATATTACGCGATTTTCCGGGCAGGCGCTCGGAGTCGCCGGCAAAAGGGTTTCAGTCAATTGAGTGGAAGAGTTCCGATAAGTCAGCGGCCCAAACCAGACATAGGAGTGTTGATCGATTGCATGAGCGACGGCGCCCAAGGAACTGGGACTGTTAATCACGAAACCGGGTTCCACCTGCGCCAGGCAAAAACCGTCGAATTCGCCAAGACCCGGAGCACGTACGCCCTGGCTGCAACTGGTCATGACGACGATTCTGCCGTTGAATAGCGGCCTTGGCCTCCAGACCGGAAACGTCGGCTTGACCAGGCCGCCGAACTGCCCGCCTGTGTTCTGCATGAAAGCGCCAAGCCATGCATCGGTCGGGGGTGTTGCGGAAGTCGTGCCGGGTGCGGCTGGATGGATGTCCGATCGGTCTGCGGCGACGACCTCCAAATTGCGGCTCCAAAGACTAAAGAGAATCAGATTGCTTTGCAACAGAACCGGCCAGCGGTCGTTGTTGCGATTGGCGGTCCACTGCCTGCGCTCGCCGTTCGAGTTTTGCACCCAAAGCGTCGACGCGCGACGCGCGTGTCCTCGACCCAGGTCGGGGTCGCGCGTGGAGATGAAGGCAATCCTGCCGTCCGGAAAATTCAAATGGATGGGATCGATGTCGTCGAAGTCGACGCGCTTGCGCTCGTCATCCGGAATTAGTTCGCGACTGGTACGAAATCGCATTGGCGGAGCCGCAATGCACCCGTCGTCATCCGGTCCGCCCGTCACTTGCCGCAAATCGCTTCCGTCCGTGTTCATTTCGTAGATTCGGAAATGACCATGATCTGGAGGAGCCTTTCGCCCGGCGAAAATGATGCGCGTGCCGTCGGGCGAGACGCTGGGGCTCATTACATCGATCAACGTCGTGCCGTCGGTCAGCTTTCTGCCCCACGTCAACTCATGGACTGATCCATCCGGTTTCAAGAGCCGAAGCCTGCCTTCACGTGCCTGCCACAAAGGTTGGCCAGGGTAAACAAAAGCCTCGCCTTCATTTGCAGCTGCGCGGAGACTTGCGGGCTCGGAGCGCGATGTAAACACGACCGGAACTGATGGCCGGCTGTGAACAAAGCGAGCAAGTCGTTTATCGCCGCCCGGTCGAAAGAGCACAACTGCGGCCAATGCGCCGATCAAGGCCAGAACGCCGGCTGCCGTCAACAGAAAGCGCCGTCGATAGTGCATGTTCGTGATACTTGGCTGCCGACCTGGAAGACCGGTCGATTACTTTACGGTCAGATCGAGTGTCTTCGATTCGCTCAGATCATGAATCTCGCCTTCATCCTTTTTGGGAATGGGCGGCCCGCCCTTCTTCTTATCCTTTGGATCAGGAAAGCCGCCCTTCGGAGGCACGAATACGCTTGCCCGGTATTTGCCTGCCGGCAATGTGACCTCATAAGTGCCGGCGGATCGATCCACTTTCGCCGGATAACTCTGGCCGCCGCTTTCCGTGCGAAAGACCACTGTCATTGGCATCGACATGCCCTGCTCATCCGAATCGCTGATGGTGACGGCCTGACCATCCTTCAAAATGCGGCCGGACACTTTGACGACTTTGGGGCCGCAACCGCTTGCAGTCATGAACAACACGGCGCCAAATGCCACTAGCAATTTTCGAATGTGCATGGGAACCCCGCCTACCTTCGATTCGCAATGCCTTAGAAAAAAGGGGGGACTGGCCCCCCAAAGATTCATCCGGCAAATCTTCAAATAGGTCGCTAATTTGACTCGTTGACCACTTGGCCGTCGTCCCGAGCGTGCATGCGCCACCAATTCTGCTGCGTTGTTGTATTGCGAACGAAACGCACGGAACCGTCGCACATAGCAACCATGACGCCGCCAGAGTGCCGTCCGCGAGTCTGTGCCTGCTGGAAGGGGCAAGGCTGCCAGGCGCCCATACCTCTAGTCGGGTCATTCAAGCATCCCTGACAATCATCGGCATTATCATTGGTGTCATTGGGATTCGTGCAGTCCCAAGTGTAGTTTGCACAAACTACGCTTGCACCCGGGAATCCCAGCGCCCATATGCCGCGAGCATCGCTTGGGCTCAAGTGCGATCCAACACGAAGCTCGCCGAGCAGGACCGTGTTGGATGAGCCATCAATGGCGGAAAGCTGGCCCAAGTTGATGCCGTAGTTGATGCACATGACTCCGCCGGCAGGCGTTGTGTTCGGCAAACCGACCCACGAACTGGTATAAGCACTGACCGGGCTGCGTCCGTTTTCGGAACTCGTCCAACCCAGGCTGTCGGGCTGATGGATGCCGGCTGCGTTGCAACCGTAGTTACCGCGGGCCCAGCCGCCGCCGGCGAGGTTCCAGGGCACGTCGTGCCCGGTGTCCGACGGGCAGGTAAGCAGCTTCAACTTGGTGCTGCGAATCGCACGCCAATTGTTGTTGCCGTTGATCATGTAGTCGCCGATGGCCGTGCCGACCGAACGATACAGCGGTTCTTGTTCGATATGCGGCAAAATCAGCACGACCCAATTGGGGCCGAAGTTGGTTGAGGAATTCACCGGGTGGGCAATGACTCGATTAACGCCGGCTCGCATCTGAATCGCAGGCGGCAAGTAACCGGTCGCATCGTGGTAGTTGTGGCATCCGAGTGAAAGCTGTTTCATGTTGTTGCCGCATTGAATGCGGGCGGCCGCCTCGCGCACCTTCTGCACCGCAGGGAGCAATAATCCAATGAGAATCGCGATAATAGCGATAACGACGAGCAGCTCGATGAGCGTAAATCCGACACGCCTACGTTGGAACGCATGTGTCATACGGGCCTCCACAAAAAATAAATGACAGATCATGACCTGCATGCACAATCGGCTGCACGCGATAACCATTCCACTCGCTGAACAACGTATGTAGCGCAGGCAGCGAGCTAGCGTACTCGACCAGAAACCAACAAAAAAGTTTCCGCCGGCCGGCGATTTATCTTGACGAGTGCCCGGCCAGGGGAAAGTGTGATAGCCATGTTAAAGCCGTATTCAACGCCGGTCAAGGAAAAGTGCAAGGTAAAATGGAACTTTTTGGTCTTTCGATTTTTGGCCGGCCTCCAGCTCGCCAGTCGACCGTGAAGGAAGGAATTCATGCTACGACGCATTCTCATCGTTTCTGCCACGATTGCCGCGATTGTCCTCGCTTTGGTGCTTCGTTCCAACAGCCTTGCTGAAAAGCCGGAACCGGCTTGGTCGGAAATCGTACCGGGAATCTGGCGCACTACCGCAATGCCTTATTCCTATGCCCTGACGGACGGGGATGCCGCAGTCGTAATCGATGCCGGGCATTCGCCGGCTGGGTTTCGCACGGCTGCAAAAATCGACAAGGTCGAGCTCGTGCTGTTGACCCACCATCACCTTGATAGTTGTGCCTTGGCAGCAGATTACATCAAACAGCGTATCCCGGTCCGGGCCGCAAAGGCGTCGATTCCCTGGCTCGCACCGGCCGAGGTCAAGAAGTTCTGGCTCGAGACCATTCCATTGCGAAACTCGCGCACCGCATACTTCGTTCTTCCTGAAGGAATTGCCGGCATCGACTGCACGCTCGAAGATGGCCAGACTATTGCCTGGCGCGGCTGGTCGATTCAAGTCGTCGCCACGCCGGGCCACTCGCGCGATCATCTGTCGTTTCTGGCGACTCGCGACAATGACAAAGGTGCGATTTGTTTCTGTGGCGACGCGTTGGCGGCCCCGGGCAAGCTTTGGGCGCCGTTCACGACCGATTGGGACCATTGGACTGACGCCGGTCTGAGTCCCACAGTTCAATCGCTTCGCAAACTCGCGGCATCAAAACCCCGCATGCTGCTCCCGGCGCACGGAGAGCCGATTCGCCGCGATCCGGTTGAGGCGCTTGAATTAACGGCCGCGGCCGTCGAGGAAATGGCATTCTTAAAGAGCTTTGAGCGATTTTCGAAACAGCGGCTTGGCCAACCACCAACGTATCCGTTCCTCGTACCAAAGGAACAGGTGGCCTCGGGCGGCGACAAACCGTGGGCCCGAGTCTCGGAACATCTTTGGATCACCGGCAATACGTATGTGCTCGTGTCGAAGGAAGACAAGGCGTTTGCCGTGCTCGATCCCTGGGGCAAACGCTCGGTTGACCAGATTGCAAAGTTGCAGCGCGAGCAGCAACTCGGCAAACTCGAACTTGTGATGTTCAGTCACGCCCATTACGACCATTACGACGGCGTGTACGATCTGCCCGGCTACTCCGACAAGAAATTCGCAGTTTGGTCGCTTGATCTTGTGGCCGATCCGTTGGCGTCGCCGCTCGACATGCGAGCGCCGTTTCTCGACGCCCGGCCCGTTTGCTTCGACCGGCTATTGAAAGACGGTGAATCTGCCGCCTGGCGCGAGTATCGTTTTCGCTTCCATCATTTGCCCGGTCAGAGCCTGTTCACCATGGGAATGGAAGCGGTCATCGACGGAAAGCGCTGTTACTTCACGGCCGACAATTTCTTTCACCAGGATCAATTCTCGGGCACCGGCGGGTGGATGGGATTAAACCGCAGCTTTCCCGGACCGTACGCTGCCAGTGCCAAGAAAGTGCTCGACGCAGCGCCAGAATGGATACTGGCTGAGCATGGCGGGCCGTACGTGTACTCCGCAGAGGATTATCGCCGCCGAGTGCAGTGGGGCGAAGTCAGCGCCAAGTCCGCCGATGCGATCTGCTTGAGCGGCCATCACCCGCGTGACTGGGATCCGTACCGCGTGCAAGCTCGGCCGCTGTTGCAGAAGGCGAAATCAGGCGCCGACTGCTGCTTGCGGCTTTGCGTCACGGGCACGCACAAGGAAGCCGAGGACATCGTCGTTTCACTGAACGGTCGCGGGATATTGCCCAACCAATCATGGTTGATCAAGAGCCTGCCAGGCCGGGAAACGATCAAAGAAGTCACGCTGCGGCTGACGGAGAAACTGCCAGCGGGCCGGCACGTGTTTCCGCTGCAGGTGCGCGACGTCGGCGGCGTCTCTGCGGTCGATGCGTTTTTCGCGGTGGAAGTGGAGTGATCAACCAAGGAGCACATCATGAGTCAGCTTCGATCTTTCATTGTTGCCACACTGGTCTTGACTGCAAGCGCGTTCGCCGCCGAGCCGTCCAGGGACTTCACCTACAAGAAGACGCCCGAAGCGGAGCTCAAGCTGTTCGTCTCATACCCGCCGGGCTGGAAGGCGACTGACAAGCGGCCGGGCATCGTCTTTTTTTTCGGCGGCGGTTGGACCAGCGGCGACGTGAAACAATTCGCCATGCAAGCTGAGTATCTGGCGAGTCGAGGCATGGTCGCGGTCCGGGCCGACTACCGCGTCAAGTCCAGGCACAAGGTTGATCCCGACAAATGCGTCAGTGACGCCAAGAGTGCCGTCCGCTGGGTGCGGCAACACGCAAGCGAACTTGGCATCGATCCGAACAAGATCGTCGCATCGGGCGTCTCGGCAGGGGGACATCTCGCTGCTTGTACCGCACTGACCGACGGTCTCGACGAGCCGGCCGAGGACGCAAAAATTTCGTCGAAGCCCAACGCACTGGTTCTCTTCAACCCCGTGTTGAACTTCACGAGCGCCGACAACTTGATGCAGCGATTGAACAACAACGAAAAGCTTTCCAGGCAAATCTCGCCGACATTGCACTTGAAGAAAGACTCCCCGCCGACGCTCATACTTTTCGGCACAGCCGATCGGCTGATGGCACAGGGCGACGAGTTCGTGAAGAAAGCGAAGGAACTCGGTCATCGCGCTGAAATGTACACGGCAGCAGATCAACCGCACGGCTTTTTCAACCGCTCGCCGTGGCGCGAGCGCACCATCAGTCGTATGGACGTGTTCCTGGCTTCACTTGACTACTTACAGGGCAAGCCGACGATTCGGGAGCTTGAATAACCGATCTCGATGTCGCTTCAATCGTTACACTTTAGCTGATCGGCAGAATTTGCCGATACCCTTACCTGTGCCGCTTCGTCACTCGGATCGAGTACTCTGACCAATGTGGTGTGTTGCGGTTGTTTGGCTGTTTCTCACGGCTCAGCCTGTCGATGCCCAGTCGACGGAAGTTCCGCCGATTGCCAAAGCGTTGCACCTTGACTCGTTACCGCAGGTTCGTCAGCCGCTTGTCGTCGAATCGCAAACAATTCCACCGTCGACCGATGAATCAGTGAAGGCTGCCTCGCCCATTGATGCGAAATCCGTGCCGACGAATCCCGAGACGAGAAAGCCGACCGTGCGTTGGATGGGCCAACTCCAAGCCGATTCGCTGTGGTTCACGCAAGATGCGGCCAGTATTGCTTCACTCGGGAACATCCAGAATGGCGTTGGCTTTCGGCGCGCTCGCTTTGGCATTGAGGGCGAATACGGGGCGACGGAGTATCGGCTCGGCATGGACTTCGCTTTCCCAGGTCGGCCGGGATTCATTGACGTGTTCATCGGCATGAAGGACTTGCCGTTTCTTGGGCGAGTGCGAGTTGGACATTTCTTCGAACCGTTCAGTCTCGAACGCGTGACTCGCAATCGCTTCGTCACCATGATGGAACGATCGCTGCTCGATCAGCCCTTTGCTCCGGCTCGCAATCTCGGCATCATGTCGAGTCGCACTTGGTTAGATCAGCGCGTTACGTCGGCGATCGGCCTGTTCCGATCTGACAGCGATAACTTCGGCGACGACCTTGGAGATTCGTTTCAGTCAGCGGTTACTGGCCGCATCACTTGCTTGCCCTGGTACCGTGAAACCGACGGAAGGCGATATCTGCACATGGGCGTTGCATACAGCTTTCGCGATGCGAAGGCGAATTCGGCGCGGTTCCGTGCCCAACCCGAGGCCCGATTCGGCGCCGCCACACCAGATGTACCGTTTTTTGTCGACACTGGCATCATTCCCGCTCAACACTATCAATTGATTGGCTCTGAGATCGCCGCAGTGTTCGGTCCGCTGTCCATTCAGGCGGAGTATGTTTATTCGCCCGTCGCGCTCGCCGCCGGCGGCATCGCCTCGTTTCATGGCTGGTACGTCCTGACGAGTTTGTTTCTGACCGGCGAACATCGGCCCTATCGCAAAGACGACGGAACGTTTGACCGAGTAATTCCGATTGAGGACTTCTTGCCGTCCGATGCAAACCAATCACGTGGAAGTGGGGCGTGGGAAATCGCCATGCGATTGTCGCAAGTGGACTTGGATGACGGCGCCATTCGGGGCGGCCGCATCACGAACCTGACAGCCGGCGTGAATTGGTATCTGAATCGACACACGCGGGTCAGTGCCAATTACATTCACTCGTTCCTGGTGCGAGCGCCGGTCGGTCGAAGCGATGCCGACATTTTCGCGCTGCGAGTCGGCTACGACTTTTGATCGATCACGGAAACACTTCCATGCCGTTGTGCCCGAATGCAAACGCTTGCGGCACGATCGCTTCGGCCAACATCTCCAGTGCTTCGATCAATCGCGGGCCGGGGCGATTGAAGTAAGCGTTGCCGTCGGCGATCCAAAAGCGGCCGTTGCGGACACAGCGGAGTCGGTGAAACTCAGGTCGCGAAGTCAGCACGCTCATTTCCCGTCGAGTTCGTTCCAAGTCGAAGCCGCAGGGCATGGCGATGATCAGGTCGGGATCCTGTCGCACGAGTTCGGACCACTCGAAATACGGTGAATGAGCCCCGGCCTGTCCGAACAGGTTGATGCCCCCGGCAATGGCGACCAGTTCAGGCATCCAGTTGCCGGCCGCCATCACTGGATCGAGCCATTCGAGGCAAGCGACCGTTGGTTTGCGGCCCCAGTAGTTGGCACGCTCGTCGATCTGCCGAATCCTCTCTCGCATCCCGGCTACGAGCGCCAAGCCTTGGCGGGAGACCTCGGCAGCATCAGCGACACGCTGAATGTCTTCGAATACGTCGGCAAGACAGTTCGGCAGCAGCGTGCAGATGTGCGGGCGGCTTCCCGTCCAAGAGCATACTGCCGCTTCCACGTCTTTGAAACTGACCGCACAAACTTCGCACTGCGATTGAGTGACGATCAAGTCCGGCTGCAATTCACGCAGCACGTCATCAAAGACGCGATAGACCGATGGCGAGTCGTGCAACGTTTGCTTCACCAGCCGGTCAATGTCGGCGCTAGAGCCATCTACGGAAAATCGCGGCGCTGTGCAACAGGGCAAGCGCTTGATGGACTCCGGGTAATCGCACTCATGCGACCGGCCGACAAGATGTTCTTCCAAGCCTAGCGCACAGACGATTTCCGTGGCACTGGCGATCATCGAAACGATGCGCATGGTCATGTCTCAGCGTCGTCGGTTCCATTCAGGCCGCTCGTACTTTTCTTCAACTAGTTTCGCAACAGCTTCCTCCGGCCAGTGTACGAGCGGCACTCTTGCATCGAAGCAAATACGCAAATATTCGCGTATCGCATCAGGCCGGTCCGGCAGATTTGTCAAGAATTCGGTATGATCGCGTTCCCCGCGATATTCAGGCCGGCGAGGCGGCAGTTTCAAGAAACGGCTGATTCGCTGCAAGTCGAAGCGGTGCAGCAGCGTGCCGTGATGCAGGATGTACCGTCGTTTTCTTTGTTGAGCATTGCCGGATAACTTGCGACCCAAGACGGCGAGATCGCTCGTGCCGGCCAATTCGATGCGATCCTGAACCGGTGAAAGAGCGTCCGCTACCCGACCGAGAATCCACCGATACGACGACGTGATCTGCTGCAATTCCACGGCACGGCTTTGGTCCAGAACGAGCGTGAACAACATACAGCCCGGCCCGAGCAGCACCGTACCGCCGCCGGAAGAACGTCGGGCAATCGGGACGTTCTCCGATTGGCACGCGTCGAGGTGCACGTCGGCGGCGATAATGCCGCTTGCGCCAAGTACGACCGCATATTTCTGCCATTGCCAAAAGCGCAGCACTTCGCCGCCGTGATCTTCTTCCGCTGTAGACAATAGCGCCTCGTCGAGCGCTAGGTTTTCGGCCAACGTCGGCAGAGTCAGGTCGAGCAAGTGCATGAGCGCCATTGTAGGTCGTATAACGTCTTCGTCGTGAATCCTTGCCGTATCATCGGACATTATGGAATTGCCTCATGCTTCTCGCACACAACGTGTTCTTCACGCTCGTTGACAAGTCGCCGGCCAAGGTCGACGCGCTGGTCGCGGCTTGCAAGAAGTACCTAACGGTTCAACCGGGGATCGTCTATTTTGCTTGCGGCAAACTCGACCCAGGACTGACTCGCCCTGTCAACGATCTGAACTTCGACGTGGGGTTGCACATCGTCTTCACCGACAGAGCCGCGCACGACGCCTATCAGACCGAAGCCCGACACAATCAGTTCATCGCGGAGAATAAGGCGAACTGGAATCAGGTTCGTGTGTTCGACACTCTGGTGGAGTCGATACCGGGCACGGCCTGAATCTCGTCAATTTGTGGAGCCGCGCACAGAGGCGACGAGGACGCAGTCTGAGTCGCCGAAGTAAGCGGCTTGGGCGACGAATGCCAGCCGCTTACTCCGCTCGAAGACTCGCTTCGTGCGCGGCTCCCTAAGGCCTTCGAATTGCTCGGCGGTGATTCAGTTCGTCGCACTATCATGTTGCGATCGTGACGGTTGCCAGTTACGATGCCATCACTTGCCTGCAATTGACCTCATTCACACAACCCGCCGTTAGGAGGATCTCTCGTGCGTCCTCGAATTCTGGCCGCTGCCTCCGCGTTGTTCTTCGCCTTGATTTGCCTCGCCCAGGACAAGAAAGAAACGAAGTTCCTCGACCCGATCAACGTCGTTGTGCCGCCGATCAGCGACGATAAGTCGATCAAATACGATTACGACATTGTGTATGTGCGGGCGCTTCGAGCCGGTGATCAGGTTCACAAGCGCTATTACACTGACTTCTCGCAGCCTGTGACGATGGAAGCAGGCGCCGACCTGATGCTCTTGCATCCGGACGGCAAGGAAGAGTTACTCGTCGCCGGGGGCGACGGCTCGATCACCGATCCGGTCGTGTCGTTCGACGGCCAGTGGGTCTACTACGTTCACCTGTACAACTTGAAGAACCGCAATCAGTGGAACCCGCCGAAACAAGGCGCCGACATTTTCAAAATCCACGTGAAGTCGCGGAAGATCGTGCGATTGACGAATCAGAAATTCACGCCGAACCTGGGCGCTGCTCCCTGGTCATCCGATTTCCGCAAACACGAGCAGGATAAGTCGCACTACGAGTACGGCGTATTTAACATGGGCCCGCATCCGCTGCCTGGCGGCCGCATTGTGTTTACGAGCAATCGGGACGGCTTTCGGCCGTCCAAGGGCTACCCGGCCGTCGCGCTGCAACTTTTCGTGATGGACGATCATAGCGACAATATCGGCGACAACGACGACCCGCCGAATTTGGAAAAAATCGGGCACTTGAATGTCGCCGGGGCGCTGCATCCGGTCGCGCTCAAAGACGGCCGAATCATGTACAGCACGCTCGAATCGCAGGGCATCCGCAGTGAAATATTGTGGGGCATCTGGACCATTCATCCCGACGGTACGAATTGGGCGCCGCTCGTCAGCGCGTTCGATCCAGGCGGCGCTCCAAACGGGTTTCACTTTCAAACGCAACTGAGCGACGGCTCAATCATCGTCGAGGAGTATTACAACCAGAACAACAGCGGCTTCGGCGCGTACATCAAGCTGCCGCTGTCGCCGCCCGACGGTTACCCCGCGTTCGGCCCCGGCTACATGAACGACCCGCGCAACAAGCCTTGGCGCTATGGCCGGTTCGACAACGGCAACGGCAAGTGGTACCGCAAACCTTTTATGCCGACCGGTTCGATCTCGCTGACGCCGTTTTCTATGGGGCTCGAAGGGCCTGCCGATCGCTCGATTCCCAAGGACAAAAACTCGCCGGCGGTCGGCAAGTTCACGCATCCTTCGGGGGCACCAGATAATCACCTTTTGACCATCTACTCGCCGGGGCCGGTCAATCATCAGTACACATACCTGCCGCAACTCGACGGCGGCATTTACTTGATCAAGAACGGCGACGTCGTCCATGAGCCGGCCCAGATGCGGCTCATCAAGAACGATCCAAAGTACAACGAAAGCTGGCCGCGCGCCGTCGTGCCGTATCGACGCATCTACGGCGTGGACGAACCGAAGATGTTGCCGCGGCTGGCGAACGATGGATCGCTGTCGAAACACTTGCCGGCCGGCACGCCGTTCGGCCTCGTCGGCACGTCAAGTTTCTACAAACGCGAGAGTTACCCGAACGGCCGCGTGCCCGAAGGCAGCGTCACTGCGACACATGCCAACGACAAGGACCCATGGAAGGGCCTCGACGCGTTCACCAGCCACGGCAACGGCCCGCCGTTGAACTGGCACAACCAGGGCGCTGATGCGGGTCTCTACACCAACGAACAGATTCACGCCGTCCGAATCATCGCCATGGAGCCGACGACCGACCGCAAGGGCGCGCACTCGGGCCGGCGATTCTTCAACCATGCGAGCGAGCGCATGCGAATATTGGGCGAGATCCCATTACGAAAGTTTAGCGGCGAGCCGAAGGCGAGCGCGACCGATCCCGACGGCAACCCCGACACTAGTTTCCTCGCCAAGATCCCTGCCGACACGCCGTTTACGTTTCAGACCATCGATGCCCGCGGCCATGTTCTGAACATGGCACAAACGTGGCACCAGCTTCGCCCCGGAGAAATCCGCAACGACTGCGGCGGCTGCCACGCTCACAGCCAGAAGCCGACCGACTTCAACCTGACGCTCGCGGCAAAACCCGATTACCAGGTGTGGGACCTTGTCAACACGACGCCGATCGTTGTCGATCGCAACCGGGATGAAAGCAAAAAGCAGTGGGACGACCAGAACGAAACCGGGCTGCGGTTGAGCCAGAAGGGGCCTTTGAACGTCGAGTACTTCCGCGACATCCAGCCGATCCTCAAGCGCAGTTGCGTTGCATGCCACAACGACAAAGGCGAGCCGGGAGCGTCAGCCGCCGGGAACTTGAACCTTGACGGCGACGCCGAGTGGATTTCCTATGAGCATCACGGCAAATTCCCCGGCACGTATCTACGGTTGGCGATGGACGAGCGCGCCAAGTTCGGCCACAAGCCGGTCGGCTGGGACAGCTGGGGCAGTTCGAACGCATCACGCTACATCCGCAAGCTGCAATCGCGACGCAGCTTGCTCGTGTGGAAGGTATACGGAGAACGACTCGACGGCTTCTCCAACGACGATCACCCATCGGAATCGAAGCCAGGCGCACGCGATCTGTTTCTTCGCGGGCAGGCAATCGACGTGCAGAAGAACCGGCACCGCTTTGACGTAGATTACACCGGCAGTCCGATGCCCCCGCCGGAGGCCGTCAAAGCCGGCAAAGTAGCGCCGCTATCGGACGAAGATCGCCGGACCATTGCGCGCTGGATCGACCTCGGCTGCCCGATTGATCTCGATTACGACGCCAAGCAACCCGAGCGCATCGGTTACGGTTGGATGCTCGACGACCTGAGGCCGACGCTGACGTTGCAATCGCCAAAGCCGGGAACCAACGGAGCCCTGCAATTCGTGCGCATCGGCATGCACGACTACGGCAGCGGCCTCGATTTGAAGCGATTCTCCGTGGTCGCTGACTTCGAGATCGACGGTGTGAAAGCAGGGACGAACCTCGCGCCGAAGTTCAAAGAAACCTCACAAGGCGTGTGGGAATTGAACCTATCGCGGCCGATAACGAACGTTGCGTCGGGTTCGCTGACCGTGACAATCGCCGACCGTCAGGGAAATGAGTCGAAGGTCCGCCATTCGATCAACGTGGATTCCCAACGATGAAAACGATCATCCCCGCTTGCGGCATAGCGTTCGCGTTTGCTGGCATTGTGCTTGCAGCCGACCCGCCTGGGAATCGTGCCTTGCTGGCGCAGTCCGACGGTTTCCCAACGCGTGTCCATTGCTGGGAGGACTACGAAACCGACATTGAAATGCGTTGGTGGATGGCCGGGAAGCTCGAAACGACGGATCTTCCGACCAGGGGCCGACGCGCATGCCGGGCGACGCTTTCCAAAGATTTCGACGACAAGATGGGAGACCGCAAAGCGATGTATCGAGCGGTCATATTCAACCCCGTGCCGGGCCCGCCGATGGGGGCGAATACACGATTGCGTTTTCGTTACAAGCTGACCGGAACGGATGTGCTGCGGGTTCAGATCTACAGCCTGACGAATAATTACCATCGCCGCTTGTCGTTGACCGGTTTACCGCAGGGCCGATGGTCGCGAGCGACCGTGGACATGACGCAACTGCGCCGTCCCGACGGCAGCGGCGGGCCGCTTGCGGAGAACGAACGTATTGACGACATTCAGTTCTACATCGATCCAAATGCCGAGTTGCTGATCGATGACATCGTGTTGTATGAGGCGCCGGCGGCGGGTGAGACGCGTCGGTTTCCGCAACAGATCATTTTCAGCGGCTGGTTCGACACCGGCAAACAGGGCGCCGAGTGGCCCGGCGCATTTGCCATCACGCCGCATGAAAAACCGCGCACCTGGAAAGCGGCCCGCCCGGTTGCAGGCCCCAACGGCAAACCCTGGCTGCGAATCGGCCTGCGCGGCGAGCGTCGCGTCGATGGCATGCCGGAACTGCTCTTTCGCTATCGCTACACCGGCACGGAACCGATCGACATCGAGTTAGTTCATGCTGCGTCGGGCAAAATGGTGAGCCGTAAGAGGGTTAAAATGAACACGGTCGATTGGGAGGAAAAGACGGTTGCGTTCGCAACAGACGCCGGCGTCAAATTGGACGAGATTCGTTTTCTACTACCGACTGGCGCCGATCTCCGGCTCGACGACTTGCTCTTATACGTGCCCGGAAACCGGCGATAGAGCGTCCCAAACGTCCGAATTGACGGACCACGCCGAATCAGTTACGCTATCAAGGACATCAATAGGTTGGCGTTCTGGAGCGTTTCATGCGTTTGGCGGTGACGATACTGGTGACTTTGCAGTTGTTGATGCCGACCGGGCTTTGCCTGTGCCGACAACACAATGCAACGGCACCTCAATCGCAGTCGTCGCCGGTCGAGTGCGATGCAGTGCAGAAACGATGTTCTTGCAAATGCAAGCACCTGACAGCGCCTGCGAAACGGGCCACGGAACAAGCTCTCGTCAATGACGAAGCGAATGTACCTGGCCGCGATTCGCATGAACCCGGTTGCCCAGCCGTTCAGGCGGCAGACTACTTTTTCGCGGCACAATCGAATGAAACGACTTCAACGCTGAATCAAGTTGCATGGACAGAGTTCGTAGCGTCTATCGAGTCCGGCGTCGAAGTCTCAAACTCGACGGATTTCAAATTACGTTCGTCGAGATGTCCAATCTACCTGACGTATGCAATTCTCTTGATTTGATCATTTCGACGAGTTCGAATCAGTCGTGCGACTCACGCCCGATTGCATCACGAGTACAATCTGTCGCCGATTCTGTCGAAAACGGTTCTCTGAAACGAGCGCCTGAATGACTACTTCCGTTCAACCATCGCTCACAAGTCGCGATCCCGGCTCAAGCGCCGGCCGAAGCGGCTTACTCGCGTGTCTGCAACGCACGATACCGACGGCGATTGTTCTCGTCGCGCTGACGGGATTCGGTTATTGGGGCCACCGCACCGATTGGAAATTTGTTCGGAGCCCATCTGCTGCGAAAACCGAAGCGGATCTTTGTGTGCCGCATGCCTATGCGACCGCGGATTGCGTCGAATGCAATCCGATACGGTGGCGAAGACCACCAAGTTACGGCTGGTGTGACCGGCACGGTGTACATGACTGCTTGTTTGAACATCCGGATGTCGCGCAAACCGTGAAGCCGCCGAAGTACACCGATGCCGACCTTGCTCGAGCGGACCGTGCCCTGAAGGCACGGCCTCGATCCTCGAACGATCCAACTGCGGCACGCTCATTTCAACGGATTCAGTTTGCTTCTACGCTCGCCGTCGACAAGGCCGGCATCGAGATCACTCCCGCGTTTGACTTGGGCATTACCGAAGCCGTTAGCGCCAGCAGCGAAGTCCATTACGACGCGACTACGCTGGCTCGCATGACGGCGATGGCCCCAGGTGCGATCGTCCATGTGTTCAAGAGCGAAGGCGATCCGGTCCGTCGTGGAGACGTGTTGGCGCTCATCGACGCTTCCGAGGTAGGGCGCGCCAAATCGGAGTTCCTGCAAGCCGTGGTCCAGTTGCGACAACGCCGGCAAACACTGCAGGACCTGAAGTCTGCGACGATGGTCCCTGCCGCCCAATTACGCGAAGCCGAGGCAGGGCTACGCGAAGTGGAGATTCGGCTCTTGGCGACGGAGCAATCGTTGGCGAATCTCGGCCTGGCCATTCGCAGCGCCGACTATCTCAAACTGACGACGGAACAGGCCGCAATGACTCTGCGACAAGCCGGATTGCCGGCCGCGATTGTTGGCAAGCTCGATGAACGCCTGGCATCGGCGAACCTGATGCCCGTGATCGCACCACTTAACGGCACGGTGCTCGAACGCAGCGTCGTGGCCGGCGAAGTGGTGGCGGCGAATCAACAACTGTTCGTCGTAGCAGACACTCGCCGCATGTGGCTGACGCTGCATGTGAGCGCAAACGATGCCGCGTTAATTGTGCCCGGGTTGTCCGTGAAGTTTCGGGAAGATGGCGCCAAGACGGAGCACGACGGGAAGGCGCAGTGGATTGCTGCGTCAGCCGACGAAAAGACTCGACTCGTCAAGGCACGAGCCGAGTTGCCCAATCCAACCGGCCGAATTCGAGCCGGCTCGTTCGGCATCGGCCGCATCATCCTGCGCGAAGAGCCAGGCGCGATCATCGTACCGAAGTCGGCTGTGCAATTCGATGGCCGCTGTCATTTGGTGTTTGTTCGCGATCGGGACTACCTGCTGGAAAATGCACCCAAGCTTTTTCATCCACGCATGGTGCGGATCGGCGCAGAAGATCAACATAACGTTGAGATCATCGCCGGACTTGCGGTCGGCGAATTGGTGGCGACAAAGGGGAGCGACTTGCTGCTGAAGATGTTGAGTCGAATGCATGGCGAGAACAGAGTGAATCCGTGAACGGAATGAAAGAGGTGTTATGGCAACACAAGAACAATCGTCCTTCCGAATGGCTGAGTCACGCAGTATGCGAGGGCCTTGGAGCTTTTTGGGCCGTCGCATTCCTGGAATCTTCGCGCTCGCGCTGATTGCCGGTCTGATGTGGCTTGGCTTTCGCACCGGCTGGCGATTGCCGAAATTCTCCGTGCTGATGGGTCGGTCCACGGCGCCAGCGGACGACTGGTGCGAAGAGCACGCAGTGCCAGACTCGATCTGTGTCGAGTGCAAGAAGGACTGCATGCCGCGTCAGAAGGAATTCGGATGGTGCCGCAACCACTTGGTGCATGAGTGTCCGTACTGCCATCCCGAAGTGGCTCAGTTGCCGGCTTTGCCGGCCATAACGTCCGCCGACCTGGAGCGGGCGCAGCGAGCTTTAGCCATGCCCCGCACGGAGAACAACAGCAAATGCAGACTTCAACAGCGACTGATTCAGTTTGCGTCCGTCGATACTGCGGCACAGATCGGGCTTTCGGTCGCACCAGTCGGTCGAGCCGATGTGATCGAGAGCATCGCCGTATTCGGTGAAACCGGCTTTGACACAACCAAAGTTGCCAGAGTGTCGCCGCGGTCGGGCGGGAAGTTAGTGCGAGTTGTGCGGCAAGTCGGCGACTCGGTTCATGCTGGCGAAGTGCTGGCATTGATCGATGCGGCGGAAGTCGGCAAGGCCAAGGCGGAGTACCTGCAAGCGCGAGCACAACTTGATGTTAAGTCGAAGACGCTGGCGGCAGTGCGGGAAAGGGCGCAGATCGTCTCGGAACGCGCGTTTCGCGAGGCCGAGATCGGAGTTGAAGAAGCAACCTTACGGTTGCTGGCAGCTGAGCAGGCGTTGGTGAATTTAGGGCTGCCGGCGCCGGACAAGCAGTGGGCCGCGTTGCCTGGTGCCGAATTCGCCGCCAAAATGCGATTCCTGGGCATACCAACGCATATTGCAGCCACGCTGGATACGAATGCGACCAGCAACCTGATCGCAGTGACGTCGCCGGTGGATGGTATCATCGTCACGAATGACGCGGCAGCGGGTGCAAACGTCGAGATCGCAAAAGCGATGTTCGTGGTAGCCGATTTGCGTTCCATGTGGCTAACGCTCGAGTTGCCGTTGGAAGATGCAAGACGCATCGGCATCGGCCACGCGGTTCAATTTCAACCGGATGCCGGCGGCAATTACACAGGCAAAATCATGTGGCTGAGCACTGCAGTCGATGAAAAGACTCGAACCGTTCGCGCACGTGCCGCACTGGCAAATTCGGACGGCCGGCTGCGGGCAAAAGCGTTTGGATCGGGCCGCATTATCCTGCGCGATGAGGTACAGGCAATTGTCGTTCCTCAAACCGCCTTGCATTGGGAAGGCGATTGCCACGTCGTGTTCGTGCGCGACAGGAACTACGACCAGCCCGATGCGAAGAAAGTGTTTCACGTTCGCAAGGTCGTGCCGGGCGCGACCATCGGCAAGAACGTCGAGATCATTTCCGGCGTGTTGCCCGGCGAATTGATCGCGGTGGACGGCAGCGGCATCCTTCGCTCCGAGTTGCTGAAGGGCAGTCTTGGAGCGGGTTGAGCGGAGCATGTGCACTAACGGCCCGGTCGGGCCGCAAGATACAGAAGTCAGACATCAAACTGAAAATTGCCGATTGCTGTCTTCTGATCGTTGAGGATTTCTGGCAGATGCTGAATTGGTTGATCAACTTGTCGTTGCGGAATCGCTTCCTCGTCGTGATGGGCGCGTTGGCCTTTGCGGTCGGCGGCGCGATCGCGTTGCGAGCGCTCGATATTGATGCGTTTCCTGATACCAGCATGGTGCAGGTGCAAGTCAACACGACGGCGCCGACGTTGACGCCGGAAGACGTGGAGAGTCAAAACACTGCTAGGCTGGAACAGGAATTGGCGGGGCTGCCGCGGCTGAACCGAATGCATTCGATCTCAAAGTTTGGGTTGTCGCAGGTGGTGCTGAATTTCGAAGACGGTACCGACATCTACTTCGCCCGGCAGCAGGTGACAGAACGATTGGCGAAACTCGAGATGCCGGCCGGCGTTGAACGACCGAGCCTCGGGCCGATCTCGACGGGATTGGGCGAAGTATTTCATTACGTGCTCAGCTACAAGGCGACCGACCTTTCCAAGGCTTCGGAAGAAGAACGAGCGCGGCGGCTGACGGAACTGCGTACGCTTCACGAGTGGGTCATCAAGCCGAAGCTGCGGACGGTCAAGGGCGTTGCTGAGGTCAACACCTGGGGCGGGTACGAGAAACAGTATCAGGTCCGCATCCAACCGGAACGGCTGATCAAGCATGGTTTGACCTTTGGCGAGGTGTTCGCCGCACTCAACAAGAACAACCAGAACGTCGGCGGCGGCAGCATTCGCCAGGGCAGCCAGATGCTCCTCGTTCATGGCATCGGTCGAACCGAAACCGTCGAGCAAGTGCGCAATGTCGTGGTGTCGGCTAAGGATGGCGCACCGACGCGCATCCGCGACGTCGCCGACGTCGAGATCGGCCACGAAATCCGCCAAGGCGCGGTCACGGCCCATGGCAAAGGCGAGGCGATCCTGGGTTTGTGTTTCATGCTGATGGGCGAGAACAGCAAGACCGTTACGACGGACCTCAAGAAAAAGCTTTCCGAGATCGAACCCACTTTGCCGCCCGACGTGCAGATCGACGTGGTTTATGACCGCACGGAACTCGTGGATTACGTCATCGACACGGTGCGAAGAAACCTGTTCGAGGGCGGGCTGCTTGTCGTTGCGATCCTGTTTGCATTCCTTGGCAACCTGCGGGCAGCGCTAATCGTCGCGATGGCGATTCCGCTATCCATGCTGTTCGCGTTCGGAGGTATGTGGCAGTTCGGCATCGCCGCCAGTCTGCTCAGCCTCGGGGCCATCGATTTCGGCATGGTCGTCGATTCATCAGTCGTGATGGTCGAAAACTGCGTCCGGCACATTGCACATGGCGACCTGGAAAAGCGCGAATTGCGCGACGTAGTCCGCGATGCCGCGGTCGAGGTTCGCAAGCCCACGCTTTTCGGTGAATTGATCATCATGATCGTCTACCTGCCGATCCTGACGCTCGAAGGCGTCGAGGGCAAGTTGTTTCGGCCCATGGCGCTGACAGTGATATTTGCATTGTTGGGTTCGATGGTGTTGTCGCTGACGCTGATGCCCGTGCTGGCGAGCCTGGTGCTGCCTCGCCGCATTCGAGAACGCGAAGCGATCCTCATGCGGCTTGCCCACTGGATTCACGCGCCGGTGCTGAACGTGTGCATGAATCACCCGATCGCGGTTGTCGGCATCGGGCTCTGTCTCGTCGCGTTCGCGTTCGGCATGATCGCGCCGCACATGGGCGCGGAGTTCATGCCGAAATTGTCGGAAGGCTCTATCACGATCGGCATCGTGCGCCTCGCGGGCACCGACCTCGAAGAGTCGATCCGCGTCAACACACGGATGGAGCAGGATGTTCTGCGCGAGTTTCCCGACGAGGTGAAATACGTTTGGGCTCGAATCGGCACGGCTGAAGTTGCCACAGATCCAATGGGCGTCGAATTGACGGATTTCTACATCATGCTCCACCCGCGCAGCCAATGGAAGAAGGCAGCGAAGCAGGAGGAACTGTCGCGACTGATTGAACGCCGGCTAAGGTCCTTTCCGGGTCAGCGATTGTCGTTCATGCAGCCGATCGAGCACCGGATGAATGAAATGATCTCCGGCGTCCGTTCCGACGTTGGCATCAAACTGTACGGAGATGACTACAAGGTCTTGGTGGAAAAAGGGACGCAAATCGAGTCCGTGCTCAAGTCGATTCCCGGAGGTGAAGACGTCAGCGTCGAGCAGGTGACCGGCCAGCCCGTCCTTCAGGTCAAAATTAAGCAGGATGTGATCGATCGATACGGCATCCCAGCGTCGGAAGTGCTGGAACTGATCCATGCCGTCGGCACACTGCCCGTCGGCGAAGTGATCGAGGAACAAAAGCGCTTTCCACTCGTCGTGCGTCTGCCCGAGAAAAACCGCGGCAGTCCTGACGCAATTGGAGCGACACTGATTGCGACGCCTTCCGGCGAGCGCGTGCCGCTCTCGCGCTTGGCGACGATTCAGGTAGTCGAAGGTCCGTCGACGATCACTCGCGAATGGGGACAGCGCCGGATTACGATCCAGGCAAATGTGCGAGGCCGCGACCTCGTGGGCTTTGTGGACGAGGCCAAGAGCAAGATCGGCGAAAAAGTTCTGATGCCCAGCGAACGTTACCACCTAGATTGGGGCGGGCAATTTGAGAACTTCGAACGAGCGCGATTGCGGCTGTTTATCGTCGTGCCCGTCGCCGGAATCCTGATTTTCGTTCTCCTGTTCTTGACCTATCGCAACGTTGTCGATGCATTTCGCGTATTTACCGGCGTTCCTTTTGGGTGGGTCGGCGGCATCATCGCACTTTGGCTTCGCGACATGCCGTTCTCGATCTCCGCTGCCGTCGGGTTCATCGCCCTGTCCGGCGTCGCTGTGCTCGACGACATGATCCTGGTCTCCTACGTTCGGCAATTGCGCCGCAAGGGACTTGGCGTGCACGAAGCAGTGCGGCAGGCCGCCATTACACGACTGCGCCCGGTGCTGATGACCACGCTCGTCGCCAGTTTCGGATTTTTGCCGATGGCTTTGAGCACCGGACAAGGCGCCGAGGTGCAGCGGCCGCTCGCGACCGTAGTGATCGGCGGCGTCATCGGCGCGATGGTCATGTCGCTGTTGGTGCTTCGCGTGCTGTACCTGTTCTTCGATTGGATTGCCAGCGGCGCCTTTTGGCTGGGAACGCGTGTGCTCCTGCTGCCGGCGCCGCTTTTGCGCACGTTACTTGGAATTCAGCTTACCGAGGCGGACGACGTCGGCATAGAATCACAGTCACGGAGCGGATCCGTGGCGACAGTGGAGGGCGGCTCTTCGATTTCAAGGAGTTGATTGTGACAATGAGAATTCGTTCGGCACTGATGCTGATGTTCATCGGCGCGGCCTTGTTCACGATCGGTTGCGATCCGGGCGGCACGACAAAAGCGTCAGACAAAAAGACTGCCGATACCGGCAAGAAAGACGGCGCGGGCAAACACGAGGGCTGGTGGTGCGACGAACACGGCATCCCCGAAGCCGAGTGCAGCATGTGCAGCTCCAAGGTAGCGAAGGAGTGCAAAGCGAAGGGCGACTGGTGTGAAAAACATGACCGCGCCAAATCACAGTGCTTCATCTGCGAGCCGAAGCTGAAAGAGAAATTCGCGGCGATCTATCGCGCCAAAGAAGGCAAGGATCCGCCTCCGATCGAAGAAGAGAAGAAGTGATCCAGGCCATGACGGCTATCGGTGTGGCGAGGGTCGATCCGAGTCAGCCCGACGCTCGCAATCTCAAGAATCATCACGAAGCTTGCATAAGATACGCGATTTCATGCTTGACATAAGCGCGCGATTGTCTTAGAGAATAAGTGGGTTCCGCGATCGTCGGGGCGGTGTGATGGTATTTGTCTCTTCGGAACCCAACGGCCTCCCTTGCATTCGAATCAGTTGCACCGGCGATCCATCAGTATTTCGGTTGTTCTGTTGAGGATGTCGCACATGTTCGTGCGACGCCGTCGGGTTTTTTCATTGAGACTGCGACGATTCCCATTCCCGGCCCATTGACTTCAATCGGCCATGACCCGGTTTCCCGGGAAAGACGCATGACGGAAACGTTGACGACTTCGCAAGGCGTATTGGAATTGCATCCCAAGGGTTTTGGCTTCCTGCGAAACCCCGCGCGCCACTATGCCGCTCAGCCCGGCGACGCCTACGTGCCGGCGCCTTTGATCCAGAGGTTTGCCCTTCGGGAAGGCTTGCTTGTTTCCGGTGCGACCGAACCGAATGGAAAAGGTTCCGGCCCCAGGCTCAAAACGGTCGAACGAATCGAAAATGCCGATCTGGCCGAGTACGCTCGTCGAAACTTCGACGAGTTAACGCCCATCGACCCCGGCGTCCATCTGGCGCTCGAAACGACGACGGAGCGGCTCACCACGCGCGTCATGGACCTGCTGACCCCGATCGGGAAAGGGCAACGCGGATTGATCGTCGCACCGCCTCGCACCGGCAAGACGGTGCTCTTGCAGCACATCGCCGAGGCTGTGGCGACTCGTTACCCAAGTATGCACTTGATCGTTTTGCTGATCGACGAACGGCCCGAAGAAGTGACCGAGTTTCGCCGGACCGTGCGAGGCGAGGTGATCGCCAGCAGCTCCGACCGCGACGCCGGTCAGCACATTCGCACAGCCGAGCTCGTCGTCGAACGAGCCAAGCGATTGGCCGAACAGGGCAAAGACGCCTTCGTCCTTCTCGACAGCCTCACTCGCCTGGCTCGCGCCTACAACAAGGGCGTCAATTCCGGCAGGACCATGTCCGGCGGCATGGACATTCGCGCGCTCGACGTGCCCAAGCGTCTCTTCGGCAGTGCCAGATCATTTGAAGAAGGCGGCACGCTCACCGTTCTCGGCACCTGCCTCGTCGAAACCGGCTCACGCATGGACGACGTTATCTTTGAGGAATTCAAAGGCACCGGCAACATGGAACTGGTGCTCGACCGCAAGCTCGCCGATCGCCGCATTTACCCGGCCCTCGACATCAGTCAATCGGGCACCCGCAAGGAAGAGCGGCTGCTGACGCCGGACACGCTTCAAAAGGTCAATCTGCTTCGACGGACTCTGGTGGACATGAAGCCGGTCGAGGCCATGGAAGCGCTCGTGCAGCAACTAAGCAAGTCGCCGACGAACGAAGCGTTCCTCAAGCGCATGTCCGTCAAGTAGATTTTGGTTCGGCAGCCGATTCATGCGTTTCAACCTGATCATGGGAATGTTCTGGCTGTGCGGCGCCGTCACTTTGGCGGTGTACGCGCTTCAGGGCAAGCCATTTGCCGGGTTGGACCCGGACCGGGCACAGCTGATCATCGTCTTCGGCTTCATGTTGGCGCTATACAATTTCGCACGCTGGTGGGCGGCTCGATCGAAGAAGCCTGCAGCTCCGCCTCCGCGCAAAAAGGTGCTTTTCGGCGAACAGCAAGAGTACTTGCCGGAGTTCGATTTTCAAAAACCTGCGCCGAAACCAGGCGAGAGCACGAATGAGTCGCAGAGCGGAAGTGCGTGATTTGCGGCAAGTTCGGCACTTCACAAGAACAGCCCTTTGGTTTTTTGCCATCACCGGCAATCGGCCGCACGGTCAGCCTGTGAAGATCAGTTTTGCGCCGGCGATGACCAGGACCACTGCCATCATCACTGTGATCGTCCGGACCGGGAATCGCGGCCTGAAGTGAGAATCGCAGTTCGCTACGAATAGAGAAAGTCTTCCGTAAAAAATGAAGGTCTGTCAGCTTTTGTACACAAGAAACACGAAATCTTCGAGTCGCATGAAAATCGACCAGAAAAACTGATGGGAAAATACCGCACTTGCCGGAATCCTTATTTTTCCGATAAAGATACTATCTATGATGCCGAATGGAATCGGCAGAATGAGCGACATGGAGTTTGGGATGATGGCGACGACATTGCGGCTTCGAGACGAAGAGATTGCCGATGCCAGCCGGACCCTCGAAGCCGTTACGCCGCAAGAAGTCCTGCGTTGGGCCGTCAATACATTTCACCCGCGACTGATGATGGCGACGGCCTTTGGTCCGGAAGGCTGCTGTCTGATTCACATGTTAGCGGAAATCGAACCAAACGTTCGAATCATCAACTTGGAAACGGGTTATCAGTTTCCAGAGACGCTCGAACTTCGCGAGCGCATCAAAAGGCGTTATGGCATCGAGGTGGAATACATCTACCCGGAATTGACGGTCGCGGAATACGAGACGGAGCATGGCGGATCGCTCTACTCGATTCGGCCCGATCAGTGCTGTTACGACCGCAAGGTGCTGCCGTTGCGAAAAGCCGTCGTCGGTTATGAAGCGTGGATCAGCGCCATTCGCGGCGATCAAACAGAGCATCGAAAGATAGCAGGCGTGGTTCAGCCTGATCCGAAATTCGGTTTGGTAAAGGTGAACCCATTGTTGCGATGGACGAAGAAGGACGTTTGGACATTCATCACAAAGCACGACGTGCCATACAACCCGCTGCATGACCGCGACTATCCAAGTATCGGTTGCTGGCCGTGTACGGAGCCGGTACGTGCCGGCGAGGATGAGCGATCGGGCCGCTGGGCCGGTACGAAGAAAAAAGAGTGCGGCCTGCACGTCATTGAACACAAAGATGGTTCGGGTATTTAGCCGGAAGGAACATGCGAACGACCCTCTTCTCCGCGAAGGCCGAATACGCGTGCATTGCCATGCTGGAGCTGGCGGTGCGTTACAACGACCTGCAACCGGTGCCGCTCAAACTCATTTATGAGCCGCACGGAATCTCCGATCGGTTTCTGGTGCAGATTCTGTTGCAGTTGAAAGGCGCCGGGTTGGTCGTGAGTACGCGTGGGGCTGCCGGCGGGTACCAGTTGGCACGGCCGCCGGAGCAAATCTCGTTGGCTGCAATCATTAACGTCGTCGATCGTCATGAATCAGGCGCTCACAAAGTCGTTGGCCGCGAAGGCACTTTGGTCGGTACGCCGCTGGTTCAAACAGTGCGATCGGTTTGGAAACAGGTGGCTGCGGAGCAACAACGCATTCTGGAAGAAATGTCGCTCACTGATCTGGTGCGACGTTCGCAAGAGAGCTTTGCTTTGACGTATGCGATCTGAAGGATTGGATTGTACAGCGAGGCTGCCGCTCGAACCGCGTGCGGCCTTCGGAACGAGTTTCTTTACTTAGAAGGAGTGGCGAAATGCCGGATTTGATTGCTCCGCACGGCGGCGTTGCGGAACCTGTGAATCGCACTGTAACATCGCTTGGCGGGCCATTCTCAAAGACCATCGCACTGAGCGACGCGGACCTGTCGAGCCTGTATCGCATCGGCGACGGTGCACTGAGCCCGCTAACTGGGCCGATGACCGGCGCCGAGTGGAATCAGGTGCTCGATGAAGAAGTGATCGTTCGCAACGGCAAGAAGTATGCGTGGACGATCCCCATTGCTTTTCCGATTACGAATGCCGAAGCTGCTACGGTCAAGCCGGGAGACGCCGTCGGCCTCGTCAACAGCGCCGGCGAGACGGTTGGCAAGCTGGAAGTGCGCGATGTGTATGCCTGGGACAAAACCAAATACGTTAAGAGCGTTTATGGCACCGACCGAACGGATCACCCTGGCGGCAAGATGGCGATGAGCGATGAGCGAACCATGCTCGTCGGCGGCGATGTTTGGGCAATGCCGCAGCCAAAGAACTCCGAGTACGGCAAGTATGTGTTGTCGCCGAAGGAATCGCGAGCGCTCTTTGCCAAGAAGGGCTGGAAGCGAGTCGTCGCTTTTCAGACGCGTAACGCACTGCACCGTGCCCATGAATACGCTCTCGTAGTGGGACTTGAACGCCTGACGAAGGCGGGGCATTTTGCTGGCGCAGTGTTGAATCCATTGATTGGCGAGACGAAAAGCGACGACGTCGATGCGTTGACTCGCATGCGAACCTACATCGCGCTAATCGATAACAAGGCCATTGGGCAGGGCGATAAGGACGAAGAACTGTGGAAGTCGAAAGGCTACGACTTGACCGAGCAGTTGATCCTCTTAGGCCTCGACATCAAGATGTTCTATGGCGGGCCAAAAGAAGCCATCATGCACGGCATCTATCGGCAGAACTATGGCTTTACGGACATCATCATTGGCCGCAAGCATGCTGATGCTCCCTACGACGACGGCAAGGACATTTGGGACGGCCTCGCGGCCCAACGGAAGTTCGATGAACTCAAAGGCGAGTTGCTGATTCAACCGGTGAAAGTCGGTTTCGCGGCCTTCTTTGAGGAACTTGGCCGGGTGGGTCTGGTCGATGATTGGGCGCCGAAGGGTTACAAGACCGTGTCGATCAGCGGGCGGGATTTGCGAGAGAAGCTCAGACAAGGGGAACTGCCCGATCCGCGGATCATGCGGCCCGAGACGGCCAATGTGCTGATTGCAAAAATGAAGGGTGGGTGAGCAATTCGCGTTGCGGAATAGGGCCATGGCATCGGCGATCGGTAGATCGTCGATGCCATGGCCCTTTCACGTCGTTTTCACTTCCGTTGCAGTTTGACAGGGCGTGACTTTTGTACTACGAGTTGAATGACCAGCCTTCCCGAACAGGCGGCGCCGCACCGATTTCCTGCCGGTATCGCTCTAACCGGCCTTGCAATCCGTGCATTCCCAGAGTGCGCCGCAGTCGGAAAAGGTCGTCGCTTCAACAGCGAGAGTCACGATTGTGCAGATTCGAAACCGATCTACTGAGCCTCGTCGAGCCGCCGCAGCAGTCGAATTTGCGGTCGTATTGCCGTTGATTCTGTTGCTCCTATTCGGCGTCTGGGAAGTCGGCAGGCTCGTCGAAGTGCAGCAAGTCCTCTCGAATGCCGCGAGAGAAGGCGGCAGGCAGGCGTCGACCGGCCAGCGAACTGTGGCACAGGTTCGACAGGGCGTCGTCGACTACATAGCTCGAGCGGGCCTGCCGACGGGCAACGTCAATGTGACGATTACCAACATGACGGACGGATCTCGGCCGGAACCAAACGAAGCGAATCAGCTCGATCGATTTCGCATTCGTGTGACGATGCCGTCCGACGACGTGCGTTGGATTCTATTGAATCAGATTACGAACGGAACCACGATCAGCGGCGTTGCCGACTGGTACTCGATGCGCGACGTTCCTCTCGAAATAGATTCGACGTTGCCGCGCGATTAATCGTGTTGGCTGAAAGCGAGCAGCATATGCGACTTCAGAACCGATCCACCGCACGACGGGACGGCGGCACGCTCGTCGAATTTGCCGTCGTCATTTCATTGTTTCTGCTGCTGGCATTCGGCATCTTCGAATATTCTCGCATGATCATGATGCGGCAACTGGTCGAGAATGCAGCCCGTGAAGGCGCTCGCTTCGCCGTGGTTCACACCTACGATTCGACGACGCCTGATGTGGAAGCCCGTGTGCGCCAACGATTTGCCGGGTTGGACGGGCAACTGCAGAATTTGACGATTCAGGTGTTTCGGTGCGATGCGGCGACTGGAGCGAATCTTGGACCGTGGACGGATGCGCAGTTCGGCCAATCGATTTGCGTTCGAGTGACCGGCAATTTCAACACAGTTCTTCCCAGTTTCTTGTTCATGCGAAACCCGATCCCAATTGAGGGTCGAGTCATCATGAACAGCGAAGCCAATTGAGAGTTGCCGTCACGGCACAATTACTCTGTAGAGAAGCGGGTGAGTGATGATACTGCGAAAACACGAGCAACGAAGGAAAGGCGCAATCCTGGCGCTGACGGTCATCTGTTTGATTGCCTGTCTGGGCTTCGTGGCGTTGTCGATCGACTTGGGAATGATGGCTGTGGCGCGGTCCAATGCGCAAAATGCTGCGGATGCGTCGGCGATGGCCGGTGCGCGAGCGCTCAACGGCGACGTCGCCAATAACAACAATTACTCGGGCGCCGGTCCTGCCGCAATTGCAGCAGCAACTGCAAACAAAATACTCTCGGAATATGTCACGTCCGGGCAAGTCACGCTCGAATATGGATCGTATACCTACGACCTTTCGCAAGATCGATTTGTCGTCAACATTCCCAAAGCTGCCGGCGATAATTGGAGTCTGGTCCGAGCCAACGTGGCCGCCACTCGTTCGACCGCATTTGCGCGGGTCATGGGCATCAACGCGTTCAACACTCGGGCCACTGCGACTGCCGTCCATCGGCCTCGTGACGTCGCGATTATTCTCGACTATTCGGGGTCGATGCGTTTCGACAGCCTGTTGGGAATTCCGTTTTCGGGAAGTCGGACGATGTCCAATAACCCCGAAACGGTGTATCCGTTGTTTGGACATTACTCTGCGGAATCGACAGCAGCTCTACGAAACGCGAATCCCGTGACTTTGCTGAACGGAGAAGTGTACGGTTCAGCAAACATCACCGTGGATACAAATGCAGGGTCTGCAATTGTGAATGACTTCTTCCAAAATGCGGCGGGGAGCCCCCCTGTCAGAGCTTTCACGGCATCTTCGGACTCATATGCGACTACTCCCAACGGCGATAATTTCCTGCGAATCACCGGAAACACCGGCGCCAGCTATGCTAAGACTGTTGCAGAAATCACCGGCAGCACGAGTCGTAACAACTCGTTCGAAACGAACGGCTACACCCAATACACCGGTCAGAGTTTCAAGGGCTTCACCGAGGGCCCGAGATACTGGGGTGAATCTTTCTTTGTTTGGCCGCCGGACCCTCGTTCCGCGCACGACTGGCGGCGTCGCTTCTTTTTCAAGGCGGATGGCACAACCCCATGCGACGACAATACGCTCCTTTGGGACAGCAGCGGGAACTGGCGGGCGCCGCGGACTAGCTCCACAAATTACTATCGAATCAATTACAATGCGATCCTGCAATGGATCAAAGCGGCGCCATGTCCATTTCCATCGCGGCTACGTGCAGGCCGGATTCTCTACTACGATGCAATTCCCGACACGATCTCGACGTCCACGTTCCCACCGACGGATATGAATCAGCGATTCTGGAAAGATTTCATCGACTATGTATTGGGAGTGCAGCAAACCAGTGGCAGCGGCAGCTCTCCGGTCTACGGCTTGATCACACAATATACTGGGTATGGCAACGACTATACCTGGGGCACGATTCAGATCAGTGCGAAGCCAAGCACGACTGACGGCCGGTACATGAACTACAGTGACAATCCAAAACGTCCCAAGCTGCGCATGTGGTTCGGTCCGATGATGATGATTGACTTTTTGGACAACTACAACATGGGCGGCATTGCCTCGCCAAACTACCAGAAGCACTGGTGGTGGCCTGGCACTTGTCACGAATCGCCTCTTTGGGAACTGAAGATTGGCATTCAGGCGGCGCTCCAGGACATCGAACGAAATCACCCGAATGACTTCGTGTCGTTGATCTATTTCAGCTCGCCGGAGAACTCCCCTGGCAGCCCGAGCACGGGTCGATTTAATCGAGTCCGCGTTCCACTCGGTCGCGATTACTCGCGAATGATCGATTCGCTTTGGTATCCTCCCGTAACGCTTGACAACGGCGGAACGGATATTCGACCATATGACTACACCAACAACCACGAGACCCCGAGAGCAATGGGGTCTACGTGTCCGGCGATGGGCTTCATGCTGGCGTATAACCAGTTCAGCAGCAATAGCTCGCTCAGAAACTTTGCACCGGCGCCGGCGCCTCCGGGTCAGGCCGGCGGTTTAGGACGAAGGGGCGCGCAGAAACTCATCATTCTCGAAACCGACGGCATGGCCAACACGCCGGCGAGTGGCCAGTTCGTCAGCAGCGGCGCGTACAACTCGTACTATCGTGTACGCCAACCGGGCGAATACCCGACAAATTCAGGAACCGTTACTTCGCAAATCTACACTGTCGTCGACCAAATCGTCGGACTGGACAGCGGGTTGAATCCCGGTTTTTCGACTTTGCGAAAACCCACGACGATCCATTGTCTCGCCTTTGGCACGCTATTCGAACCTTCGACTTCCGACCCCGACCAGGCAACTGCACTCGATTTGTTGCAAACGATTCAGTACAAGGGTGGCACGCAAAGTTCGCCGTCGACGCTGTTGCCGGACTACAAACGGATCGTCGGCACCGCCGATGAACGCGTTAGTAAGCTTCGCACGGCCTTCCGTGCGATCATGCAGGACGGCGTTCAGGTGACGCTGATTGAGTGATGGTTTCTGGTTGGAGAATCGCCCCCTTATGTCTGCCGTTGTAGAGTTTGCCGAAATCTGCAAGGATTTTCGCCTGTCATGGTGGAATCGAACGCGTCGCCGTGTCCTCGACAATGTCACTTTTCGCATCGAGCCCGGTGAAGTCGTCGGGCTCGTTGGCCCAAACCGGGCCGGAAAATCGACGCTCCTGAAGATCTTGTTGTCATTGTCCACTCCAGATGCAGGTTCTGTGTTGCGCTTTGGGCGGCCCATCAACGATCGCGGTTCGCTTCGACGAATTGGCTACATCCACGAACTGCAGTCATTCCCAACACACTACTCCGCTGCCTCACTGCTCGAATTCTACGGCGTCATGTCGCTCATCCCGATTGAGCAAGTACGCAAACGCATTCCAGGTCTCTTGGATCGCGTCGGCTTGGCAGATCCGCCAACGAACCGATTGGCTCGCTTCAGCAAGGGAATGGTGGCGCGACTGGCACTCGCACAAGCGCTCATCAATGAACCCGATCTGCTGGTGCTCGATGAACCAGCGGAAGGGCTCGATCTTGACGGCCGGCGTCTGTTTCGTGAAGCGATTGCCAAGCAAAGGCAGGACGGCAAGACAACATTGCTGGTGTCGCACGCCTTAGGCGACATCGAAAGTGTTTGCACAAAATTAGCCGTACTCGCAAAGGGCCGGATCGTGTACACAGGACCGGTATCGGGCTTGACGCGAGACCGCAATTCCGGTGAAGATCGGCCTCTCAGCAAGGCGCTCCAGGAACTGTATCGGAACCTCACTTCATGATTCGTGATTGGCTTGCCGTCACTCCCTGGCTCATCCGCGACACCTTTCGACAAGCAGCGGCTTCCGGGCTGCTTTGGTTCATGTTCGGCGCGAACGTCGTTGTCATTCTTGTTTGTCTCAGCGCCGGAGTACGTGAACGTGAACCGGTGCGGAGCGGCGTCGATACGGACTTGCCATCGCCGGAACGCGATCGAAAAGGTGAACACGTTGAAGTGGAAAAAGTGCCTGGCGAGTTGACGCTTGCCTTCGGCTCCATTCGCGTGCCATTTGATCGAGACGCGCGAACTGCAGTCCGTTACCTGCAACTCTTGCTTGCGGGCGGCGTCGCCGACACCGCAGGCATCCTGCTGGCATTGATCTTCACCGCTGGGTTCCTGCCTCGCTTTCTCGATCCGCGCAGCTCGATTGTCCTTCTGACAAAGCCATCGCCGCGATGGGTGCTCCTCATTGGCAAGTTCGTTGGAGTGTTGACGTTTGTGGCCGTCCAAGCCGTGATATTTGTCGTTGGCACCTGGTTCGCACTTGGGCTGAGCACCGGGTACTGGGAATCCATGTATCTGGCTTGCATCCCGCTTTTGCTTGTTCATTTCGCAGCCTTCTACAGCGTGTCCGTGCTCTTGGCGACTAGCACGCGCAGCACGCTTGCGTGCATCTTCGGCGTTATCTGTTTCTGGCTGCTTTGCTGGGGCATGAACTATGGCCGGCACTTCCTGGTCATCACGCCGGAAGCCGAGAGATTCTCCGGCCTTTTGCGCTGGACGGTCGAAGCGGGCTACTGGATTCTGCCAAAACCCGCTGACATGGGACTGATCCTGTTCGAGACGCTCGATGCCGGGCCGTTCTTCATGCAGCCGCTCGATCTGCAGGCGCTGCGGGCGAAGAACGCGTATCAGCCGATGATCTCCGTCTTGGCGTCGTTGGTGTTTGGTGCGGCAATGCTCGGTGTCGCCTGTCGCGACTTCAACAAAGCCGACCAATAGCAGTGCGTTGGTCACTTCTTCGTTTCCTTCAGACTACTCAGGAATTCGACCAGGTCTCGAAGTTCGCGCTTCGTGATCTTTTGATGCAGGTCTTCGGGCATTGGCGACTTGCCGCGCCGGCGCTCGTCAATGTTCGCCTTGGAGATCGTGAGCGTCTGGGCCTCGGCGGTAATCAACTTGATCTCCTTCGCGTCCTCTGACCTGAGAACGCCCGTGATCGATTTGCCGTTCTTCAAATCCAGTACGACTGAATCGAAGCCCTTGGCAATCTGTTTGTCAGGCAGGACCAAAGACTCGAGCAGGTATTCACGGTTTTGCCTGCTGCCGATGCCGGCAAGTTCCGGCCCGACGTCGCCTCCTACGCCGTTCAGCTTGTGGCAACGAACGCATGACGCGTCGGCCCGATTCAGAAAAATGTCCCGCCCTCGTTCGGCATCGCCGCCGACCTGGCAATCGCGCCATGCTGCCAGCGGCCCCGTGGAACTGCGCTCATAGGTCGCAAGGTCCTGAGCGATTAGAGTCGATGTCTTCGATGACTTTGCCTCAGCGACGCGTTTTGCAGCGGCTTCGACCAGGTCGAGCCGCGCTTGCGGCGACACTTTGCCGGCTCTGAGTTCGCCGATGAATTTCGCAAGCAGTAGATCCGCCTGAGGACTGCGCATACGGGCAAGCGTTGCAAAAGCTGCCTGCTGTTCCTGAATCGTCCCGTCGCCGAGCGTTTGCTCGATGGCCTGAATGGCTTGCTGCGGCTTCTTGTCGGCAAGCGCATCGCGTGCGGCAATCCGGAACGTCGGAGCGGACGACTTCAGGCCGATATCAATTGCCGTTTCGAGTCCTGTGTCGTTCAGGGCCGTCAGTCCGCGCAAGGCCTCCGCCCGCACTGCAGGCGACCGTTGATCATCCTTCAGCAGTGCCCAAAGCGACGGTCCGATATCGCGGATGCCGAGTTTCGTAGCCGTGGAAATTGTTTCTTTGCGGATGGAATCGCTGCTTGCGAGCAGAGTACCGATGGCGCCATGCAGCGCGTCGACCGCTGCCGTCTCGTCACGTTCGGCGATCGGCTGGTAGATGCCGGTGATACGATCTCTTTGCGGTGGTTTTGCCCACGTTCCCAACATTCGCAGAGCTTCGATTCGCTGTTTCTCGGGAACATTGGTGCGAGATGCAAAGCGAGCGATGGCGCGAGCGTTTTCCAACTTTCCGAGTCGGTAGTTGGCGTTCAGGGCACGCCAGGTGGCAAACTCAGGCAATTGCTCGCGATTCAGGATTTCCGCGAGGAATCGGTAGGCATCCGGAATCGGGCCGTCGTTGATGGCTCGGGCTGCTTCAGTGACCAGCTTCGGATCAGTCTCATCGAGAAAGTTCGCAGCGCCGATGTGCCTTTGTTTTCGCAAAGCCAAGAGCGTCGCCATCGCGACGTCGCCTTGAAGCCGCTCATTTTGTGTCGCGTTGCTGTCCGGATTCAGCACGATGCTCGGCGCTAATCGCGAGAGTGCTATTGCCACAGCATGTCGCACAAACGGATCGACGTCGCTCGCAAGTTTTCTCAACACGGGTACGACGGCACGGTGCGACGTATCATCAAGAGAACGAGTGTTCTTGCCCAGCGACAGGACGGCGAAGAACCTCACTCGCGGTTCCTGATCGAGGGCGAGCCTTTCGAGATGTTGCCGCGCCAACGCCGCATTGCATCCGTCCACGTCGCCGAGCACTCGTGCGACCTGGGCACGCACCTCGGCATCGGCGTCGCCGGCGGCCGCCATCACCGGCACTACTGCCGACTCTCGATGCCGGCGGCCGATTTGGCCCAATCCCCACAATGCGTGCAGGCGTGCGAGCCGGTTCTTGCTGGTTGTCAGCACGGTAACAATAGCTGGGATGGCCTCTTCGTCCTTGGCCGCAAGCGCGAACTGTGCTTCCATTCGAACTCGCTGATCCGAGTGTTCCAACAGTTTCACGAGTTCGTTGATGGAGCGATGAACGAAGCCCTCGCCGATCAGTATCTTCGTTTCAGCGATGGCTTTGGCCTTGTCGGCTTCTTGATCGGCAAAGCGGTAGATGCGTCCCTTGCCTGTGCAATTCCAACCCTCGGTCCAGTCGCTGATGTAGAGGCCGCCGTCAGGTCCGAATTCACAGTCGGTGCACAGGATCGACCAGATGAATTGCTCACGATGTGCGACTTCAAAGCTCGCGCCTTTGGGCTTGAGTTGAAACGCCCAGACGCCGCTTCCACTCGCACCGCCGCGAAAATCACAAAGGAAGAAATGACCGGCATACTTCGCCGGCAGCGCCGTTGCGCCGTAGTTGTAGCACAGTCCCGATGGCCCCGCTGAAATATGTGCGAGCGGCGGCAGGCTCCAGAGCGGCTGACCCTCGTGCGGCAGGTGCCACATCTTTTCAGCATTCCAGGGTCCACGATCGCCGAGAATCGTGCCGTACTGATACGTCATTCGCCAACCGGTGTCGGCGCCCTCGACAATCTGCACCAAGCGGGCCTGATCACCGGAGTCGCTGTTGTTGTCGACGGTGAAGAGATTGCCATGATCGTCGAATGCCAGTTCCTGCGGGTTGCGAAGGCCTGTGTGAACGACCTCCAATCGTGAACCGTCCGGCTCGCAGCGCAGGACAGCGCCGCTGTCCGGCAGAAAGTGCTTCGAGCCGTCCTTTGCCGTGACGTTCAGGCCGCGATCGCCAATGCTGAAGTAAAGTCGGCCGTCCGGTCCCATTCGCAGGCCGTGAGAATCGTGGCCAAGAAACGCGACGTGCACGCCGTAGCCGGTCGACAACGACTCGCGATTGTCCGCTCGATTCTGGTTTTTTGTGTCACGCAGCAGCCAAAGGTCGGGGATGCACGTGAAATAGACGTTGCCGTTTCGGGCCAGGACGCCGGAGCCGAGACCATCTGCGGCTTTTGAAAATCCATCCGCGAACACGCTGGACTGATCGGCGACGCCGGCGCCCTTCGAATCCCAAATGAGCTTCACTCGGTCATGATCCTTTTCGTACGACTCGACAAACTTGTTCTTCGCGTGTTTGCGGTACATGGCGACGCGGTCGGCGACGGTGCGGCACGCAATATCGTCTTCCAGCCAGTACATGTGGCGACGATTATCAGTTACGCCGGCATGCAGCCGAAACGTCTCCGCGACGAAGCAGCGCCCCTTCTCGTCGAAACAAAATGCAACTGGGTTCGCCAGCATCGGCTCCGCCGCCCATAGGCGCGCCTCAAACCCGGGCGGCACGCGAAATTGTCGTATCGCCTTCTCGCCTTCCGACGATGCCGGAGCGACGAATGGAACATAGGGCTTGTCCTCGGCGCGCCCGGTCATCATGGTCGCAAGCGAAACGATCAGTGGGAGCGTCGCAACGGTACGACGTTGAATTGGATTCATAAGTCATCGGTCCTTGTTCGAAAGGCAACAGTTTCAGGCAGGTAAGCCGGATTGTATCAACTGCGTCTAACAAAATGGGGTCTGGCTCCGAGTCTTCGTGGTGCCTGACTCCATTTTGCCAGGCACTCTAAATGATTCTCTGGCTGGCGGATGCATTCGCCGCCTGCGTTTTTGTCAATCGATCTCCCGCAGTGTCGCGTTCTGCAATTTGAACAAGTACTCTTCCGGGTCTGTGGAGTTGAGTCGCAGTGTGCCCTCCACCTTGACCAAAGTACGTTGCAACGGTACGGCTTTGCCGTCAGCCATTTGCACCAGAATCATGCCGTTGGGCGGCGGCGTTTCGCAGAACCAGCAACCAACAGGAAACTCGAGCAGCAGAAAGCTTGCAGCCTCCTGGGCATTGCCGATCGGCTGCATGATCCCGGTCAGCGACACCGGCTTTCCGTCGAACTGGCGCAAGTGCGGCGGAAATGTCAGAGGAAACTTGGATCCAAGTTCCAGCGTCGTCAGCGCCAACCACGGCAGGGCGTTCGTGCGATCGTTCCGCGGCAGAGGTAGCGTCGTGAGATCATAGCGCCGCACCAAGGCACGCGCTGAGCGAAATACAATGCCTGTATGCGACTCGTGATTCGCCAATCCGTCCGACGCACGGGACGCCGGCAGCAGCTTTTCGGCGGCAGTGCGAAGCGCCAATCGGCGAGCGCGAAGTTCGGACGACTTCATACCGAATTCGGTCACGCAGCCTTCGAAGATAGAGGCAGCAATGCGGATGTCGCCGACAGCGTTCGCAAGTTCGCCCAACTGCCACAACAGGCGTGCATCCGACGGCAGCCAAAGTGAAAGTTGTTGAACCCAAGCGACTGCACCGGCAGGAAGCAACTTCCGCTGTTTTTCGGCGATGCGGCCCAGCGCGAATTTGCCGTCGTCGCCCGTGAAGTCGATTCCGAAAAGGTCATCGCGAACGGAGTCGTCACGCTGTTTGCGCCGCTGAATCACCAGCTTCAGGTGAAGTTCCTCGAACGGTTTTAGATTCGCCGGCGCCAGTGCGACGGCCTGTTGCAGCGCCAAGGCGGCTTGGTCGAGATCGCCATTCGCCTGCCACGCCGAGCCCAGATTTGCAACGACTCGGAAGTGCCGTGGGTGTCTGCGACTGGCATCACGAAGTATCGCTAGCGCTCGTTGCCTTTCGTCGAATCGAAGCAACACGGCGCCAAGATCGGCCAGATCGTTGGCGGTCGGTTCAGCCAACGATTCGAGGCGGCGGCGAGCGGCCTGGTACTCTTCCAGCAACGGGCTCGAAGCGGACGCCGACTTGACGCCGAGCACTCGCAGGTTCCGCTGATCGACCAGGAAGCCCCGCCATTGGGCCGGCAAGTCGGCGACGTGCTCTCCCGAATAGTACAATCCTGCCTGCACGAAACCGTTCGCAAGCAATAGGCCAGCGACGGCTGTGCAAATCAACGCAGCGCCGTTCGGCCGATTATTTGGCATTTGCTGGAACACGATCAAATCACCTTTCCCTGACTGCCGTCCATTCTATCAGAGGCACTTGGTTGTTGACCGATCCAAGGCGATGGCCGAACGGCAAAGCTCCCCTGGCGTTCGAAGACTCACCCCAGGCTCTGACGACCGCCCCTTCGGGGCTCTGAAGCTCCAACGGAGCGCTCGTGAATAGCCAGGGGCGAGGCTTTGCGGGCCCCCTGGACTTGTTTGTGCCTTTTCTTTGTGTGCACTGTGCCACTGTGTTGAACTCTTGACTTAATCCAGTTCTTGGCTCCTGCCCGGTCCGTTTTCCCGAAAAACACTGCCATGCATGTCATTTTCTGTCATTCTCTGTCAGGTGTTCTTCGACTTGCGCGCACCGCGTACGCAAACGCGAATTCGCGCCTCTGCAATCAACCGAATCAACGCTACGATCCGGTTGGGAAATGTCAAATAGCCAATTGAGCCCGCCGCGCCAGCAAGGGAATTGATGATTGCCGATTGCCGATTGAAGAGCAGAAGGGAGATCTGAGACGGCGAGCGTCTTGTTTTTGAGTGACTTGCAGCCCCGGTAGGTGCGTCAGAACGTAGCCCAGGGCGAGCGAAGCGAGCCCTGGGCAATGTCTCCGTGCCTCAGTCAGCTGGTATCAACCCAAGCAGCCGACGCACAACCGATCATGCATCATCCAGCGAAATTGCTTGCTGGCGGCGGGGTGAACGTATTACAGTACATGCCGAAGACGCACCGCGAGTGATTGAGAACCCATAACTGCGGGCTGAGGCGACGCGATGATTGTCTAACGGAAGGTTATCTGCCTGCCACGGCGTGGGAAGTCAGTCGGTGCACGGAGTGACAGCGGATCAGCCCGATAGCTTATTTGGCGCTTTTCGGCGACATGGGAGTAAGTGATGATTCGTGCGGTCAGCGTTGCCGTTGCCACAGTAGCTGCAAGCACCCTACTGTTTGCCATGGTCGGGGCTGGCATCGGTTAGTCGCTGGGGACATACTCCCCGGGCTACTACCGGAGAACGTTTCGTCACGGCAACGAGTCGTGGTTCGACCCAGTCGCCGTTGGCGTCGGCCAGGGACTTGCGCAAGGAGTGGCTGGTGGAGTGGCGGTAGGTCTTGTGGTCGTCGCCATTCTTGCATGGCGCGAGGTGCGAATGCGTCAGCTGGCATCCCCAGGCACCAAATCAGGCGCTGCAACTGGGCGCGACGGCCGGCAGGCATTTCTGGGTTCAACGACTCGCCAGCCGCCGCCAGAAGCCGTTGGACGCAGTGCCGGCAACTAATCGTTTGGCGAAAGTGGGGTCAGCTCCTGGGGTAGTGCAAGATGAGTGAGTTGTTTGGTTTGATACAACGGGCGACCCTGTGGCTGTCGAACAAGCCGAATCGACTCCGTCTTCGGGGGTCGCGTATTGAGGTGATCGCTGCGGTACTCACCCGGAAGCCGTTCCCGTCGATACTCCTGGCACGCACAGCCGGATATGGCGGCACCTGGACACTTCCGCAGGAAGGCGTCGGCCTCAAAGAAACGTTCGATGACGCGCTGTACCGCTGCCTCGTTGTCGAGTGTGGGTTTGATCGACCGCAAAGCCGCGACCAGTTGGAGCGGAACCTGTACTTGAGATCACACCGCTACTTGGGGTTACTGGATTTACCCCCAGTTCGGCACGGGGAGCGGCCAGTCGCGGATGACGCTGTCGGGACTATCCTGGAATCGGTGAAGCTAAAGCGCAAAGCGTATTGGGTAAGTACAGTTTTGGTCGCAAGTCAGGATCAGGTTACTTTCCGTCCAGACGGGAACGAGCTCGGGGAGCTCAGGTGGTATGAGATCGAACGCGCGGCCGATAGATTGCGGGAGTGCAACCGTCCCGAAAAGTCCGAACTACTAGCTCGTGCCATTCAGGAGGCAGCGCGGCATCTTTGATTGCGGAGCCGATGGCTGGACCAATCCAAGAGTTTCCGAGCAGGACCTCGTTTTGTTTCCTGACTGGCGCCGGGTCACCTTGCAAGTCGATCGCGGACTTCCGGCATGGAGCCAAAGTCGAACGACAATATCGTTCCAATAAGCATAGGAACAACATTGCGATGTGACTTGAGCATCGAGGGCTGGCTTTGGTCGAGTGCGGGCTTTTTGGCGTTGTTTCACAGGTGATGTTCGACGACACCGGGACTTACGCGTTTGAAACGGGATTCGACATGTTGGGTTGCCGCACATCTCCAAACCAAGAACAACCCGATCACCGTACCTCACCTCTGCCTGATTCCAAGGCAGCCGGCGTTGTCCGGTGCGTCGGATGCCGCTAGCATGTCGTGGAAACCCATTCGTCACTCGTTGCGATCCGCACATGAACTTTCTGCAGACCGTGCTTGGATTTGTCGCCAGTGCCCTCTTGCCGATGTTCTTTCGGCCAAAGAAGTACGCTGGTGTGATCGGCGTCATTCACGTGCTTCTGGTGATCTTGGTCGCCGTCGTGATTGGCGTTCTGCACCAGCGATTCGACTGGTCGCGACAGATCGGCAGCGGTCCGCAATGGTTCAAAGACATTCTGTCGGTCGTGCTATTCTTCTTGGCCTACGCGCTACTATGGTTCACGTGGTGGCTGTGGCGGCTTTTTCAGGTCAAAGAGGGCGCCGGCCAATTTCCTGACTTGGACGCATGTTGGACCGAGGGATTGGCGGCGTTGCAAAAGGCCGGGATCGGTCTCGGCGACACGCCAATTCACTTGATCGTCGGCAAGTTGCAAGGCGACGAGGGCACGCTCTTTCACACAGGCGCGCCGTTGCCGGTGAACGGCGTGCCTGGTGTAGGCGCTCCTTTGCGTGTTTTCGCCCATCGCGAGGCGATCTATGTCACGGTTCCCGGCGCTTCGTTGATGAGCAGGCAGGCGGAGTTGTTGCGCGGCCCGGCAGTGACGATGATGCCGTCTGCAACCGGCTCTGTGGCGGGCGGAGACATCAACGTCGATAAGTCGATCGGCATGAGCATGGCCGGCAGCGGGCCGATCCGCGATGTGCAACAGATCATTCGTCGAGCTCGGGAAGAAAACCGCAGTCTAACAAGCGACGAACATCGCCTGATTCGCGAACTATCGGGCGTCGAAGGAGCCGGCGGCGCATCGGCGCCGCGCTCGCACGGTTCGGTGCTCAAGAACCCCGCCGAGGCAGATGAGGCTGAAGCGAGACTGCGACATGCCTGTCGACTAATCGCAGACGCCCGCTGGCCGCTGTGTCCGATCAACAGTGTCATCCTGTTGCTTTCGATCGAGGGCGCCGGCACCGATGACGACGCAACGCAATTGGGTCTCGTCGGCTTGCGCGATTTGCAGACCGTTCGATCCGGTGCGCGACTGCATTGTCCGGTGTACGCACTCGTCGGCGACCTTGAGACGGTTCCTGGCGCGCCGGAGTTTCTCGCGCAATTCCCGGCGGACAAACGGCGACAGCGACTGGGCAAGAGTTTCCCGTTGGTGCCGGATGTGCCTCCCGACTCGGCTACCGGCCAGGTCGAGACGATTAGCCGCTGGATCTTTGAATCGCTGTTGCCGTTCTGGGTGTTCAAGCTGTTCCGCGTTGAGCCGCCCGGTGTGCCGGCAGCAGCCGTCGTTGGTGAGAATGCACAGTTGTTTCAGTTCATGAGCATCGTCAGCGAACGAGCGCCGCGGTTGGCACGAGCCATTGCGCGAGCCGTCGTATTCGGCGACGGCGCCCCGCCGCTGTTCGGCGGCTGCTACCTGGCCGGCGCCGAATCCGGTACAGAGCGTGCATTCATGCCGGGCTTCTTGAAGCGACTTGAAGAGACGCAAGGGTTCGTTGCCTGGAGCGCCGAGGCGTTCGATGCCGACGCATCGCATCGCGGCAGAACTCAACTCGGCTATGCGGTGCTAGTCGCGGCCGCCGTACTGGTCGTTGGCCTCGGCACCTGGTGGGGGCTACTGGGCAGTTGATCTATCGTTGGATTCGTCGATACAGTACAGTTTTCAAGTCTCATTCAGCTTTGGAAAGGCCAGGAGGGCCGGCATGTCCGCTCGCATCCATTCAACCGCAGTCATTGACCCAGTCGCAATTCTTGCCGACGACGTGACGGTCGGCCCCTACGCAGTCATCGAAGGACCGGTCACACTTGGCGCCGGCTGCGTCGTTCGCGCTCGGTCGCATTTGCTTGGGCCGTTGATTGCAGGGACCAATAACGACTTCGGCAGCGGCGCGGTGATTGGAGAACGGCCGCAGCACCAAAAATACCCGGACGGCGGACAACTCATCATTGGATCAGGCAATGTGTTTCGAGAGTGCGTGACCGTGCATCGCAGTACACCCCACAGCGACGCAACGAGGATCGGCGATCGCAACTACTTCATGGTGCAGGCGCACGTGGCCCATGACTGCCTGATTGGAAACGATTCCACGTTTGTCAACGGCACGGCGCTTGGCGGGCACGTCGTCGTTGAAGATCGAGTCTTTGTTTCGGCGAATGTCGGCGTGCAGCAGTTCTGCCGGCTCGGCACGCTGGCGATGATCAGCGGCGGGGCGTCGGTGACGATGGGCGTTCCTCCGTATGCCATCATTTTCGATCGCAACGAATTGTGCGGCGCCAACGTGATCGGCATGCGCCGCGCCGGAATGACGGCGGCAGAGATTTCCGCCGTGCGGCAAGCATATCGCATCTTGCTGCACAGCGGACTCTTGCTTCGAGACGCCGTCGACCGGCTGCAGGCAGAACTAGGCCACTTCGATGCCGTGCAACTGCTGGTCAAGTTTTTCAGCACGACCGTGCGGCCGATGTTCTCTTCCCGAGACCACCGACAGCGACAGTTGCGAACCGATGAAGCCGCGTAACGTCAGTCCTTCAGGTTCTCTTTGATGAACTTCAGCACTTCCTGAGGATGGTCTGCCGGCTTGACCGTTGTGTACACCTTGCGAATCGTACCCTTCTTGTCGATGACGAAGGTGTATCTGCTGGCAAAACCGCTCTTGCCGAGGGCGCCGAATGCCTTGGTCGCGGACTTTTCCGAATCGGCGAGGAGCGCGAAATTGAGCTTCTCTTTTTCAATGAACTTGTTTTGATCGGCAACCGTGTCAGTGCTTATTCCGATAATCACTGTGTCGCAGTCGGCAAACTTGCCGGCTACATCGCGGAAGCCGCAGGATTCGATCGTTCAGCCCTTGGTCATGGCTTTGGGGTAGAAGAAGAGCACGACGTTCTTCTTTCCCTGAAAGTCCTTCAGGCTCAGTTTGTCGCCGTCCTTCTTGCCGGCGATCGCTTTGTCAATGCCGGCCGCCGGCACCTCGATGTTCGGCGCGGGGTCGCCTTCCTTCGGAGTCTGAGCTGCCGCAATCGCTCCGATGGCGAGCAGCAACGCTCCGGCGGCGATGATCTTTCCAACTAAGAAACGCATCAATGTCCTCCAAATGTGAAGAGTAGAGGCGGGAAGTTTCACCCAGCATTTTGCAACGCCGTGATGCCAATTGCAAGTGGCTGACTTGCCGAATTGGCGCTGCTCGAACATGATGCGAGTTATGCCAAGCGCCGATGAACTCTTTGCGGCTGGAAACGATGCGCTGTCTGCCGGTCGCGCAGAAGAGGCGTTCGCGCTGTATCAACAGGCGGTTGCGGCTCAGCCTGACTTTGCCGAAGCGGTCGGCAACGCGGCGGTGGCCTTGGCGGCACTCGGCCGACACGATGAGGCGCTCACGTTCTACGATCGAGCGTTAACTTTCCGTCCAGGCTTCGCGGACTTCTTCTTCAACCGCGGCAACTCGCTCGTGGCGCTCGAACGCAACCGCGAAGCGTTGGCGTCGTTCGAGTCGGCGTTGAGATCGAATCCTCAGTTTGCTCAGGCATGGACCAATCGCGGCGTCCTGTTGCGCCGGCTCGGCTACGTCGTTGAAGCGTTGGAGTGCCACCGCAACTCCTTGCAACTGCAGCCGCAATCGGCTGACGCACATTCGAATTACGGCCTCTGCCTCGCCGCGTTGGGTCGAGTCGAAGATGCGATCGATCATTACGACGCGGCTTTGCAGGTGCAGCCGGACAACGTTGGCGCACGCTGCAACCGGGCCCAGTTGCTGCTGCTCAAAGCGAATTTTCATCGAGGATGGAAGGAGTACGAGTCGCGCTGGCAACTGGAGCGCGCTCGGATTCCGGATCGCGGGTTGCCTCGGTGGAACGGCGAAGATCTGAACGGCCGAACGATCCTGCTTCGTCACGAGCAAGGACTGGGTGATACGATCATGTTCTGCCGGTACGCCAAGTTGGTCCAGCAACGCGGCGGCAAAGTCGTCTTTGAGTGTCCAAATCGTCTCCAACGCCTGCTCAGCACTTGTAGAGGCATCGACACCTTCGTGGACCGGTCAACGGCAGTCGTGGCCGACTGCGAAGCCCCGCTCATCGACTTGCCGGGGATATTCGGCACGGACCTTCGGTCGATCCCATCTGGCGTTCCCTACCTTCAAGCGGAATCCGAGCGCATCGAGCAATGGCGGACGCGCCTGCCGGCATCGGGACTGCGAATCGGCATCTGCTGGCAGGGAAACCCGGAGTATCCCGAAGATGCAATGCGCTCGATCCCACTTCGACACTTTGCGCCGTTGGCGGCAATTCCCGACGCGCGACTCATCAGCCTGCAAATGGGCGGCGGCAAGGAGCAGGCGGAAGCCTTGGCCGGCCAGATTCCCACGACCCGGTTCGGTGCGGACCTGGATGCAGACGGGGCGTTTGTCGATACGGCCGCGATCATGATGCACCTGGACCTCGTTGTGACTTCCGACACCTCGATTGTGCATTTGGCGGGAGCAATCGGGCGGCCGGTATGGTTGGCGCTGAGCACCGGCCCGGAGTGGCGCTGGATGCGCGATCGTGACGACAGCCCGTGGTATCCGACGGCGCGACTGTTTCGCCAAGATCGATACGGCGATTGGGCCGGCGTCTTTTCGAGAATTCAGGAAGAGTTGATCGCGCTCAAAGCTCAACGACTCGGCCCGGTCCGGTAAAGACAAGGGCGATTCGGATCTTGTTCTCCGGCAGCCGGTACATGAGCGAAGCCGCCCTGCGATAAGATTCTAGTTGCGGACGGTACTCCTCGGCTTTGTCCATGATCGCTTGTTCGTTCGCGATCGTGTCGGTCTTGAAGTCGAGAATCTCGGCCGAATCCGAATAACGAACCAACCGATCGATGCTGCCGTGCAAGAGGTGGTCGCCGTCCAGGACTGCAAAAGCGCGTTCGGTCTCTACTTTCCGAGGTTCGCGGCGATCATGGCGAGAGAGTGCTTGAGAAATCTCCGGTTTCTGCAGCGTGGCCTGGAATTGCTCGATCAGTCGATCGACGGAAGTCGCAAGCTCGCTATTCGATTGCCTCAGGACCCGCATGGCTTCGGTTCTCAGTTGTTCTCGCGTCGGCGCACCGTTGTCAAGCCAGTCGATAAGGGCGAACCACGCGTGCACGAGCGTGCCGACGTTTCTGCCGGATGCTGATTCTCTTTCGAGTAGATTCCGAATGCGAACGATGCCGCCGTCGGTGCGGCGGGAAGGAGCGATACGTTCAAGACCGCGAAGTCGTTTCGGCGTCGCCGGTCGAAATGTAATCGCGTCACGCACGGGCCCACTGACGACCGCCGGATGCGATGGCTTGGCATCGGACGACGCCCAAGTTGCATCGCCGTGCTCGTAGAGCACCCTCTGATCTCCACGTTCAGCTTTCGGTGCGAGTGTTTGGCAGAGGATCTGATACCAACTCGTCGAATTCTCGCTCCTGCCGATACGCGTTCCCGGAACAAACAGGTAGAGTGCGTGTTTCGCACGAGTGATGGCGACGTACAGCAATGACAGCGATTCCTCGACTCGCTCTTTCTCCCACAGGTTGAATGCCGACTGCGTTTGGTCGTCCAGCAAATCCTGAAGCTTCTTGTCGACGTAACGGCAGACGGAATTGACTCCGAGGTTGTCGTCGCGGCCTGCGACAAATGCAGGCGATTTCCCGATGAGACCGGCATCCAACTCAGGAAGCGCCACGACATCGAATTCGAGTCCTTTCGCGGAGTGCATCGTGAGCACTCGCACACGTGAAGCCAATGGGTCAGCCGAACGCTGTGCTCGCACCCAATCGACAAACGCGCTCGGCCGCAATGTGCTTTGCTCCTGATAAGCAAAAGCCAATTCCACGAGTTGCTGAAGCCGGCTCAGTTCACGTCGATCGCACGCAGGCGCTAGTCGTTTTGCCCACGCGAGCATGACTGCACCATATCCGTCCTTCAACAACTCACGCCGAGTCCGCGCGGCACAATTTGCCGCGCCGGATTCGAGCCGAAGATGTTCTGCCAACGGCGAGTGTTTTAGGTGATGCCAGGCGTTGCTGTGGCCGGGATGATCCGCCAGCGTCATCAGGGACAACAGCAAGTCGACCGCTGCAGAGTCCGTGATGCAACTGCCGCCTTCTTCGCTTGCATGGACGCCCAATCGGCGAAGCTCGAAGATCATTCGGGCGACTGCATCATTGGTGCGGCACAGCACGCCGACCGTGCGCCCCGGCGTGTCATCGCAGACCTGCCGGATACGTCCAGCAGCGTACCCGAGGTGGCGGCCTTTGTATTGCGCTGCAAGTTCTCCCTCGATTTGAGCAGGACCGGATTCCATTCGTGCATAGCCGCTATCTTTGCGCACGGTATCGTGCTTTTGAAACCGTCCGGCCCAGGAGTCGATGCCAGGCTTGCAACGGTCCGAAAGCTTCACTTTGCCGAGGTTCTGAAAGACTTTGTTGACGGTGTCGATAATCGGCGGCTGTGACCGGCGGCTTGTCGCCAACGAGTCCTCGTGGATGCCTTGAAGACTTTTCGGTACCTGATCGAAGACCGCTGACAATCCGCCGCGCCAACCGTAAATCGCCTGTTTCACGTCGCCGACACAGAAGAATGACCGAGTTGCCGAGGTTTGCGGCTGTGTGACATTGCGGGCAATCGGCTCAAAGACGCGCCATTGCGGCAGCGACGTGTCCTGAAATTCGTCGAGAAGCAAATGATCGACCGCGCCATCCATACGATACGCCAGCGCTTCCGCGCCAATCGAACCGCTAGTTGCAGTTTCAACGAGAGCCAAAGTCACGTCGTCGAATCGCAGGCGCGCACGGGCCTGCTTGATGCGGCTCAACTCATGATGAAACCGGTCGAGCAACTCCCATGTCGCACGGTTTCTCTCGGCGATCGGCTTCAGCAGTTCGTGCCGTGCATGTTGCAGCAACGGCCCGTAAAGTTTGCGGACGGCGTCCGGAATCTGCGTCCTGTTGAATTTGCTTTCACCGGCCTGCACTTTGGCCGAGATGCCCTTCGCAAAGAACTCGGCGAACCGACCACTTTCAAATTGCTCGATGTCGTTGTCTCGGGCCGAGACGAATTTACTGTCGCTAACCTTGGACATGTCATACGAACGAAGCTGCTCGATACATCCCTCTTGCTGCGCAAGCGACGCCGGCGGGGGAACCGCCATCGTAGACCATGCGGAAGCTGGCGATTGACGAAATATCGAGTAGTGCTCGTCAATAGTCTCGACGAGCGTTTCATGAATGGATCGTTGGGAATCGCTTTGCGTAATCAAAACGAAGAGAGAGTGAATCTGATCCGGGTGATCTTCCAGCAGCCGTTCGATTGCGTCACGGCGCATGGCAGCTTCGTCCGTCTCCTCGCAGATCGTCCAGCCGGGCGGAAGACCCAGTTCATTGGCGAAGCTGCCGCCCAAGGCGATGTGGAAACTGTCCAACGTGCCGATCCGCAACCGATGAAGCTGTTCCACCAGTCGCCGCAGGAGCGACGCGAAATATGCAGGCTCCGACTTTTGAACGCCGATCTGCCCAGCGAGTTCGACGGCTTTCGTGGGATCAACGGCTGCTTCAGCAAGACGGGACAGAATGCGGTCGAGAATCTCGCCTGCAGCTTTGCGCGTGAACGTCGTTGCCAGAATTGAGTGCGGTTCGACGCCGTCTGCGATCAGCCGCAGATAGCGATTGGTCAGCTGGTGCGTCTTGCCGCTGCCGGCTGAGGCGCGAATCAGGGTGTGCGGAAGCGCCTGAGTCATTCGGCGTCTCCTTCGTCTTCGATCTCGGGCGGCCGCAGCACATTGTCCATGCAGATTGCGGCGAATTCCTCTCCCTGTTTCGGATCAACTGACGGCGGCCAGAACTCCTGCCTGCGAATCTTGGCAATAACGTCAGCCGCGATGCGGTCAGCTTCGTTCAACGCCTGTTCGTCCCATGCAGCAATGCTCACGTCCGTTTTCTCATCGTTCTTTGCCAGATTGAAGTAACCAAGTTCCACAGCCTGCACCGAGTTCAACTTGATGTCTGTCTGCTGCCATAGATGCCGATAGAGCGGCAGTTGCAAGTCGGTCCATTTGCCCGCAGTGCGATGTGCCTTCTCTGGATCGTTGGCCTTTTCGCTGCTCTTGTAATCCAGAATGCGCAATACCCGTGTGCCGTCGTGCCAGTCGATGCGGTCGATCTTGCCGGTCAATGTAATCGGGTCATCCGCAGGATGAAACGGAGCTTGCAGCCGGTCGCCGTCCACAGGCTCGCAGTACAGGACCCGCCAGCCCTCGCGAACGAGCAAGACTTGTCGATCGGCGAAAGCACGTAGACGCGAGCGGAGTTGTTCAATTTGCAGATTGACCGCAGGCTGCAGCGCCAAGCCGCCGAAATGGGCCGCCAAATACGTTCCCAAGTAATCGTCTAGCGCAGCGAATAGCCGCTTGGTATCGTCAGTACCTTTCAGACCGTTGGATTCATTGCCCCACTGGGCCAGCACGCGATGCAGGATGTTGCCGAAGGTCAGCGGATCGAGTTCGCGAGCGGAATCGTCGACGGACTTGATGTTCTCGACATAGCGCAAAAAGTAACGATACGGGCAACTCAAGTAGTGCTTGAATTGAGTGACGCTGATGCGGTCGAGGGGCGTGCTGCGCGGAACCGGCTTTGGAACTGTGAAAAGTGATTCTTCACGCGGCGGGCTCATGGCCAATGGCGAATGCCGGGGCGATGCCTCGTGAGACTTCTTTTCAAAGAAGAACATCCGGGCTCGTCGGACCAGTTCGTCGTCCGGGCAAGCAAATAGCAGCCGGCTCGGTTGCGCCGGTTCATCGTCGCTGCTGCGTCGCGGCACGATCAGACACAACTTCCGCCGAGTCTGTAGAAGGACCATGGTCGCGTAAGCGTCGCGTGCAAAACGTCGATCGTTGTGCAACATTCCGAGATGCTTGCGGAGTCGATCCGGCAGGAACGGATCGGCGCCGGTCGACGTCGGCACTCTGCCTTCGATGAACGACGTGACCACGAGTGCCGGGGCGTCATCCAGCGGCAGTTCGAGCCAACCCAGTATTTCAAGAGCCTCAGCATCTTCCGGTTGTGGTAATTCCTGATCGGCGAGCGGCCCAATCAAAATGCGAAACGCATCCATCGCGTTGACGCCGGTCGAATCGACTTCGGCCGGCACAATCTCGGCCGCTTCTAGGGCGTCGATGAGCGAACGCAGCAGCGCAAGCAATTGCCCATCGAGCGGATCTGCTATGTGAAGCGACCGGTCGGCAAAGGCCCATGTCAGAATCCTGCGAAAGATCGGCGGCCATTCGCGCAACCGTCGATTTCCTGCTGCGTCGTTCAGCAATTCAACGATGGTTCGGAACGCCGCCGAGAGTTCCGGCGATTCGTCGCTGATCCGACTCAATACCGACGCATTCACACGAATCGGAATGTATTCGGCATAGAGGTCGTCACACTGCTTGATGATCTTGCCGATTCGGAGGGTCGAATGTTGGCCGGCCGGCTCAAGTATGTCCTCAACGTCCGGGTGTCGAATCAACGCAGCGAAGTCCTCGTAGCGTCGGTGCGCTGCAAACCGGGCTGCCGATTCCAACAGTCGATAGGGCCCTGATTCGCCGACGCGTTGTCCCAGGACCCAACGCGTCGGCAGATCGAGTTGGGCGAGGCGGCGCTGCAACTGATGCACTTCAGTCTCGTCGGCTGCGCCGATGACCACCTCGTCCTTTCGAAATTCCGGCGCGACTCGAACAAGCCAATCTGCGACGGCATCGACCTGCTCCAGAGAGTTCTCGACTCGGATCATGTTTTCGGCTGTGAGCGGCAGTTGGGCCGCGCACCACTTGATCGGTATGATGCACCCGTAATGATCGAACCAGTCAGCGTGGCTTGTCGGGGCGACGATGTACGCGGTGACTTGACCGGCGACCTGGTCGATCATCCGGCGCAGGCTGTCGTTGAGATCGACTGCCCCAAGTAAGATGATGTCTCGCTCTGACTGAATCTCGTTCCGCTTCAACGCTTCGAGCCTGGCCGTTTGCCGATCCCATAGGCCAAGTGAATTGAGAACATCGAGATAGCGCCTGCTGACGCCGGCAAGCGATTTCCATCGTTCGTGTTCGTCAAATGCCGCAAAAGTCTTGGCACGTTCTAACACGGTCTCGAAATCGAAACCGTCGGCTGCCAGGTCGCGGTGCAGCTCGCCGATGCGCTTTCCGATGTCGAGCCAACGCACAAGTTCATCATCGCCCGGCGGTTTCTGAACGATGTGCCGGCGCATTTTGGACGGCGTCGTGCGTATCGCCTCGGCCCAAGACAGGTGCTGGGTCAGGTCGCCGGCAAACGGCTTTTTCGGGTCATACAGCAGTTCGGGAAGCTCGCCTTCGGTATTGGTCGACGGCGGCGTCAAGGCGAGCGATTGATCCAATGCTGTTTGAGCCAGGAGCTCCAGCAGGCGCCGACCGGCGCGCCGGCCTGAAACGACGACAATGACATTTCCTAAATCCAGTTCGTTATCGTGACGATAGTCGGCGACCAATTGTGAAACGGCATTCTCCAATGCCGGCCTGTTCCATCCCAGAAATACACGGCGAATCCCTTTCATCTGTGTGATTATGCACAAAGTTACACTGCCGGTCATGCGAAATCTGTATGTCGGCAGTCGCTGCCATATCATGATGGACAGCGAGGTACTGCTGCGCTGCCGTCCATCTGGTCCAGCGGCAATCTTCCAATCAAAGCGGGGTAAGAGCAATGACTTTGCGCAAGGCGGTGATTGCGGCGGCTGTGATCGGGTTGATTTGCCCGATCGCGCGGGCCGACGACGAGTCGAAGAAAATCGTTCAACAGGCGATTGCCGCGCACGGCGGCGCTGAAAAGCTCGCCAAACTCAAGGACAAATCGGTGCATCAGATCGGCAAGATCACGATCGAACAGTTGAACACGGACGGCAAGTTCGAAGCATATGCCGGAGGCAAGAAATTCAAGCAGATTATTGAGTTTTCTCTCAACGGTCAGGACATCAAGCAAGAGACGGCGTTCGACGGCAAGATCTTGTGGGTGGCGGTCAACGGCAAAGTCGCCGCCACGATCGATAAGGAAGAGTATCTCAAGCCGATCAAAGAGGCGCTGCATGCCGAGACCGTTGCGGGCCTCGTGATGCTCGGCGAAAAGGGCTATGAGACGGCGCTGATCGGCGACGGCATGGTGAACGACAAGCCCGCGGTCGGCATCCGCGTTTCGGCCAAAGATCACAAGGACGTAACGATCTGGTTTGACAAGAAAACGCATCTGCTGGTGAAGATTCAGAATCGTGGCGTCGATCCCGGTTCGATGCAGGAGGTTGAAGAAGAGCGTGTCATCACGGAGTACATGGACGTTGACGGGCAGAAGCGGCCCAAGCGCGCCATCGTGCACAAGGACGGCAAAAAGGTTGCCGAGGTCGAGTTCTCGGAAGTGAAGTATCTCGACAAGCTCGACGACTCCATCTTCATCAAACCCGAGTAGTTGCCGGCAGTGCGACAGAAAACATGATCGACACGAACAGGGGTTTTTTCGCCCCTTTTCGTGTCGATTGCGTATTTTGTGACTTAGGTCATGTATGCTGGAGGGGGCATGAGCACTGCTGCGGACGAGCGATTGCGCGTCCTGGTTGTCGACGATGACGCTTCGCATGCGGAGGTCGTTGCCGAGGGACTGGATCGCGTCGGTTACTCATGCGATGTGGCCACGAACGGCACGCTGGGGGCCAAAAAGATCGAGTCCGACGACTACGACGTCATTCTCACCGACTTGCGCATGGCCGGCGTCGATGGTCTCGGAATCGTTCGCAGGGCGAAAGAGAAGCAGCCCGACGCAAAGGTCGTTGTCATCACCGGCTTCGGCGAAGTTCATACGGCCGTCGAAGCGATCAAACTCGGCGCCTCTCACTACCTGCTCAAGCCCGTCAGCCTCGCTGAACTGCGCACCATCGTGGACAAGTCGGCCGAGGAGCTGTTGCGTGCTCGCGAAGTGAGAGAATTGCGCAGGCAGCTCGATGAAAAGTTCGGCTTCGAAGGCGTTGTCGGCAACAGCCCGAAGATGCTTGAAGTGCTGAACCGGCTTCGCTCCTATGCTCCGACGAAAGCAACCGTTCTGGTGCTCGGCGAAAACGGCACTGGCAAGGAACTTGTCGCCAAAGCGCTTCACAACAACAGCCCGCGAAAGAACAAGCCTTTCGTTGCGTTAAACTGCACCGCATTAAATGAGAACCTGTTGGACGATGAGTTGTTCGGCCATGAGGCCGGCGCGTACACCGGCGCCGAGCGCATGCGCAAAGGCCGCTTTGAACATGCCAACGGCGGAACCATGTTCCTCGATGAAATCGGCGACATGCCGCTGCCCTTGCAGGCGAAACTCCTTCGAGTGCTGGAAAACGGCGAGGTGTTTCGCATCGGCTCCAATGACCCGATTCGTGTCGACGTGCGGCTCGTCTCCGCTACCAATCGCGATCTCGACGCGATGGTGGCCGACGGCAAGTTTCGCCAGGACCTGTACTACCGGCTCAAAGTGGGCACGATTCGATTGCCGCCCTTGCGAGACCGGATCATGGACATTCCATTGCTCGTTGAACATTTTCGCAAGGAGTTTTGCCAGAAACACGGCAAACCCTCGATCAAGGTCCACAAAGACTTCGAACGAGCGATGAAGCAGTACGATTGGCCCGGCAACGTCCGTCAGTTGCGAAACCTGATCGAAAGTGCCATCGTGCAAGACACCGACGGCGAATTGACGCTCGACGACATCGATTCCGACGAACCATTGCGGCAGCAAACCGGTGCCCGGCAATTTGCGCAAGGCGTCGATCAGCTTGTCGGTAGACCGATGGCTGAGGTCGAGCGCTACTACATGGAGAAAGCGCTTGAAATGACGCAAAACCGCGAAGCCGCCGCCAGGCTGCTCGACGTCGGCGAGCGCACGCTCTATCGCAAGATTCAGGAGTGGAAGGAACAAGACGAAATCAGAGCGATTATCGCCAAACACAGCGGCAATCTGAAGGCCGCAGCCGAGCAAATGAACATATCCGAAAGTGAATTCACCAGCAGAATGAAGAAACTCGGCATCCGTCGTGATGATGCCGAGGTTTCATAGACTGCCTCACGGACTGGGGGCAGGCACCTCGAACATTCGGAGCCAGCACCCATTCTGTGAGACGCACTTTGCGCTTCACGCGGCCGGTACGCGCGGGTCGGATTGGGCCAGCACTTTCTTGGTCTGTTCGTCGCGGAACTTCTTTAGTGCGGCCCGATATTGCGGCAGCTTGGCGCCGAGAATCGCCGTTGCCGCCAACGCCGCATTGATTGCCCCAGGCTTGCCGATCGCCAACGTCGGCACCGGAATCCCCGCAGGCATCTGCACCGTCGAGAGCAATGAGTCCAATCCACGCAGCGACACCGATTCAATCGGTACGCCGAGGACCGGCAGCACCGTGTGGGCCGCACAAACGCCCGCCAGATGCGCTGCACCGCCGGCAGCCGCGATGATCACTTCCAGCCCGCGGCCTTCCGCCGAGCGAATGTACTCAGCGACGGCATCCGGCGTACGATGCGCCGACAGCGCTCGCGCTTCGTACGGCACGCCCAAGCTATCGAGCGTCTGCGCGGCATGCGTCATCGTCTCCCAGTCGGAGCGCGAACCCATAATCAGACTAACCAGCGGCGTCATAACTTTCCTCGAAGTTGTGGTGATCTCACAGTGGGCAAGGCGGGACTTGAACCCGCACGCCTTGCGGCACAGGATCCTAAGTCCTGCGTGTCTGCCATTCCACCACTTGCCCAGTATGTGGATTGTAACGGCGCAGGGAAGAAGCGTCTATTGGTGTGAAAGCAAGCAACCTACGTTCGCCGATTCATCCTCGCCACGTCGGTCCCTTTCGACATGCGTACAATTTTTCAGGGGCCTCTCCGAAAGGCGATTGTGTTATGGTCACGCGTCGGTTCAAGACCAATCTGCGTTGCGGCGCTTGCGTTGCGGCCGTGAAGCCGCTGCTCGATGCGGAGCCGGCGATTTCCCGTTGGGACATCGACGTCGAATCGGCTGACAAGGATCTAACGGTTTCAGGAAACACCATCGACCGGGACAAAGTAAACGCTGCATTGAACAAAGCCGGTTACGAGATCGTCGGCGACGTCGAATCGCCAACAGAAGCGGCGACGCAGGTCGCCGACGTAAAACCGGCAACATACTATCCGCTGATTCTGCTGTTGGCGTTCCTGTTGCTGATTGTCGGCATCGTGGAGTTGAGGGCCGGCTCATTCCAGGCGATGCGGGCGATGAGCCACTTCATGGGTGCGTTCTTCCTCGCATTCGCGTTCTTCAAGCTGTTGGACCTGCGCGGGTTTGCGACGACCTATCGCATGTACGACGTGGTGGCGGCCCGAGTCCCGATCTACGGTTACTTGTATCCGTTTATCGAGTTGGCGCTGGGCATATCCTTCGTAGCCGCGTGGCAGCCGTTGATTACGAACATTGCGACATTGATCGTCATGTCGATCAGCATCGTCGGCGTCATTCAGACGCTGGTCAACAAACGCAAGATTCGTTGTGCGTGTTTGGGCACCGTCTTCAACTTGCCGATGTCTACGGTGACGCTCGTCGAAGACGGTTCGATGATCGTCATGTCGGCGATTGCACTAATCGGCATGATATGATCGCGAATCAGCGTCCGAGACACGCTTGCGATGCGAGCGACGGGCTTTCTGAGGGCCGGTCCTTCTTATCGGCATCAAGGGCGGTGCCGCCGTCGCCGCCGCGAGCGACGCGCAAGACAAGCAGCCGTTGCACGGGGCGGTCGCCGGTTGGTTGGACGAAGAACTGAAATCCCAGCGACTTCGGTTTGTCAAAGCGTGCGCCGATGACGAGGTACTCATTCGGAGTCATATCGACGGCGAACCTGAGGGCCGCATAAGCGTCGGTGACTCGGTGATTGTGCAGCGGCAGGCTCGATGTCGGCGAGAGCGTCGGCATTCTGTCGGCGTCATGATGTTGCATTTGAGGCGTGAATTGTAGATGGACTTTGTTCTCTCTGCCGAAAGTCGGCAGCAGCTGCAGCTGGCACAATGCGCTCTGAAGTTTTTCGGTTCGATTCGATGAGTCCAGCTTCAAGTCAAACGCGCACTGATCACGCAGTGAACCGATGTCGAGGACCGTCGGGTCGCTGGTTCGCAAGCGGCGTTGCCTGCCGTTGCGATTGTATCGTTCCGAACCAAGCATGGTCTGCAGTTGATTCGGCGGCCGTCCGTGCACGAGGGCCAGCCTGAGTCCGTTTTCTTCGAGCAACGTTCGCACTTCGGGCGACAGAAACTGCTCATCGGTGCCGGTCCAGAGTTCCTGATTGATGTAGGTGTCGCCGATGGGCGTTTCGAGAAGAGCATGGTCGAGAACGACGACATCGCTGCCCGTGATTCCGCCGAGTGGGCGGAAGCGGTCGAGCCAGGTCGATGTATTCGTCGAACGCGAGAACCAGCAGCCTGACAGACAGGCCAGAATCAGTCCGACTGCACAAGCGCGCATGCGCATGGCGCAATAATTCCGCAAGTGAAGTTAGTCGCTTCGGGAACGGGAGATAGCAAGGTCGGTTGGCGCTGTCAAGGGAAGAGCGTGTTCAAATCTGTTTGGACTCCGACTTCTTCTGCTTTTCCGCTTTCTCGGCGGGCGGGCTCTTTGCGTGTTCCAAGAGCGCGTTCGTCGCGATCAAGCTGGTGAGAAGTCTTACGGCTGGGTCGCCGTATTGTTCGCGCTCTCGTGCCGCCTCTGCAGCGCGCTTGTCTTCGGCAACGGGCGTTTGCGCTGAAAAGTACCCGTCGTCAAGCCAGGAGGCGGCGGCAGGAGGATGAAGAGGCACTGTATCATCGACTGGAGGCGTCGGAGGGATCAAAACGGTCGTATTCGGCGGCAGTTGCAATTGCTGCATCTGTTCCCATGACATGTACAAACTGGATTCAGGTTCGATTGCCATTTCTGCCCCTCTAGGCTCCCTGACTGTCAAAGGTGATTTGACCACGAGGGCAAGGTCGCGGCAAGCCCGAAAGCGTTGTTCAATTCCTTTTGCGAGCAACTGCCATACGAGGCAGCCCGGCATCATCGCGCACGATCGCTTCAAGATCATAGGCGCCGGCCGAGTCAATCCGTTCGCGAATTCCCGCTTCCTGTTCGGCGCCGAACTCCAGTATGAGCCGGCCGAATGGTCTTAGGTGGTTTGCCGCACCGGGTATCAGTCGGTCAAAGACTGAGTAACCGTTGGGGCCGCCGTCGAGCGCCGAGCACGGCTCGTGGTCGCGAATGTGCACGGGCAACTGTGCAAGCTCGTCATGCGAAATGTACGGCGGGTTGGAGACGATGACGTCAAAAACAGCATCCGCCGGAAGTGGCGAAAACAAGTCGCCGTGCAAAAACTGGATGCGATTCGCCACCGAGTGTCGTGCTGCGTTGCGTCGGGCCACTGTAAGTGCCGCTTCGCTCAGGTCGATGGCGGTAACTTGAGCATTCCGGCAGCGATGTGCAATCGCCACCGCGATGCACCCGGAGCCGGTGCCGATGTCGAGCACACGAGAATCGGGTTGATCCTTGATGAGTTTCAGGGTCGCCGTGACAAGCAGTTCCGTTTCCGGCCTGGGTATGAGTACATCGGGCGTCACCTCAAAATCGAGCGTGTAGAACTCGCGTTTGCCGACGAGGTACATGATCGGCCAGCCGTCGAGTCTGCGCTTGATTAGGTCGCGGAATCGGCCACGCCGATCGTCGCCGACAACCTCGTCCCAACGTGTGTAGAGTTCGACGCGGCGACAATCCAACGCATGAGCCAAGAGCATCTGGGCTTCGAGACGTGGAGCTTCGAGGCCCTTGGACTGGAAGTGCCTCTCGGTCCATTCCATCAACGTGCGAATGGTCCAATCCTTGGTCATGAATCGATCCTTCAAGCTCCTGCTCAAAAAGGCGAAAGGCATCTTAGCAACACCAGGTTGCCGGTGCGAGGTGAACTGGGGCGATGGTGATGGCTTGAATCGAATGATTGAACAGAGTAGCCTCTCGAACATGCGAAACATCGTGATGGGCGGCATTGGGATTGTGCTGGGTCTGATCAATGCGGCTACGTCTGCATTTACCGCCATGGGGCGGCCGGGCGGCCGTGGCGCGTTTGGTTGAGGCCAGACCGCCGGTACGATTACCGGAATCGTCATGGTGTTGGCGGGAGGCTATTACGTCGTTTGCGAGATCATGTGGCAGCGGGAGCAGGCTGCGGAAAGTCTGGCAGAGCAGACTCCGACGCGGCGTCGTAAGAAGCGCAAGTCCGACGATTATGGCAAATGGGTGTTGCCGGTCGCAATTGCCGGCGGAGCAACGATCGTTGTCGTGATGCTGGTGGTAATGGTTGGTCTGTTGCTGGATTGGCTTATCAACTCCGGTTCGGGCCCTGCGAAGAAAGCCATCGCGCCGAACGAGGTCAAACGCTCTGATACAAGAAATCGTACGCCGCCATGGGCGCCAGTCGCCAAATCCTCGCCGCCAACGGTCGACGGGCCGGCTGGGGCCGAGTTGAAGAAGCTCATTTCCGGCAATAGCGGCGAAAAGGAACAGGCAGCCAAGAAACTCGGTGAGATCAAAGAGCCCCGAGCGGCGGGTCCACTGGCGGATTGCTTACCGGAAGGCCATTTCGTCGCCGCTGCAGCGATGCAGGCGCTGATGGCGATCGGCCCGACCGCCGAATCAGACGTTTTGCGTTACGTGCTGCACCCCAAAGCCGATATCCGTGGACGTGCATACCAAGTTCTCAACAAGATCGGTACACCTGCAAGCCTGACTCGCTTGCGCGAGACAATCGAATTCGAGCCCAACCCGATTTATCGAAACATGGCCCAAGACGCAATTGCTGCCATCGAGTCTCGAGGCGGTAAGTAGTGACGCCTGCAAAAATCGCGGTTAGCGTGGAGTTTTCATTCGAAATGGATGCGTATTTGGCAGTTTCAGCTGATTTTGGCGGTATTGGTGGGCTTTTTCCTGTTGCTGTTGCGCCAACGGTCGGCCACAATGAGGGTTATTAGGTTGGGCAATGGTCGTCTTTACAACCGCCAGCCGGAGGAATGACGCATGCGACGCTGGTATTGGGCAGCAGCAATCGCGGCTTGTTTGACTGCTTCTTCGGTCAACGCCGACTACATCATCATCAAATACAACATGGGCGGTCGCGGCTCTTCCGGCAGCGGAAGCGGAGGGAGCGGCGGCGATTTTGGTCCCGGCATGCCCGGCGGTGACGGCGGCCCCGGCGGCCCGCCCGGAATGCCTGGAGGTGGAGGTGGTCCCGGCGGTCCTCCAGGAATGCCTGGTGGCGGCGGTGGATTCGGCGGTGGAGGTCGTGGCGGCGGTGGTCCTGGAATGCCCGGCGGCGGCGGCGGTCCTGGCGGTCCTCCTGGAATGCCTGGCGGCGGCGGCGGCTTCGGCGGCGGAGGCCGCGGTGGTCCTGGAATGCCCGGGGGGGGCGGCGGTCCCGGCGGTCCTCCCGGAATGCCTGGCGGCGGCGGCGGTCCCGGCGGTCCTCCCGGAATGCCTGGAGGCGGCGGCGGCCCTGGCGGTCCTCCCGGAATGCCTGGCGGCGGCGGCGGCCCTGGAATGCCTGGAATGCCTGGAATGCCCGGCATGCCCGGCGGCGGCGGTGGCTTCGGTGGCAGCAGCAATGCCGGTTTCGATACGTACGAATCGTATGTAATCGCTGTCGTTGAGGTTTCGAATACGCTAAGCCCTAATCCAAATTTGAATGGAATTCATCAGTATCTGCATAAGTGGGGTCGAACGGCGATCTTCAATGACGATACGACGATCCAGGTGTTCCCGGTTGCACAGGAAACGCCCAAGCGAACTTTCGTCGCAAAGAAGAAGTCGGCGGACAAGAACAAGGACCCTGAAAGGTATCTGGATCTGGCAGAGTGGGCGCTGAATCACGGACTGATCAAGGAGTGTGAAGAGCTCTTGCAGGAAATTGAGAAATCCAAAGATCTAACGGCGCGTGTGCAGGCTGCCGTCAAGGCATACAACGAAATCCGCGCCGGCCTTGCGAAGGCGTCGCCCGGTATGGAAACCGTGAATTCGTGGAAGCAGAAACTGCCTGATTACAAGATGTCGATGACGAACGAAGGCCATTACGTCATTTTCTACAGCGAAGGCGGCGTAACGCCTCCACCCGAAGTCGAACAGCGCAAGAAGCTTCTCGAACAACACATGCGGGCGTTTTACCTTTGGTTCGCAATCAAGGGAAAAGCTCTGCCCGTACCTGAAGAGAAGTTGGTCGCAGTTCAAGTGCATGACGAGTCCTCGTTCAAGGCGCAGCGCTCGTCCGTTGAAGCTGTTCAGTTTGTCAGCGACGGTTTCTTTGCCCGACGTGACAACATTGCAGTGTTCTGTTCGCAACGTCTTGACGAAGCCTATCAGATGTTCGCCAGAATCACGAGCAATCACTGGAAGGACTGGAATCGACTCGAGTTGCTTGACGGCAAGACCGTGCGAGGTTTGACCTCGCAGATCAAACAGAAGTACAACAACGATTCGAGAGCATTCCTTAACGACTACAGACGAATGCAGACAATTGCGCTCCTGGAGAAAGCGCTCCAGGAAGAGGCCGAAGTCGCTGCCGTCTCGCATGAAGGCACGCGCCAGCTGCTGGTTGCGACGGGCTTGGTCGGCCGCAACGTGCAGATGCCCGAGTGGATTCAGTTCGGACTGGCGAGCCTTTTTGAAACTCCTAAGGGACCTTTTGTCGGTCTAGACGGAACCGCTCAGGTCGCATATTGGCCGGGCTACGGCGGGCCAAGCTGGGCGTACTTGAGGCAGTTCAAGCGCTGGGCAACATCTTCGGACGAGTTTGTGAAGCTTGATGCTCCGGCAAACGCGCTTCGAAATACGGTCACAGATCTGTACTTCCATCAGGTTCGAGGTCAGCGCAATCTCGATATTGACAAGAAGCTTTCGAAGTCAGAGCGAGAGAAGCGCGAGCGTGAACTTGCCAAAATCAAGGAAGGCTCTAGCCGAGCGCGTGCGCAGGCGTGGGCGTTGGCCTATTACCTTTCGAAGTACCGACTCAACGACTTGCTTGCGTACTGCCAGGATCTGTCGACTTTGCCACGTGATCTGGAAGTGGACGACGAGACACAATGGCAACTCTTCGCCCGCGCCTTCAAGCTCACGGGAGCCAACGGTGAGGTCGAACCCGGTCGATTGAAAGAAATGGCGTCCGATTGGTTCGACCGAATCATTAAGGAAGAGAACCCTGGGCGAGATGACATACTTGCCAAACCACTGAAGCGAGAGAACAACAACCAAGGTCCAGGCGGTCCAGGTGGTCCGGGAATGCCTGGTATGCCGGGCGGCGGCGGCGGACCCGGAATGCCGGGACCGCCTGGTGGTTAACGATTGCTGATTCGTAAGTAGAACGTGAGACGAGCGGCGGGTTTCCCTGTCGCTCGTCTTTTTTCTTCGTTGCTACTGGTCATGCAAAGGCTGAGCAGGATCAATGATGATCCTGGGTTCTGTCGCTTTCTCGATTGGTCGTGGAGGCGGAAGCGGTTCTGGTTCGTCGACTCGACGTTTTGGCGCCGGCGGCATGCTTCGGAACGCGTTTGCGGCGTTAAACGGCTGCCACTGTGTCGGATAATATCCATACGGAACGCCTGGATGTACGCTCGGGAACTCAGGCGCCGGGTAAAAACCACCCGATGGCATTGCTGATCCGTTACAGCAACTCGGTGAAATTCGCTTGTACATCGGATAATACTGTGGCGCCGGCCGCGCACAACTACTACACCCGCCCTGCGGGTAGAAGGCGAGGCTGGGCGATATGATGCCCAGAGTGATTGCGGCTGTCACGGCGCCGCGAATCCAATTCGAACCAGCCATTGAGACTCCCAAGTCGAGAAATAGAGGCGAGACTCGGAATTAAGACTAGCCTGGATGCCGGGCCGGTCGAACGCTCTTCCGGCGCACCGGCTGCGTGTAACGATGTCGGCGAGCGGCATCCGTCCGCTTCATTCATCCAATCGGATTGGAAGATAGGAACTCGCCAGTCACTCTCTTTAGAACAACCGGCAAAGAATGAATGGAGTCAATTCGACTGTTAGAGTTTATGGAGATTCGCCAAATTCATACGACAGTTGCCGTTACATTACCGGTTTGCTTGGACATAAACGCGATCGCCGGGCAACAGCTGATAATTAGTTCGTGTGCCGCCGGCCTGTGTCACTTCATTCCAATTGACCGGGAGGATCTGATCGGCGCCATCGGCGTTTGGCGGCGCCGGACGGGCCACCCAGACGCGTTGTTTCTTCACTGCCGGTACAGCAAAATGTACGTGAGCAACAGCGTCGAGAACCGTTTCGTTGCCGGTCGCAATGAACCGATGGACAGTTTCGCCGAGGCCAGCGACGTTGACTACGACGTAGTAGTACTTGCTGTTGAATCCTCGAACATCGAGGCTGACGACGGGCTTACTGAATCGCCGGCCGAGGTGCGACTCGATAGCAGTTTTGGCATCGTCTAACGTCATTCCAGCGACGAAGACTGAGCCGTAGTCGCCAAGTCCGACCGTGCCGTCCGGTCGAACGATATGATCGCCTCGAATCTGCTTGACGGCATTGGTTTGGGCCAGCGAAACGCTGACGTGTCCTTTGCCTGTTCTAGCAGCCAAATGCTTCTGCACGGCTTCTTGTGCATGATCGAGTGAAAGGTCGGCGACCGCCACAGTACCGTTTTTGGGCCCAAGATCGATCTGGCCATCCGGTGTGACATGAAACACGCCGGCAATAGAATCTGATTGGCCGTCCAGGCTTGTGATGACCAGCGCATCAAGCGGTTGAACCTGATACGCTCCTTTCGGTAGGGCGCCAATTACGTCAATGGTCACAACATCCGGCGCTTCGATGACGTATGGGGGAAAGCTGACTTTGAGCTTCTCCGTCGGAAGCGGCGGAGGTGCAAATTCACCATACTCCGGCGGCAACATTTCGCTGAACGATATTCGCTCGTGTTCGGATCGTGGCGGCGGCAATGTCGGGATGTTCGGACGACCGGGACCGGCGGGTTGGGTCGAAATCAAAGGAGATCTTGGGCCGATCGTAGTGCGCCAGCCTTGAGACGAAATGCAGCCAGAAGCTGCACCAATTGCACAAAGGCCGGTAATCGCCCAGAAAAACCGCCGTCGAATGCGCATGGAGTCCCCTCCCCGGATTGGAACGGCCACACGCAGCGCAGCGCGCCCGAACAACTGCTTTGATCGGCAAAGACTACCCGGATTATTGAGAAATAGCCGTCAATTCACGGAATTGTCAAAGTACGTCGACTGAAAGCAAGCAGGAGCTTTAGAGTGGCGAGTCAAAGTGAAATGCACAACCCACGGATGATCCGCGAGTTGTGACGATCAACGCCAAAGGGTGAGTGACGGGATTCGAACCCGCGACGTCCTGAGCCACAGTCAGGTGCTCTAACCAGCTGAGCTACACCCACCAATCATCTCCAATCATCATAAATCGGCACTTGCACCTTGGCAAGTTTGTCGAATGCACGAGCAACACAACGAGGCCATCCGTTTCAATGTCTCACAACCTGCCCTGGATTCACGTCACTGGTAGAATGACTACGATCCAATCGGAGTATTGACGTGAACACGCCTCCCTGGGTTCGGTGGTCGGTGTTATTGATTCTGCCCCTCTTACTCGTGGTTGGAGTGTACTTTCTTCTGCGAAACGCCGATGCGCCACCCTTGCCGAGCCGCGAAAAGCCCGAGCTTCCGGTATTGCGCACAACAGCAGATCCTCGACTAACGTACAACGGACCGTATCGCAATATCCACCCTGACGTGAAATATGTCGGCGACGCCGCATGTGCCGATTGTCACTTTGATCAGGTCGAGACATTTCGTCATCATCCTATGGGACGTTCATTATTCCCGATTGCCGAAGAGCCGAATCCGGCGCCGCTCGATCCAGCAAGCCGGCAGCCGTTTCAGGCCCTCGGTCGCACTTATCGCGTCGAAAGAAAAAGTGGCCGAACGTGGCACCACGAGTCACGCCTGGATGATCGTGGCCAACCCATTGCAGAGAACTCGTTCGAGGTGAAATACGCGATTGGCTCTGGCACGCACGGACAGTCGTTTCTACGCGAGCGAGATGGTTACGTCGTGCAGTCGCCGATTACTTGGTACGGCCAGAAGAAGATATGGGATGTGTCGCCCGGCTGGACTGAAGCTACGGGTCCACGCCCGGTCGAAGGCAGGTGCCTATTCTGCCATTCGAATCAAGTGTCGCCGACCTCGGGGCGATACAACCACTTCGCGGAGCCGCTGTTTCGCGGCCACACCATCGGATGTGAACGTTGCCACGGGCCAGGTGAGCGTCACGTGGCGAAGTGGTCCGGCAAAGAGCCCGTCGAACCGGGTCAGGATTTTTCGATTGTCAATCCGAGGCACTTGCCGTGGCAGCAACGCGAAGCGGTGTGTCAGCAATGTCACCTGGAAGGTGAGACGCGCATAGTCCGAAGGGGGCGAGCGCTGAACGATTTTCGTCCGGGTTTGCCGCTGGAGAACTTCTGGACGGTCGCAATCCACGACGAAGAAGATCACAAGGTGGTCAATCACGTCGAGCAGATGTATCGGAGTACGTGCTTTGAACGTAGCGGTGCGGAGAGCAAGCTTGGATGCATTTCGTGTCACGACCCCCATGTGAAGCCGTCTCCAGAACAACGAACCGAGTACTTTCGTAAGTCGTGTCTCAAATGTCACAAAGACGGAGGATCAGAAGCCTCGAAGGAAACGCACTGCCGTTTACCTCAGTCGGAACGCCTGCAAAGGAATCAAAACAGTTGCTTTGAATGCCATATGCCCAAACAGCAGGTATCCGACGTTCCGCACGTTGCGGGCACGGACCATCGCATAACTCGCGCACCGCAGCCGATTGCCGCGCATGTGCCGACTGAGCATCGATACCGCTCCGGTCAATTGCCGGTTCGACTATTTCATCGACGAGCGACGGATGTCTTGATCGGCGAGGATCGGCGCGACCTTGGCGTGATGCTCGCAGAGTGCGTCAACCACAACAAAGTGCACGTACGTTATTCGGTCAGCGCGATTGAACTGCTGGACGCTTCATTAAGCGAAGTGCCAGCCGACGTGGACGCGTGGGAGGCGAAAGGTGTGGCGATGGTGCGTGCCGGAAGGCCTCGAGAAGCGCTGGCCGCGTTTCATCAGGGTTTGCAGACCGATGCGAATCAGGAGATGTGCCTGGTTGGAGCGGGTCATTTGTCGCAGCGACTTGACCAGAACGATGAGGCGATCGAACTATGGAAACGAGCGGTTCGAATAAACCCTTTTCATCCACTTTATCACGGAGCGCTCGCTATTCTTTATGCCGGCAAACAGCAGTGGCAGCAAGGCAAGGAGTACGCTGAAAAGTGGGTGGAATTGGATCCACTTGGCATTGAATCAAGGCGGCTTCGAACTTTGTATTTGCTGCGGCTCGGCGATCGCACTGTGGCTCAACGAGAATTCGCGTTGATCGAGGCGCTCAAGCCGCCCAACCTCCCGGAATTGCAGAAATGGTGGGCGACAGAATCGAAACGATGATGCCTCAAACGGAGTAAACGAAGAGTGATCCAGTTTCTGTGCCTGCCAGCAAGAGTCGTTCATCGGGCGACCATGTTAGCGCGCTAATCCCAGCATTCAACTGCAGTTGTGTAACGGGCCGCTGGGATGTGATGGGCTGCCAGAGAATGATTTTGCCATCCGCCCCACCTGAAGCGAGGATGTCGCCCTTCTTCTGATATGTGAGGGCGGTGACGAGCTTATCCTCAGCATGCCCTTCGAGCATCAAGGGTCGAGTGCCTTCGGGGCCCTTTCCGGAACAGTCCCAAACGAGGGCCCAGGCGCTGCCGCCGGTCGCAAGGAATCGACTGGTTCGATCCCATGCAGGCGGACGGACTTTCGTTGGGTAGCCACCCATTTGCAGGTCGCGTCCGCTCTTCCAAATCCAAAAGTAGACGGAAGCGTCCTGAGCGCCGGCAGCCAGGTATTTTGAGTCGGGCGACCATGCGGCACACAAAAGCGACACAGGCTTTTCGAAAACACGTTTTGGTGAATCGCCCTCGGGGATCCAGACCGACACGCTGCCGTATGATGTTGTCGTCAGGTCGTTGGATCCGGGGCGCCAACAAATGTCAGCGACAGTGCTCCCTAGCGGTGGATAATCGCGAAGCATCGAGCCATCGGGTCGCCAAAGCCGAACCTTCTTGCCCGCGCCGCTCGCAAGAATGTCGCCAGCTTGGTTCCAAGCGAGACACTCGACCCAATTGGCCCCGCCTGACAATTCACCAATCTTCACACCTCGATCTGCGTCCCACAATCGAACGAAGCTGTCCTGGCCGGCGGACGCCAGCAAGTTCGAGTTTGGCTGCCAGGCAATCGCCGACGTGCCAAAACGATGGCCGGGCAAATCGAATTGTCGCATGCCGCTTGCGGAATCGAAGACGGCGACTAGCCCGCTGATCGCCGCCGTTGCGATTCGCTTCCCATCGCTGCTGAAACCGGCAGCGATAACGTGATCCGGAATCTCGCTGTGCCAGCGTTTTGTCAGTCTGGGCGTTCCTCTCCTGAGCATAGTTTCCTCAGCGCAGGCAAGCACGAAAACCGAGTATTAGTTTTTCTCGGTCGAGATTGCGTCCGATAAAGACGACTTTGTTGACTCGGCGATCTTTGCCCCAAGGCCGGTCGGACCGGTGATCGACCATCATGTGCACGCCCTGAAACACGAATCGATTTGGTTCGCCTGCGATGCTTAACACACCCTTCATGCGAAACAGATTGGGTCCGTCTTCCGCCAGGAGTTTTTGGAGCCAGGAGTTCAGCTTTTCGTCGTCGAGATCGCCTTCAAGTTCAATGCCGACAGAGCTAATGTCGAGGTCATGCGTATGATCATGAGCGATGACGGCGTGATGATGATCGGGGTGATCGCAATCCGAATCTGCGCACGCTTGGTGCACCAAATTGAGGCTGCTCCGACCCCGAAGAAAGTCGGGTTCAAGTTCGAGGACGCGGTCAAGTTGAAAGCCGCCGACGTTGAGCACGAGGTTCAAATCGGCCGCAGCGTTTTGAGTGCGGTAGATTCGGGCCGCAGGATTCATCGCGGTCAACCGTCGTTCGAGTCGGTCCGCCTGTTCAGCGGTGACGAGGTCCGTCTTGTTCAGCAAAATGACATCGGCGAAGGCGATTTGTTCGCGCACTTCGCGAGCGTCGTCGAGATGCAACAATACGTGGTGCGCGTCGACGACCGTGACGATGCCGTCGAGTCGCAGCTTGTCGCGCATTTCATCGTCGACAAAGAACGTTTGGGCCACGGGCCCTGGGTCGGCAATTCCGGTGGTTTCGACCAGTATGTAGTCAAATCGGTCGCGCCGTTTCATCAAGTTGCCGAGTATTCGGATGAGATCTCCGCGCACGGTGCAACAAATGCAGCCGTTGTTCATCTCGAAAATTTCTTCGTCAGCGCCGATTACCAGCTCCTGATCAACTCCGACTTCGCCGAACTCGTTTTCGATGACAGCGATTCGTTTTCCGTGCTGGCCGGCCAGAATGTGATTCAAGAGCGTCGTTTTGCCGGCGCCAAGAAAGCCCGTAAGCACGGTGACCGGCACGCGTGTGTCAGCAGAAGGCATGAATTCGCCCCATGGAAACTACCGAACCAATGGGAAGCATCCTATTCGAGATCGATGGACTTGCCCTTGCCGGACGTATGGCGAGCCGACAGAATAAGCGTTTTGCGACATCTTGTAAGCGAACATGCCGGGAGGCGGCCCATGGCCAAGAAGAGTAAAGACGCGAGAAGCTACATCAAATTGCAAAGCAGCGAAAGTGCTCATTGCTACTATGTGCAAAAGAACCGCAACAACACCAAAGAGCGGCTGCAGATCAAGCGATACGACCCGACCATCCGCAAGCACGTGATGTACAAGGAAGGCAAAATGTAGTTCGATATGCGGCCAAGAAACAGAAACACCGGCAGTTGAATCCTCGCCTGCCGGTGTTTCTGTTTTTGAACACAGATTCTTCGCTTACTTGTCTTTCTTCTTCTTGCCCATTTGGCCGAGGGTGACCGTCGTCACTTCGTTCTTGTCATTCATTGCAATCGTGACGCGAGCGCCTTCTTTCAATAGTTCCGACTTAAAGCCGTCTTTGACTGACAATTCCTTGCGCTCTTCGCCCATGACGACGACGAACTTGGCGCTTTCACCAATCTTGAATTCCTTGTCTTCCATCGAGTCCTTGGTGCGGACCGTAACGGTAATCGTGGACTTCTCGGCATCAATCTTCTTGACGACGCCGCCGGCAAAGTTGCCCTTTTTCTTCTTTTCCTGGCCGACGACAAGGCCGGCGGACAGCAACAACGCGATACTTGCACAAACAATCGTACGCAACATGGAGAAAACCCCTGAAAGAACCCGATCCCGGAAACGCCTAAACCCAGGGCCCAGTGCCAAGGGTGTTTGCTCCAGGTGAACACGGGCAGGACAAGCGCTAGTATAGGCGCATTGAAATCGTGGTTAGTCAAAAAATTCGCTAGTTCTTCTGATTCTCGATTTTCTTGCCTAGCAGCTCAAAATGAAGAATAGAAGAGAGCGCAGCGGGACTCAGGCGATCGAGATTCGTTTCGAGTTTTCCAAAGCGTGGGAATGGAATCGGCTCGCGCCGAGACCGTTCTGAGTCTTGCGCTCAAACTACTATCTCCCGCCCTGAAATCGGCCTCTTGTTCGATCCTGAGGACGCGGAGGCGGTTCCGTAGCCGGGAATCTGATTTCGTTGCCGTTACGGTCGTGGCTCACTATTTCCAGTTGTTCCGGGGCGCCTGCTGGGCTTCCACTAATCAGGATCTGCAGTTCGCCGGCGCCTTCCAATTGGGCAATTTCTTTGCGCTTGCGATTGAGCAGATAACTCGCGACTTCGTCGTGCACGCGCACTTGAATGCGAGTGATGCCGTCGCGGTGCGCCGCAAGCTGCAGGAGCCGCATGACTTCGATGCTCATGCTTTCGCCGGTCTTTACCAATCCGGTTCCCGTACAATGCGGACACTCGTGATAGACAGAGCGTTTCAGCGACGGTCGAATGCGTTGCCGTGTCATCTCGATCAAGCCGAATTGCGAAATCTTGAGGATCTTGGTTCGAGCACGATCGCGCCGGAGGGCATCGCGAAGCGCACGCTCGACGCCGCGTTTGTGTTTCTCGTCGCGCATGTCGATGAAGTCGTTGACAATCACGCCGCCGAGGTCGCGAAGCCGAAGTTGCCTGCCGATTTCTTTTGCAGCTTGAAGGTTCATTTGATACGCGGTTTCCTCGGCGTTGTTTTCGGCACGGAAGCTGCCGCTGTTCACGTCGATGGCTACCAACGCTTCAGTTTGTTCGATGACGATGGAGCCTCCCATCGGCAACGGAATCTTGCGCTGCTGAATCCTCGCGATTTCCGCCTCGATGCCGTATTTGTGAAACAACGGCTCCGCTTCCTGGAAGTGCTTGATGCGGTTCGCGTATCGAGGCATCACAATCTGCGAGAACTCCTCAGCATGTGCGAAGGCATTGGCTTCGTCCACCCAGATCGTGTCGATGTCGGCTGTAAACGTGTCCCGGATTGTCCGCGTGATCATGTCGCTTTCTTGATAGATTTCGGCCGGCGACTTGAGCTTCTTGATGCGGCGCACCATGACTTCCCAAAGGCGCAGCAAGTAATTCAAGTCATTCTGAAGTTCGCGTTTGTTTCGATCGATGCCGGCAGTGCGAATAATGAAACCCAGGCCGTTGGGCGGTCGAAGGTCAGTCAGGATTTCCTTTAGCCTTCCGCGGGCTTCTTCGTCTTCAATTTTCCGAGAGACACCGATTCGATTGAGACCGGGCATGAGCACGAGGTAGCGGCCAGCAATGCTGATATACGTGGACAGCGTCGGCCCTTTGGTGCCGATGCCTTCCTTGATGACCTGAATCAGCACTTCCTGCCCGCGACGGAAGACGTCCTGAATCAGCGGTTTCGGCCGGCCGAATCCAGGCCTCCCGCCACGTCGCGGACCCCCTCGACCTCGGCCCGGTCCCCGGCCTCGGCGGTCGCCCCGGTCGTGCGACCGGGCGCGGGGCTGCGGCACCTCGCCGTCTTCGAGTTCCATGTCAAGCAGATCAGCAGGCTCGGATTCGGCTTCCGGAGGCCGTAATTCCTCCGACTCTTCCTGACCATCATCAAACTCTTCGAATGATTCAGCAGTCGCCGCTTCAGCCGAGTCGATTTCATTAGCAGCGCTTTCAGGTTCATCCCATGACAAATCTTCGGCTGCCATCGCCTCCTCACGACCTTCGCTCTGCTCAATGGCTGCCGAAGTCTCGGAGGCCGCGGCATCCTGGTCGAGGATACCGGCGCCAAAGCCGCCGGTCGGAGGCTCCGAATGACGTTCGATTGCCGGCATCACCTGGGGTTTGGAAATTTCCTCAGGTCGTTCTGACTCGTTCGAGTCCGAAGTGCGATCATCGACGATGGCAGAAGAGTCCTGTGTTCCATCCGGCTCCCACTCAGGAACTTCGGCATTCGACGGCATAGTGTGCGGCAGTGCCGAGATGGGCTGCGGCGCATCGGCCAAACCGAGAATCTCCATCGCAGCGCCCCAGACGCTCGAGGTCTCTGCGGCATTGGAAGGAGTGGACAAGGGTTTGGGCTCGTCAACGACCGTTGGCGGGTATTCGATCGGTGCAGATTCGTGTCGGTCGCGGCGGCGGCCGCCTCGCCGATCCTGATCGCGATCCCGGCCGCCGCGTCCGCGTCCTCGACCACGGTCTCGATCCCGATCCCGATCATCGTCTCTGCGTTCGCCGCGTCGCGGAGTCAGGTGTTGGTAATACGCTGGATCGACATCGGAAATGTGCAGGAATCCGTTGCGGCCGATGCCGAAATCGACAAACGCGGCCTGAATGCTCGGCTCGATATTGACGATTCGGCCTTTGTAGATGTTGCCGACGTAGCTCTCTTGACTGGTTCGTTCGACGTAAAGCTCCTCAAGCACGCCATTCTCAATAATCGCGATTCGGCATTCTTCTGGCTGCAAGACGTTGATCAACATTTCCTTCTTCATGAGTTCATCCTTAGGTCAGTGATGAGAACTGCGCCGGAAAATTCCGAGATGCCGCTCGAAACAGCGGCTGGCGCAGCACCCGTTTGTTCAATTTCTTCGTGCAAGTGCAAGTGAGTGCGGGACAATATGAATCCCTGCTCAAGCAAGTCCGACGCGTCAAGAAGTTTCAGCACTTCATCGGCACGAGCGGTGCCGTTTGCCGTAACCAGGAAATCGAGTTTCAACGATGAGCCGTCGACTCGCAAGTCAATCATGTACGGCCGAATGTCAACGTCTCGGGCGTGTGGCTTCTCGCGGCGTGAGATACAAGACGATTGAGCCAAGAGTTGCTTGCAGCGGTGCGACAGTTCGTCCGTTCGTTCCGGCGGCACGTCAATGGAATAACCGGCTTGACGAACTTGCGCCGATGCGTTTTTCGCCACTTCCCGGATTGAAAGGAAGGTCAGTCCGTCCGGCGATTGCGCCTGGATTCTTGAAAGCACACTAGATGCATCCATTGGCTCTGTCAGTTCGATTTCGACTACTTCGTGGAGACCTTCGACGCCCAGCGGCAACGAAAGTGCAAAAATGACGCGAGGGAGTGGATGAAATCCGGAAGTCGATCGGAAAGGTAATCGCGCGCGACGAAGCATTCGCTCCAGCACACGCATCAAGTCATGATGGCTGACAAGACGCAGTAGGCCGGTCTTCTGAAACCGCAGGCGGAACTTCACGAATTCCATCGTGGCGTTTCTTGTTCTCTGTTCATTGTTCGGCGGCAAGCCGGCGCTGAGGTTTGGTGGACCATCGTCAGCCGGCGATTGAGCCGCGGAACGCAGAACAAAAAACGCATGTTGCTCAGTCGGCGCTGCCGTGGAGCAGCCGCCGAGTCTGATCGCGTAGGTAGTTGGTCACGTCACGGGCGTTGTCGAAACGAAACGTTTCTTCCGCCACATGCGTCGCAGCCGTCCACGTGACGGCGCGGATTACTCGCTTAATCTCCGGAATGTTGTGCGGCGTAACACTGAGTTGCCGCATTCCCATCCCAATTAGCAGCAAGGTGAAGGCAGGGTCGCCGCTCATCTCGCCGCAAATGTTCGCCTGAATATTGGCTCGACTCGCCGCATCAATCACGGTGCGAATTAGTCGCAGCACGGCCGGGTCAGCCGGGTTATACAAGTCCGCCACCAGTTCATTCGTCCGGTCCGCTGCAATCGTGTATTGCACCAAGTCGTTGGTGCCAATCGAGAAAAAGTCCACTTCGCGGGCCAGCATGTCCGAAATCAGGGCAGCCGACGGCACTTCGATCATCGTACCAATTTGCAGCTGGCGGTCAAAGCCAATTCCGTCGCACAATAAGTCTTCCTGCACCTCGCGAAGGTGCAACTTGCATTCGCGCAACTCTCGAAGAGTGCTGATCATCGGGAACATCAGCCGAACTGTGCCCTTGGCGCTGGCTCGAAGGATCGCCCGCAACTGCGTCTTAAAGAGAGGCAGATTGCGCAGACAAAGCCGAATGCTCCTTTGGCCAAGTACTGGATTCCTTTCGGGTTCGTTCGTCCACGACGGCGAAGCGAATTTGTCGGCGCCTAGGTCGAGTGTACGAATGACCACAGGCTGGCCTTCCGGCAGCGCGTTGATCACATCGACGTATGCGTTGTAATGCTCGTCTTCGGTTGGGTCTGAGTCGCGTCCCAGGTAAAGGAATTCAGTTCGATAAAGCCCGACGCCTTGCGCCCCACGTTGTCGGCAGTGTTCGATCTCATTTGGAAACTCGATATTTCCCAGAAGCGTGATCGGCACGCCGTCCTTGGTGATCGCCGGTAGATCACGAAGCTCATCTAGTTGCAATTCCAATGTCTGAAACGATCGGCGTTCAGCCTCGTATCGTTCGAGGGTTGCTTCATCCGGATCGATGATCAGCGTCCCGTCGTGGCCATCCACAATCACCAGCACGCCCTCACTGACTTCGGCCAGAAATGTACCAAGCCCAACGATTGCGGGGATTTCAAGCGCACCGGCCATGATCGCCGTGTGGCTGGTTTTCCCGCCTGCTTCAGTTGCGAAAGCAATGATCCGCTTCGAATCCAAGCTAGCGGTTTCGCTCGGCGTCAGGTCGTGTGCGAATAGGATCGACGGCTTCTCAAGGTGGCTCAGTTGTTGCCGTCGTTGTCCAAGCAATTGCCCGAGTACGCGCTTCTCGACATCCAGCAAGTCGGAGGTTCGACTTGCAAATCGCGACGAATCAACCGATGCGAGTGCTTGCGCCAACTTCGAGATGCTCTTCGAGACGGCGTACTCGGCCGCGTAGAATTGATCGCGGATCAACGGGATCGCATCGCGCGTGATGACAGTGCCTTCGAGAAGTTGCGCATGTGCTCCTAGAATGTCTGCGACGTGCGAGCCTAATTTGTCGGCAATGGCATGTTGGCTGACCCGAGCTTCCAGCGCAGCCATCGACAGAGATTCACGAAGTCTTTGCAACTCCGATTCAACCTGCGAGGGCTCAATATGGCGCGGCGCAATGCGGTAACCTTCAGTGTCCAGCACGACTGCAGTGCCGATGGCCACGCCAGGTGATACAGGAATGCCGCGAAAAGTCAGCATGTGCGAGTGCATGTGTGGCGTGTCAAATTCAAGCGGTTCCCTTGGGCCACACACGGAAGCCGGCTATTTCTCATCCGGTGGAACGGCCTCTAATTGAGTCGTCAGTACCTCAATCGCCTCGTGTGCGTCCTGTCCTGACACCTCGATGGTCAATTCGGTGCCGACTTCGGCCGCCAGCAACAACAGTTCGATCCAGTTCTTGCCATCTACGGACTGCGCGTCACGACGAACTATCACCGTGCATTGAAATCGGGAGGCCGTCTCCGAAAAAGCTGCCGCCGGACGCATGTGCAGCCCTTGCGGATTGTTGATTCTCACGATGCGCTGCAACGATGGATTCATTTCACGTCGAGCCTTCCGGCAACGATTCCCAGCTTCTGCTTGTGCCTCCAGGACGGTAGTCGGTTTTCAATTTCATGCAGTGGCAGCCGGCTGAAGCGCCTGCCAGATTTCATCGCTTGTTCTTGCGGAACGCAGTTTCTGGACGAACATATCATCGCGCATGCTGCGAACAATGTTCTCGAGCGCTCGCAGATGATCGCCAGGTCGATCTTGTGGGGAAATCAACAAAACCAGCACGTGCACCGGCTGCCCGTCGATGCTTTCGAACGGCACACCGTTCTGCGAGAGCGCGACGGCGCCCACCAGGCGTTCCACGCCGCCGTGTTTCGTGTGCGGAATGGCAATATGTCGACCGATGCCGGTTGAGCTCAACTGTTCTCGGCGAAGAATCGCTCGAACAACGTCGTCGGTATCACAACCGGAACAAGGGCCGACGGACTGCAGTTTCTGCACCATTTCACGGATGACACCATCTTTGGTCGTCGCCGTAAGGACGGGTATGATCGCGTCTCGGACAACGAATTCAGCCATGCGGCACATGCCGGTATGTCCTCCGGTGAGAAGATGCGGATAGGTCACTCCTCATCCGCGTCGTTGTCTTTCGCTAATCCGGCAATCTGGGACGTCGGTTGATCACGACGATGGTCCTGGAGACGTTCTTTGTACTTGTGAATCTGGTGCGATACACGATCCAATGCCAGATCGACGGCGGCCATTAAGTCACTGTGACGATCCTTCGCGACAAACTCATGTTTGTGCTCTGCGCGCGCGTGGAACTCGACTTCCTTAGAGTTCTCGTCCTTAAGGTCGATTGTTACTTCAATAATGGTTAGACGATTAAAGAAATGCAACAGTTTCTCGGCTTTGGCACGAATCTGTTGTTGATGATTGTCATTCAGGTGTCCATGACGAATGGAAATCTTGATCTGCACTTCGTAAGCTCCTCGTCGCGCGGCCGACATTTGCCGCTGTATGGGGCTGGTCGATCCCAACAGTTGACTTTGCAATTGTATTTCCACGTTCAATATTCTGCAATCAGCCTGGGAAAAGGCCGATGGCATTGGCCGACAAGGACATGCTATTTTCATGTACACCATGTACAACGGATTTTGTCGATTGGGAGGGCGTTGTTGCCGGGCGATGGGGTCGTTTCGGACTGGAAATTCACCAACATTTTGCGTCCCACACGGTTATACTGTGGGAAGAGCCAACCCGGACTTGGCGTGCCGCGGTTAGAATGGTGCCTTGTGACGGAATCGATGAGGACGCCGACAGCGTGGCGAAGGACGGCGACAAGCTCCTGGCCGAGGAGCCCGAGCTGATCCGAGAAGCCCAGAAGGGTGATCGTTCCGCATTTGCAGTCCTTGTCGAACGGTATTGGGACCGGCTTTATCGCTGGCTGTATCATCTGACGCGAGATCGCCACTCCGCGGAAGACCTGGTACAGGAAACGTTTCTCAAAGCATTTGCCGCACTCGCACGATTCCGCGCCGACACGAACTTTCGGGCCTGGCTCTTCCGCATCGGCCACAACAACTTTGTCAATCTGCACCGGACGCGCAGTCACAGTCGGCAGACCCTGCCGGCGGACCTCGCAACCGGGGAAGACGGCCCGGTTGAGCAAACGCTGAGCCGCGAGGCCATGCAGCAGCTGACTATGGCCGTGGCAAAGTTGCCTTCAGAGTTTCGAGCGGCGTTCCTCTTGCGAGTCGACGAAGGAATGTCGTTCAAACAGATGGCCGCCGTGCTGGACACAACGGAAGAGACGGCGAGATGGCGGGTGTTCAAGGCCAGGCAGAAGCTCTTGCAGTGTATGTCGCCGGAACTGTTCCCGGCGGCCTACCAAGACGAACCTTGGCATGAAAGCGAGACGGTTGCAGAACCCAAGCCGCCCGCAAGTGGAAGAAGTTAACCCAAAATGTTGAGTTGAACATGAAGTGCAGGCAGATTCAAAAGACGTTGCTCGCAACTTCGGGACGGCGAAAGCTGTCTTCCGAAGTCAGCGCACACGTTGATGCTTGCGATGATTGCCGGCGCTGGCAAGATCGACTGACGGAGATCGATCAGGCCGTCAAACAAATACGCGTCCCGACGTCCGCGACGGCCAGGTCGAATTTTGTGCAGACGCTGTTGAGCGAAACAGCCACGCCTTCGTCGAAATGGTACCACCAGCTGCCCGGCCGGCCTTGGCAGCGAGTCGTCGTAGCGGCTTGCGCCAGTGTCATGTTAATTCTGGTTTGGTCCGGTGCACTGACGCGAGAAGGGCCGGCCGGTAAACGCGAATCGGACCCGGCCGATCCACTGCTTGCGACGATGATGCAGCGCCATAACGAATTGGCGACGGCGCCGACGACCAATATGAGATTGCAGACACTTACGAGACTGTCGGAAGACCTCGATAGCGAAACACGAAACGTAGCACGCATCGCCGGTACCGAGGATTTACAGGCGTTGGCAAATCTGTACGAGGATGTCGTGAAGAAGGGAATCGTCGTACAGGCAGACGACGTGCCTGCGGACGATCGCCCGAAGTTGCTTACCGAGATTGCTGACCGCTTGTTCCGTACGAGTCAGGCAGCGGAATTGCTGGCTGCCGATGTGCCGCCCGGATCGGCGGATCCGCTTCGCCGAATTTCCCGCATTGCTCGAGACGCGAACACGTTGCTGCGAACGAAGGCCAGAACGGACGTTGCAATTCAGGACCCGGAGCCGGTCCGCCAGACACCGGCTGGGGGATGAGTTGTGAGACGATTTGCCGCCATCATGATCCTCTGTGCCGGGTTCGCCGCCTGGGTCGGCGCGCAGTCGCCTCGCCGGCTGCTTCCGTCGGAGCAAATCAAGCTTCTCCAACGCAACCAGGCTCTGTACCGAGTCGCCGTCAAGAGCAGCATTGAAACCACCGCCCAGTTCGACCCACTTGAACGAACGCGAAGCTCGATGATTCTGGCACGAGAGCTTTCCGGCGAGATCAAGTCAGCCGCGCAGAATCAAGACGCTGCCCGAGTAGCCGAATTGGGACGATTGCTCGCTCAGCTCATCGATCAGGGCGTGACGCCGAATATTCAACTGGCACGCACGCGCATCCCGGCCGGTTCCGAAGCCGAGCGGTTGCTGTTCCAACGGCGTGACGAGGTGTTGGAGATTCTGAAACCGCTCGAAGAGTCTGTGCGGACGAACATGAATTCCAATAACCGCGACGTGGCAGGCATGCTGCGCGACCTTTCTGCAGGGCGAGAGAAACTGGAACGCTCGGCGAAGGAGTAGCGGCAACGACGTCTTGTTGTAGAATCTGGGAATGGATGCCTATCGACTTCTCTTCCCACTCATCCGACTACTACCCTCCGAATTTGCACATCGATTGGCCCTCGCGGCGCTGCGCCTGCCCGTTCGTGTAGCAGCGCCTCCCAGCGACGCTTACACCTGGCAGGGGCTGACGTTTCGAAATCGCGTTGGCGTTGCTGCAGGCTTCGACAAGAACGCAGAATGCATTCCCGGCATTGAGCGGCTCGGCGCCGGTTTCGTCGAAGTTGGAACTGTTCTCGTCTCTCCCTGGGCCGGCAATCAGGTCTCGCCCCGAATGTCCCGGCTCGTTCCGCAACGAGCCCTTTGGAATCGCCTTGGTTTCACCAGCCTTGGCGTGGAACGCGTGAAACACAACCTGGCAGCCACGCCGCGCGCTGCTCGCCGCGGAATGGTGATCGCCTGCAATATCGGCCCACATCCGGGCAATCTGAAACAAGCGCCTGATCGTGCCGCCGCGCTCTTGGTCGCTCGCGAAGAGATGATGCACCTGGCGGGCGAATTGCACGCCGCTGCCGATCTTTTCGTCGTCAATTTGAGTTCGCCAAACACGCAGGGGCTGCGCAGTTTGCTGCAGAGTCCGGACATTAGCGAGGCGGTTCTCAGGCCGTTGCGAGATAGAATCCGTGAGCTGGATCGACAGTCGAACCGCAAAGTACCGACGCCGGTGCTAGTCAAGTTGCCGCCGGAAGTTCAGGAGCGCAATCCGTGGACCGAGGATATGCTTCGTGCAGTGTTGCTGCCGATGCTTGCAGCAGACGTGTGCGACGGGTTCGTCGCGACCAATACATCCGTGCGATTGACTTTCGAACACATGCCTCATGCGGACCTGAACCTGCCTGGTGGAATTTCAGGCGGGCCTTTGCGGCCGGAGGCATTGCGATTAGTGGCAATGGTTCGCTCGATCATCGGCGACCAAAAGTTGTTGATCGGCTGCGGCGGCATCGTCGAGCCGGAACATGCCGTTGAGTTCATCCAGGCAGGCGCGGACCTTGTCGAAATCTATTCGGGAATGGTGTATTCCGGCCCTGGGCTCATCGCAAGATGCGCGGTCACGGCGGCAAAACGCCAATGACCGCGCAAACGAATCACGCCGACTGCTTCTTTGGCGGGTGGAAGAACGCCAACAGGAACAACGACGCGATTAGCGCAAGACCGCACGGAACCAGGAAGCAGTTTCGAAACTGCTCCTGTGCGTTTGCGGGGGTAAGGAATGCGCTGAGCGCATTGTGGCCGAACAGTTTGTCAAAGCGATTCGGATTCACGTGATCGACGGCGAACAAGCCGGTCAGCCAGATCGCCATTAAGTTTCCGATGAGCGGCCCAGCGCCCAGAATCAGCAGGTTAAACAACCCTTGCGCGCTCGCGCGAATGTCCTTCGGGAAATGCTCGTCGACGAAGATGTATACGGTCGCAAAGAAGAACGCGTAACAAATGCCGTGCAGGACATTGACGGCGATGGCTGGCGCGGCCTGCGGGAAGAAGGCGAACACACCGAACCGCACCGCATGTCCCAGAATGCCGATGACCATTGTGGCGCGCCAACCCAGTGCTTTGAGTACAAACCCCAGCAGGGCCATTGTGGCGATCTCCGCGACCTGACCAATGCTCATCACCGGCATGACCCAGTTGCCGGGTATGCCTGCCGCCTTCTCCAGGTAGGAACCTGTCCAGAAGAAGTACATTTGATGGATCGTGGCATCAAAAAATGTAACGATGAACAGGACCAAAACGAAAGGATGCCGAAGGAGTTTGAGCGCTTCGAACCATGCTAGCGCGCCGCCTGACTCCGCCGATGGCTTTGGCGGTGTATGCGGCAGAATGATGCTCAAGGCGGAAAGCAACAGCGACGCAATGCCGGCGGCCGCAAACGTCGTGCTGGTCGCCTCCCGGAGCGCATCACCGCTCTTTGCGGTGCCGAGCGCTTTGCCCAGCCATTGCGTGAAGCCGACATCGCTCATGGACGGGACTTTGGCCCAATCGACGAGGATAAAAACGAACGGCCAGGCTGCCGCAATCCAGCCGATCGTGCCCCACAAGCGAATTGGACCGAACTCCTTCGTCGGATCTTTCAGATTGGCAAACGCAATCGAGTTCGTGATCGAAATGGTCGGCACATAAAACAACGTGTGAATCGCCATCAGCAGGAAGAACGCCCAAAAACTGAGGTTGACCTCCTTTCCGCTGACATTCGCCGTCCATCCTGAGCGAATCCAGAACAGGGCGAAAATGGATAGACCACCGATGAAATGGCTGACGCCGAGAAACTTCTGCGCCGCAAAATACCGGTCAGCAAACTGGTTGCTGAAGAACATCGCAATCACGGCGGAGATATTGAATGTCCACAAGATTGCAATCTGCTCGTTCTCGCTGAAATTCAAGCTCGGCAAGTAACCGAAAATGAGCGGCAGCCATGCGCCCCAGATGAAGAACTGCAGAAACATCATCGCAGACAATCGAGTGCGCAGAAGCATCTTCGCGATCTCCAGTTGTGCGTCGGCTCATACGAACTTGGTGAAGTGGAATGTAAAGACCCGCACGCTCCAGGGCAAATACAAAACGTCGGCCGTCTACAAATCTGCCGACCTGACTCGTGTACCGTTTCGCCCTGATAGTCAACGACTCGCTGTTGTATTGACACGGAAATCGCCGATAATGGCAGAGTCTACCCCGCCTGATCGATGATTCCGCCTGCCGTTTTGGATCGAAATAATGTCCTCTGTGTCTCCGACACGACGTAACTTCCTGCATGGCACTGCAGCCGCAGCTGCCGGAGTGTTGTGGTCGAGTTGGCAGCGAACCGATGCCGTACAGGCCGCCGTTCCTCGCGGCAAGGCGAAGTCGGTCATCATGATCTTCAATTGCGGGGCGCCGAGCCACATTGACCTTTGGGACATGAAGCCGAAGGCTGCTGAAAATGTCCGCGGTCCGTTCAAGCCGATCGCAACCACCGTTGCTGGGATTCAAATCTCCGAGTTGATGCCAAGTTTGGCGCCGCTCGCCGATCGATATGCAATCGTGCGTTCGGTGCACCATCATCAAACGCAGCACAACACCGGCATGTATTTTTCGATCGTAGGCCGACCGTATCCAATCGACAGCACCTTGATCAATCCGAGCCGGCGCGACTACCCGAGCTTCGGGACGTTGGTCGGTTGGTTGGCGAGGCGCGATGGATATTCGGGATCACTGCCACCGTATGTCATTACTCCCTCTCCGCATTGCGACAGCACGGTTTACCTGACGCCGGGTCAGTATGGCGGTTGCTTGGGCGCTCAAAATGATCCGTTCGTGCTGAATGCAGATCCGAATGCAAGGGACTTTCAAGTGCCGGCCATCGGCTTGCCGGACGACATGCCTCAGCCGCGCGTGAACGGTCGCCGGTCATTGCTGCAACAGATCGAGGCGAACGCCGTTGCAACAATGCCGACATTCGACACGAACCGCGACAGGGCATTTTCGATGGTCGCATCGCCGGAGGTGCGTGCGGCATTCGACCTGTCGCGAGAATCGCCGCGAGTCCGCGATCGGTACGGCCGGCACAGTTGGGGCCAATCGCACCTGCTGGCGCGACGGCTGGTCGAAGCCGGAGTGCGATTTGTTTCGACGGTCAATGGTCAGAGCATCGTGTGGGACACGCATGAAGACAACGCCAACCGATTGAAGAACCGGCTGGTTCCGCCGACGGAGAAAGCGTTTTCCGCGTTGTTGACCGATCTCGAAGAACGCGGGTTGTTGGACAGCACGCTCGTCGTGTGGATGGGCGATTTCGGCCGTACGCCGATCATCAACAACAAAGGCGGCCGCGATCATTGGCCGCAATGTTACTCGATGGTGCTTGCGGGCGGGGGAATCCGCGGCGGTCAAACGTATGGTGAATCCGACGCTTCCGGCGCCGCTCCGAAGAATCATCCGGTGACGCCGGCCGATATCCATGCGACCGTCTTTGCAGCGTTAGGCTACGATCCGCATGCGAACACCTATCTGTCGCCGGAAGGCCGGCCGTTTCCGCTGAGCGAAGGGCAGGCGCTGCGAATGCTGATGTGATTTTCCTGAAAGATCATGCCGGTAATCGCCATTTCTCTCTCAGCCCTACTTGAATCCGGAGAATCCACATGCGCCGAGCACTGGCCGCCATGGCTGCGCTTGTTGTCGTGACAGCGGCAGCCGCACAATCGCTGGACGAGAAAATGAAGCCCGTTCTCCCGACTGAGGCTGAGGATCGGTGGTCGAAGCTCGGTTGGCAGACGAACATATTTACCGCGCTTCGCGAATCGGGCCGGCAGAATAAACCGGTTCTCTTATGGGTCATGAACGGCAATCCGCTTGGTTGCGGCTGAAACAACGTGCTGCGGGGCCGTGTTGCCCTGTCCGACCCGAAAATCGCCGGCTTCATCGAGAAGAACTACGTCGTGGCCGTCGGCGAGCACATGCAATTGACGCGCGGCGAATTGCGCGACTGGTTCTTGCCGGAAGTTCGCCGCGCCAACCCGCAATATGCTGGCGCTTCAACGCAGGGTTATTACCTCTTGACCGCCGACGGCAAGGCATACGCTTTTGACAATTATCCTCCGCGGTTGCCGACCTACCTGGAAACCGGCGTCGCCCGCTTTCGCCGCATGCCGAAAGTCGAAGCCGGCATCACCGACGCCGACATTCGCAAAGCGGCCCCGAAGGAACCGCCCGCCGGCGCGTCGGTGCTGCGAGTCTACTCTCGCGCTTGCGCCGACGGCAGCAAGGAATGCATCGCCGGCACCTACCTGGCCCGCGACTACATGTGGGTGCTGCAGGATGAAGTCCGTGCCATCGTTCGCGCCGGCGAAACCGCCCGCGAGTTCGCAATGCCGCCGGCGCTAGTCGGCCGGCTGGTGACGTTTCACATGGTCGATGGAACGCGCGGCCAGGTCTGGCCATGGAGGCCCGACGCCACGAGCAAGGCCGTCTTCCGAGCCAAACCCGCCGGCAACGACGGGAGCGTCCGCAAATTCACATTCACCGGCGGCTATGCCAAGCAAGATTCCCACCCACCGCAATGGTCGGATCGCGGCGATGAAGGCACGCTCGAAGGCGAATTCGAGATCGACACGCGCTCGATGCAGTTCACGCGTTTCCGTGCTTATGGCGAAGGCAAAGCTTGGAGCGACGCAACGTACAGCCCCGTCTCACCACCGCCCCGCGGCCGGTACACGATGCTTCGGGCAATCGTCGAAGCCAACGACGAACTGGCGAGACAAGTCACGCCGGAGCCGGCCGGAACGGGACAGTACTACTTGCGCGGGGGGCGGTGAAATGCCGCTGCATTAGCGCAATGCGTATTGGAGCGCTCACCGAGTTGCCAAATCCACGCAACTCCTGTCATGTAAGCAACTGAAATGAACTCAATAGTAGGTTTCAAGTCATCCTCAATGAAGTAGTGATCACCATCGTTGTGCGCACCTGCCAACAGAGCAATCGCCTTAAAGAACATGACTATCGAACTCCATGCAAATAAAGGAGTACTTGTCAGGCGCGACAACCACATCGACCTCACGATGATCGTTATTGGATAGAGTCCCATCAGCAAGAGTGATGCGATACGAAAATAGAACCAGAATGGTGAAGCCATGTAGGCTTCGACGCTGATCAGGTTTCCCTTCAGGAATCCATGCAGCAGAATCACAAGATTGACAAGGGCTAGCGCGCCCGCGATCCGTCGGTGTATGGCCATGCGCGTCATCACCAATCGCCAATCTGAATTCTTCAATCTCAATTCATTTCTCCACTCGCAGCAGCACGCTTCCCGCCGCGTGTTCGGTGTTCTTGCCTTCGCGTTTGGCCAGCACGACAATTGGGTGCTCCATTGGCTTGACCCACGGTTCCGCGTAGATGCGAATCTCGCGGGCGGTGTCGCGCTCGGTGATGAGGATGCCGTTGAGGCCGATGTCGAGCACGCGGACGCCGTGCGGCAGGCCGGTGACTTCGATGGGGATTCGGCCCTTGAAACCATTGCGGCGTTCGACGTGGACCAAAAGCCGGGCTTCCTGACCGGGCCGAATCTTCACCGCGGACGCCGAGGTGGTGGCGACAATATCACCGGGGTCGACGACCTTCGGCATGCCGCCGGCGATTTCCTTCGTCACGGTTTTCCCGCCGATGGTCGCGGTTGCGATCAGCTTCAGCGGCGGCTGCTTGGCGTCCGGGTTCTTTGCGGCTGCGTCGGCGAAGAGCGCAAACGAAGTACTTAGCTGGCCGGCTTCGACGAACGTCGCCGGGGCGCTAAATCCAGGCGGCAAGTTTTCGAACTTCACTGCAATCGGACCATCGAACTCGTCTAATCGTTCAACGGTCACTGTGATCGGCAGCGCGCCGCCGCGCCATACGGCCGGGTTCGTCGGGTTCATTCGGACCGTGAAGTCGGGTCGCGGTTCGCGGATGGTCAGGCGAAAGGCATGGTCCCCGCCGAACTGCCCGCGAGCATCTCGGACTCGTGCGATGTAGACGCCGTCGGCCGGCGGCATGAAGATCAACTTGGAGTCCTTGCCGTAGCCGGCGCCGCCGTCGTCGTTGCGCCAGTAGACGGGGAAGAGCGGCATGCCATTGGATGGAAAAGTCGCGCCGGGCGGATGGATGCCGACCCGAAACATGGGCGTGCCGAGCGCGTGGTGCGACGGCGTCGTGCCCAGGTAGCCGGCCCGTTGTCCTCCGAGCGTGTAAAACTGGCAATCGTCGTCCGGGTTTTTCGGCAAGGCGCGAATGCGCATGAGTTCGTTGCCGACCAGAACATAATCGTCGATGCTAAACTCGTTCCAGGTGTCCATACGGATGCCGGAGCCGGCCGAATCGTGATCGCGGAATGTGACATTGGTCTTTGCCATGCAACGAAGCACAGCCCGTTGCAGCGGCTTGCCGGTCGAGTCCAGAATTTCAAGTACCGGATCAAGCGGCGAACCGAGTCGGCGGGCTTCGACGTCGAGGACAACCGGTTGGCCTTTCGTTGCGGGAAACTCCGTATCGGCGCCGGTCGTGTCTGTGACAAAATGATTGTTAGTGGAGCTCATCGGAAGGCGACGAACGCCAAGGTGCTCCTGAAACTCGCTGACGATGATTGTCGGTGAACCGAGCGGAGTGCCCAGCTTTGACTTAGCAGGCACAGGCAATCGGCTGCCGATCGAAGCGGTCTCTGGAACGGTCACCATCGCACGTCGATCGTCCAGGAAAACGCCGTTCAGCGCCACCGCTGCTGTTGTTCCGCGTTGAAGCCCCAGCGGGAATACTCGCGTCACAATGGGTATCGGTCCGACATGCAACCGGTACGAAAAGTCGTTGCCGCCACGATATTCGCGATCGCGCAGGCTCACTACATATACTCCGGTTGACAGCGCTTTGAAGCCCATCGTTGCGTTGCCGTCGGCGATCGTTGTCCCAGTTGGACCCGTCGCCATCAGCACTGGATCGAGTTTCGACCCAGGCGGCACAAAAGCCTGTACGCCGACTTCCTGTCCCTTCTGAACGTCGATTCGGAAGTGAACGACGTCACCGGCACGCTCAAGCTTTCCCACGACAGTGCCCGGCGTTTTCAATTGAGTCCCGAGACTCGGTGAATCGTTGTCCGGGCCTACTGTTTGAAGTCCAAACAAGTCCAGCATGAACGGTATCGGGTCCAACAGACCGCCGGCGTGCCTGAGCCGCACGTTGTACGTGCCTGCCGATGCTGTTGCTGGAAACATCACCTCCGCATCGATGCGATCCGGCTTAATCCCGTTCGGAACGATTTGCACGACGGCCCCGGCGGGCTCGACGACGATTTCGGAAACATCCTGCAGATTCTGGCCGGTGATGGTCAGACTTAGCTTTTTCCCACGAGGACCGAACGTTGGTTCGAGTTTCGTCGGCTGCGGTTTGGCAGGCAGCGGCTCCGACATCGTTTTGCCGGACTCAGGATCAATCAGCACGCAAGCGCCGTCGAAACGGCCCAGCGCAAGTTGCTTTGCGTCGCCGCGAACGGCCATGCTGAGCACCGTCTCCGGCTGTGCCGGCAGAACTTTGCGTTCATTGAGCGCCTCGGCATCCCAAACTTTGACAATTCGATCTTCGCCGACGGAGAACAAGGTCTTTCCGTCGGTCGAATACACGAGTTTCAGCACGGGCTTTTCGTGTCCAAACGCAGAGTGCACCAATTTGCCCTCGCGCGCGTCGGCCTGCCAGACGCGAATGCTCTTATCGACTCCGGCAGCCACAAGGTGTTTTCCGTCGGGACGCCATGCAACCGCGTACACCCAGTCGGTCGAATCGCCGAGCGTGTACAGTCGCCTGCCGCTGGCCACTTCCCAAACCTTCACGGCGCGGTCGGCTGCTGCGGTCGCGAGCAGTTTGCCATCCGGAGAAAATGAAACGCCATAAACCGAATCGCTGTGATCTTTGAGTTCGCGTTCGAGTTTGCCGGTCGAAACATTCCAAAGTTTGACCAGGCGATCGTAGCTGCACGTAGCGAGCAGTTTGCCGTCGGGGCTGAACGCGAGGTCGTGAATCAAGTCGGCGTGGGCGGCAAAAGTCTTTTCCGGAATCGCGCTGGACGTCCCGCGCGGCGGGAGTCCATATAGGCGCACTTCACCGGACTTCGCGGGAGCACCGTCGGCGACGGCAAGCGAAGCGCCGTCGCGGCTCCATGCGAGCGCCGTCACATGGCCGGTCTGACCGGCGATACGACCAGTGATGGCGCCGTTGGCCGGATCGACGAGCACGACATCGCTGCGCTGTGCAACGGCGAGCGTCTTGCCGTCCGGACGATAGGCGATTGAAGTGACCGGCGGCGGGGCGCAAATGCCGAAGGTCGTTGCACAAAGTGCGAGCACCAAGGCTCGAAAAGTTAATGGCATTGGCCAACCCCTGGAATTCATCCATGTTTACGTTTCGCGTTCGATCGCAATTGCCGAACGTGCAGCGTGAGAGCGAAACACAAACAAATCGTTATCGATTAAACAAAAACTCTCGGCCGGTGAGCACGGCCCAGAACAGGTCTTCGAGAGCTTCGCGACGCGTGGCCTTCGGATCCTGTGCCGCTTCGGTCATGATGGTCCGAAACTTTGCAAGTTCCGCCGCCGTGGGAGGCCGGCACAATCCTGCCAGGAACACGCGCCGAATTGCATCCTCATCACTGATTTTTTCCTTCAGCCAAGCCTCGATCAGCGACTTGTTCGCGCGCAATTTGTCATTGAGCGTCTGGCCATTGTTCAGGTGCAGCGCCTGGCCTACGGTCGCCTCTTGCTGGCGCTCGCACGAACATGTCTGTAGACGCTCGGGTCTGCCGAACGCATTGAGAAAATTGGATGCCACCTGCGCGTCGGGAAGCTGCAGGGCCCGCACACCGGCGGGATAGCTCGACGTCGCCGCCGTGCCGCCTTCGACGCCGGTGTAAATCTTGTCAAACTGCGTCGGCACGCCGGTCAACTGCGAATAGGCGTCGAGGATCACTTCGGCCGATAGACGCCGCACCAGATAGCGCGAATAGAACCGATCATCTGCCGTGTTTTCGGCCAGCGGCTGACTCGAACGCTGATAGGCGGCCGAATTCATGATCGTGCGCATCAAGTGCTTGACATCATACTGGTGATGGAAGAAGTCCTTCACCAATGCATCGAACAACTCGCGGTTGCTTGGCGGATTGGTTTCGCGGAGATCGTCTTCGGCTTCGACCAACCCACGGCCCATGAAGTTGCGCCACACGCGGTTGACCAGCGCCTTGGCGAAATACGGATTCTCCGGCGCCGTCAGCCATTGTGCAAACTGTTCGCGGCGGTCGCTTGGGTCATCGAGCGACAGCGGCTTGGCGTCGAGGCCGGCCGGCGCCATCGCGGTGCCGCGCCGCGGGTGGGCCACATCGCCGTAGGGTTGTGCCTGCACGAATATCTCGCCGGCCCGCTCGCCGTTCTTGAGCGTGACCCGTGAAAACAGATTCGCGAAGCTCCAATACTGATCCTGCGTCCATTTCTCGAGCGGATGGTTGTGACACCGACAGCAGGTAATCGATGTGCCCAGAAACGTGACCGATGTCGCTTCGGTCAGTTCACTAATGTCCTTGTGCAACACAAAAAAATTGGCCGGCCCGTGCGTCAACGTGCTGCCGCTGGCCGTGACTACCTCGCGGGCAAACCGATCCCACGGCTTGTTCTGTGCGACGCTCGTGCGAATGTACCGATAGAAGGCCCACATCGCCGGCTGCGGCAATTTCTTGGACGACACCAGCAACAGGTCTGACCATTTGTACGACCAGTAATCGACAAACTCCGACCGCTCCAACAATGAGTCGATGAGCCGGGATCGCTTATTCGGACCAGTGTCCGACACAAATTTTTCAACCTCGTCGGGCGTCGGCAGAATGCCGGCTGCGTCCAAATATGCCCTACGGATGAATTCGCGATCGGTGCATGATCCAGACGGCGGCAGCCCCAAAGCCTGCAACTTCGCGAGGACATGTTCATCCACGAAATTGTGCTTCGCGGCGGTTGCGAATACCGAAGCATTCACTTTGTTTGGATACGGCACCGTGACGGTGACGCCTGCGACGCGCGTGCCGAAGCCGACGTTGATCGCCGCCTCGCCCGGTCCGGCGACTTTCACGGCGCCTTCTTCGTTGACCGTCGCAACCAGGTCTTCGCTGCTTGTAAAACGGGCCCAGCGGGTCACGTCCTCGGCGTGGCCGTCGGTGTACCAGGCGCGAACGATGATGCGCAAGCCGTCGCCGGGCTTGAGCAGTGCTGCCGGCGGAAACACTTCGATGCGATCCAATTGTGGATCGTTTTCCTGCGGTCCGATTGCACCGCCCGCAATCCAGTCGCGTATCAACGCATAGTCGGCTGAATCATCTTCGAATCGCTTCCCGCCGCCGTGCGGCAACTTGCGTGTCGGCTTAAGCAGTAACAGACTCTGTTCCGGCTCCTGGCGATCGACACGCCGGGCCAGCGTTTGTCGCGTCAAGACAAAATGATCTGACTCTGGATCGTAGCCTCGCAGCGACAACTTCAGTCCGCCTTTGCCGGCCAGCGCGCCATGGCACGCGCCGGAGTTGCAGCCAGCCTTGGTCAACACCGGTTCAATGTGATTGCGAAAGCTCCAAGCCGACGGTTGTTTCATGCCAGTGACGCGGATTTTCGCGACTGCGGCCCGTCCATCTACCGCCGCCGTGATCGTGGTCTCGCCATCGCCGACGGGACGGACGACGCCGGTCTCATCGACAACCGCAATCGATGAATTGGCCGAAACAAATTTCGCTTGCCTGCTGCGGTCGGCTGTGGCTTTGCCGCGGTCGGTATCAACGACGATGAGTTGCTGCCGGGAATTGTCGCCGGCAAGCGCTACGTTGGCCGGGTGGACGGTCAGCTCGGCAGCAGATGCCACGAGCGGCAGAATCAAGAACAGCAGAGCAGACAAACGAGACACGTCTAGGTTACCTGTGTTGTGCCGGCGAACGAGAAATGTTAACAAAACCATTTTTAGAACAACTCTCCAATGGGTTGCACGTTGAAGTCGGCCAATGGGATAGGCCGGCTCTGCGGGCCGGGGAGTTCTTTGTGCGGGTCGAGGCCGAGCGCCTTGTAAAGCGTCGCGGCGACTTCGCCGGGCGTGACCGGCCGCGTCTTCGGGATATAGCCGAGTTCGTCGGATTCGCCGACGACGCGGCCGCCTTGAATCGGGCCGCCGCCCATGAGAATGCTCCACACGCCGGGGTGATGGTCACGGCCGCCGGCCGGGTTGATCTTCGGCGTCCGTCCAAATTCGCCGAGCGCCGTCACGACAGTCTTTTGATACAGCCCGCGATTGTGCAGGTCTTCGAGCAGCGCCGAAAAGGCCTGATCGAAGTTCGGCGCCACGAGTTTCGCCATTTCGACAATGTCGGTGAACGGCTTCGATCCGTGAATGTCCCAGGTGATTTCGTCAAACACAGTTTCGAACATGTTGACGGTGACAAATCGCACCCCGGCCTCGATGAGTCGCCGCGCCATCAGGCACGACTGGCCGAATCGCGTGCGGCCATACCGATCGCGCACCGATGCGGGTTCTTTCGCAAGGTCGAATGCCGCTCGTGCCTGCGGGCTCGACATCAGGCGATAGGCCAGGTGAAAATTCTCATCGAGTTGCTTGGCTTGCGGGCTCTTTTCGAATGCGGAGGCTGCGCCGTCGACGGCGTCGCGCAATCGTTGCCGGCGCTCAGCACGATTGGGCGCGATGTAGTCCGGCGGCAGCAAATCGGGCACTTTGAAATCGGCGGCATTCGGGTCAGCATTCAGGATGAACGGATCGTATTGCTTGCCCAAAAAGCCGGCGGCATGACCATGAGGCAAGTTGCCGCCGGTACGGCCGATCGGCCGCGGAACCAGCACGTTTGCCGGCACTTCGCCGCGCTGGCCCTTCAAGTACTGCAGCACGCAGCCGATGTGCGGGTACTCGATGCCGCCCGCGAACAGCCGGCCGGTCTGCATCATCTGATGCCCGGTGTCATGCACGGCCGTTGCTGTGTGAAACACCGAGCGGATGATCGAAAACTTGTCTGCATGCCCGGCGACCTTTGGAAAAATCTCGGTGATCCGCATGCCGGGGGCTTTCGTCGCAATCGGCTTGAACGGCCCACGCACTTCAGCCGGTGCGTCGGGCTTTGGGTCGAATGTGTCGATGTGACTCGGCCCGCCGACCAAGAACAGCATGATGCAATTGGTGTCCGTGTCGGTCTTCGCGCCTGCTTCGCCGGATTTCTTTTCTGCTGCATGAGCGAAATAACTGGGCAAGCCGAGTCCGAGCGGCGCCAACACGCCCGCATGCAAAAAATCACGACGGGAAGAACCATCACAAAAGCGTACGGGTCGCGGTGCATTGAGGCGGAACATGGCTACCTCTCCACAGGCAGTTGTCGATTCGATTACTGATGAATTTATGCTGCTGCCGGGATTATCTCAAGCGCAAGCACGAAATACTTCGGCAGATCGGCTTCCTTTTCGACTGGAGCCAGCGCCCTATCATTCCCGCAATCGATTCATCAACCTCCGAGGCTGCCATGTCGCATTTCCCAAACGTGTCGAAGATTCGTTTCGAAGGCCCCGATTCGACGAACCCGCTGGCGTTTCGACATTACAACGAAAACGAGATCGTCGAAGGCAAGTCGATGAAGGAGCATCTGCGCTTTGCCGTCTGTTACTGGCACACGTTTCGCGGCATGGGAGGCGACCCTTTCGGCCCTGGTTGCGCCGTCCGGCCGTGGGAGGATGGCTCGAACACACACCGAATGGACCTCGCCCGCGTCGACGTCGCTTTTGAGTTCATGTCGAAACTGGGCGCGCCCTATTACTGTTTCCATGACCGGGACATCAGCGGCGAAGGAGACGACCTGCGCGAGACGAACCAACTTCTCGACAAGGTGGTCGCCAAACTCAAAACCAAACAACAAGAAACCGGAATCAAGCTGCTGTGGGGCACCGCGAACCTGTTCAGCAATCCGCGCTTCGTCCATGGGGCTGCGACCAGCTGCAACGCCGATGTGTTTGCTTATGCCGCCGCTCAAGTGAAGAAAGCGATTGAGGTGACCAAGGAACTCGGCGGCGAGAACTACGTTTTCTGGGGCGGCCGCGAAGGCTACATGAATCTTTACAACACCGACCTGAAGCGAGAACTCGATCATCTCGCGCGGTTCTTCCACCTGGCGGTCGAGCACAAGAAGAAGATTGGATTCACGGGTCAGTTCTTGATCGAACCGAAACCGAAAGAACCGACGACGCACCAGTACGATTTTGATTGTGCCGCCGTTGTCGCATTTTTGAAGAGCTACGGGTTGGCGGATCATTTCAAATTGAATGTCGAAACGAATCATGCGACGTTAGCTGGGCACACGATGATGCACGAGCTGGCGTATGCCAGCATGCACGGACTGTTGGGTTCCATCGACGCCAACCGCGGCGATCTGCTATTGGGGTGGGACACCGACCAGTTTCCGACGGACCTCTACCTGACCACGCAGTGCATGCTCGTGATTCTCGGCCAGGGCGGACTGGCGCCGGGCGGCGTCAATTTCGACGCCAAGGTTCGGCGTGAGAGTTTCGAGCCGGTCGATCTGTTCTACGCGCATATCGGCGGCATGGATGCGTTCGCACATGGACTCAAGATCGCAGCAAGAATGCGAGCCGACGGCGTGCTTCGCGATATCGTCAAGCAACGGTATGCAAGTTGGGATGCAGGCATCGGCGCCGACATCGAAGGCAAGAAGGCCGGATTCGAGCAGTTGGAAGCCTACATTCTGCAAAAGGGCGATGCGGACAAGAACGTGTCGGGGCGACAGGAGTTGATTGAGAATATTGTCAATCGGTATGTGCGGTAGATTGGAACAATTTGCCTTGTTTACTTTTCGCGCTCGCAGGGCCTGTCAAGGGCTGCTTCTTGCGAGCGCGAATCGTAAACTTGGCCGTTTCCTGTTTACGTGTCGAAACGTAAACCAGAGTTCATGTCCACTGCTGCTCCGAAGCCGCCATCAACGTTCCAGAACCGACTGACGGTCGTGGCGCTTAGCTTGTTGTTTGTGGTACTCGTCATCCACCTGCTGCAATTATTCGCTCCGATTTTGCAGCGGCTGCTCATCGCTGTATTTGCCGGGTATGTCCTGTTGCCGATCCAGCGGGAATTGGTTCGCCGCAAAGTTCCTTCCAAGCTGGCGTACGTACTGTTGTTGGTGCTGCTCATCGCGATGCTGATGGTGCTCGCACAAACTGCGTTCAGTGGTTTCAAGGTGTTTACGCCGCAACGACTGGAGCAGTATCAACAAAAACTCGATCGATTTGTGGACCGAACCGCGACGACGTTGCGCATCGAACGTTCCGAACCTGCGTCTGTCTGGCTGCGTCGCAACCTTGGCTCTCGTGAGAACCTGACGCAAGATCTGCTTCAAACGGCTCGCGGGGTGCTCGGCACGTTCCTGGATTTTCTGACGTCGGCGCTGATCGTATTTGTCTATCTGATCTTCCTTTTGGCCGAGAAACTTACGTTTCCGAAACGGATGCAGATGGCGTTCGGCGATCGGCAGGCGGGCCGTGTGCTCGAGATTGTGAAACATATCAATGACGCCATCATGCGCTACATTGCGGTCAAGACGTGGGTGAGCTTCGTAACCGCCGTGTTGTCGCTTGTGATTCTGCTGGCGTTCGGAGTCGAGTTCTCCGTCCTTTGGGCGCTCTTGATCTTCGCCTTCAACTTCATCCCATACATTGGCAGCCTGGTCGCGATCGCCCCGCCGATCCTTCTCGGATTCCTACAGTTCGACAGTTACTGGCGAGGCGGCGTCATCACGATCTGGCTCATCGGCGTACAGGCGTTTACGGGACAGTACCTTGAACCCAGGCTCGCGGGCAAGTCGTTGAACCTGAGTCCGCTGTTGATCCTGATTTCCCTATCGTTCTGGGGTTTCTTGTGGGGAATTGTCGGCATGATACTCGCGGTGCCGCTTACGGTCGTTTGCAAGATCGTGCTGGACAACATCACCGAGACGAAGCCGGTCGGCACTTTGATGTCGAACGTGTAGTCGCGGGCTATTCTTCCTTGCCGGCGAAGCCTTGTAAACGTGCCGAACGCACGGGCTGCCGCAACTTCAACAAGCCGCGAGCCTCGATCTGACGGATGCGTTCGCGAGTGATGCCGTAGATTCTTGCAACCTCGTCGAGCGTGTGCGGCTGGCCGTCTTTGAGGCCGAACCGCAACTCAATCACTTCGCGCTCTCGCGGCGCCAAGGACTTGAGCACCTCGCCAATGCGCTCCCTCAAGAGCACTTGATCAACGCTTTCGCCGGCACTGTCGCCGCCCTGAGCACTGAGAAAATCCTCAAGGGCTCGCTCTCCGTCGCCGCCGAGTGGTTCATGGAGGCTGACCGGGTTACGGCCGACGGCTCGCAATGATCGCGTCTCTTCCGGCTTGAGGCCAAGAATGTTTGCGATTTCTTCGTTGGTCGGTTCACGGCCGATTCGCGCCGTCAGTTCATTGCGCACGCGCTCCATCGCGGCGAGCATGCCGATTTGATGGCATGGCACCCGAACCGTGCGGGCGTGATCCGCAAGCGCTCGGGTGATGCCTTGGCGAATCCACCAAGTCGCGTAGGTGCCGAACTTGAAGCCGAGCCGGTGCTCATACTTGTCGACGGCGCGCATCAGACCGCGATTGCCTTCTTGAATGAGGTCTGCGAACGGCAAGCCACGATTGCGGTAGCGTTTGGCAATCGATACGACGAGTCGCAAGTTCGCTTCGGCCAGCTCGCGCCGCGTGCGCTGGAAGGTTCGGCGGCGCGGCATCATTGCCGTCACGAAAAGCTCGGTCTCTTTGGGCGTAGCCTGTAATTTGGACATGGTGTCACGCATCAGCTTGCTGCGTTTGCCGCGGTCGCCGCCAAGACCCGAGGCCTCGAGGCGGCGGGCAAGTGCAGACAATTCCGCCGCGTGCTTCATGCACTCCTCCGACCAGTGCTCTAACAGATCGTTGCGAGGCGACAACTCCGCAGCGAGGGCGGCTGCCTTGTGCAATATTCGCCAACGCTGCCGTCGAAGTTCTCGAGCCGACGCACGATCGGCTTTCAGATACGCTTCAAACGCCGTTGTGTGTTGCTTGAGTAAATACTTCAACGTTGGCAGATGGTGCGGCAGTCGGCGCAGGATGGTCTCGCGCGTCAGATTCAGGCTGGTGACCACGTCGATGACCGGATCGGGCGCGAGCTGTCCGAGGAGCACTTTCTCGAAAGTAGCAAGTACGCGTTGCAGAATTCGTGGTGTCAGCAGGCAGGCTCTCCGGAGTCGGTTTCGAGCCTTTTCCAACGCCTGGGCAAGCTTCAGCTCTTGTTTTCGATCCAAGAGGGGGATTGCGCCCATCTGACGAAGATAAAGTCCGAGTGCGTCGTCCGGACCGCTGATGTCGTTGTCCTTGCTCGCCTCAACCTCTCCCTCTTCGTCTTCATCCAGCTCAGTGTCGTCGAGTGCCTCCTCGTCGGCGGTTGGGTGAGAGTTTTCGGCAACGGCGGCAATGCCAGTGTGCCGTTCCTTCGCATCCGTGTCGGGACGGCCGATCAAACCAGGCATTTTTGCGTTCCGTTTCATGATGAAAGTCCATGTGCAAAAATAAGTTAGCCAACGCTCCGTGCTGTTCCGCTCACCCCTGGTCAGTCAATTCGAACGCACCAACGCACTAATACAGGTTCAAATCAGGTAGGCATTAATACCTATTATACGTGACTCTTCGATTGAAGTTTCCCGGAAATGATCGGAAATACAGCCTGTGAACCAGAACGTTCTTTGACGGATGCGATCCAGGTATTTCAACAGGTCTATCCCGCTTCCGGTACAACGTCATATCCGATACATTGTGAAGGATGGCACAATGTGCAGAACCGCTAGAATTCTTTCTTTGATCCGGTGGATCAGTTACTTTGGCTTAAGTCTCCAAGCGAGCATGAGTTGCCGGGCCGAAATCATGATTCGCATTCGCTACTATGTGTTGGCGGTATTCGCACTGTGCGGCAATTCGCTTGTCGCCGGAGCGGACCCGCTGATTGAGCCGCCGTTGCGGCCGGAGGACCGAGCCCATTGGTCCTTCCGGCCGCCACAGCGCCCCGCCGTGCCGCGAGCGCGTGCCCGTACATGGGTTCGCACTCCGATCGACGCGTTCATCCTGGCCCGTTTGGAGGCTGCGGAGCTCAACCCTGCCCCGCCCGCGGACAAACTCACGCTGCTGCGTCGCGTGAGTTTCGACTTGACGGGGCTGCCGCCGACGCCTGAGGAAGTCGCTGCATTCTTCGCAGACGACAAACCCAACGCCTTCGAACAACTCATAGATCGGCTTTTGGCCAGCCCGCACTATGGCGAACGCTGGGCGCAACTTTGGCTTGATGTCGTTCGCTATGCCGAATCGAACGGTTATGAAGCGGATGGGGAACGTCCGCACGCGTGGCGTTATCGCGATTATGTCGTAAACAGTTTTCGCGACGACAAACCCTATGATGCTTTCTTGATCGAGCAATTCGCCGGAGACCTTCTTGCCAAGGACCGCAACCCACGGGACGCAGTCGATGCACTGACTGCTGTCGGTCTGCAGCGTTGTGGTCCAATGCATTTTGTCGGCGGCAACGTTAATGCCGAAGAACTGCGACAGGAGCAGCTCACCGAGATGATCGGCGGCGCGGGTTCCGCCGTTCTCGGCATAACAATTGGGTGCGCTCGCTGCCACGATCACAAATTCGATCCACTCTCTCAGGCCGACTACTATCGCCTCCAGGCGTTTTTCGCCGGTGTACAGTTCCGCGACCATGATCTAGCGACGCCGGCGGAAAAAAAGGAACAGGCCGCATTCGTCAAACCCATTGCCGATCGTATCTCTGCGCTGAAGAATCAGGTCGCTCAAATCGACGCACCCTATCGGCAAGCCATTGAGAAGCAAAAACGAGCATCGCTGGAGCCGCAATACGTCGCCGCATTGGCGGTGCCGGCCGATAAGCGAACGCCCGAGCAAAAGAGACTCGTCGACCATGCCAACATTCTCATCAAGGTCACATGGGATGAAGTGATCGATGCGCTCAATCCCGACGATCGGAAAAAACGGCAACAGCTGCGGGACGCCACTCACGAGCTCGAAGCAAAGCTGCCGCAGGCGCCCTTTACCTTGTGGTCCATTGGCGAAGACCCCAAGCCGCCGGCAACGCACCTCCTGCATCGGGGAGAGGTCAAACGCAAAGGCGCCGCCGTGCAACCCGGTTTTCCACGTGTGATCGTTGCTGACGGCACGGCCGCTCCCAAAACGCGGCTGGACCTCGCTCGATGGATTACGAAACCAGATCATCCCCTGACGGCTCGCGTTTGGGTCAACCGCATCTGGCAAAGGCTCTTTGGTCGCGGTTTGGTGTCGTCCCCCAATGACTTTGGCACACGCGGCGCTCGACCGACGCACCCGGAGTTGCTCGATTGGCTGGCCACCGAGTTGGTTCGATCCGGTTGGTCCACCAAATCTATCGTGAAATTGATCGTTCTGTCGAATGCGTACCAGCAGATTTCAGATTTCAGATCGCAGATTTCAGATTCGAAAGACGGTCTGTCTTCTTCCCAATCTGAAATCGCAAATCTGAAATCTGCAATGAAAGTCGATCCCGACAATCACCTTCTTTGGCACATGAATCGCAAGCGCCTACAGGCTGAAACTCTTCGAGATGCGATGTTGGCCTCGGCCGGTACACTCAATCGGCAACTGGGCGGCCCGATGGTGCGAGTGCCCCTTGAACAAGAGGTTTACGACCTGATCTTCACGGAAGGCGAACCTGACGGATTGTGGCATGTCACGCCGGATGTGCGACAGCATGCAAGGCGCTCTATCTACCTATTTACCAAGCGCAACGTTCGACTGCCGCTCTTGGAAGCGTTCGATCAACCTGATCTACTCAATTCCTGTGGTCAACGGCCAGTCAGCACGTTCGCGCCGCAGGCGCTGATTTTGATGAACGGCCCAATCGCACGCCAACTGAGCCAGGCGTTTGCCGACCGGCTGCGCGGCGAGTGCGGAACGGACCAAGGCCGCATCGTCGAACGCGCCTTCAATTTATCATTTGGCCGCCTCCCGCGTGACAACGAGCGGGCGGCGGCACTAGCGTTCCTTGCAAAACCGGACTCGCTGCCGGACTTTTGCCTGGCGCTATTGAACCTGAATGAGTTTGTGTACGTGAAGTGAGTGACGCACCGGGCGCGGACGGACGACCATCGAATTAGCGGTTCGGCGGCGAGTATCCTTTCATTGCACCACTGATGCGCAACCGCTCCATGTGTTTCTCCATCTGGGTGCGGCCCCAATCCGAATCCGGAAACGCGTCGCGGTAGAACGCCTTCGTACCGGGCGTTGGAGACGTTAGAAATTCCAGAATGGCCTTGGCGGCGGCATCCTGGCCTTGGAACTTGTCCATCTGCACCGAACTGCGAACCGTGGTGCGAGTGACCGAGCCTGACGTCGACGTGGATTTGGTGATCGTGTCGAACTGGATCACGTACCATGTGCTTTCTTTGTCGCCTTTGATCGGCAATTTCGCCTTGATGGCGTTGAGTGCGATTCGTTCGGCCCGCTCCTGCTTGGACTCGGCCGCGAATCCGCCGACGCCGGTCGTCATTGCGACCACGCTTAGGATCGTCGCCCATCGCCATTTTGTGCTGCGTCGAGTGTTCATCTCGGCTCCCGTAAATCAGCGGATTCGGCTCGTTTCCGGAACATACGCACTGCGCCAGGCGTTTTTTCACACGAGGGGACCGATTTTGAGATTCGATGCCAAATGGTGTGGTTTTCTGGAGTTGCTGCTTTCGGATCAACTCGAAATTGTGTACATTTGTCGCGATTCGTCGTTCTGGAGGATCGAAAGTGAGTCCGAATTCCGGCCTGCCTGAGCCCGTGTCCCGAAGGCAATTCGCTCATCTCGTAGCTGCCGTGGCGGCTGCCGTGACTACGTCGAGCGTTTGTGCCGACGAACCGAAGCCGGCCGAAGCTCTGACCATCGACAAGGCGGCCGAAGCCGTCGTCCGGCAGCGTTTTGGCGAGCACTTGACGGATGCGCAAGTGCAGCGCGTCGCACAACGCGTTGCATCAGCCCTGCAGTCGAGCAGCTATCGCAAGTGGCCGCTCAAGAACAGCGATGAACCAGCTTTCACCTTCTTTGCGGATTAACATACATGCTTCCAGACGACATTGTCTTCGCGCCAGTGCGACGCCAGGCTGAATTGATTCAAGCCAAGAAGCTCTCGCCGGTCGAACTGACCGACGCCTACCTCGATCGCCTCGACAAGTTTGGCCCGAAACTTGGCGCTGTCGTCACGATCACGGCCGAGTTGGCGAAAAAGGAAGCGAAGGCAGCGGCTGACGAAATCGCCGCCGGCAGGTATCGCGGCTTGTTGCACGGCATACCCTATGGCGTTAAAGACTTGATTGCAACGAAGGGTATTCCGACGACTTGGGGTGCGGAGCCGTATCGCAATCAGGTTTTCGATTATGACGCGACAGTTGTCACGAAGCTTCAACAAGCCGGCGCTATTCTCGTCGCCAAGCTGGCGATGGTCGAACTCGCCGGCGGCTTTGGGTACGGCAACGCCGACGCGTCGTTCACCGGCCCGGGCCGTACACCGTGGAACCTTGACTATTGGTCAGGAGGGTCGTCGAGCGGATCGGGCGCTGCTGTCGCCGCCGGGCTCGTGTCATTTGCCATCGGGTCGGAGACCTCCGGATCGATCATCACGCCGGCAGCATACTGCGGCGTCAGCGGTTTGCGGCCGACGTATGGGCGGGTGAGCCGTCATGGCGCGATGGCGCTTTGCTGGTCGCTTGACAAGCTCGGCCCACTGGCACGTTCGGCCGATTGTTGCGGGCTTGCGCTTCAGGCCATCGCCGGCAGGGACGAGAACGACCCAACATCCATTACAAAGAAATTGCAATACCCGGAACCTTGGAAAGAGGGATTCAAACCGAAGATCGGAGTGCTGAAAGATGCCGCCAAGGGCATGCAGAAGGAGGTGAAAAAGAATTTCGAAGAGTCACTCAAGGTCCTGGCAAAGTTCGCGGACCTTGTCGAAAACGTCGAACTGCCGAATCTGCCGTTTGGGCAAGTCGTCGGCACGATTGTCAGCGCCGAGGGGGCTTCTGCATTTCGGGAATTGATCGAATCCGGTCGATCCAAAGAGCTTCGCGCTCAAAACGACAAATCCGGCGGTTACTCCGGCATGTTGATCCCAGCCGTCGATTACCTGCACGCAATGCGGTTGCGCGGCCCCATGAAACGTGAAATGGCCAAACTCTATTCGCAATTCGATGCAATTGTCGCTCCGTCGCGCGGCACGGTCGCCAACCCGATCGCCATCGACTTCTCCAAATCGTATCCCGGCGTCGGCGGCAACTCGACGATCATTTCAGCCGGCAACGCCGTCGGCCAACCGGGAATTTCGATACCCAACGGACTCGGCGAGAACGGCATGCCGACGGGCATTCAGTTCACCGGCAGCGCCTGGAGCGAATCACGAATTCTGGCGCTGGCCGTACAATACCAACGCGCGACGGACTTCCATACCAAGCGCCCGCCGTTTCCGAAGATGGGGTAAAACGTGTCTCGTCGATTTCGAGTAGTCATTGGCGATTTTCTGAGCGACGAATTGGCGCCGGAACGCCGAGTCTTGGGCGACATTGCGGATATCGTTGCCTGCAACGCGGCGAATGAAACCGAGTTGCACGGCCATGTCGAGAACTGCGATGCGCTGATGATGTATCACTGCATCGGCATTTCCAAAGCGACAATCGACCGACTGTCGCAATGCCGCATCATCGTGCGTTGCGGCGTCGGCTATGACAATGTCGATTTTGCCTATGCCCGCACGCGCGGCATCGACGTCGCCAACGTGCCTGACTACGGTACGGAAGAAGTCGCCGACAGCGCGATCGGCATGATGTTGACGCTGACTCGCGGCATCCACCTGCTCAACTCGCGATTGCGGGATGCGCGAGGCCCTTGGATGTATTCGCAGGCGGCGCCGGTGCATCGCTTGCGCGGCAGGGTCTTCGCGATCATCGGGCTGGGTCGCATTGGCACGGCGGCGGCGATTCGCGCAAAATCGCTGGGCATGGATGTGGTTTTCTATGATCCATACAAGCCCGACGGGTATGATAAGGCCTTGTGCATTCGACGAGTCGAGTCGCTGGCCGAGTTGTTGAAGCAGGCTCACGTACTCAGCGTTCACTGCCCGCGTACGCCGGAGACAGTGGGCATGATCGACGCGGACGCCATCGCACTGATGCCTCGCGGTTCGTACCTGGTCAATACGGCACGAGGCGCCATCGTCGTGACGGCGGCCATCCCGGAAGCAATTGCGTCGGGTCAATTGGCCGGCGCCGCGATCGATGTGCTGGCAACGGAACCGCCTGCTGAAAACGATCCGTTGATCCAGGCCTGGCGCGACCCGGCGCACCCGGCATTTGATCGGTTGATCGTCAATCCGCACGCCGCCTTTTACTCGGAGGAAGGCCTCCTGGACATGCGGCTCAAAGGGGCCGACGCGTGCCGCAGGGCGCTGGTGGGACAGCCATTGCGAAATGTCGTCAATCGTTGATCGAGTGCCACGAGGTGTTGCTATGTCAAGCGAACATCCGGTGCCGTTTACGGTCAGCGAGGCGTATCAGCCGCGGCCGATCCACTTTCGGCAGATGCTCGAACATGCCCACTGGCGGCTCAAGGTATATGAGATCACGTATGGGTGGCGTCGCTCGATTGGAAAGTGTTTGAGGCCGCGTTGCCGGAAATGCTCATCATGCTGCCTCAGCCGGCCGTCAAAGCCCATCGTCCCGGCGTCGGCTTTATCATCGCGCACCAGGGCCGCGGTTGGCACTATTTCCTTCTTCATTGGTGGAATCAGGAAAACGAGCTCTGTCAGAAGATCTTCGTCCGGCGATTCGGCCCAGGTGAGAGGTGGCGGCCTGCCGGCGAAGAATCGTTCTGCATCTGGGACCTCGAAGTGCTCTGGTTCGAGCGCGAGGCGTATATCGCACACGTACTCAGCCGGCCTGCCTCGCCGGATATCGAGGGATACCTTCAGAAGCATCTGAAGGTTAATTGAAGAAGTCCGTGTTTCCTGTCGTTGTTTACGTTTCGCGTTCGATTCACACATACGACAACGAGCACCGCATTCGCGAAACGTAAACTGATCTGCTTTTTCATTGCTCCGCCCGTACTCGTTGCTATAAACTCCCCCTACATACTCGCTTGATTCTGTGTCCTTCACTCAGGAGTTTGCAACATGGCGATGTTCATCGGTGAAGCTTTGGCCGGCGACGGCAACGAAATTGCCCACATTGACCTCTTGATCGGCGACAAGGCCGGACCCGTCGGCATCGCCTTCGCAAACGCGCTGGCCAGTCAGACTCACGGGCACTCGAACTTGCTTGCCGTTTTGACGCCAAATCTGATCTGCAAGCCGGCCACCGTGATGATCACCAAGGTGACGATCAAAGGCGCCAAACAGGCCGTGCAAATGTTCGGACCGGCTCAAGCCGCCGTCGCCAAAGCCGTCGCCGACAGCGTCGCCGCCGGCGTCATTCCGAAGGACAAGGCTGACGAATATGTCATCGTTTGCGGCGTTTTCATCCACTGGCAGGCTGCCGACGACACCAAGATCTACCAGTACAACTACGACGCCACCAAGATGGCCATCGCCAACGCCATGAAGGGCGAACCGAAGATCGACGAAATCACCGCGAAGAAGGACTCGGCCAAACATCCGTTCTCGCCGAAGTAGTTCGTAGTCAGTGGTCCGTAGTCAGTAGCCAATAGTGGAAGCGACCATTTTCGCTACTGACTATGGACTACGGACCGTTGACTAACATGGAAAAAAAGAAGCTCCTTCTCCAGCTTGACACGGACCCGCAGTCCAGCGTCTTCGACCGCGTTGTGGCGATCGATGCCGGCGCCGAGCACATCTTTTCCCACGGCAGCGTGAAACCCGATCAGGTCCAAGGGCTTGTTCACGGCTGCATTTTCACGCGCGGACCCAAAGACCTGAATCGAACCGCGATCTTCATCGGCGGTAGCGACGTCGCGGCCGGTGAAACGCTGCTCGCAGAGGTTAAGAAACATCTGCTGCCGAATTGGGGCTTGCAGGTATCGGTGCTGCTCGATTCAAACGGCTGCAATACGACGGCAGCGGCCGCAGTTCGTGCTGCTGCCCGGCACATCGCATTAAAAGACGCGAAGGCCGTTGTCCTCGGCGGCACCGGACCCGTCGGCCAGCGAGTGGCGCGCTTGCTCGCGCGAGAAGGCGCGGATGTGGTCGTTGGCTCACGCCAAGCTCAGCGTGCGGCCGGCGTTTGCAGCAACATTGCCGCACTGGTGCCCGGCGCAAGGTTGACGCCGGCCGGGACCGGGACGGCAGATGAATTGACTAGCGCGCTGGCAGGCCGCCAGATCGTTGTCGCTGCGGGAGCTGCCGGCGCGGTGTTGCTGCCGAAATCGGTGCGCCTGGCTTGCGCTTCATTAAGAATCGCCATCGACCTGAACGCCGTGCCGCCCGTGGGCGTCGAAGGCGTCGACATCGGCGACAAAGCGAAGGAGCGCGACGGTGTCATCTGTTACGGCGCCATCGGCGTCGGCGACACCAAGATGAAAATCCATCGCGCCGCCATCGCAAAGCTCTTCGAGCGCAACGACCAAATCATGGACGCGGAAGAGGTGTATGCGCTCGCGGCGGGGGTGTAATTGTCTTCCAGTGGCCGAATCGCGAAATCGCGCAGAGTGATCGACCAGTTCGACTTAGCACCATCGAGCACAACGCGAATCACCGTCTCGGTCGCGATCGGCACCACCATCAGCGCCAGGTTGCGCGCCAACGGATAATCGCACACGTCGCGGGTGGAGTCGGCCCTTGATCGAGGCGGACGAATGCCGGATCGTCGATGCGGATGGTTTCGAAGATGTGCTTTGGCCAATGGCTCGGCTTGATCGGCTCCAGGATCACCGCCTCGCCGTTAGCGTTAAGCCGACATGTGCGACTCTCACGTCGGGCTTACGCCTCGGCGCTTGCCGTTGGATAATCTGCCGGCAACCCAGCCACAATCCGCACCTTCTTCAGGCTCACGTGCACCACCTGCCCTACGAGGCGCACGGTTTATTCCTGAATACATCCGAATCAGTGAGTGAATCTCAGTCACTTAAACAGGGCATACTCGGCGAGTAAACGTTGGCTCATTCCGGGTTTTTCGCGGTTCCCGATGTGCATTTCCCAACTCGGATAGTAGCTTTGGTTCGGTTGATTGCAGAGGCGCGATGTCGCGTTTGCGTTCGTGGTGCGCGCTGGTGGAGATGCACCTGACAGAGAATGACACAAATTGACATGTCAGTGTGCGTTTTTCGAAAACTCCGGGTCGCCGACGCGTGAAGTGGAATGGTCATGAGAACCGTTCCACAGCGGGAAACTGCCAGGCGTCAAGTCGGCAATCGGGATTCACGGAAAGAAGAATATCAAGATGTGTTCTTGGTTGCTCAGATCGGGTTTAGACTGTCGGCGGGCGTCAGACGTACCGGTCTGGACTCGACGACCGCACTTCCCTTTGCACTCACTCACTCACTCACTTACTCGCATACTTGTTCACTCGCGCCTCCACACTTTGCACACTTTGTTTTCGGGCTCGTTACAAACGCAGCAAATCGCGATTGAGCATCGACTTCCGGCGATTCGACGCGACGGAGTTTCTCGCCGAAGCGAAGTTTTGTATAAATCGGCGCGACGGCAGTGCGACGGGGAAGCGAGCGTTTGCGGTTCAGTCGTGCCGGGGAATTGGTTGTCAACCCAAATGCCAACTGCTAATCTGGCGGCACTTTAACAGGAGACTATCAGAGATGTGCATTCGTGGAATCATCTGCTATCTGGCCTGTTTTGGTGTTGGGTCGTCCCTGTTTGCCCAGCCGCCCAAACCGGAGTTCAAGCTTGCTCCCGCCATTGCTGTCGAGGCCGAGGACTTCACCGTCGAACGCGGTTGGAAGGTGATCAAGAACGGCGAAGGCAACTACATGGTGGACATAATCGGCTTCAACCACATCTCCGGCGAACGTGTGCTCGGAATTGACGAAAGAGACCCGACTGCCAGTGCCTTCTATGACGTCACTTTGCCCGAAGCCGGCGACTATCGCTTGTGGGTGCGTTACGAATGCCCGTCGTTTTGCGAGGTTCGATTTCAGGTGCAAGTGCACCAGAACGGCCGCGTCGTGGTCGACAAAATGATGGGCGCGAAGGACAACCCGAAGTATTGGTTCGGCGAAACCAAACCGAGGCCGCAATACGATCCGCCGTGGGGCAGCGAGGGCCTGTTCGAGGAAGTCGTCACCGTGCCTGGCCTCGCGGCCGGCAAGGCTCGCATCTACTTGAAGGGCGCTGAGCAGCCGCAGATTCCGGGCGTCAGCGCAAAACGCAACATCGATCTGGTATACCTGACGCGCGACACGGCCGACGCCTGGCTCGACTATTACCACAAGCGCACGAACTTGTACCCGATCCTCGATGCCTTCCGCGACACGCGCGGCCCTCGCTGGGAGGTGCGTTTCACAAATCGCGGCCCGAAGCCCGACAGCTACAACGTCAACCACACTTACAACCGCTTGCCGTGGTATGTGAATGAGGGCACCGTCGCGACAAACGTGAAACCGGGCGAATCGTCGCCGTGGCGCGGTCTGGTGCTGCAGGACACGGTGCATTTTCATTACGTCACATTCAAGTCCGGCACGAAGCAGCCGTTCGACATCGAGATTCGACCGATTGGCGAGCCGGACCCCGTAAGGGGCCGGAGTGAACGAGATAAATCCGAATACGGCTTCTACATCCCACCGTATCCCGGCAAGGGCGACAAGATCACGACGCCGTTGGAGCAAATTACAGCGGCTCGCAAACTCCTCGCATCGACTAAAGCGCCGGGCAAGAAGCCGACGTTGCCGCTGACCTACGGCGGCTGGATCCACACGGGCGGCGACGATGAAACAGGCCGAGCCTATGCACAGTTGTACGCCGACCTTGGATTCCGTTCGCTGCACCCGGCCAATGGCGATCCGAAGATCGCGATGAAGAATCAGCAGGCGGCCGGCATCGCACCGAATCGCAGTTGGATGGCGATGAGTTATCGCAACCCGCCGACGCCCGGCAACATCGCTGCCGCCAAAAAGCAACTCGACGCCAACGGCATGGGCCAGTATCTGCAGTGGTTCGACTACGGCGACGAGATCGGCTTCGGCGAATGGATCGGCATGATGCTGCACGAGGAAATGGAAATTGCCAAAGCTGCGAAGCAAAAGACGACGCCGCAGGAGATTCTCGCCAAGAAGTGGAGCGCGTGGTTGACTGCGAAACGACCTTCGATCAAACGCGAGGAATACTGGCTGCTGGCCTGGGGCGCGTTCGACGCCGCTAAGCTCAAGCCCGATTCGAGCGCCAAGGCGGCAGCGGCGAACCCGCGATTGTACGTCGATTCGTTGATCTTCTACGAAGAAACGGCGATCGACTTTGCCGCCAAAGGCATGAAGGCGGTGAAGGCCGCGTTCGGTGACCACGTCTGGTGCGGGGCGAATTACTCCGGCCATCCGTTCTATTACCCAACGACGAACATGTACATCAAATGGTTTCGCGGCGGGGCGGCCGACATGGGCCGGCACAGCGAGTACTTCTGGCAGGTCAATCAACTGGGCCCGATGATCAACGGCTACTTTGCCGAGCATTTCCGGGCCGGCATGCGCGACAACCCGAATGCGGTGCTGCGGCAATACACGATGCCGCACGCGCCGGGTAACTCCGACGCCAGCTTTATGCGATCCGCGTTTTCGCACCTGGCCCATGGCGCGAAAATGCTCGACTACTTCGGCATCGGCATGAACGAGTGTTTCACCGAAAACCACATCGACCACCGCGCTCATTCGCGCTACCTGGCGATGCGCGACATCAACCATTGCATCGGCTTCGTCGAGGACATGCTGCCCGACTCGCACGTAGTGCCATCGCAGGTGGCGCTGTTGGTCAGCGAAAGCACGGAGCGCTGGGACTTCGCCGGTATCGCAACCGACCAGGCCGGCCACGCCCATTTCGGCCCCGATTTCCGCAAGACGCGGCTGCTCTACCACATCGAGCGCCTCGGCTGGTGGAAGACGCTGACATTTGGAGTGACGTCACCAGATTTGGTGATCGAAGATGACCTTACGCTCGAACGATTGAAGAACTACAAGATGCTGGTGCTGATCGGCGATCACCTTCCGCCGGAAAAAGCGCCGGTGCTCGAAGCGTGGGTGAAGGCCGGCGGCACGCTGGTCGCGACGGCCGGGGCTGGCTTGTACGACCCGTACCACAAACCGATTGACGATTACACGAAGCTGTTCGGCCTCAAGAGCCGGAAGACGGAGTTCAAGGAGACGTTCTTTCGGCCGCGGCAGGAGTTGCCGTTTATGAAGCCGCTTTCGCTGGCAGCGACGAACACGCGCAGCTTTCCGGTTATTGGAATCGCCGAAACGATTGTAGGCGGCAACGACGGCGACCAGATTCCAATCAAGCCCGGCAACCAACTCGCTCCGATTGGCCATCGTCGGCGAGTAGGCGAAGGGCGAATGTACTATTTCAGCGCCTTGGTCGGAGTCGGTTATTTGTGGTCTGCAACGCAACCGGCGATCGTTCCGGATCGCAGCCCATCGTCACACCTGATTCCCACGACTTTTGACGATGGCGCCAATGAGTTGTTGGGTTGGATCACTGCCGATTTGCAGGTTGCGACTATTTGGGCCAATGACCGATTTAAGATCGACGCTCGCTTGATCAAAGCACGAAACGGCTATGTGGTGCCGATTGCCGGCTATTCAGGCAAGGAGGAAGTGGACGTGAAACTGCTGTTAGGCTCGCAAATCGTCGCGGGCCGACCGGTTGTGGTAACGAGCGCTTATTTTGGCAAACTTGCCGTCGAGAAACACCCGGAGGGACACCTTATTGTGACCATTCCGAAACTCGGCTACGGCGACATCCTGCGGATTGAGTGATTCAACGAGTTGTCTCGTTTACTTTTCGCGTTCACTGGAACTGCCGGCGAACGCGAAAAGTAAACAAGAGATTGTGACATTATCCAATCGGCTTGCCGATGTTGACGAAGCAGTGCACGTGCGGTAGCACCCGGTAGTTCCAGACAAAGCCTGGGCCTTCGAGACGCCAGAAGTGCCATTTCTCGTTCTCGTCAGCGCCCTTGTCACGGAAGAACGCAAGATGCACTTTGTCCATGCCGCCGTTGGCTTTGACGATCGACATAATCTCGTCGGCGTCTTCCTTGCGATACGGCGACAGGATGGTGCGCATCACTGTTTCAACGGCGGTCTTCTGATCGCTCGTCAGGTCGGCCAGCGCGATGCCCGGTCTGGTTTCGGCGTCCTTGCGGAACTTTACCGAGCCGGCTTGCTCGCCAGGGTTGCCGACGACGATGGCCTTCTTGCGTTGCTTTTCGTCGAGAACGTCGAAGACTTCGAGGACTTTCTTGGTCTGATAGAAAAAGATGTTCTTGTCGCTGTAGCCATTGGGCGAGTGACCGTAGTACATGGGGCCGCCCCAGGCGACGTTGTCCTTGAAGTTGCCGTCGGCGCGAATAGTCAGATGGTGGCCGGTGAAGAGCCAGGCGTATTCCTTACCTTCGCCGGGTTCGCCAAAGAGAACGGCGCCGCATTTGCCGAAGGTCTGGCTGGCATCCCAAGTGCCGCCACGGCTGATTTGGCGGTAGCCGTCGTCTCCGGAGCAGGTCGAGCGAACGATGCGGTCGATCAGTTCAATTTGCGGTTTGGTGTAGATCTTGCCGATCTCTTTGCCCAGGACCGCGTTGTTGTACATGCCCATGCGCGTAGGCAGGCCGCCTTTCGGGCCGTGGTTGAACGGCATGACGACTTGCGTTTTCTGGGATGCGGAAAGCGAGGCGTGCAGTTCCTGAATCAGCGACTCGGCGGGCTTCGGAAGGGGTGCTGCCGGAACCTCGGCCATCAGTCGCGGGGCGGTCTTGGCGGCGACGGCGACGGCCGCTCCCGCGCCGACGACGCGAAAGAAATCACGGCGAGCCAGTGTCGAATCGGGATTGGTGCAATCGCCACAGGGGTTTTCGATCGGCTGGGTCATGGAAGAGTCCTCGCTTCGGGTCGAAAAAAGAAGACGGTGGGTGTCGGTACTACTATTAGACGCATCGCACCCGGTAGGAAATTCACTGAACGTACGATAACCGATGGCGGCATGAGATGCCAGTGAGTACCTGCGGAATTTTGTATTCGGCCGACCGAAGCGTGTGTGCGTCAGGAGACTTCCTGCAGCTCCGGAAAGACGTCGGCGGGAAGGCCGGCAGCGCGAACGTGGTCGCCGAGTTTCTTCATTGCGGCAAAGCGAATATTGGCGACTTGCTGTTCGCTGATTTTGAGCTGTTTGGCGACGTCACGATTGGGCATGCCGCGAACGAAAAGCAGTTCGAGCACCTTGAGGCGGTCGAAGTCTCCATTCGTTTGCCAAGAGCGGATGATCGTGCTCAAGCCTCGGACGATCGCACCGCGCTCCAGTTCGATCTTCTCGTGCCCACGAGCGGCGCTCGATGCGGTGACCTGTTTCGAGTCGAGGTGGTTGCCGAGCAAATCCTCGCTTGCTTCGGATCTCGAATGTTGCGGCCTCCGACTGCTCTTTCGAAGTTGATCGGTGATCTTGTGTGCGCAGATTGTAAAGAGATAAGTCTGGAGTTCGCGTTTGTCGTCGTAGTTCGGCAAGCTGGTGATGAAACCGACAAAGGCCTCTTGGACGACATCCTCGGCCGTGGTGCGGTCGTGAAGCCGTTGGCGGGCGAATGCGAGAAGCCGACCCTCATAACGCGCAATGAGCTGCTCCCAGGCGCCGGGGTCGCCGGAACGGATTCCTTGGATCAGAAGTCGATCGCTTTCGGAGGACATCAGTCGCGCCTGATGGTGAACGGATGTAGAGACAACTCTAGCAAACAAATGGCCCGAATGCCACCGATTCACAAGAAAAGCCTTTGGATGACGAACCTCGACGCCAATCCGCCCTTGCGATGTATTCGGTCGGCTGGGCAAATTCTTTTGCAGAGAGAATGCCTCTTGCTGGTGATGCCGCTGGGTTTCTATAATTCTCTCTTGCAATTGTGTTCGTGTGAACCGCAGGTAAACCATGAAGAAAGATATTCATCCCAACTATCGGCCGGTCGTGTTTATGGACGCGTCGGCGAACTTTTCGTTCCTGTCTCGTTCGACGGTCAAGACCAGCGACACGATCAAGTGGACCGACGGCAAGGAGTATCCGTTGGTCAAGCTGGATATTTCCAGCGCGTCGCATCCGTTCTTCACCGGCAAGATGAAATTCCTGGACACGACGGGTCGCGTCGAGAAATTCCAGAAGAAGTACAACTGGGACAAGCGAGCAAAGAAGGAACAGTAGCGACATTTCGATCGACTTGGAACCCTGCGCGAGGCAGATTGCTTCCTCGCGCAGGGTTCTGCAGTTTCACGTTCGACAAATGGACGCTTTCAATGGTGACGCATGTGGGCGACGCTCGATACGCAGTTGTCGCGATTCCATGAACTGGAATCGCAGATGTCAAATCCGGCTGTGATTGCCGATCAGGGACGGTTTACGCGCGCCGCCAAAGAACACGGCAAGTTGGCCCGCATTGTCCGACCGTATCAGGAATTTCAGAAGATTGAGTCCGACGTCGGCCAGGCGACTGCAATGCTCGCCGCGGAAACCGATGCCGAAATGCGCTCATACGCAGAGGAAGAACTCAAGTCGTTGACCGCGAAGCGCGACGCTCTCAAGTTGCAGCTGGAAGACATGCTGCTCGAAAGCAGCGAAGAGGATTACGACAGCATCATTGTCGAAATTCGGGCCGGGACGGGAGGCGACGAGGCGGCGCTGTTCGCGGGCGACCTCTACAACATGTACACGCGATTTGCACGCGAGCGGGGCTGGCAGGTCGAAGAGATTCAGTACAGCCCCGGCGAGGCCGGCGGATTCAAGGAAGTGGTGTTCGGAGTCAAAGGCCCCGGCGCCTATCATTCGCTGCGTTTCGAAAGCGGTGGCCATCGCGTGCAGCGGGTTCCCAAGACCGAGACTCAAGGGCGAATTCATACCTCCGCCGCCACAGTCGCTGTACTGCCTGAGCCGGACGAAGTTCAGATCGACATCAAGGATTCCGACATCAAGTGGGAACGCATGCGGGCGGGCGGCGCCGGCGGTCAGCACGTGAACAAGACGGAATCGGCCGTGCGCATCTGGTACAAACAGGGCACGCCGGACGAGATCGAAGTGAAGTGCCAGGATGAAAGAAGCCAACATAAGAACTATGATCGTGCGATGCGTATTCTACGAAGCCGTGTATTGGAACGCCGCGAGCAACAAGCGCACAAGCAACGCGCCGAACAACGCCGCACGCTGATCGGCTCCGGCGACCGCAACGAGCGCATTCGCACATATAACTTCCCGCAGAACCGAGTCACCGATCATCGCATCAACCTGACATTGTACAACCTCGACTTCGTCATCATGGGCCGGCTCGACGATCTCGTGACGGCTCTAAAGCAATTCGACAAACAGCAGCGATTGAGCGGAGGCAGCAGCGGCATCGCCTAATGCTAGTCTTTGGATCGGCCCAATCCTATCAACCCCAGCCACGGCCCGGCGGCAAGCAGCCAGACGGTCTTTGTTCCGAGCGAGGGCCATTGCCAGGCAACCAACTGAATCGCTGCCACAGTGATCAAGAAGCCGATGCCGTTCTGTACCGCCAGAGCCGCGCCGACAATTGGTTTTGGGCATGCGGAAGCCGACAGCGCCGAAAACTGCGGTGAGTCGGCGACGACGGCAACGCCCCAGATCAACAGTAGTCCGAACCGCAGGAATGCCGGCAGCGGGCCGAGCACGGGGAAGATCAGGCAAGCCATGCCCGAAATAACGAGCGCCGCTTGAGCGACTCGCCGGCTGCCGACGCGGCGTGAAAGCAAGCCGCCGCCGATGCAGCCGATGGCTCCGGAAGCGACGACAAGAAATGCTGCGAAGGCGTCGCTCATGCCGGTCGGAATGGTCTTCACGAGTTGCGGGACAATGTACCAGAATGCATAGAGTTCCCACATGTGGCCAAAGTAGCCAAGCGCAGACGTACGAAAATCTCGGTTTCGAAACGCGCTGAACACGGCTCCCCATTGAGGCGGCACCCGCACCGGTTTCGATGGTCCGTCGCCAAGCCAAAGGATCATCCCTGCCGCGACGAGTGCAAGTACCGACGAAATGAGTACGATCGACTGCCAACTCAAGCCTCCGCCCACGGCGCGAATCAAATGTGGCGACGCCGTGCCTAAGGTCAGTGCGCCCACCAGCCAACCGAGTGCCGAGCCGGCGCGAGTCGGTTCCCAAGTTACGACGAGCTTCATGCCGAGCGGGTAGATGCCGGCGAGGGCTAGGCCGGTGAGAATTCGGAATGCAAAAGCTGTGATGATGTCTCGACTGAGACAGGCGAAAGCGGCATTGGCGACGGCGCCGAGAACGGCAGCTACCGAGAATATGCGACTGGCAGCAAACGCGTCGGCAAGTCCTGTAAGCGCGATGCCCAACGTTCCGGCGATGAACCCAAGCTGTACAGATGTAAGCAGCAAACCTCGCTCCGTGTTGCTCCAGTGGAGCGAATCGGCGAGTTCTCCCGCGGCGCTATTGCCGCTGAACCAAAGCGACGTGCCGAAAAGCTGTGCGATCACAATGACGGCAAGCGGTCGGGACATGCAGGTGAGTTTCTGCGACTATTCTTTGACGAGTTCTTCAACGAGGCCGAAGAGTTTCTGCTCATGCACGTTGCGGCCGCGAATGACGCCCTTGGCATCGATGACATATAGCGTATTGCCGTCGCTGCGCCAATCACGGCCGATTCGACGGCCGTCGTCGTGCCATGATCGCCAGGTGATCTTCGACGCTTCGACGTAATCCTTCGCGAACTTGGCGTTTTCGCTGCTGACTCCAATTACAACCAACGGCTTGCCCATGTGTTTTCCGAGGATCTGCGCCATCTCGGAAAGCGACTGCCCATGTTTGGGGTGCTTGCTGTTCCAGAACAAGAGCACCACGACTTTACCGCGATAGTCCTTGAGCTTGAAAGGCTGCTCGTCGAGGTCGTTACCGCTGATGTCCGGGGCCGTTTTGCCGACGGAGAGGTTTTGCAGTTCGTACTGTATGTCACGCGCTTTGCGGACATAAGAGCCGCGATCGACGAGGGCGAACTTGTTGATGAGGTCCGTGACCTTCTGTTCGGCCTCTTTGAGCATGCGAGCAGAGTCTTCCTTCTTGTCGGCGAGTTCGGCCCTTGCTTGCAGAATCTCGGCCCAAACGAGAAGTGCTGCCGCCTGATTTTCCGCGTACTTGCTCTTCTCGGCGGCCGGCTTAAGCAGTCGTTCGACGCCGGCAACTTCGGGCTTGAGCCCACTGAGGATCGGCGTCAAGGCCGCCGCATTAAGGAAATACTTGACGAGCATGTCCATTGCTTTTGCCGTTGTTGGGCTACTCACGTCGTACTTGAGAATCCATGCCAATGCCTGGCCAGCTACTGGTGACTTGGGCGACTTCTCTGCGATGGCGTAAAACTTGTCAGAATATTCCTTCGCAAGCTTTGACTGGGCGGCCCGAATTACTTCCTTCTCATCTGCAGACTTGGCAGTGCGAAGGCTGTCGACGAATGGTGTGTTCGCTTGCCGATGATCCTCGATCAATTTTTCCAATTGGTCGGATAAGGTCTTTGTCGCCTTTGGGGTTTGTGCGAATGTCGTCGTAGCTAGGACGATTACGCACGTCATCGTCAACAGCAATGAGAATCGCATGATGAATTCCTGGCTGGAGCCATTCGGTTTTGGTTAGAGTATCATCGTCGCCGGGCCGTTACAAGTTGGACGGCGTCGAATGGCCGATAGTTCAACAATTCGACGCAATCACTTGCGATCCGTCGCCGCTTCTGCCAGCAGTTTTCCGAATTCGCGGGCGCTCCAGGCCGACCGGCCGACTCCCCACGACTTGTCGATTGCCAGGTTTGAATCGATTTCAGCGGAAATGAAGTCTTCGACGTGGCGGCGGCTTCGCACCAGCATTTCGCCGTGAGGATCGACAACATAACTGTCGCCATAGCCGACGCCATCGTATCGCGAAATGCCAGTGTCTTTGCCAATGCTGACGTTGTTGCCGCGGACAAAGTACACGCGATTCTCAACGGCTCGTGCTGTATGGTCGGCGCGCACGGTTTGAAAATGGCCGAGCAGGTGCTCCTTGGTGATGTAGTTGTAATGTGGGGCAAAGATGATCTTGGCGCCCTTCAGCGCCAAAATCCGCGCGGGTTCGATATAGCCGCCGTCGGAACAAATGATAACGCCGAATGGGACGCCGTTGCGTTTGAAGACGGGGAACTCGCGGCCCTGTTTGTGGAATTTTTGATAGGCCGAGCACTTGCTGTACGTGCCGAGCAAATGCCCCTTGTGAATGATAGCTGCCGTGTTGTATAGGTCTGTGCCGCGCAGTTCGTTGAAACCGATGATACAGGTGGCATTGAACCGGTTGGAGCGATCGAGCACTTTCATCATTTGCGGCGAATCAACGGCGAATGCCCCCTTACGCGCTTCCTCCTCGACATCCGGGTAGCCGGTCAGGTAGCACTCTGGAAAGGAGACAATTTCTACTCGCTCGCGGTCGGCCCATTCGAGCCCCTTGACGAAATTGGCGAAGTTGCTGTCAAAGTCGCCGGATTTGGATTCGAGTTGGCAATGGCCGATCTTCATGATTGCGCTCTCTGAATGGCATTCTTCACTTGCTTGCGCAGCGTGCTCATCGATACTGTATTGTGTCCGTTGCGATGTTCATCGGAGTATTGCGTGCGACTTATCATAACTGGCGGCGCCGGCTTTATTGGATCGCATTTGTGTGAACGCTTTCTGGCCGATGGCCACGATGTGCTGTGTCTCGACAATTTCATCACGGGCACTCGCGAAAACATTGAGCCGTTCCGTTCGTCGCCTCGATTCACGTTCGTCGAGCACAACATTTCGGAGCCATTTTTTTTGTTCGGGCCGGTCGATGCCGTGCTTCACTTCGCGTCGCCGGCCAGCCCGGTTGATTATCTCAAGTACCCGATCCAGACGCTCAAAGTCGGCTCTCTTGGCACCTACCACTCGCTTGGTCTTGCCAAGGCAAAGGGCGCTCGATTTCTGCTCGCAAGCACCAGTGAGGTGTACGGCGACCCAGACGTTCACCCGCAACGCGAAGAATATTGGGGCAATGTCAACCCTGTGGGAATCCGCGGCGTTTATGACGAAGCCAAACGCTTCAGCGAAGCAATGACGATGGCCTATCAACGCTCGCACGGTCTCAATACTCACATCGTTCGCATCTTCAACACGTACGGCCCGCGAATGCGGCTCGACGACGGACGAGCTCTGCCGAATTTCATGGGCCAGGCACTTCGCGGCGAACCGATCACGGTCTATGGCGACGGCTCGCAAACTCGCAGCTTCTGCTACGTGGACGATCTCGTTGAAGGCATCGTGCGACTGCTAATGGCCGACTACCACGAACCAGTCAACCTTGGCAACCCGAGCGAGATCACGATTCTTGAATTTGCGAGAGAAATTCAGGCGATTGCGGGCAGTCACTGCAAGATCGTTTTCAAGCCGTTGCCGCAGGATGACCCACGGGTGAGACAGCCGGACATAACGTTGGCCAGGAAGCTCTTGGAGTGGACGCCGAAGATCGAACGGCGTGAGGGGCTTGAGCGAACGATGGCGTATTTTCGGGGCGTGATGGGCAAATGAATCGTCACAGTCGCACGACTTCGCCCTCGCTCAGCCGATTGCGCCGATGCTGAAATTCGTCCACATACTCTAACGTGTGGTCAATTCCAAGGTGGTGAAGGATCGTCGCGGTCAGATCGGCCGGCGTCACCGGCTTATCGCGAACGTAGCCGGCGTCGGTCGTCGTTTCGCCGAAAACTTGTCCGCCGCGGATGCCGCTGCCGGCCAGGATTGCAGTGAAAGCATGCGGCCAGTGGTCGCGGCCGGTTTTTTGCGTGTTCGAGCTCTGTGTGAACTGCCCCAGTTTCGGGGTACGGCCGAATTCACCGACCGCCACGACAAGCGTCGTGTCAAGCAACCCGCGCTGGTCCAGATCTTCGATAAAGGCGGGGAATGCACGATCGAAGATAGGACAAAGCAGGTCCTTGAGCTTGGCGAAGTTATTCTGGTGTGTGTCCCAGCATGTATTGACGCCGTCGATTTTGGTTTCGTCCTGCCAGTTGACCGTGATGAGTGACGCGCCGGCTTCGACCAAACGGCGGGCCATCAGCAAACTTTGGCCGACCGTGGTTTGCCCGTAACGTTCACGGACGGCGGCTGGTTCTCGGCGCAGGTCGAATACCTCGCCGGCACGGTTTTCGAGCAGGGAGAAAGCGCCGCGTGTATTGACCGACAACGCTTCGGTCGCGGGATCGACGCGCGACTGATCCATTAGTTCGATAAGCGAGTGCCGGTCGCGAAGTCGCGGCAGCGGCAAATCCGGTGACGGATTGAGCCCTTCGATCTCAAAATCGGATTTGCCCAAGTCGCCGTTCACCAGGAAAGCGTTGTATCGCTCGCCCATTCGAGCACCAGTTTGACCGGCAATTCGCTTCGGCTGTCCCGGAAATTGAAGGTGCCATGGCAGCACGACAGAGGGCGGCAAGCCTTGATGGCCGCGGCCAAAACGTGCGACCAGCGAACTCAGCGCCGGCCAATCTTCGCGACTGGCTTGATCCGTCGTCGGCGCCTGGAAATACTCGCGGCCCGTGAAAACTTCGCTGCATGCCGGGCCATGTACGTTCATGCGATGTGTCATCGAACGCACAAGGCAAACCCTGTCCATCACCTGAGCAAAGCGCGGCAAGTGTTCACAGACCTGAATCCCCGGCACGCGCGTGGCGTTGGGTCGAAAAATACCGCGCACTTCCGTGGGCGCGGCTGGCTTCATGTCCCACAAATCTATCTGACTGGGCCCGCCGAACAAGAAGAGGAAGATGCAGCTGTTTTGCTTACGTTTCGCGTTCGCCGGCCGAATCGGCTGATCCGCGCGCAATTGCTGAAGGTCCAAACTTCCGAGCCCAAACAAACTGAGCGCCCCGACGCGCAAAAGTTCACGGCGAGTCTTACCGCAGAGCAGCCGAGAATTGTGAATCGGGTAGGGCATGATCGATCCCGATTCTACCACGAGGCGTCAGCCGATGGAATCCGTCACACTTCTTTCACGGCGGTCCACTTGCCGTCTTTTGCCGAACCGAGGATTGCATCGAGCACATATTGAGTGCGCAACGAGTCGCGGAAGGTCGGCATCGCTGGCTTTCCGTTGGCGAGTCCGTCGATGAAGTCGGCAACCTGGTGCGTGAAGGAATGCTCATAGCCGATCTGCAAGCCGGGCACCCACCACTTGTCCATGTAGGGGTGATCGCCGCCGTTGTCGGTGACGTGAATGGAGCGCCAGCCGCGCAAGTAGCCGGCGTCTTTGTGCTGCTCGGCGCCTGGGACTTTGGCTTCCTTCGCGGCCTTCACCAAGTCGGCCAGTGCACCGTCGCGATACTCGAAATACTGCAAGCGGTGCAGGTCATGCAGGTCCCAGAAGATGCTGGCATATTCGCCGTTGATCTCAAACGTGTACAGCGCTTTGTGGCCGCGAGCGTAACGAGTCGATTCGAAGTTGGCGAGCGATCCGTTTTTGAATCGGCCCATGAAGATACAGGCGTCGTCAATGCCAACTTTCTCGACCTTGCCCGTCAGGTTGTGCTTGCGTTCCTTGACGAAGGTTTCCGTCATTGCGGTGATCGTATCCATGTCGCCGTTGAGCCAGAGCGCAGTGTCGATGCAGTGGGCGAGCAAGTCGCCGCTGACACCGGCGCCGGCTGCCGCAAGATCGAGCCGCCATAGCCCCTGGCCGCCCTGAGGCAAGTCGGCGCTAATGGTCCAATCCTGCAGGAACTTTGCGCGATAGTGGAAGACTTTGCCAAGCCTACCTTCGTCGATGAGCTTCTTGGCGAGCGTAACGGCCGGCACGCGGCGATAGTTGTACCAGACCATGTTGGGCACTTTTGCCTTTTCAACCGCGTCAACCATCTTCTGGCCTTCAGGACCGTTCATCGCCAGCGGCTTTTCGCAAAGGATCATCTTGCCGTTAGCGGCGGCCGCCAGTGCGATTTCGCAATGCAGATTATTCGGCACACAAATGTCAATCGCGTCGATGTCTTTGCGATCGACCAGTTTGCGCCAATCGGTCTCGGTCGATTCATAACCCCAGTTGTCGGCGAATTCCTTGATCTTGCCGGCGTCACGAGCGCACGCTGCCTTTAGCACCGGCCGATGCGACAGCTTGAAAAACTGACTCACTTGCTTGTAAGCGTTCGAGTGAGCGCGGCCCATGAAACCGTAACCGATCATGCCAATGTTGAGAGGCTTTTGCATAGTGCGAGTCCTTGAAGTAGCGTCATCGAACTTTTTCGTAATAGTCAAACACTGCTTTTGCAGTTTTCGCGCAAAGCAAGTTGCCGGCACTGTCCGGCTTCCACGTCTTGTCAGTGTTTTGGGCAGTCAGGACGCAAATGGCAACGGGGCCATTCTTCAGATACAAGATACCCGCATCGGTTCTTGCGTCGCTCACGGAGCCGGTTTTGTGCGCCACTTTGACGCCGGCCGGCAAGAAACGCGGGAACTTGTCCTTGTCATCGCATTTGTGCATGTGCTCCAGCATCTCCTTGCATGCATCAGCGCTGACGCATTTGCCTTCGTGAATCATCTCCAAAAGCGTTACCATCTCGCGTGCGGTGGTCCGACCGAGGCCGAACGACTTTGTGCCTTCCGGATCTATCGACGTTGTACTGCCCCTGAACACCTTTGCATGGATCCTTGTATTCGGCAACTTGAGCGATGTCATTCGTTCATTCACCGCCTTGATGCCGATTTTGTCGAGCACCAAATTAGTCGCAGTGTTGTCGCTGAACGCAATCATCAGGCGAACGGCATCACGAAGTGCGAACGAGGCGCCGTCGCTGAAATGCTCGGTCAGAATGCCGCTGCCGGGAACCTTGTCGTCTTTTCGAATGGCGACTTTGTCGCTTAGCGAGATTCTTTTTTCGTGCGCTTGCCAGTAGGCTTCGATCATTACCGCGAGTTTGATCAAGCTGGCCGTGGGCATCGGCTCGTTGGCGTTCACGTTGCATACTTCGCCAGTGCTCAGGTGCTTCACGGCAATCGCGACCTTACCATCGTGGGCTTTCGCCATAGATGCGAGCGTGTCTTCGAGCGATCCGGCAATGCCGATGCCATGACTCAACAACATCAAGCCGGCGGCGATGATAGTGCGCATCACGTCACTTTCGAAACGGTTCGAGAAACCTCTTCGCCGAACCAATTGTTGTCCAGGCATCGTCCTGATAGCACATGTCGATCGTCCACCATTCGACATCAATAAGCCCCGTAACATCGGGCAACAGTCTTTGGAAATCGATGCAACCTTGACCGAATGGCAGGTGCCGGCTGATCCCGCATTCGTCCTGTGTGCCGTCGGTGTCGCACAAGTGCACGTGATTGATGTAGCGGCTAAATTGCCGCAACAGTTCGTGCTCATTGCCGTTGGACGACACGTGGGCATGAGCGACATCGAACATGATTCCAAAATTCGTGTACCCAAGCGAGCGAACGCCTTGGGTTACCGCGAGTATCTGCTCAGCCGAGTGCAGCGGCAAATGCGGCTCAAACTCCCAGGCGACGCGCATGCCTCGGTCAGCAGCCAGGCGTGAACACTCCGCGAACGCTCGCGTTGCTCGGTCGATCATAACGGCGACGGGAATCGCAGCCAAATGTACAAGCGGCTCGACAGTGTCCACGCGAATCGTAGGAGTTCCGATAGCAGCCGCAAAATCAGCGAACCGCGTAAATGCACTGAGGTACAACTCATGGGAATCGGTTGACACGAGTGAGTGCCCACGTAGATTCGGCGCCATGCCCGAAAACGCAAGCCCGTGCTCGGCAACCTCCACACGTACATGGCTGCACCGATCGACCGTGTCATGCGTGTCTGGGTTCGGGTGAGGGCGACAAGCGCCAAGTTCAACTCCGTCATACCCGGAGTCTTGCAATCTGTGCAGCAGCTTGTGGAAGCCGACAGGCTCGTCGCGGTAAGCCCCGTGAAGAAATGGCCAACTTCCGAACGACAGTCGCTTCATCGCTAGTTCCAGCCGTGTGCTTCGCGCACGGCAATCATCGCTGCCAGAATGCTGTTCCACGTCTCCGGCTTCATCATGACTTCATTCGGGAACATACAGCCGTCCCAACAGACGTGTTTGAACTTCTGCGTCAAGTTGCCGTAGCCGTCGCGCATCCAAAAGCCGGAATGGTGTGCGATCTTCAACTTGCCGTTCGGGTCATTCGGCAAACAATGACGTCCCGTCTTGTCATGGCTGCCTGATCCTTTGACCGTTGCATCGTTTTGCGCGATATGGAAGTCGATGGTCCATGGCCGCAACGCCGCAGTCAGTGTGGCCAACGCAGCGTCGAGCTTCGCCGAGTCGTTCCAGTTGAAGTTCTCCGGCAGAATCCGGTCTTCGGGCGCGTTGTAGCCGAGCGTGTACATAAGCGTATGGGCCATGTCGGCCTGAAAACCAAGCGTACCAGGTCGATCGGTCAGTTCAAGCAGTTGCAGCATGCGCTTCCAGCTGTGCATACCGGCCCAACAGATTTCGCCCTCAGCGGCCAATCGCTCGCCATGATCGGCGGCAATGTCGCAAGCCTGGCGAAACGTCGCAGCGATGCGTTTTTGATTGCCTTCGGGGTCTTTGGCCCAATCGCCGGGGCCGGATGCCGAGTCAATACGGACGATGCCATACGGACGCACGCCGAGTTCGCGAAGCCGCTCGGCGATGTGGCATGCGTGGTGCACTTGATGTAAGAACTTCTTCCGTTCGCTTTCGTCGCCCATGGCGGAACCGCCGCCGGTCGGCGGCCAAACTGGCGCGACGACAGAGCCGACGACCAGGTTCTTTGCCTGTACCTTTTCAGCGAGCCGCTTCAGGTCGTCGTCCTTGGAATCAATGGCGACATGAGGAGCAAACAGAAAAACGTCGATGCCATCGAATTTGACGCCGTTGACGGACGCTGCGGCAGTGAGTTCGATCATCTTGTCGAGCTCAATGAACGGTTCGCCGTCCGGGGAACCCTTGCCGACAACACCGGGCCAGGTGGCATTGTGTAGTTTCGGAAACGCGTTCATGAATCAATCCTGATGAAATGGAACTAGTTCCAATCGCCCCGTGGCGACCGATCATAACGCCCGTTGTATTGATCCAATTCGTCGACCGGTTCGACTTCCTGGATTTCGTTGTAGCTTTGTTCAAGTCCTGACGGCAGCGGCATGTTGTTGCGGACGAAGTACTCCGCCAGCACCTCCGGCGGCAGTCCAAGTTCTTGCGCCAAACTAACGGCTCGCTCCGCGCCTGGCCTCGTCAATTTGTAGGTCACAAAGAAAAAGACGATCATGCCGACGCCCAGCGGCAGCAAAACCGCGGCCGGAAGAATATCGCGCTGAGACACGCTAATAACGCCAACGATTATCGCAGCAATCCCGCCTAATATCAAAAACGTTCGCAAGTAGGCCATCAGTACGGATTTACCAGACATGCTGATCTTCATGCCGCGTTCGCTGCCGTCGTCCAGCATGAGAGTGCTGCCCGTGGGAACGAGCGGCACGAATTGAATGTGAAAGAACGACGACACAACGTAGAAGAGTCCCGGAACATGATCGACCTTGCCGCAATTGCGCGTGCCAAAGAACCAGATCATGAATCTCCTCCTGCGACGTTTTCTGAAGCGTCGCTAACCCTTCTTGTGATCGCCCACCGCAGGCGCTTGCGGATTCACGTCCGGACCAAAGTAGCGCAAGGTGACGAGAGGTTCGTCGCCGGTGTTTTCGAATGTCACTCCATTTCGGGCGGCATCGTAGGTGACGAAATACTCGTCGGTCGTCAACTCGCCGAACCGAATCATTGCCGGCGTCTGCAACGGTTGCTTGCCGATCTTGCCGCAACCTTGCACCGCCACGAGGCCGTATGCGCCGTTGTCTTTGATGGTAACTTTTCGGCCCGGATCGACCGTGAGTTCTTTCGCGCTAAACAGCTCCTTGCCCTTTACCTTGCCGTAAACGATCCACTTGTCGATGAACCCTTCTTTGCTCGAGTCGTTATCGGCGATCGGCTCCAGATAATGATGATCTTTGAAGTTCGGATCGACATTGCCTTCCCAATCGAGCGCATCGACCAGATACTGCAGATCGCCGTGTTTGTCTTTGGGGAAATCCTTCGTCAACAAACTCCACGGTACCGGCCGGCCCTCGACAAGAGACTGATACATACCAAAAACGTCAGAGCCCCATTGAGGCTCATAAGTCACGAGCGAACCCGGTGCGTGCAACACGCACGGCGGCACCAGCCAGCCCGTGCCCGGCTGAAGGCGATACGCCTTCGAGAAATTCAGAATGCCGTTGTCGCCATCGTTCCAGCGTTCGAGGCAGCGCACAATGTCTTGTTTGGTTGTGCCCGGCTCCAGTCCGAAAAACGTATGCGGGAAGTTGTTGCCCAAATTGTTTAGCTGTGGCGGAAAGTAATACGACTCCGGCTTACCTTGCTGACCCACGAGTGCGGCTTGTTCGTCGCTCTGATGCATGTGGTGCGGAATCGGGCCAAGATTATCAAAGAATTTGGAGTATACCGGCCAGCGCTTGTACTTCGACCACATCGGCTTGCCGACAAACTTCTCGCCTTCCAAGCCAATTGCGTCCTTCAGCGTGAACGCCTTGCGGCCGTCAGCAACCACATAACTGAGGCCCTCGTCTTCGGTACGGTTCTCGTTTGCAGCCGGTGTCGTCGAAGCGAACCAGCGCTCGTCGATGCCGCCGCGATGAGCGCCAAATGCATACGTGTCCTGCGGCGCGAGCTTGATTCGCCGGCCCGGCATCAAGAACGATCGAGGCACCCAAGTCGGCGCTAACCGCAAAATGCCGCCGGATTCGTCAAGGACCCGCACCACGTGTGCAGCCGAAGGACCAGTAACGCGAACCGACACAGGCTTGGCGGCTGAAGTCTTTGCAGGAGCAGCTTTTGCAGCAGGTCGGGCCTTCTTCATCGAGCACTCCAAACTAGTGGAACCTGGAAAAGTCCTCGGCCCATGTACGGCGAGGCGGAAGTTCAAAAAGACTCTCGAAGTTTCAAAACAACCTACGGAAAATCGAAGTTGCTTCAAGCAACTGCAATTGGGTTGTCGTGCGGAATTCGCTTGCAGTATGATTCTCATAGCGATTCCATCCGTCTGATGCTCAGTGAGAACTCCCATGTACCGAATTGCGGTTCCGTTGATCGTACTGTTGCCCGGCTCGCTGCTGGCGGATGACGGCACCGTGACGTTCATTCCGAAAGCCGGTGAATCACCGCCGCCGGAGTATCGCCTGGATCGTCACGAGTTTGCGTATCATTTGGAAACAGCGAAAGAGCTGCCCATCGCTGGGGTCTCGATGTGTCGAGTCACGTTTCCGTCGCCGGTCGAATCTCCGTTTGCAGAAAACAATACGGTTCACTGCGAGTATTATCGACCAAAAGGCGCCGGACCGTTCCCGGGTGTAATCGTGCTCGACGTACTCGGCGGCGATCAAACGCTGGCCCGAAGCATGGCTAGGCTGCTGGCCCAAAATCAGGTTGCGGGCCTGTTCGTGCAGATGGCGTACTACGGTCCGCGCAAACCCAAGGGTAGCAACGTTCGATTGCTCTCGACGGACTTGCAGCAGAGCGTCGCTGCGATTCGCCAAACCGTCCTCGACTGCCGCCGGGCGAGCGCTTGGCTTCAGTCTCGCTCGGAAATCAACAGCGAAAGACTCGGCATCGTCGGCACCAGCCTTGGCAGTTTCATGGCGGCGCTCACCGGCGAGTTCGAGCCGAGTTTGCGAAAAGTTGCGGTGCTTTATGGCGGCGGCGGCTTCGTCGACGCCTATTACGAACATCCACGCGCTCGCCCTTATATGGACATCTTCGAGAAATTCGGCGGCACCAAAAACATGCTCAAGCACGTTATTGCACCCGTCGACCCATTGACTCATGCCGATAAACTCAAGCAACGCGACCTGCTGATCGTCGCCGCCAAGAACGACGACATCGTGCCGCCAATCATGGCGAAGCGACTATGGGAAGCCAGCGGTAAGCAGAAGATCGTGTGGTTCGACGCGACGCACTACGGCGCCATACTCTACATGACTTCGACAATGCGCGAAGTGCTGCAGCATTTTCGTTGGGAGAAATGAGCGCGAAGAGAACAAGTCTTTTCGCATTTGCGCTGAGTCGGCTCCGGAAACCGTAATGCTCAAATGGCTGAATCTACTGACCGACGACGCGCCGACGGCGGAGGCGGATCTTCTGCGTGACTTGTTGAAGGAGTCGCCTGAAATCCCCGATTGGTCGGCGGCCGTGCAGCCGGTGCTCCATCGTTTGTTGGAATACAATCCAGTCAAGCGTGCCGTGGTTTGCCGCGTATTGGATATGCCGATGTTCAATGCTCTAGCGCTGCCGCACAAGACCGTGGTGCTGTCGCAGTTGCTTGTGGAGTTCTGCCGGGACCGCAGAGATCAGATCGCGTTCGTACTTGCTCATGAGGTTGCACACATATACCTCGGTCACGTTCGGAAGCGCGATTTGGCCAACACTGTCATGGCAGTCGCTCCGGTCGCCAATCCTCTTTTGGGAATGGGACTTCGCTGGCTGTTCAACCGGGCATACACCCGCGAGCAAGAATTCGAAGCGGATAACTGCGCTTTTCGGTTTTGTGTCCGAGCGGGCTTTGATCCGGAAGCATCGATTACATTGCTCGAAAGGCTCGGATCGACCGAGCCGCCTGGTAATTCGGTCACACAGATTCTGGCAACACACCCGCCTGTAGTTCAGCGTGTGATTCAGCTAAGAACTGCGATTCATTCTTGGAAAAGCGGCAATGCCAAGTCGTAACAACACATCTTGCGACATCAGGCTGTTATTTTTTTGTTGACAATGCACTCTTGCATCAGTTTGACGATATCCGTTGCCCTTGCAAACTGTCGTTTGGACAGGAGCCGCACCAATTTCGCCCTGCTCGATCCAATGCCGACATATGTCCGCCATCGCGACAATTGCCCAAGCGGCAATCGCGGTTGTTCGGGATCGAACTCCCACGGGTGGAAGTACAACATGCCGGCCTTGTACCCCTGGAGTTCTAGTTGCTGCAATCCGCGCTCGAGGATCGTCAGCGGCAATAGCCGGAAGTACCCGCCGCCGCCCACCGGAATGTTTTGGCCAAACACGCGCCAGGTTGCAGGGGGCAGTTCCAGAAGCTCGTGACGAATACCCTTTGCGATGAACGGGCCACGCGGTGCATCAGGGATGCCGTAGCGATCATGCCTAACCGGGAAAATCGACGAGTCGTACTGAAATCCCAACTCTGCCAAAACGTCGACGGCCCAAATCGTCTCGCGCATGATGCTGAATGTCGGGGCACGAAAACCTACGACTTCAGCGCCGCCGGCTTGCTCGAGTGCAACTTTACTTTTGATAACGTCTTCGCGAAAGGTCTGCGGCGTAAATTGGTGTACGCGTCGGTGATCCCATGAATGGCTCGCGATTTCGTGGCCTTCGTCGACCATACGGCGAATCAACTTTGGAACTGACTGAGCGATCTTGCCAACGACGAAAAATGTTGCCTTTTGATAGTGTTTCGAAAGCGTGTCAAGCAACCACGACATGGAGTCCGCCATGCGGTGCGCATAATGAAGTTGCAACTGCGGTGGACATGAAATTGCGGTGGCCGCCTCGATTCGGAAATGTTCTTCAACATCAAACGTGAGAGCGACCGGCATCATGGCCGGTCAGAGTACCGTATTGTAGCAGGGACTTGGAAGAGCAATGTGAAAAACAGGAACGAGAAACCGGAAGCTAACTGATGCTGCCGGTTTCTCGTTTCCGACCTTCTTATCCGACCCAGATGCCACGCGTATTCGCTGGATCGCCGGCGAGGAAGCTGGCGAGCAATTTGCCATTGCGGTAGACGTTTAGGTCGCGACGGCCGTTGCCGGTGCCGACGAGAATCTCCGCTTTGCCGTCGCCGTCGAAATCGCGGGTCGAGACACGAACGCCGCCGGTGAAAGTCGACAGGCTGCCGTAGAAGCCGTACAGCTCGGTTGCGTTGATGCCATTGAACACTCGAACGTGCGGGCCGCCGCCTGCATCGGCGCCGGTGACGATGTCGGCCCGGCCGTCGCCGTTTGCATCACCGGTTGCCACAAACACACCGCCACGGAACGCGGTCGAGTAGGCGTTGAACGCGTGAACGAGTTGTCGTGTGACGCCATCGAATACAAGCACGGTCGGCACACCGCCGGCGCCGGGGCTGACAACAATCTCTGACCTACCATCGCCATTCACATCGCCGGCTGCAACGCGAACACCGCCAGTAAATGTGCTGGCATAGGCAAAGAAGCTGTGCAACAGCGCGTTGGTTCGGCCGCTGAACACTTGAACGTGTGGTCCGCCGCCGGTATCAGCGCCGGTAATGATGTCGGAAACGCCGTCGCCGTCAACGTCGCCGGTCGCAACAAATGCTCCGCCCAGGAACATGGGATTGTACGCTTGCACTGTCTTGAACAACTTGCCGGTGACGCCGTCGAACACTTTCACCAGCGCACCGGCGCCTCGGCCAGGCGTAACGATAATGTCTTGGAATCCATCGCCGGACACATCGCCGACGGCGACGCGAACACCGCCGCGGAAGGACGCGTCGTATGCCTGGAATTGGAACTTCACGGCGCCGCTGGCGGCATCGTAAACCGTAACCGTTGGAGTGCTGCCTGCTTCCGATCCGGTGGCGTAGATCTTACCGGCCTGACCTTGTCCAGCACCGTAACCGCTGGGCAACGAAGTGTTCGGCGGCGGTGTCGTTGACGAGGGCGGCGGAGTTGTGTTTGTCGGCGGAGGAGTGACGGCAGTTGGAGGCGGCGTTACGGTGGTCGGCGGAGGAGTCGAAGCTCCGGGCGCTGGGTTTGCTGCAGATACGGTTCCAGGTTGCGGGAAGCCGAACGCCTGCGCGAAATACTTAATCGTTCCGTAACTCTGCACGCTGACGCCGATTTGCGTGAACATCGCGTTGAGGATGTTGGCACGGTGTCCGGCGGAATTCATCCACGCGGCGACGACTTCCTCGGCGGTGTTGTAGCCGAAGGCAATATTCTCACCCAACGCATAGTATTCATAACCGGCCGTGGCGGCTCTGCTGGTCAGCGTCGGCTGAAAGGTGCCCTGGAGAGTATGGCTCATCGCGGCGCTCAAGCCGACCACCGGGGCCATCGCCACCATATTTCGTGCCTGTACGTCGGCGGCGCCCGTCAACTGAAAGCTGAACGCCAAGGGAGGCAGGCCGGCTTTGGCACGCTCAGCATTCGTCAATTCGGCAATGCGCTGCGCAATTGCCGACATGTTCTGAGCTAAGTTCGGGCTGCCCGAAACCACAGTCGCACCGGCCGGACCGGTGACGGAGTTGGTGCCTGCACCACCGTAAATCTCGTCGCTACTCGAACCGCCTCGCAGTGTGTCGTGCCCGTTTCCGCCGTAGATGTGGTTGCGGCCGCTGCCGCCCTGAATCGTGTCATTGCCGCTGCCGCCGAACAGGTAGGCCTCGACGGTGACATTTGAGGACAACGTAATGTTGTCTGCGTCGTCGCCGGCGTCGACAACGATCGCTCGGACCTGACTGGTGGAATACGCGCCGGCAATGCCGGACACGGTCAGTTGTCCGTTGTTTTGATCGATAAAGATCTGATCCTGGCCTGAATTTCCGAATACCGTCAAAACTCCGTTGACCAGGCTAGCCGTCGCAGGCGTGGCTCTTTCTTCAAGTGTCTCGAACTGCAACTTGGTGCAGACGTTCCTCGTGGGGGCGCGCATAGCGTCTCCTGGAGGGCGAGCACGTGGGTCGGCTTCGCCTCGATTCGTGGCTTCTAATTGGGCCAACGGGATGCGGACGGTCGGTTGGGCGAGTTCAGCGGGGACCTGAACTTGGGCGTCGATGGGGCGGTCTGAGCGACAGACTTTTGCTTCGAACAACCGAAACCTAGAACGCTTTTTACGCCTGTCAAATACATTCGCTACGGTTCAACTATCCGTTTCAACCGTCAAAATGCGCATTATGCTGGACTGCCGCGTTTCAGCAGTTACACTGACCCAATTGGCTGTCTCGAAATGTATTCAAATGAACACTGAAATCGCGAAGTATGCGCTCTAAATCTAATCATAAACGTGTCTTATGTCGAACACCAACGCCGGGTAAGAAGCCGACCCGGATCGATTCTTGGAAGTTCGACGCCGTGAGAAAGGCCATATTGAAAATTGTGCCTCGAAAAGGCGAGGGAGTTTTGTTTTCTGAGCTGGCGGATATGGTTGCCGCAGCTTTGGGGGAAAGCGATTGTAGCCGGCTCGGGTCTGTGCCCTGGTATACGGTCACCGTGAAGTTGGAACTCGAGGTGGCAGGCGAGCTAAGGCGCATACCCAATGCCGGCCCCCAACGATTGTTGCGAATCTAGCCGTTTCTTTGACTACCCGGTCGATCACCTAGTGACATAGAATTGATATAAAAGTTTCGAAATGTCCTCCTTGGTTGTCTGTGCGGAAGGAACATTATGGCCATCTCGGCAAAGAATCTGGTGGAACTTCTCGAAGAAGGTCAACCGGACGACATTCGAAGTTCGACGGCCGTTGTTGTCGGCGAGCTTGGTCTGCGCGATGCTGCGATTCAAAAAGGGTTGCTGAAGGCTCTCTCCGACAAGAATCCCGGCCTGCGAATTCGGGCGATTCAGGCGATTGGCAAACTGAAAGTCGAAAGTGCATTGCCCGACTTATTGGATCGCATCAAGCACGGCGGAGACGAAGCCGATGCTGCCGCACATTCCGCGGCCAAGCTCGGCCCGAAAGGGCTTCGCGGATTGCAGGATCTATTGCCCAAGGTCGCACCGGGTCTGCGCCGTTACATCGCCTCGGCGCTGGCAGCGAGTGGAACGGCCGGGTCACAAGCGGCCGCCGCTGTCCTGCTCCATCATGATCATGGCGTCGTCGAAGCAGGTGCTCACACCATTCTCGAACAGATTGCGGGCATGACCGCAGCCCAGAAGAAACACTGGGTACAGCAGCTCTTGGAATTGCTTCGCAACAAGAAGAAGCCGGTGTCGCAGTTCACGGAGTCCCAGGTCGTAAAACTGTTGGCAACCTTGGACGATCCGTCGGCAGCAAACGTACTGTGGGAGCGTGTGCTTCCTATCTATTCGCCGGATGTTCGGGCGGCGGCTTTGCATGCCGTGAGCCGGTGGCTGCAGACCCCGTCGAAGGAACAGTGGCAGCGGCTGTTTGCTTGTGCGACCGAAGGCGATTTTCGCATTGCGTCGCCGGCGCTATTGATCCTGCAGCGTTTGCCGGTCCAAGAAAAGGCCATTGAATCATGGCTCAAATTGTTGCGAGCGCCTGACGTCGCCTCACGCAAACTCGGCCTGGAAAAGTTGGGAGATCGCGACTCTGCAGCGGTAGCCGAGGCATTGTTGGAACAAACCAGTCACGCAGACAAGGCATTACGTGACGGAGCTTTCGCGGCGTTGGCAAAGACTGAGCATGGACGGCACGCTCTCGTTGAGGCACTTTTGTCGGCTGACACGTCCGATCGTGCCTGGTCATTGGCGCGTGCCCAAGTGCCGTTCGCCAGCGATTACCCGACGAAATTGCGTCAAAAAGTGTTTCACCAGGCGTGCGAGTATCTCGACGCATCCGATAAACGCGCCGATCCGCTGTTGTTCCTGCTTCGCGAATCCGATCCAGGTTTCTTGCGGGAACATTTGCATGATCGCGCCGTCGCATTACGCAAGAAAAAGGACTACCAAGGAGCATTGTCCTTCCTCAAGTTGATGCAGCGCGATACGTCGCTTGGATTTCCTGTGCGCCTTGAGCTTGCGGCCTGCGGCCTGAAAGTGTCCGGCAAGGAGCTGGCCCACGAACTCCGGGAAAACGACCCATGCCTTTACCACTTCGGACTCCTGGCTCAACAGGATGAAGAAGAACTGCTTAAAGAAATCGGCAAGATGAAGTGGCTCGATCCCGAGGATCTGTACTACCTCGGCTTCCACTTTGCCGAGCAGGTGGGCAAATTGCAGAAACTCGGCGGCGACGTGCTGCACTTGCTGATTCAGCGCTCGCCGCGCACGAAACTGGCTCAGGCGGCAAAATCAAAACTCAATACGTCCGCAATCGATTAGGTGCGGCCAGTTTCAATCGCTCCATTCTGCCAAGGTAGTTTGGAGCGATTCCATCGTCATGTCGCGGATCAGAAACTTCTTTTCACGTGATGTTGCGCCGCCAACCAGTGAGACCTGGGACCGCTTCAACCTCAGCTGTTTTCGCAGTAGATTCAACAGGGCTTCATTGGCGCGACCGTCTTCGGGCGGGGCTGTGACGCTCACCTTGAGCGAACCGTTAATCACGCCTTGAATGCCGTTCTTGCGCGCTCCAGGTTGTGCGCGCAAAGGCAGGATCACGCCGTCAATATGCGTCGCCAATGCGATCATTAGCCTCTTATTCCATGCGAAGTAAGAATCGGATCGCGACAACCCTCGAAGAGTGCCGAACCGATGCGAACCATCGTGGCACCTTCTTCAATCGCGACTTCAAAGTCACCTGTCATACCCATCGACAAATGCGGCAAAGATGCCGGATCGCCCCATTTGGTGCGAACAGCATCACGCAGCCGGCGTAATGCACGAAAGGCGGGCCTTGCCTCGTCGGGATCGTCGGCAATTGCCGCCATGGTCATGAGGCCCATGATCTTCACATTCGAAAATCGTATCAAATCGTCAGAGATCGCAGACAGTTGATCCAGTCGAAACCCGTGCTTGGCAGGCTCGCCGCTCGCGTTCACTTCTAGAAGCACCTGTGTCGTCGTTCGTCGCAACCGCGAGACCTCGTCGATTGACTGCAAGAGTCGGATTGAATCGACCGAATGGATCAACGTCGTCATTGGAATCGTGCGTTCCACTTTGTTCCGCTGCAAGTGACCGATCAGCTGCCAGTGTGCGTCTGGACACAACATCGCTTTGCGCCATAGCTCCTGGGGTCTGCTTTCGCCGAGGTCTCGAACTCCGAGATCGATCAAAATTTCAGCAATCTCCGGCGGCATGGTCTTGGTAACGGCGACCAATGTCACATCGTGCCGCTGCCGGCCGGCCCGCTGGCACGCGATTGCCATGCGTTCTCGCACTTCCAACAGGTTTTGCAGAATTCTCTCACGCAACGACATTGATGGAAACCGCCTTCATACGAGAGCCATCCTTAGTAAGATACTCCCGCGCGGCAGTTTGGTAAACGACACTCTTGCGATTGGTTACAGTATGGCGGAGATTCAGCCGTTTAGGGCGTTACGTTATGATCTGGGCCATGTCGGCGCTTTATCAAGCGTCGTTTGCCCTCCGTATGACGTTATTGGCCCGGAGTTGCAGCAACAGCTTTACAACCGCAGCCCCTACAACCACATCCGATTGGAATTCAATCGACCGGAATCGAATGACAACGAATTGCACAACCGATATTCACGAGCGTCGGCATTGCTGCGTGAATGGACAGGCGCTGGTGTGTTAGCGCAGGATTCAGCAAGATCGCTTTATGTATTGCATCAGGAATACGAGCTTGATGGCGTCCGCATCAATCGCCGTGGGTTCTTCGCCCGGCTCCGCCTGGAACCGTTCGGCGGCGGCATGGTGTTTCCGCACGAGCAAACGATGGCGGGACCCAAGGCCGACCGTCTAAGCCTTCTTCGAGCGACCGGCGTCAATCTCAGCCCGATCTTTGGCCTCTTTCCCGATCCGGCGAATGAGGTGCAAAACCTGCTGGATCGAGCAACCGAGCGTCAATTGCCAATTGAGGCAAGCGACCATCTCGGCGTGGTCAGCCGGCTCTGGCCGATCTCTGACCAGAGCGTCATCAGCCAGGTGGCAGGCTTAATCGGTCCTAAGCCGATCTTCATCGCCGACGGCCACCACCGCTATGAAACAGCGTTGCGTTTTCTCGAGGAACAACGTGCCGCTGGTCAAGTCGCGAACGACCTGTCTGCCGCGAATTATGTGTTGACAGCGCTCGTTGGAATGTCTGACCCCGGCCTGCTCATCCTGCCGACGCATCGGCTGCTGCAAAAAATACCGGCATTCACCGCCAACGAGGTTCGATCATTGTTGGCGCCCCAATTCGACGTTGAAATAGTGGGTGAAGGTGAGTCCGGCATGCGAGAAACTTGGGCCCGCCTTGAACTGAGCGGCGATCAGCACCGACTCGGGTTTGGGACTTTTCGCGATGGCGTCTGGCAGATTGCGTCGCTCCGTGATCACTCGGTCATGGCGAAGCTGGCGTCGGATCACAGCCCGGCTTGGCAAAGCCTTGCCGTCAGCATTCTGCACGTCGTGGTCATCGATCACCTGCTTCGCGAACGCGGATTCCAACCCGAATGCAGATACGTGCATCTGCTACAGGAGGTCAAGGACTCCGAAGATCACGAACTGGCAGTACTGGTTCCCACTGCGACGATGGGACACGTTGAGCGAATCGCAGGCAATCACGAGAAAATGCCGCCGAAATCGACTTACTTCTATCCGAAACTGTTGAGCGGACTGGTCATGCACTCCGTGAGAGGCAGCTAGGCGCGGGCGACGGCGAAACAAGAGGTGGCGCAACATGTCGATTCGCATCGGTATTGTCACTGTCTCTGATCGCGCCAGTCAGGGCATCTACGAAGACAAGGGCGGCCCGGCGATTCATGCATTCTTGAACGAAATCCTTAGCTGCGTCTGGGAAGCTGTGCCTCGACTCATCCCGGACGAACGGTTTCTAATCGAGTCAACACTCAAAGATCTTTGTGACGTCGAACAATGCTGCCTGGTGGTCACCACCGGCGGCACCGGTCCCGCCCAACGCGACCTGACCCCGGAGGCGACGACATCGGTTTGTGATAAGCTCCTCGACGGCTTCGGCGAGTTGATGCGAGCGGTGTCGCTCAAAGTCGTGCCGACCGCCATACTGTCGCGGCAGGTCGCAGGCACGCGCGGAAACTCACTGATCGTAAACCTGCCGGGGAAGCCCAGTGCGATTCGCGATTGCCTGCTGGCAGTGTTTCCGGCCATACCATATTGCATCGATCTGATTGGCGGTCCATATTTGGTCACCAATGAGAGCATCGTCAAGTCGTTTCGACCGAAGTCAGCTTGACCGGTGAATTCGCTCGGAGACATTGCGATATGCATCGAGCTTCACTTCTCTTGTTATGTGTGTTGGCCGGCTCGGCTGATGCACAAACTGTAAACCGCGTTACCTCCGACGCCACGTTCAAGCAGCACTTGCAATGGTCGCCGGACGGCAAGCAGTTCCTGTACACACGCATCCACGAAGGAAAAATGGCGCTCTGGACTTGCAATACCGACGGCAGCAACATGAAGCGAGTCCTGCCCAATCTCAACACGCCACATTTCGACGGCGCATGGTCGCCGGACGGTAAGGCTATTCTCTATGTCCATGACATGCTGCAGGGAACGGACGGAAAACTCCATATCTACCGAACGACGCCGGACGGTGCGGAACCCAAAGTCGTCATTCCAAACAAGGCCTTTGAAGAGTCGCCGCGTTGGGCCCCGGACGGCAAGAGCTTCTTGTTCCTCAGCACGCGGGACGGCAATCAGGAGATCTATCGCGCCCAGACGGACGGTTCTGGGATCCAACGACTAACGAACGAAATTGCTGCCGACAACAATCCTTCATGGTCGCCAGATGGAAAGCGCATCGCGTTTTCCAGCCAACGCAGCGGCAACCTGGAAGTCTGGACGATGGACGCAACCGGGCGCGATCTGAAGAAGCTGACGGATCACGATGCAATGGACTTCTGGCCAGTCTGGTCGCCTGACGGCAAACAGATCGCCTTTACGACCAATCGCGACGGCAATTACGAAATCTACCTGATGTCGAACACCGGCGCAAACGTCCGCAATCTGACGCGCCATCCGGCTGCCGACTCATGCGCCGCCTGGTCGCCCGACGGGTCGCGGCTGGCGTTTATTTCAAGCCGCGGCGGCGGATCGGACATCTACATCACTTCGATCGCATCGTCGCCGTGAACGATCCGCAGCACGTGCCGGCCGTCACTTCTTGTTGAGCCGGCTTTCAAGCTGATCCAGGATCGCTTGTTCATCCGGGAATTGACCCGTTTTCAATTTTGAATACAGCAATTCGCCGTCGGCCTGCAATTCGAAACAGCCGCCGCGACTGGGGACCAACTTCAAGTCCTTAATTCGTTGTTTGAACGTCGTAAGAATTCGGGTCGTCAAACTGACGGCCCTCGGTTCGTAGTTTCAGGCAGCGCAATACTCAAGGTTCAACTTCACGTTACACCTCCCCGTCGTTGAAAACTCTCGTTGACTCAATTCCATCGTACGCGGCATCACATCAACGATCAAGGAACGGACAGTTTCACTGTCGCCGGCAGCAGGCACACCTTGGTCTTGTCGTTGCACGCCAGCAGGCGAACGCTGACTTCCACCGATTCCTTGTCGCCGGGCGCCCGTTCGATCTGCACTTTGATTTCGACTGTGCCTTCGTAGGTGCGGTACGAGCCTACCAACTTGTCCTCGACTTTTTTGCCCGGTGGGTACTCGAACTTCAACGCCTTGGGCCCGCCCTTGCCAGCAATCCGGACTTCAGTTTGAGCCGATTCCTGCATTTCGTTTTCGACCGGATTGGCGTAGATGTGCCAGTCTTTTTCAACTTCCAAAGATACCGTAAGCGTCTGCTTATTCGCGGCATCGACGGCACTTGCCTTGACCGCGACCTTGACGACGGAGTCGGACTTCTTGGCGCCGCCTCCTCCGGGCAGTTTCGGCAGCCCCGGCTGCTGGGGCGACGATGTGAGTTCGAGCCAATCGGACATGCCAACCAGCATCATCGCCAACGAGGTCGGTGCGCCTTTGAGTGTTCCTGCAAATGTCTCAAGCTGCTTTTGGGCAAGGGGAGCATATTTCGCGTTGGCGATCTTCTCCGACAATCGAACCAGGTTTCGGGCCGCCATGCTGTTGGCGGACGGCTGGGCGCCGTCATATTGATCCTTGGACCGGGCAAATAACTTCTCATGATCATGTGACGTGTAAAAGAAGCCGCCTCGTTCCTTGTCCCAATGCAAGTCGATCATCAAGTCCGTCAATCGCTTGGCGTCGTCCAGCCATCGTGGTTCTTTCGTGGCGTCATGGAGATTGAGCAGTCCGTGAACCACGAATGCATAGTCGTCAAGGTATGCGTTCAACCGTGCCTCGCCTGTCTTGCCTGATTCCGCGAAGTACACGCGCATGAGCCTGCCTTCTTTGGTTTGCATGTTCTTCAACACGAAGTCGGCCGCTTTTCGCGCAGCGGCCAGATAACTTTCGTCACGAAACACTCGGCCGGCCTTGGCGTATCCCGCTATCATCTGGCCGTTCCAGGCTGCGAGTATCTTGGTGTCGAGAAATGGGCGTTCTTTCCTCTCACGAGCCGCCAGCAGCTTGGCCTGCAATTTCGACCATCGATCCGCTAGTTGTGCCAACGGCGTTTTCTCGTCAGCGGCAAGTGCATCGAGCGGGCGATTCACTTTGAGAATGTGATATTTGCCTTCGAAGTTCGGCTCACCGTTCGTGCCGCACCGTTTGTCGAGCAACTCGCGCTCATCAGCGCTGAGCTTTGCGGCGGCAAGGTCTTGTGCCGTCCAAACGTAGAATCGGCCTTCTTCACCCTCGCTGTCGGCGTCCAGGGCGGAATAGAACCCGCCCCCCGGCGCCGTCATTTCTCGCGCGATGAAGCCCAGAGTTTCGCGAACTGATTGCTCATAGAGCGGCTGCGGATCGAGTTTGTACGCAGCCGAATAGGCTTCGACCAACTGGGCGTTGTCATAGAGCATCTTTTCGAAGTGAGGCACGGTCCAGGTTCGTTCCGTGCTGTAGCGGTGGAAGCCGCCGCCAAGCTGATCGAAGATTCCGCCATGCGCCATCTTGGTCAACGTTACCGTCAGCGCTTTGGTCACGTCGGCATTCTTGCCGGTGCGGGCTGCAGCGAGCAACAGTTCAAGGTAACTCGGCATCGGAAACTTGGTGCCGCGAAAGCCGCTGGCACTACGGCCGAAACCACCGTGCAACGGATCGAACTCGGCGAGCAACGTCTTCACGCCGTCGTCGATGATCTCCCTATCGATTCGGACGATAGCACGGCCGCGATCGCTTTCGCTTAGTTGTTGCTGAGTATGCTTGGCGACCGATTCGGCCTGCTTGGCGAGGTCGTCGTACTTGTCCTTGTGCAAGTCGATCATGATCTTGAGGATTGACTTGAACCCGCGAACGGTTTCGCCTTCGATCATGCGATCGTCGGGCGGCCAATACGTGCCGCCAATGATCGGTTTGCCGTCCGGCATCAGGAACATGGAAAGAGGCCAGCCGCCTCGTTGCCGCAATACTTGCAGTGCGGTCATATAGATTTCATCGACATCGGGCCGTTCCTCGCGATCGACTTTGATGCAAACGAACGAGGCGTTCAGTATCTTCGCGACTTCGGGATTGGCGAACGACTCACGCTCCATCACATGGCACCAGTGGCATGAGCTGTAACCGATCGAAAGAAAGATCAGTTTCTTTTCCTTTTGCGCCTTGGCGAACGCCTCAGCGCCCCACGGATGCCAGTCAACCGGGTTGTGCGCGTGTTGTCGCAGATACGGGCTCAGTTCCTTCGACAATCGATTGACTGGCCCGGCTTTCGGCTTCTCGGCGCCGCAAACAACCGCAATGGTGAGGAGCGCCGTCAGGCCGACTGCAGCAAATCGTTTCATGGTGTATTCCCATCGCATTACACTAGTCGCTCCGTTAACTATCCTTGGTTTGCAACACTTCGGCAAGCATCAATTGTTCAAGCTGATCGTGGTGGGAACAAACTGCTGTACGGCTGCGTCGAATGTTTGGCCAAAATCATTGACTTGCGGCGATTGCAGGGCCAGCCTTCCAAGTTGTATAATGACCGCTCCTGCCGGACGCTATTTGAAATCGCAAACGGGAGATTTTCGTGAAGACACTTCATTTTGGCGTGATCATCGCGACGCTCTTTGCAGCGTCATCGCTAACGGCGGATGAGAAAGACGATGGGTTGGCGAAACAAAAAGAAGTCGCCGGTGAACTTTGGAAAAAGATGGAGTTCACGAAAGAACCGACTCTGGTGGAGTCCAAGAACTTCCTCTTGTACTCGCGATTGCCGGAGGCACGGACAAAGAGCCTCAGCGGCACATTAGAAAAGCACCTTGCAACGTTGCACAAGGCGCTCAAATTTGAAGCGACCGAGTCGGTGTGGAAAGGCAAGTTGGCGGTCTTTGTTCTTCCGGATCGCAGCGACTTTGTCAGTTTCATTCGCAAATCGCAGAAACGCTCGCCTCGCGACGGCGAAGTCACGTTCGGCACCATCGCCGGCAACGAGCCGTTGCTGGTCATTGGCGAACCCGATCAACCACGGCAGACGCCGGAGAATCTGGCGACGTACGAGCTTGCGGTGAGTCTGCTCAAGCGCAAGATGGGCGCCGGCGAGCCCCCGGATTGGGTCGCCGACGGCCTCGTTCGCGCCACTGCATATCGCGTGGCGAATCCCGGTCTGAAGACACGGGGATTTAAGGCGCCTGTCGCCCCTTTTTCGACGTTATGGTCGGAACAGGCGTCGCCGGAACTGCGCTCCTCATACGCCGCCTACGTGGTAGATTACCTGGTGTATGGCCCAGGTGCTGACCTTCTTTCCAATTTCCTTTCGGCGATTCGGCCGGGAGAAAACGGCGCCACGCCGAGCGGCGACGCCATCTTCAAGACTTTGACCGGCGATTGGGCGACGTTCGAAGTGTACGCGCGCAAGTGGATCAAACCGGCAGCGACCAAGCCGACGACGCCAAAGAAGAAATAGCAGTCGTCAACTTGGCTTTCGCAGAACGACGGACCACCCGAGGTGCCGGTGGCCGTCTGATTCCGATTGATCAAAACGAAACTCATCCAGGCTGACGATTTCGAAGATCGATCCCAGTTCCGCTCGTATGATGGCTTCGGTCACCACGGGAGGGCCGGGTTTGCGTTCTTCTTTCGCATTGCCGGTCAAGACAACGCCCATCGCATTTGGCGAGGAGTGTCGATCCAGCGATTTGAGTATGCCTGTCGCGTTGCTTCGACGCACCGCGTGGTAGCAGCCTCGGTCAAAGAAAAATGAGAACGGATCTCCAAGGTCCGGCGGGGCCGCGACATCGGCCGGGACAAATCGGATCGACACGCCGGCCTGCGCTGCATTCTGTGCGGCGCGGGCGAGAGCAGTCGGGCTGATATCGATAGCCGTTACGTCGAAACCGTTTTGTGCAAGCCAGATCGCGTTGGTGCCGGTGCCGCAACCAAACTCGACGGCCCGGCAGGGCTGAATCTTGTACTCGGTGATTCGCCGCTGCAATTCGAGCGACACACGCCCGGTATCCCACGGCGGCGGCTCATTCGCATTGTAGCGCCCTTCCCAATGGTCTCGTTCCGACGTGTTGTTCATGATTATTCACAGCCGTTTGACGAGCCGGTCGCTATCATGGAAAAGCGACCTGCACGCGAAAAACTCGGACTCACGCCATGACACGCCCGGTTATTCTATGCCTTGCGAGTTATCACAAGGGCCATCGATTCATCAAGCGATGCCGGTTGGAAGGTTGCCGCGTCTTCCTGTTGACGACGACGTCGTTGTTGCAGGAGCCGTGGCCGCGTGAGCACCTGGAAGATGTATTTGCGCTGCCGTCGTTCACCGATCGCCGGGGGCTCTTGAATGCAGTGAGTTATCTATCGCGAACCAGGAAGTTCGATCGTATCGTGGCGCTGGACGACTTCGACGTCGAATCCGCAGCGGCGCTTCGAGAGCATTTCCGCATGACGGGTATGAACGAGTCGCAAGCGCGGCTGTTTCGCGACAAACTGGCCATGAGGACAAGAGCCCGTGAACTTGGCATCACCGTGCCCGAGTTCACCGGCTTGTTTCAGGTTGACTCGATCAAGGAGTTCCTGAGCAAGGTGCCGCCGCCATGGCTGCTCAAGCCTCGCTCCGAAGCGTCTGCGGCAGGAATTCGAAAGTTGATGCATCCGCAAGAAGTCTGGCGCGAAATTGATCGCCTTGGAGATCGGCAGTCGTTCCATTTGCTTGAGCGATTTGTCGCTGGCGATCTCTATCACGTCGATTCCCTTGTGCAGGATGGCACGGTGATTTTCGCCGAGGTCAACGGCTACGTTCGGCCGCTCCTGGACGTGTATCAGCAAGGCGGCATCTACGCGACGCGCACGGTGCCGCTCGATCGGCCCGAAGTGGCGGAATTGGCTTCAGCCAATGAACGCGTGCTGACTGGGTTTGGATTGCAACGAGGCGCTTCACATACCGAATTCCTGCGCAGCAAAGACGACGGCAAGATTTATTTCGTCGAAACAAGCGCGAGAGTCGGCGGCTCGAATACGGCGGAGATGGTTGAGGGCGCCACCGGCGTCAATCTGTGGGAGGAGTGGGCGGCGCTTGAAATACGCAGCGACTACAAGCTGCCCGAAACGTTTCGACGGTATGGAGGCGTGGTCGTATCGCTGGCACGTCAGGATTGGCCGGACTCGTCGCCATTCACGGATCCCGAGATCGTCTATCGCATGAACATGAAGCAACACATCGGGCTGGTGCTCGCGTCAGATTCACCGCAGCGCATCGAGCATTTGTTGGCCGACTACACCAGACGAATCGCGAAGGACTATTTGGCAGTGCTGCCGCCGGCGGACAAGGTCTCCCATTAGCCCGCATTATTCAGAGGAAACCACGAAAAACACGAACTACACGAAAAAAGACAAAAACAGCTAGGAGATCGTTTTTGCACTCTGTCAAGATTCGCACATATCATCTTGGGTCATTGTTGTTTGGTCTTATTCTACTTTCGTGTTTTTGGTGTATTTCGTGGTGAATAATCTGGGCAAGTCCTGCGATCAGGAGGCACGTATGCCGGAGTTTCCCATTGTTCGCCCGGAGGTCATCGGCGTCGATACCGCACGTTGGCAGCGGGTGCAGGAAACCGCCCGTCGCTGGACTGCCGACGGGAAGCTGCCGGCGCTGGGTGTCGGAGTATGTCGTCGCGGCAAGATGCTCGAACCGATACTATCGGGCACGGGAGCGCCGGATGCTCCGGCAACTTTGAAGCGTGACGCGTTGTTTCTCGTTGCCTCCCTCACGAAGCCGGTGACTGCAGCGGCTGTGATGCTGCTCGTCGAACGTGGCCAGGTCACCCTCGATGAACGCGTGGCCGCAATTGTTCCTCGATTCGGCGCGAACGGAAAAGAGGATGTTCGGGTACGGCACCTGCTGACGCACACGTCCGGTTTGCCGGATATGTTGCCAAATAACTTCGAACTTCGGGCGCAACATCGGCCGCTTGCAGATTTCGTTTCCGGAATCTGCGAACTCAAGCTCGACTTTGAACCTGGAACGCGCGTGCAGTACCAAAGCACTGGCACGGCTATGCTGGGCGAAATTGTGCATCAGGTCAGCGGCGTTTCGTTGCCCGAGTTTTTGAAGAAAGAAATTTTCGCTCAGCTTGGAATGAGCGACAGTTCATTAGGTTGGAACACGGAGAAAAAGGGACGGATCGCGGCGGTGCGTCTGCCCAAGGAGCAGCAGGGCAAGAATTGGGGTTGGAATTCGCCGTATTGGTTGGGGTTCGGCGCTCCGTGGGGCGGGCTGATTACGTCGCCTGCCGATTACTTGCGATTCTGTGTCGCCATGCTCAATGGCGGTGCGATTGAGTCATCGCGCGTATGGAGTCCGGCGTCGATTCGGGCGATGACGTCGAATCAGCTTGCGGCGATGCCAAAGATTCCTGAAGAAGATCGACGCGGCCGGCCGTGGGGACTGGGCTGGCGATTAAACTGGGCCGGCGATCCGGCGACATTCAGCGATTTCCTGGGACCGCGTGCGTTCGGTCATTGGGGGGCCACGGGCACGATGTGTTGGATTGATCCCGATTTGGAAGCGGCCGGAGTGTTATTCTCCACGTTGCCGCTTGATATGGGCAGCAACCTTTACCTGGTTCGTCTCACCAACATGATCCTGTCGGCGATGAAGTAGGCGCTAGCGGTCGCTGGGGATCGAAGCAACGGTCGGCGCCGCCGGCGGAACGTGCCTCCAGGCGAGTACAAGCCAGCCACTGTCGGCCGATACCTGAGTCGCGAGCAGCGAACCGCCGTTCTTGACGTTCTCAGGCAGCTTCAGGTCTTCGACTTCGATCTTTGCCTTGAACACTTTGCCGAATTTCTTCTCCAGGATCTTGCGCAGTAACTGTTCGCGGGCGCCTAGCTTGTCTTTGCCGGGGACGAATCCGGGTGGGAATATCTGCAGGTCGCCGACGCGTTCGAGGATGAAGCCCTTCTTGGTCAGGACGATGCGATAGGTAGAGGTCGTGTTCATTCCGTCGAAAACGCGATCTCCGGACATGAATTCCTCGCCGCGCAGCGTCATGACGATGTTGCCTTTGTCAAAACGAAACTCGAATGGCTTTTCTTTGGGAAACGTGATCGAGAACGACTTGTCGTCTGGGTCGATCGTCTTGAGTTCTTCTTTTTGCACTGGTTTAAGCAACAAGTTGAACTCCTTGTCCAACTCCTCGCCGGAGAACTTCTTGCCGGCAAACGCCGGTTGCGTGAAGTTGTTGAGCAGCGATTCTTCGATGCGCACGGCGATGTCGGGCCAACCATGGATTTCTGGAACGGCCGTGAAATTCTGTGTTTTGCCCAAGGGGTCGAAAAGCAACGCTCGAATCCCAAGTTGATGCTGCGATGTCAGGATGCGAACTTTTTGCGGGAACACGCCTCGCTTTTCCAACGGCTGTCGCAGTTCTTCGCAATATCGCCGGTTGGCCTCGGCAATCTGTTGCGATGCCAACTCGTCGAACTTCGTGCGTATGGTAGTCCCAGCGCTTTTTGTTGCGTCGCGTTCAATTTTGGGCTGTTGTTTCGTGTAGACCTTGTAGGCGATGCGGCGAACCAATGGGTCGAGCGGCCCGCGAAACTCGGTGCCAATGCAGTTGAGAACGTTGTACTCGAGCTTTGGGCAGGATTGTGCCGGACAGGCGCGGATGCCGTCAGCGTCCACGACGATGCGCTTCGAGCCCGAGAATGAGAAACCGGTGCTCAAGTTCAGGGACACTTTGCCCTGCTGTGCGGTGGTGTTTGCGTCGGTGGTGCCGCTGAGAAGTAGATCGATCACTGCCTGATTGGCGGCCGGCACGAAATCGACGTTCAGCTTGCTGACGGTGTGCGTTGAACCAGTGAGTTTCATCCGCCCCTTTTTTTCCTGCATCGGGTCGGTCTGATCCATCGATTGGCCGGCGAGAGTGTTGGCGAGGTCGCGGCTGATTTCGACGAGCAGATTGGGCGTGTTCTGAGTTGGCGGCGTGGGTCGTTCCTGTGCGAATGCGCCCGAAGCTGCAAATGATAGAATCAAGACCAGCGCCGTACGACGGACCGTTCCTCGGTTCATGACCTGCTCCTGCCTTGGATCAGTGCTGCGATTATCGACCTTATTTCCCTCAACGTACGCATATCCCGCAGTTCGGGTACGGCACCTGTCCTGTTTTGCCCGCTACGACCCATTGCACTGGCACACGCGTCACCAACATGTTGAACGGCGCGATCGGCAATGGCGTCAAAATCGTTGCAATAAGTTCGAAGAGATGACTACCTTCGCACTCCGGTCAGGAACTTGAGAAATTCCGTGCCGTTGGAGTGAGTTTCTCAAAATAAGTCTCACTTGAAAAACTGAAGGGCTAACAATCCTAAAGTTAAGGCGATTCCAAGTGCCAATAGTGCAAAGAGGATGATCAGGCCCTTTGAGGATTCCTTTTTCTTAGTGGGCGCCGTCATCGGAACTGCTGCAAACTTTCCCGAAACCGGCGGCGGCATTGATCCTGGCCGGTAGCGTGTCGGCGTTGACGTGTCAACCGGCATGGCGACGGTTGATTCTTGATCCGGAGTCGTTCGGACCGGAACAACGGTCTTTGGGCCGCCGGTGCCGTGTGGAGTGGATCGAGACGATTCTGCATCTGTGACAAAAAGGTCGCGAAACTCATTGCAACTGCTTAACGGCTGGAATGGCCCTTGCTTTGTGCGAGCCGCACGTATGTTTGAAGCGTCTCCGAGGAGCCCGTCGCGAAACGCCTTCTTGATGTTGTCGGTGGTGCCCTTGACCGTATGCATCGCGCCTTCTTCGTCCTTGTAGACCATGTACCAAAGGTCTTGAGACGACATTGCACCGGTCGAGCGGCGATTCCCTTGCGCTGTCAGGTCCTCGAAAAAGTCACGGCATGAAGCGGGCCGCATTTCCGGATTCGCGCTCATCGCGCGCAAGATGGACCCGTCGATTCGTTCCGAAATACTTGCATCAATGCTTCGAGGAGGCAGAAAGTCGTTGTTCGATTTTTTCATCCAGGCGTCGAGCGGTCCGCAACCGTCAAACGGCATTTTGCCTGTTACCATCATGTACAGTGTCGCGCCGAGGGAGTACACGTCGCACCGTACGTCCGCGTTTTTGGCGTTACGGAACTGCTCCGGGGCCATGAAGTGCGGCGTTCCCAACCCGCGTCCGGTGCGAGTCAGGTTCATTTCTCCTTCAACGTCTTTGACGAGCCCTAAGTCCGTGAGTTTGGCGGTGCCGTCCTTGGTGAGCATGATGTTGTCAGGTTTGACGTCGCGGTGGATCAGGTTCTGCTTGTGTGCGCGATGCAACCCTTGGCAGACTTGCGCCATGATGCGAATCGCTTCCGCTTCGGTGAGTTTTCCCTCTCGTTCGATGCGCTGGCCCAGCGATTCACCCTCGACAAACTCCATCACCAGAAACGGCGTTGGAACGGTGTCGCAATATTCGATCGCACGGACGATATTTGGATGATCCAGCTGGCGGGCAGCGTTGAACTCTCTTTTGAAGCGTTGCAAGAGTACAGGGTTCTTGGCCGCGATGGCCGGCAGAATTTTGATGGCGACGACAAGTCCATCGGAGCGGCGGCGTCCCTTGTAAACCGTGCCCATTCCGCCTTCGGCTACTTTTTCAAGAATTTCGTACCCACCGATTTCTTGCAAGGGTGGATTGGATGCATCCACGGGCATTGTCATCCTCTGCACAGGCGGAATCGTAGGCGATGCCGGGCGCAGTCCTGCAACGGTCGATCCGCGCGAGGGGTTTCTGCAGCTTGCAACAATTCTACTGTGTGTTCCTTGGTCGTGCCGGACTAAAATGGATGAAAATGCCGAGTCTGCCCCTGCTTGATGCCGAAAAATGCCGACTCGACTTCCGAATATCCTACTGTGGCCCGGTCGCGGCGGTGAAATTCGCCCGAATTACCAAAACTGACAGGCAATTCGCTTGTCAACGCCGCCGGAATCGGTCAGAATCAGAAGGATAGCAACCTGAGGCCCCGAAGGGCCTGTGGGGTTATTGCGCAGCAGCGAGGCGATCCATGGCAACGTTCGGCAAAGTCTTGTTGTTCCTGAACGTACTGCTTGCAATCATCATGTTGACGTTGTTCGGCCTCAACGTTGGGCAAGAGAAGCGTTGGGCCGTCGCAGTTCTGGTCCACGAGTTGCATCCGACCGGCTTGCCGATGGATGCGGATGAACTTGACCCGCAGGACCCAGCGACCAAGCGAGTAGACCGGCTTACTCCGCCTGTAATGAAGGGCTTTTTTGACGGGCTGTCGGACAATTCGGCACTTGGCGGCGGACCTGTCAAGACGGTGCTCGAAGAGCTCCAACGGGTGCACGGAAAAGCCTTCGGCGAAATTACCTCCGCATCGAACGATACCGAGAAGCGCAAACTTCTGGCTACCTATCTGGTCCCGCAAGCGAAAACCATGATCGAGCGGGAAACGTTGATTCGCCGAATCAACGACCCGAAGGAAGAAGTCAAGAACCTCATTGCTGAGTTAGATCGCCGATTCACCGAAGCCAAGACGCCGCCCGCTCGCTCGAGCGCTGAGCAGAGCCGGCAGGAACAACGGCTCAATATTGCCACTTTGCTTTTTAACATGCTGATCGACGGCAATTGGCGTCAACGCCTGATGCGCATCGTCGGCATGGAGACCTATGTTCAGGCCGTCGAGCGTCAGGCTGGGTACGTTTACAACATGGCGCGAGAGTATCGAGCGCTCATCGTTCGCGATCAAACGGGCTTCGAAAAAAGCTACGCTGACCTCGTTGAAGTCATCATCAAAGAATCCGAAGAACTGTATCACCTCGATTCGTACTTGCGGAATCTCAATGCGACGCTCGCCGAACGCCAACAACAAATCGCGCTTCGAACCACCGAAGTGGAAAAGGCAACGACTGCGCTGGACGTTACGACCAAGAATGCCCAAACAGAATTGAAGAAGTTGAACGATGTCCAATACGACTTGTTTCAGTTGCAGCAGCGCGTGGGCATCGCGATTCAGAAGAACCATGAACTGGAAGTCGAGTTACGCAATCTTGAAGCGAAGAAGCCAGGCCTGTAGGAGTTTTGGCTGCCGCCTGAACAGGATCGCACCATGACCAAAGTTGGAAAGCTGTTTGTATTCGTGCAGTTCGTTCTAAGCATCGGCGCGCTTGTCGCTGCTACCGTGAGTTTCTCGTTTCATATGCGCGGCCGTGCGCCAAAGGAAAACTACTTCCAGCCCGAGATCAAGAAACAGACAGAGATCATCGCCCGCCTGGCCGAGGCGCGAGACCGGGCCGAAGCTCGCTGGATGGATTCAAATACGCAGGTCCGAATGGCGGAGTCGTTCCGCCCGCAGGCGCAAGCCTGGTACGACGCCAAGTTGAAGTTGATCAAGGATGGAACGGACAATACCGGACAGCCGGTCGCAAACCCGGTGCAGGCGCTGGAATATTCCCAGCCGGAAGCCAACAACTTAGAGTCACGTGGATTGGCATTCACTAACCTCGTGGGGCCGACAGCGATTGAGCATCGCGGCGTCAAGTTGACCTCTTATGTCGCCGTGCAGAATTCGATTCGCGCCCGAGGTAAGCTGATCGAACAGCAGCAAGAAGCAATCAAACAGGCCCTAATCAAATATGACGAATTAGGAACGCAATTGCGTGGCGCTCAGGGGGTCAAGGGTTTGTACCTGGAACGCGAACTTATGGAAGCGTCCCGAAAACGAGCTGTGGAAGAACGGGAATCACTGAAGCCGGCGCTGGCAAATCGTTATTCCGAAGCGGTGCTGGTGTTAAAGCGACAGGGCGCTTTGTTGACGCGCAAGCAGGAATTGGAAAAAGTTGGTGTTGCTGCGGGCAACAGGCCTTGAGTTCCTCCGGCGAAATCCGGCGGAATTCCCTTGACGAAACGGTAGTCGATCGGCATTATCCCCGCCCGCGATTGTTGGGGAAGTCCGATCCGTACTCCGGCTAAACTCGGTTCGAGTTCACTCGTTGCGGCGGTTTGGGTAATACTCGGCCGCTGAAACGTTCGTGCTGGGAGGTTCGGCGATGACAGCTTTGGGCAAGACTCTGGTATTCTTCAACTTGCTGTTCAGTCTGGTGATCGGCGGCTTGATCGTCACGGTCTATGTCACCCGCACCAATTGGAAGAACGGCTACGAAGAAGCCCTCAAACAGCGTGATGCAGCGATCTCGTCGCGCACGGCACTCGACAAGCAACGCACCGACGAAGCGCAGAAATTCAACGCCACGATCAAGCAGCTTCAAGGCGAGCTTGACGTGACCACCCGCAACCTCAACGAAAAGACCACGGAACTCGCAAACCTGAATACGCAGCTGAGCTCGTTTAAGGCCATTTCGTCCACTGAAAAAACGAATGCCCAAACTGCCACGATCGAAATCGGCAAGTTGCACAACGAGCGCGACCAGATGGCTTCTCAGATGACCGAGCGCAATCAGATCATTCTCAATCTGGAAAAAGAGCATGTGACCCTGCGGAACCGCGCCGTGTCGGCAGAAATCGCCCGCAACGCCACCCAGGAGCGGCTTGACAAGTTGATGATTTCTTATGAGCAAATGGTTGCTCAGATCAATGACCTCCGCTCGCGAGGCATCGTTGCAGGTCCGGCTCAGGGCAGTCGATCCGCCCCGGTAGAAGTTCGCGGCAAAGTGCTGGGTACAGCCGACGACCTTGCGACAATTTCGCTCGGCAGCGACCACGGCTTGCAGACGGGCAACTTGCTTCAGGTGTATCGCATGAGCCCGGCGCCGACATGGGTCGGCACTTTACAGGTAATCAAGACCGAGCCGCATTACGCGCTCGGCAAGTTTACGCCCAACGGTCGAAACGTGATTCGTAAAGACGATACGGTCGATTCCAAGATTCTTCTGAAATAGGGTCCAGGATCGGCGACGGTTTTTCGAGGAGTGTGACTATGGCGACCACCACTCGCGGACGGCGATTTGACAACACCGCGAAGCCGCGTAACGACGCGTACACCGGCTTGTTGTTCATTTCGTTCCTGGCGATGATTGTAAGCTGCATCTTGCTGTTCCTCGATTACAGCGAATACGGCGCGACCGCGCCTGGCAAAGTCGCTGTAGCTCCGGCCGGTAGCTCGACTCCGAAGCCGACGCCTTCCGCTCCTGTGCCTCCGCCTCCAGAGGGTTCGGCCCCTGGAACTCCTGAAGCGCCGGGCGGCGGCGCTCCGGGTGGTCCCGGCGCTGGTATGCCTCCAGGCGCACCGGGAACGATTGGACCAGGCGGCGGCGCTCCGGGTGGTCCCGGCGCTGGTATGCCTCCAGGCGCACCGGGAACGATTGGACCAGGCGGCGGCGCTCCGGGTGGTCCGGGCGCTGGCATGCCTCCAGGCGCACCGGGCTCGAGATGAGCCTACGATTACGAAATTCTCAACTCGCAGCCTGCCGTCTCCGGCAGGCTGTTTCGCTTTGTGAACCCGTTCCAACTTCGACCTGTCGCAAGTATGATAAGCGCCTGCGAATTGGAGAGTAAGTGTGGCAAAGCGTGTCGTTTTGGCGATGAGCGGAGGTGTCGATAGCTCCGTCTGCGCCTTGCTGTTGAAGCAGCAAGGCTACGACGTAATCGGGCTATTCATGCGCACCGGCACGCATGCAACCGACGAGCTTGCTCCTGCACACAAGAAAGGTTGTTGCAGCGCGATCGACGCCGGCGATGCACGTCGAATTGCTGATCGCCTCGACATCCCGTTCTACGCCTTGGACTTCGAACGCGAGTTTGATCGCATCATCGACTACTTCGCCGACGAGTACCTAGCCGGCAGAACGCCCAATCCTTGTGTCGTGTGCAACAACTGGTTGAAGTTCGGCAAGTTATGGTCGTTTGGCAAGCAGCTCGATGCCGACTTCATTGCCACCGGTCATTATGCTCGTATTGTCTCATCGACGTCCGGTTTTGAATTGCATCGCGGCGTCGATCCGGACAAGGATCAGTCGTACGTGCTGCATGGACTTCGAAAAAGCATTCTGCCGCATCTGTTGTTCCCGATTGGCGACATGTCCAAGAGCGATGTTCGTCGTCTGGCAAGTGATGCAGAACTGGGCGTCGCCTCGAAACCAGACAGCGTTGAAATCTGCTTTGTCCCCGACGGCGACCATGCGGGACTGATTCGCCGTCGTCGGCCGCAGTTGCGGACAGCCGGAGTGTTCGTCGATACAACCGGCCAAGTGCTTGCCGAGCATGACGGCTACGAGCGGTTCACCATCGGTCAGCGTAAAGGCCTGGGCTATGCCGCGGGACAGCGTCGATATGTTCTCGATATCGTCCCTGAAACTCGAACGGTCGTGCTCGGTGACCAAGACCAGCTTTTGAGCGCCGGACTTACCGCGATGCGAGTGAACTGGCTGGTCGATTCACCGCCGACCGCACCTTTCGCGTGCTCGGCGCAGATTCGGTATCGGCATGCCGGCGCGTCGGCGGAAATTGTTGTAGTTGGTTCGGGCGGCGCCGAAGTGCGATTCGTTGAACCACAGCCTGCCGTAACGCCGGGTCAGGCCGTCGTATTCTATGACGGCACTCGCGTCATCGGCGGCGGATGGATTGATCGGGCGTTGTGATTTTCCGGCTCGTTCTTGTGCAAATCGACTGATTGTTCATAATGGTCCGCATGGATCAGCATACGTCGATCATGATCGACGAAGGGGCGCGGCGCCGATTTGAGGCGGCGTGGCGCGGCGATGCATTTCCGGTTTTGGACGAGTTCTTGCCGGCGTCGGGTGATCCTGCCTGGCTTGCAACTCTGACCGAGTTAATACTGATTGACATCGAAATGCGCTGGAAGCGTCGAGATGAGAGGCCGGGCGGCGCGGATCGAATCGAGGATTACCTGCGCCGTTTCCCCAAGATCGAGTCGCCGCGAATTCTGCGGCAGCTGATTCAGCACGAGTTCAATGTCCGCAAACGCTGCGGCGACTCGCCGAGAGAGGCCGATTACGCCGCCCGTTTCGTCAAGTACTTCGACACCAGCATGACCATTCAATCGACCGGCAGCGACCTCTCAAGTCAAATGGGCTTTGCCGATGCGATTGCTGTGCCAAACATCCCTGGATACGAGATTGAGAGCATGTTGGGCCGAGGCGGCATGGGAGTAGTCTTTTTGGCCAGGCAGATCAGGCTGAAGCGCCCGGTCGCAATTAAGATGATTTTGGCTGGCGCGTATGCCGATGCCGAAGATTTGGCGCGTTTTCGCGGTGAGGCCGAGGCAATCGCACGATTGCAGCATCCGAACATCATTCAGATCTACGAAATCGGTGAGACAGGCGATCGCCCCTATTTCTCGATGGAGTATGCCGGCGGCGGCAGCCTTACACAGCAACTCGACGGCGCGCCGCTTGCCACTGCACACGCGGCTGAATTGGTGCGCACGTTGGCGCAGGCCGTGCAGTACGCCCATCAAAACGGAATCGTACATCGCGACCTCAAGCCTTCAAACGTGCTTTTCTCAGCGCCGCCTGTCGAAGCCGCGGCCGTTGCGAGTCGTTCGGTTGAAAGTCACGATACGTTTCGAGATGAAATGGAGATTGTGGGAAACGCGGAAGTATTGTGCGAAGAAACTGCCACAAGAGGCGGGCCGCGGATTCCGAAAATCACCGATTTTGGCCTTGCCAAACAGCTCGACGACGACAGCCAACGGACGAAAACTGGGGCAGTCTTAGGCACGCCAAGTTACATGGCGCCCGAGCAGGCCTCCGGAAATTGGCGACAAGTTGGAACCGCAGCGGATGTTTACGCGCTCGGAGCGATTCTCTACGAGTGCCTGACCGGAAGGCCGCCTTTCAAGGCCGCATCCGCAATCGAAACACTCGAGCAGGTTCGAAACCAAGAACCGGTCGCACCGCGAGTGCTTCAGCCTCGCTGTCCGTGTGATCTCGAAACGATTTGCTTGAAGTGTCTGGAGAAGCAGATAGAGCGTCGCTATTCGACGGCAGCGGAACTCGCGGAGGAACTCTCGCGATTCCTGAGGCACGAGCCGATCCTGGCGAGACCGATTGGACCGGCGGGGCGCGCATGGCGTTGGTGCCGGCGACAACCCTATCAAGCAGCGCTTGGTCTGACGATCATGGGGGGGCTGCTCGCCGTCGTTGCGGGCTTGTTTCTTTGGCAAGGGGCGAACCATCGAAAGCAGCAACAGATTCTGTCGCTGCGGTCTGAGCAGTCCCAGGAGGCGATTCGCCAGCTATCGTTGCGTCAGCAATCCGTCGAAATGAATCAGCAGCGAGGATTGGAAGAAGCGGCAGCCGGACGATTCGAGTCCGCCGAGCTGTTTCTGCGACAGGCCGTTCATCATGCCGGCGACGGCAGCGGTTTCGAACGTTTGCGTGCGGTGGTGACCGAGCAGCACGATCGCGTTGAACGATTGAAACACTTCTACCAATTGTCGCAGAAGGCGGAGTTGCTTGCTTTCATCGAACGAGACGACCGAGCCAAGCAAATGTGTGAAGATGCTCTGCAAAAAATCGGCATCCTGGGCGACGACTTGCAATGGTGGAAGAAGCTGCCAATGAAAGAGTTGTTGCCGGATCAGATTGAGCGGCTACAACTGGATGCCAATCATCAATTGCTGCTCCTGGCCGCATTGCACATGAAGCATGCACTGTTCAATGTCCGAGGCGAAGACGCCAAGGAAGCGTATCGCGCTGCTGCGCCTGTGCTGCAGAAGGTGCATGCGTTCCACGAGGCGAAGAAGCTGCCGCAGTGCGTGTCTGCTCAGATTCTGGAGAACTACTGTTACTATCAGCTGGGGCAACTCAATCGCATCAAGCGAATCGAGAGCAAGCAGCCGGGGACCGCATCAGATTGCTACTTCCAGGGCATTGCATTCTATTGGCTGGTCATGAGTCCCAAGGGACCGATCACGGACTCGGTCAAATTGGCGTTTCGCCTTTTCGGATTCGATACGAGCGATCCAGCAAATACCGCACAGGCGATGTTGCGGATGTCGTTGAGCCAGGATCCGTCGCATCACTGGAGCTATTTGTGGCTGGGATGGTCAATGCAGTCGGTCCAGGACTTTCGTGGTTCGGAAATGGCGTTTGCTTCGTTGATCACTTTGAAACCCGAAAGCGTGATCGGTTACGCAGAGCGGGCCCGCTCGGTGGCCTTTCAAGCGCGAGATCTGGCGAACCAGAAGCTAGATCCGAAAGTTGAAAAAATCAAGCGCGACGAGCTTTGGCATCGCTGCCGACTCGACCTCGATCGTGCGTCGGCCCGGGACTCTGCTGACTGGTACATCCAACTGCGGCGCATCGAGTCGTTGGCTTTATTCCAGGAACACGAGAAATCGCTGGATGCCTGTCGTGCGATGATGGAGGCGATGCCGCCGCCGAATCGGCTAGTTGGGCTCCCGGCCAATGAAACGGAAGGGTTCGTCCGCGAAGTCCATGACTATGTTCAGCGACTGTATGGGGCTGCTGCGAATCACGTCGAGTCGCAGTGCATCATCGCGCTCGTTCATCTGCGTAATGGCCGTTGGGCGGACGCGGAGGCCGCTGCCGCCAAAGTGTTGGGAGGATCGGTGTCAAACGAACGAGCGGTTATCTCCCGATCAGTCGCGCACCTCGTTCGCGGCCAAATTCTGCTGAGTCGTGGAAAAGCCAGTGATGCCCTGGCTGCTTTTGACGAATCGTTGCGGCACCGTCCGACCTATTTCCACGCGGCACTGGGTCGAGCGACGGCATTGGCGCTTGCCGGAGACCGCGACGGCGCCTTGGAAGCATGTGATCTCGCCGCGAAACTGGCCGGCAGCGACTGGCAGATGCTGGAATTGCGCCTCGAACGGATCGCTGCCTATCTGACCTTGGGGCGGCGCGATGATGCGCTTGCCGAAATGGAGAAGGCGCGTTTGCTGAACTCTTCGATTGCCGATGAGTATCGTCGCCGCTGGTTCGAAGACTGAACGGCTTTTTCGTCACGAGATGGATTGCAGTGTTTGCTGTAGTCGTTCCTGGACGCGTTTGACGATGCGGCGAACCGTGCGCTCCGAGCAGCCGAGCTTATCGGCGATTTCTTCGTGCGTGCATTCCTGCAGTTTGAGTTCAACAATTTGACGTTCTTCCTCGTCCAAATCGCCGAGAAGCTGTTGAAACTGATCGGAAAATGCAGCTGCTTCTGCAGGAGTCGGGCCGGCAGCTGCCTGTCCTTGAAAATCGGCCCGGCCAATCGTCGAAAGCTCGGCGGCACGAACTTCTTGATCGAGGCCGCGCTTTTGCCTCATGTGAAATCGCGTTTGTTCACGCACTTTGGTCAAGGTGATCGCACATAACAGTCGCCACAGACTGTCAGCGTCGGCCAGTTGGAATTCTCCCACTTGCGCTCGTCGAAGGAAAGTACGGCAAGCCGACTGAACGACGTCTTCGGGACCAACGCGACGGCGTACACCTGCAGCGAGGTGTTTCTCCGCGAGCCGATGCAACATTTGCCCATACTGATCCCAGAATTGCCGGGCGATGTTGGCGTCGCCTTTCCGTAATCCTTCGATGAGCAATTGCCAGCGTTGTTCTTCGGTCATGGCTTTTCACAAGTCGTTGAGCCGACAAGTTTGAGTCGACGCGGGAAGCGCAGATATGGTACACCGGTCGGTGCAGATGCGACAACCGCGAAATTGGTAATGTCGAGCGCGAAAAAAAGTAACAGGAACAAGTTGCAATGTTGTCGATCTGCAACTCGTTCCTGTTACGGATTGACCAGGAGCGTTATCCCTTTTGGGGGAGTTTCTTTCCCAATTCAAGGTTCTGTGGAAAGCGATACTTGAGCGCTTTCAAGAAGTCCATCACTTCCCAAACGTCTTTGATGTGGATCGGTGGATCGCCTCGGCCACGCGTTAGATAATCGACGTCCTTTTTACTGCACCAGTCGATGGCAGACTTCAGAATCGTTTCTACCGCTTTGAGCTTCTCGATCGATTCAGCCACAGTGCTGCGCTTGATGCCGAGGAACTCGGCAGCATCTTGCCAGCGACGGGGTTCGTCTGGGTCTTCTTTCCATTTCTGAAAGGCAGTTTGGAACACGAACTTGGCGACTTCGTCGTAAAGCTCATTCGTGCCGGTGTTGGGTTTGCCTTTGTTGCCTTCAATCGCATCGCGTAATCGTGCCGCCTCAGCGCGTCCGCGGGCCGTGAGGCGGTAGGTGTTGGGCCGTAGTTTTTCCATGAGCGCCAGGAGGACAGGATTCGTGGGTTTCTTGCCCATGATCTCCATCATGACGCGTTTGTGGTCGGGATAGTTTTGGGAATAACCACGAAGACCGAAGCGCAATCGATCACGATTCCACGTCGCCACCGTAAGGTCCCATTCGCTGAATTCGACGGCGCCGGCGGCCATCAGGTCGTCGGCTGCAATTAGGATCTCCTGCGAAGCCGTCCATCGGTGGGGTGGCTTGAGCGCGGATTGAACCATGGACTTTTTCTCCCCGAGTGTGTGTCAGTGAACGTGTTCCGGCATTTGGCGTCCTCCTATGACGAGTTTCCGAGACTGACGTTCGCGAATGAACAGTAACGTATTTGTCTGTCCCCGCAATTGTAAGAGCTTTTCTGTTGACGACCCGCGAAAGTCTCAACAACAGCTCACTACAACCCGAATTCACCGCAGTCTCGTGGGGACTTCCATCCAAGACGGCGGCGTATGAATCTCCATCGAGAGTAACTTCGAGCAAACAACGAATCGACAAAGCGCCAACGCGCTTTCGAACACAACAAGTTTCCGGCCACGGTCAACAAGTTTCATCTAATTCGCGGGTCGAAGAGAGAGGTTAACGACACGACGCGCAGATTGCAAGAGGCTGTTTGACTACTTTTTAAGAACGTCATTTTCTCCCTCGACAATCGCGATTTTTTTTCTTGCATTCGTTGCGCCGATTCCGGACGTGTTTTCAATCTCCGCCTATACTATCGACGCACTCCCGCCGAATTCGGTGTTAGAATAGTTGCAAGCATCCCGCCGTGACGCCGTCGTCCAACAGCTTCTTCGTTGAGGAATATGAATGCGCAACGTTCGCGCGATGGTCGTGCTGATTTCGTTGTCGGCTTGCGCTGCTGTTTGCGCCCAGACGCCGCCCGTCAGGCCGGCGACGGATTCTTACGTTGCAAATGTGCAACCATTTGTGAACAAGTACTGCATCGCGTGCCACAATGGCAAGAAGGAAGCCGGTGGGCTGGACCTGACGCTTTTTCGTGACACGGCGAGCGTCGTCAAGTCGAGCGCCAACTGGGCCGCCGTGAAGGACCGACTCGACGCACGTGAAATGCCGCCGAAGAAGCACCCGGAGCAGCCGACGGCCGCCGAAGCCAAAAGAATCGTCGAATGGATCGACCGCGAATTTGCACGAGCGATTGCCGCGACGCCACGTTCTCCTGGCCGCGTCACGATGCGCCGACTTAACCGCGACGAGTACAATCGTACGATTCGCGACCTTGTGGGAGTCGATTTTCAGCCGGCCAACGATTTCCCGACGGACGACGTCGGACATGGGTTTGACAACATCGGCGATGTGTTGTCGATGCCGCCGATTCTTCTGGAAAAATACCTCAATGCCGCCGAGAGCATTGTTACACGCGCGTTCGAAGGCGAGGCGGCGCCGCAAGTGACTCGGCGATTTGGCGTCAAAGAGTTGCAGACGACCACGGCAAAGACCGACGTCGTCGACGTTCGGTTCGAAAAGGCGCGTTGGCTGGCGGTAGCCGGGACCGTGTTCATCGAGTGCGATATTCCGCGGGCCGGCGAACTCATTTTTCGTGTGCGCGTCGCGCCGAAGAACCTGAACGACAAAGAGTCGCTTCGATTGGCGTTTCGCGTGGACGACAAGGATGTGCGAACGCAGCCTTTCCGCAGCCAGAACAACAATCCGAACATCCTCGAAACGAAGACCACGGTGACGGCCGGCCGGCACAAGATCGCGGTCGCACTGCTAAACCCCGACGAGTCGGATAAGCCGTTACGTGAGAAGCGCGGCGCCGCCATTACATGGATTGAGGTGCTGGACCCGCCGTTGCCTCGCCAGCGACCGGCGTATGACCGCATCATGATCGGCAATGTCAAGGACGAGTCCAAAGATCGAGCGAACGAGATCTTTGGCCGATTCGCGTTTCGCGCTTGGCGCCGGCCAGTGACCCAATCAGAGCTGGGCCGCCTCGTCAGTCTTTACGAGTTAGCGATAATGAATGGTGCGACATTCGAACAGGCGATCGCTTCGGGATTGCAAGCGGTGCTCGTGTCGCCGCATTTTCTCTTTCGTGTCGAAACAGACCGCACGCCGGATCGGCCCGACCGAAGTTATTCGTTGAACGATTGGGAGATTGCATCGCGGCTCTCGTATTTCCTGTGGAGTTCGATGCCGGACGACGCCCTGTTTCAGTTGGCGAAAGAAGGCAAGCTCCGTGACGGGTCGGTCCGTGCCGCACAGGTGAAACGGATGCTGCATGATCCCAAGGCTGCTGCACTGGCCCAGAATTTTGCCGGTCAATGGCTGAACCTGCGACTGCTGGCCTCGATTCAGCCGGCTCGACGCGATTTTCCCAGCTTTGACGAGTCATTACGCATTGCGATGCAGCAGGAAACAGAGAAGTTCTTTCACTCGGTAGTCGTTGAGGATCGAAGCGTGCTCGAGTTTCTCGATGCAGATTTTAGCTTCTTGAATGAGCGACTCGCCAAACATTACGGCATCAGCGGCATTTCCGGCGAGGCGTTTCAGCGCGTGATGTTGACCGACGGGCGTCGCGGAGGAGTGCTCACTCATGCCAGCATCCTCACGTTAACTTCCAACCCGACGCGAACATCGCCTGTCAAACGCGGCAAATGGATTCTGGAGAACATCCTTGGCACTCCGCCGCCTCCCCCGCCGCCGGACGTACCCGATCTGGAAGAAACAAAGGAAGCGATTGCCAAAGGCACATTACGGGAGCGAATGCAGCAGCACCGCGCAAATCCGAATTGCGCCACCTGTCATGAACGAATGGACACGCTCGGATTCGGATTCGAGAATTTTGATGCAATAGGCGGCTGGCGTTCTAACGACGGAAAGTTTACGATAGATGCGTCGGGTGTCCTGCCGGATGGAAAGAAGTTCAGCGGCCCAGCCGAGCTCAAGAAGATTCTCAAGAGCACCAAGGCAAACGAATTTCGCCGTTGTCTGACAGAGAAACTTCTGACATACGCTCTGGGTCGCGGAATCGGACCTGGCGATCGGCCGACTGTCGAGGCCATCAGTCAAACAGTTGCGGCAAATGGAAACCGGATGGAGCGGTTGGTGTTGGAAATCGTGCAGAGCGACGCATTCTTGCGCCGATCCCTAAAGCAGTAGCAGCCTGGAGAATGGTCATGTTTCATGCCGAGATTACGCGACGCACCGCCCTTCGGGGATTTGGCACCATACTGGCATTGCCGTGGCTGGAGTCGCTGGCAACAAACTCCGGCATCGCCGCACCGGCGCCGTCGGGTCCGCCGAAGCGATTGGCGTTCTTGTATGTGCCGAATGGCGCGCACATGGCCGACTGGACTCCGAGTGCAACGGGCAAAGAGTTCACGTTGCCGCGAATTCTGGAGCCGCTCGCACCCTATCGTAGGCATTTGAATGTTCTTTCCGGCTTGACCTGCGACAAGGCGCGTCCGAATGGGGACGGGCCCGGCGACCATGCCCGCAGCCTCGCGGCGTTCCTGACGGGCAGACAGGCACGCAAGACTGCTGGGTCGGACATCAAAGTCGGTGTATCCGTCGATCAGGTCGCGGCCCAGCACGTCGGTTCGACCACGCGGTTTTCGTCTTTGGAAATCGGCATCGAGCCTGGCAGGCAGGCAGGCGGCTGTGATTCCGGCTATAGCTGTGCGTACTCCACGAACATCTCGTGGCGAGGCGAGTCGACGCCCAATGCCAAAGAGATCGATCCAAAGCAATTGTTCGAACGGTTGTTTGCGGGCAAGGATTCACGAGAGTCCGCCATCGCTGCCGCCAAGCGCGAACAGATGCGGAAGAGCATTCTCGATTTTGTGAGAGAGGATGCCAAGCGGTTGAAGGGTGATCTAAGTGCGAACGACGTTCGTAAGCTGGATGAGTACCTCGAATCTGTCCGTGAACTCGAGGGTCGAATCGAGCGATTTCGCCAACCCGTGGATCCGAAGTTGTCCGCCGGCGTAACCAAGCCCACGGGCGTTCCACGCGACATGGCCGAACACCTGAGAGTGATGGCTGACTTGCTTGTACTCGCGCTGCAAGGCGATCTGACGCGCATCAGCACCTTTGTTTTTGCCAATGAAGGAAGCAATCGAAGTTATGCGTCGATCGGAGTGCCTGAGGGGCACCACGACCTGTCGCACCATCAGGGAGACAAGGCCAAGCAGGAAAAGATCAGCAAGATCAATCGCTTTCACGTCGAACAGCTTGCGTACTTCATTGGCAAGTTGAACGCGGTCAAGGAAGGAAACGGCACGCTGCTCGATCAGATGATGATCGTCTACGGATCCGGCATCGGCGACGGCAATCGCCACAATCACGACGACTTGCCGATCCTGCTTTTGGGCGGCGGCGGAAATTCGCTGAAGTCCGGCCAGCACATTCGGTACTCGCGAGAAACTCCGCTGACCAATCTCTATCTGTCGATGCTCGACTTGTTTGGCGCTCGCGCCGACAAACTCGGCGACAGCACCGGGAGGCTGAGCGGCATCGTTTAGGATGCCTGTAGTCGCCGATCGATTCGCCACTGGCAGCCGTCACGCGCATTCGGATCAACCAGCAGTTGTGCTAAGAAATGTGTTCGTCCCATGCGGTTGCGGCGATGTACTGTGCGAGTGACCGATTTTACTTTCCCGTGACTGATCATTGCTATGAGGCCATGACTCGAAGCTGACAGGAATTCTGGCTTTGGTCAGTACGGCGCCTCAACAGGCGAAAAAGTCATCGCATTGAAATCGAACAGTGTCTTAACGTCCGCTAAGCCATTGGTTGACAGTCTCCCGGCCCCAAGACACCCATTCTCGGCCCAAACAAGGCGCTTGGCATCAATTTCTGCCCATTCCCAACTGGGGAACGCCATCGACTTTCCAGTGGAAGTTTTAATAATCGCGTGCTCATCCCAGTAACATCCCTTGCCTGGTGGGGATCCGAGTTCTGCATGCGCGATTTTTCGAAGCACCCATCCGCCTGGACACGGTTTTTCAAAAATGACTTGTTCCTTGTGCTTTCCGACACAAATCATCTCTTTCATGGTCCAACCATCTCGTATGAGACGCGGGTAGTAGACCCTGGGGCACTCTCCGCCGCAATTCACCGGCGGTTCCCATCCGATGTTGCGATGAAATGCAGTTGTGTTTCGCAGCACCTTGTGGCCGCGTCCCTCGTTGAGCCAGTATTGTTTCTTTCCGGTCCACAAGCCGCCGCCGTGCCAACAATCACCTTTCGGGAAGATTGCGAGCGCCTTCAGGTACGGAGCACGGGAGATTGCAGTCCAAGAGCCAAGGGCTTCCGTTTTCCAATTCCCGTTCATTGCAAAGTACAGCAGGTGCTTTCCGTCGGGAGAAAGATCGCATCGTCGCTCGTAAATTCGGCCTCGAAGCCATTGTCCGAGTTGGAATTCATCGGACTTCCTATTCCAAAGCAGTGTTGCGACCGATTTCGACGGGCCTCGCCGAATTACGAGGCCAATTGGTGCTTTGTTGGCCAGCAATACATGTATTCGAGCAGCGACTCGAGGCATATTGCAATGACGGTAAGAATATCTTTCCAGACAGCTGATTACTACTTGGGATTACTCGAAGGAATCCTGCACTTTCATCAGAGCAGTAACTCAATTGACAATCTCGCTATTTTGCAAGCCGAGTACCGTGATGACTGAAGCATGACTTGCACGCAATGGCGCGAATGTTATCCGAGTTCTTGATGGACTTCAAGTGAGAATCGCTGCTTCGGCAGCGACGAGCAGGTCCCAGGCATCTTGAGCCGCGCTTGCTTGACGCAGTTCATCAAGTACGCCGGGCTGGCGCAAGATTCGCGCAAGTCGTGCCAGAACGCGCAAATGCATGCCGTCTTCGTGGCAGCAAACGAGAAAGAACAGGTCCGTAAGGCCGCCGCGATCAGCGCCAAACGGGATACCCGAAGAAGTGCGTCCGAAGGCAACGACCGATTCGCCTAGTGAGTTGGGAAGGCGGCGGCGCGGGTGAGGCATCGCATAGCCTTCCGGTCGAGCGGTCGTGTGCGCGTTTTCGCGGGCTTCGACTGCTTCGAGAATGCCGGCGGAGTCCCAAATGCGATGGGACTTCTCTCCGAGTGCGACAAGTTCTCGCAGCACCGAGTGACGCGTACGAGCAGGCAGTTCCAAGTCGATGCACTCGATGGGAAGCAAAGTCGATAAAAATGGAGTGTATCCGGCTTCAGGACAGGCGGGGTCAAGGCTGCGAAGTTCACGGTCGGTCAGTTTCGGCATCGACGCTTCAATCCAGTGGTGAATTTCTGCACTGGCGAAACGCCACTCGCCGCCGACCCTCCGGCCTGGCAGGTCGCCGCGATGGGCCAGTTTGCTCAATTCGCGGGCGTCGCGCCCGAGCAAACTGGCCAACTGATTCAAGTCCAAGGCGTCGTTACCCATTCCCATTCGCTCCGAAACACTCTCGACACTGGCCACCATCGGCAGCACAATGACTTCGACCGAAGCAATTCTGCAGGTCGCGGACAGCTCTTTCTAGAAGGTGTGCCAACTGTGGCTACCCGTTATCGGCTCGTCATTCCTCGCGACCTGTACGAAAGTTTACTCGTTCAGGCGCGGTTTGAACTGCCGAACGAGTGTTGCGGCCTATTAGCGGGTCGAGTTGTAGGTGAAATCGGCCGAGTCACCCTTCGACTTCCGCTCGTCAATGTCGCAGCGAGCCCGAAAGAATTTCTGTCCGAGCCCCGATCGATGCTGCAGGCGGAGAAACAGATGCGTGCCGGCGGGTTGGACCTGCTGGCTGTGTACCATTCGCATCCGACATCGCCGCCGACTCCGAGCCGCACCGACCTGGAGCGAAACATTCACGGCGTGGGCGTGATGCATCTGATCATTTCACTGGAAAAGTCGCAACCCGAAATGCGCGGATGGTGGCTGTTGGAGACCGTTGCCGATCCCGCTGAATGGGAATTCACCGGCTGACATCGCCGATCGATTCAGTATGCGCGAAACTATCTCCACGAATTCTCCAACCGTATTTCGAGGGCGTTGTCATGGCGGTCAAACCAATTCCAGATGGTTATCACACATTGACGCCGTACCTGGTCGTCGACGACACGGCGAAAGCGCTTGATTTCTACAAAAAGGTGTTCGAAGCCGTGGAGTTGTTTCGCATGCCGATGCCGGACGGCCGGATCGGCCACGCAGAATTCAAGATTGGCGATTCAATCGTCATGCTTGGCGACGAGATGCCCGAGATGAATATCAAGGGCCCGAAGTCCCTTGGGGGCACAGCCGTCGGAATGATGATATACGTTGTCGATTGTGATGCAATTTTTAACAAGGCAGTTGCGGCCGGGGCGACGGTTCAGCAGGCGCCGACGAATCAATTCTATGGCGACCGAGCGGGCACCGTGGTCGATCCGTTCGGGCATAAGTGGAGCATTCACACGCATATCGAAGACGTGCCGCCGGATGAACTGGCCCGGCGTGCCGCAGAGTGGGGAAAGAAGCAGGCGTCTGGTTGACGAATGCAGACCGGCTCAATCGATAAACGCGAATTCGTTGCTCAGCAGCAGCACTTGGGCGAGTTGCGTCCAACGGCCGGAGCGTTCCGATGAATCACCATTTCGGACAAACGCATGGGCGATCGAAGTTTCTTCAGCATCCGGACCACGGCCAAGGATCGACCGGTAGAGTGAATCGATCCGAGCGGTGTCGGTCTCGCCGATGGCGCGTTCGACGGCATGCACTGCTTGTTGTTCAATGAAGCGGCTGTTGAGCAGAAACAGCGCTTGTTGCGGCACCGTCGTTTCGTGGCGTTGCGGGCAATGCGTGTCAGGGCTTGCGAAGTCGAAAGCCCGCAGCGTTCCCGGCAGGTTTTGCCGATCCACAAACCCATACAAAGTCCGGCGTCGGCTAAACGGTTCTTTGAACAACTCAACTGCGGGCCCGCCAACGCTCTCGTCAAGCCGGCCGGATGCGAAGAGTATGCCGTCGCGCAGCGCTTCGAAGTCGAGCCGGCGTCGGTTCATACGGCCAAGCAATCGGTTCTCGGGATCGCCTGGTGGCGAGGAATCGGAGTTGCTGGATTGACAGTAAGTCGCTGACAACAGGATCATTCGATGGAGTTTCTTGATGGACCAGCCGTCGGCAACGAAGCGAGCCGCGAGCCAGTCAAGTAGTTCAGGGTGCGACGGCGTTTCGCTTCGGACGCCGAAGTCACTGGGAGTTCGCACGAGGCCGGCGCCGAAATGATGCATCCAAACGCGATTGACGAAAACGCGGGCTGTCAGTGGGTTGTTCGGCGCAGTGATTGCTTGCGCCAGTTCGAGGCGGCCGCTGCCGGACTGAAACGGTTTGCGTTGTGGTCCTGCAACGACTTCGAGGAACTGTCGTGGCACGCGTTCGCCGCGCAGGCCGGGGTTGCCGCGAGTGAACACGTGCGGCTCGACTGGTTGCGGCAAGTCAGTAAGCGCCATCGCGCGTGGAGGCGAGCCCGGATGGGACTGCAAATGCCTGTCGATGTCCTTTTGCAGTGAGCGTAGTTGTTCACGGACCTTGCGGTTATTGGCTTTCAGTTCTTTGTCATTCTCTTTCTCGAACTGAGATTTCTTGTCTTTGAGCCGTGTCAGTTCCTTGTCGAAGGCGGCGGTCGCGGCGGTTTGTTGCGAAGTTCCCAGCAGTGGCAGGTCCTTTGGCTCGACCGAACTTGCAAATACGCCGTAGAGCGAATAGTAATCGCGAGTCGGAACCGGGTCATACTTGTGGTCGTGGCAGCGAGCGCATGAAACGGTCAGGCCGAGCAAACCGCGCGAAACTACATCGATTCGGTCGTCTATGATGTCGTGCACGTTGTTCAAAAAGCGACGGCCTACAGTTAGGAATCCGAGCGCTGCCAGCGGTTGTGGGTCTCCGCCTTTGACGAGATGATCCGCAGCGATTTGTTCTTGAATGAAGCGGTCATAAGGCAGATCCGCATTCAATGCCTGGACGACGTAATCGCGGTAAGTGAACGAAAATGGAAAACGGCGTTCCTCCTGAAACACGTAGCCTTTGCTGTCGGCATATCGAGCGACGTCGAGCCAGTGCCTGCCCCAACGAACACCATAGCGCGGCGACGCCAGCAGCATTTCCACCTGGCGTTCGTAGGCGTCAGGCGATGGGTCAGCCACAAATGCAGCGATCTCGTCGGCCGTTGGCGGCAAGCCGGTCAAATCCATGCATAGGCGTCGCAAAAGCACCGCGCGATCCGCAACGGTCGCCGGCTTGTGATTCAGCGATTCCAGTTTGGCCTGTATGAATCGATCGACCGGAGTTCGTGGCCAAGCAGCGTTCTTGACTGTGGGCTGTGCCGGCTCTCGCACAGGCTGAAACGCCCAATGGTTTCGCGGATCGGCTGCGTGAGCGGATACTGAGGCAATGATCAGTGCGATGAACAAAGTTTTGGTTCGAAACATCGTGCAATGAGCCGTCATCGGCGTTAGGCGGGGTTAACTCTCACTTGTAACGATATACCATGAACAGCGGTGTGGATACCCTGACGCGAAATCGGAGACAAGAATGTCAGATCCTTTTGCCGAGGCGGTACAGCATCATCGTGCAGGCCGGCTCGATCGTGCCGCAGAGATTTACCGTTCCATCTTGACGGTGGTGCCCGAGCATTCAGATAGTCTCAATCTTCTCGGAGTCGTCCTTCATCAAAAGGGCGAATCGGCCCAGGCGGTTCCGTTGATTGAGCGGGCGATCGCGCTGCGTCCGGAACGCATTCCCTATTACGTGAACCTCGCGGCAGCGTTGCGGGCTGTCGGCCGGCATGAAGAAGCGATTCGGTGCTGCACTGAGGCGCTCGCGCGCGATCCGAGCTTGTACGAGGCTAATCTTGCACTTGCCATGTCGCAGATTGCGTTGAAAAAGCTCACGGAAGCGGAAGTGGTGCTTCGCAATCTGACGGAATCCAATATTGGCGACAGTCGGGGTCCTCAGTTGTTGGGCAAGTGCCTTCGTGAACAAGGCCGAACCGACGAAGCAATCGCGAGTTATCAGCGAGCTTTGGAGCGAGACCCCAATGACGGCGCGGCACAATTGGAGCTGGGAACACTTTTTCTCGTTGACATGAATTCGATCCGCGCTGAGCCGCAATTGCGTCGAGCGACGGAGTTGTTGCCGGGCGTCGTGCAGGCATGGATTAACTATGGATCTTGCCTGGTGAAATTGTCTCGGGAACGCGAGGCAATCGCTGTGCTCGAAAAGGGGTTCGACCGATTCCCAGATGACGTCGGGATCGCAGTCAATTTGGGTCAGGCGTGGTTGGCGTGCGGCGAGAATCGAAAAGCGGAGAACTGCTTTAGTTCGGTATTGAAGATTCGACCAAATCTGCCGGAGGCACTTTGCGGACTTGCGGACGTTCATAGTGCGGAAGACCGCATCGAAGAGGCGATGCCGCTGTATGAAAGGGCGATAGAGCTCGACCCTATGTGCAATGGCTACAAAGGGTTGGCAAATGCACATTGGGAATCGGGCGCTGTTGAGCGGGCCGTCGAAGTGCTTAAGAAAGGCATTCTGGACCACCCTCGAGACCCGGAGAATTACATTCGCCTGGCCGTAATGTACTCGGCTGGCGGCGACTTGGAGGCGGCCGAAGAGTCCTATCGAACGTCTTTGCAGATTCGGCCTGGTTATCCCGTCGCGCTAGTGGGCCTGGCACAGACAATGCGATCGAAAATGCCGGCCGAAGAGGCCGCACAGTTGGAGCAGTCATTGACCCGGACGATTCCAGAACCGATGAGGGCCGGAGTTCATTTTGGTTTGGCTCAGGTGGCTGAGGCGCGTGGTGATTTCGCCGTTGCGGCGGACCATTTGCGAAATGCGAATGCATTGACCGCGGCCTACAACAAGGCGCGGAAACATGGATATGATCCAGCGGAGTTTGGCCGTGACATCGATCGAATTATCGCGACATTCACGACTGAGTTCTTTGACCGGGTTAAAGGATTTGGAGTGAGTGACGAGCGCCCCGTATTTGTTGTGGGGATGCCGCGTTCCGGCACGACATTGATCGAACAGATACTTGCCAGCCATCCTCAAGTTTACGGGGCCGGAGAACGCAGGTTCGCGTATCAGTCGCTGCTTCGGTTGGTTCAAGAGAACAGCCGGCCCGGCGAAGAGCGACTCGACTGCATGGCACGTTTGTCCAGGGAAATGGTATCGAAATCCGCGAGCTGGCATCTCGAACAGATGCAGCGACTGGACGGTGGACGAGCCGCGAGAGTCGTGGACAAGATGCCGGAAAATTACATGTTGTTGGGTTGGTTGGCGGTTCAGTTTCCAAAGGCGAAGTTCATTCACAGTCGCCGAGATGTAAGGGATATTGCAATTTCATGTTGGATGACCAACTTCTCAATGGCTCGGTGGGCGAACGACCTGGAGCACATCGCAAGGCGAATTCGCGACTACCAGCGAATGATGGAGCACTGGCGCAAAGTGCTGCCAGTGCCGATGCTCGAAAACGATTACGAGCAGTTGGTAGCCGATCAGGAAAGTGAGAGTCGCCGACTCGTGGACTGGATCGGACTGGACTGGCATCCTAAGTGCTTGGAATTTGATAAGTTGCAGCGACTCGTCAAAACTGCAAGCGTCACGCAAGTACGTCAGCCAATGTATTCACGTTCAGTAGGCCGTTGGCGACATTACGAAAAGACGCTTCAACCGCTAATCCGGCAGCTGCAGATGAATTAACATTCCAGTCATCGGAACTTCAAATCAGGGAAGGTTTTAAGTAAAATAGCTGAATTCGAGTTTGTTGAATTTTGTGCAGGTCTTGCTGGCATCGGCGCTTTGAAGTTAGGCTGCGGAACCGTGTGTAACCGGCGGCCGTCTACTTCGTAGTGCCATGAATTGGCGCTTACACAGTGCCAGCTGCCTTGGCAAACCTCAGAAACTTAAATGAAAACCGAGTGCAGGGTGAGATTCAACTTGTTGCTGCGTCCAGTTTTCCGACAAGGTAGGATACTATCAACAATGCCGTCGCCGACTGTTAATCCGCGTGGTCCGAAAGACTACCGAGATAGTACAGATGGAATTTCTGTCGGAGGTTGTCCGGTAGTGCAGTCGGAATGGTATATTCCTGTATGCGTAAACCCGTGGACTGTTCGCGCGCTCACTGCAAGAACTATTTTCGTTCGATCCGTTATTAATCGCCGATGCCAGGACATGCGGTCCGGTCGGAACTGAGACATACCTAGGAGTTTGCAACCCATGGCGACCAAGACGCTTAACAGTTGGCTGCCGGTCAAGGCGAAGAAGACGCGCAATGCGAATGAAGCCAGAATTCAGGTGGAGAAGCTTGAAGATCGCACGGCGCCTGCGATTTTCACCATCACGTCGGATGGCGTGACCAATCTTCCCGGTCTTAGCCTGCAAGAGGCTATTGCTGCCGCGAATGCAAACCCCGGTGCGGACGAGATTCGGTGGGACATATCGGTTGCTAGTTCAATCGTCAATTCGGGCGTGGCTGGTCTGCTGCCGGCGATCACGGAAACACTGACGATTGAAGGTCTGTTGGCGGGCGGCGGCAATGCCAAAGTCTTCCTCGAAAGCGCCAGCAAAGCTGACCCGATTTCTGGGTTCTATATCACGGACGGCGGCGGTACGTTCGGCCTGAACTCCATCATTCGTAATCTCGACATCACCGATCAGGGCGGCAATCTTGAGTTCAATGCCATACCGACGGAATACGCGGTCAAGATCGACGCAGTCGGCGGTGGCTTCAACCTGCAGAACGTGACGATCTCGAATATCGACGGTCCAGCAGTTCAGATCATTAATTCGCCGAACAACATAATCGGCGGCGCTGGCGCCAAGCAAGCATTTACATTCTCAGTCAACAACAGCCACGGCGTGCGCGTCACTGGTGCAGCCTCGAAGAACAACCTGATCCAGCAAGGCACTATCTTCAGCAATGCCGGCGACGGCGTGCTAATCGACGGCGGCGCATCCCTGAACATCGTCGGCGGCTTTACCGACGCTCCGAACTCCGGCAATTTCATCTTCCTGAATAACGGCAACGGTGTACACCTCGACAATAGCGACGATAACCGCATTCAAAGAAACACGATCGGCACCAACTCCGCCGGCGAGCCCAGCAAGGCCAATGCTCTTAACGGCATTTTCATTGACAATGGCTCACGCAACAACATCATCGGTGGAAACGACCTGACAGCCGGCAACAAGGTCTCCGGCAACACCGAACACGGCATTTACATTCGCGGACTCACGTCCGACCTCAATCAGATTCAAAGCAATATCATCGGCCTCGATCCTACCGATACCGGCAATGCCAGGCCGAACGGCGGAAACGGCATCCTTGTCGAAGGTGCGCCGAACACCAAAGTCGGCAGCACGACGACTGCGGCCAACTACATCGCCGGCAATAACTTGCATGGCGTTTCGATCATCGGTCTCGATTCCAAGGGTTCCATCGTCGTCAACAATCGCATCGGCATCACCGGAACGAGCCTGAATCAGTTGGATACCAAGCGCGGCAACGTGCAGGACGGCATCCATCTGAGCGGCGTCGACGGCGTCACTGTCGGCGGCAGCGGCACCAACGCTCCAAATATCGTCGGCGCCAATCGCAACGGCGTCGCCGTCGTCAACGGCTCCAAGAACGTATTTGTTCGCGGCAATCAATTCGGCATTCACAAGTTGGCGTCAGGCCAGTATCCCAACCTCGGCAATTTGCAGGAAGGCGTACTGATTGATAGTTCGTCCGCGGTGACTGTCGGCGGCACGCAGTCTCTCGAAGGCAACAAGATTTCCGCCAACCGCAACGGTATTCGCGTGGTCAATTCCGACAACGTCACGATGCAAGGAAACTTCATCGGCACGAATTTGACCGGTACGATCATACCCCTCCTTGTCGGTTTGGTTGAAGATTTTCAACCGATTGCACAGGCCGAAGACGGCGTCCTCGTCGAAGGTTCGACGAACATCCGTATCGGAACGGCGGCGCAGAATGGCGGCAACTTGGTCAGCCGCAATCGCCATGGCATCAGCGTGACGAAAGGTTCAAGCAACGTTTCCATTTACAACAACCGCATCGGTCTCCAAAGCGCTCCTCCGACATCAAAGACGCTGCACGACCTCGGTAATCAGGATGACGGCGTATTCGTCGATGCCAGCACGAACGTGACGATCGGCGGAACGGGGCCATCGGAACCGAATCAGATCGCGCGAAACTTGGACGGCATTCAGATTTCGAACAAGTCTTCAAATGTTTTCGTTCGCGGCAACGTCATTCGCAACAATATTCAGAGCGGCGTCCGCATTGAAGACAGTTCGTTCGTCACGGTCGGCGGGACAACCGCAGCCGCTGCCAACCAGATCTTCAATCGCCGTTTGATCATTGACACCGGTTTCTCGGTTGACGGCGTCTTCATCGTCTCCGGTTCGACAAACAATATTGTCCAGGGCAATTTGATCGGCACCGATGGGACGACGGCCACGAATTTGGGCATGACGGCAAACGGCGTTCTGGTTGACGGTTCCTCAAACAACTTGATCGGTGAGCAGTTTGCCACGGATCCGACCGCCGCAGTCCCGCTGCAATCCAACACGATCGCTTACAACGCCGCGAACGGCGTCGCTGTGGTCGAGAGCACTGGTACGGCCGTCGGCAACAAGATCACCGGCAACATCATCTTCAACAATGGCCGCTTGGGCATCGACCTGGGCAATACCGCCGGCTTCGTGACGTTCAACGACCTTGGCGACGGCGATGCCGGCGCGAACATGCAGCAGAACTTCCCCGTGCTGACGCTGGCCGAATCGGATGCGAATATCGGCGTCCGAGTTCAAGGCACGTTGAACAGCCTGGCGAACACAACCTATCGCATCGAGTTTTTCCACACACCGACGCCGAATCCGACAGGTAATCCGGTCAACTACGGCCAAGGCAAACTGTATCTGGGTTCGGTGGACCGTACGACCGATGGAGCAGGCGATGCGATCTTCACATTCCAGAATGTGAACATCGTGTTGCCGGCTGCCGAGTTCATTTCGGCCGTGGCCATCGATCTGACGACCGGCGACACTTCCGAGTTCAGCTTGTCGAAGGCAATCGTTGGCGCTCCTGGACCGGCGACCTATGTCGTCAACAACGATGGCAACATTTTCCTGAGTGAAGGCGCCGATCTCCTTATTCCGCCGAACGGCACCATGACGTTGGCGAACGCCATTCGGCTTGCCAACGAGCACCCCGGCGAAGACCGCATCGTATTCGCGGAGCACCCGCAATATACGATTTCGGGCTCGTCGATCAACTACTATCAAGAAAGCCGAAACTTGCTGACGAACGGTGATCTGCCCGACATCACGGATTCGCTCATCATCGACGGCTCGCCGTTTGCCTGGCCGCAGGTCAAGGGCGGAGACAAGCGATTCGACCAGAACTACGGCGTCGTGTTCAACAAGTCGTCGCATGGCTTCGTCATCAGCGATAATGCTACTGCCCAGGCGAAGTTCTCGAACCCGTTGGGCGCTGCGAAGAACGTCGTCATTCGTCACTTGAGTGTAACAGGTGGTCCGGGTGTTGGCATCGACATCACCACCAAGTACGGCGGCGCCAATATTCAGGATGTTGTCATCAGCGGTTTCACCAGTGACGGCATCCGCATCAAGAATTCGCCGAACAATATCATCGGTGGTTCCGGTTCACTGCAAAGCGTGTCGATTCAGAGCGTGCAGGGCTCCGGCGTCAGCATCATCGGCGCTGCCGCTACTGGCAACCTCGTGCAACAGACGCAGATCGGCACCGTGTTCGGCGCCGGCGGCAACGGCATTTGGATACAGGGCGCCAACAACAACACCGTCGGCGGCTTCGTCGGCGGCACCGGCGTCCAGATTCAAGCCAGCGTCGGCCACGGCATTTACCTGGTCGACAGCAGCGGCACCCGTATCCAACGATCGACCATCGGCGATACAACGGCGAACAAATTCCCGAACCGCCTCGACGGCATCCGCGTTCAGGATTCGCCGAATACGTTAATCGGCGGTGTGTCTGCCGCGGCCGGCAATTTGATTGCCGGCAATACCGAGCAGGGCATCAACATCCTGAACGTCGCCAATGCTGCTGATAAGGGCTCTGCTGGAACACAGATTCAGAGCAACCAGATCGGCACTAATGGATCGCCCAACTCCGGCAACGGCATTCTGGTCGACAACGTCAGCAATGTGCTCATCGGCAGCACGATCACCGCAGCCAACAACGTTGACGGCAACAACTTGAACGGAATCTATCTAAAGGGACCGGGATCAAAGGGCGCCCGCATTGTGAATACTTCCGTCGGCAGCGGCGGCGGTAATATTCTTGACGGCATTTTAGTCGAAGGCACCAGCAATATCGTCATCGGCGGCTCCAATAGCAATATGGGTGGAACGATTACCAGCAACCGTCGCGGTGTTAGCGTGATCAACTCCACTCAGGTCACGATTCAGCAGATGACGATCAACGGCAACTCGGAAGAAGGCATTCGACTGGACAACACGACAGGCGTCTTGATCGGCGGCACGCAGTCCACAATCGCCGGCAACAAGATTAACTCCAACCGTGACGGCGTTCGTGCAATCAACACAACCAACTCCGTCACTTTGCAAGCCAACACAATTCTGAGCAATTCGGAAGACGGCGTCATCATCGACAACGCCGGCAGTGTTGTGGTTGGCACACCGGCCCAACAGGGCGGGAACTTGATCGGCGGTAATCGAAACGGCGTCCGAGTCATCAACGGCTCCGCCAACTTCTCGATTCAGAACAACATCATCGGCACCAACGGCGCCGGTGTTGGCATTGGAAACACGGACGACGGCATCCGCCTCGACGGCATCGTGAATGCTTTGGTTGGCGGTACAGCCCCGCTTTCACCGAATTTCGTCTTTGAGAATCGAAACGGCTTGCATTTGGCGAATGGGACGACTGGTACGATCGTTTACGGCAACTTCTTTGCCAACAGCAAGGAAAACGGCATTCTGTTGGAAGGCAGCTCGAACAACAAGATCGGTTTCCAGAAAATTGCCGAACGCAACGTGATTTTTTTGAACCAGATCAACGGCGTTTACCTGAAGCCCGACTTCACAAACCCGCTGGTCCCGATCTTCAGCAACAACAACACGATTCAGGGCAACTTCATCGGCACCGATAAGAACGGACTTGGCAACTTCGGCAACGACAACGCCGGCATCTACATCGATGGCGGCAACAACAACCTGATCGGCGGCACTGTCCACGATGTCAACGCCAAGCTCGAAGAAGGCAACGTAATCGGCAATAGCGGTTTCAGTGGCGTGGCGATTGTCGAAGACAACGGCCCGGCCGCGGGCAACCGCATTCTGGGCAACAGCTTGTTCGGACACGGCAAGTTGGCCATCGACCTCAATGGCAACATCGGCCTTGTCGATGACAACGACGCCGGCGACGGCGATGCGGGCGCCAACGGCACCCAGAACTTCCCGGAACTGACCTTTGCCGAAGCGGGCCTGGTCTCCAGCCTCGTTCAAGGCAAGTTGAACAGCACGGCGAATACGACATTCCGAATCGAGTTTTTCGGCGACGCAACGGCGAATCCGAATGGCTTCCCGACCGGATACGGTCAGGGCAAGACTTTCTTGGGTTCGATGAATGTCACCACCGACGGCACCGGCAATGCTGCGTTTGACTTCTTCGCGCCGGTTTCGTTCGCTGCCGCCGGGATCATTTCTGCGACGGCGACGAATCTGACGACGAACAATACCTCGGAATTCGCATTGGCCAAGGCCGTCAACATTGCTGTCGGCAGGATCGAAGGCAAGAAGTTCGAAGACCTGAATGGCAACGGAGTCTTTGATGCCGGCGAACCAGGCCTTCAAGGCTGGGTCATTCAGCTGGAAGTCGCAGACGCCAATGGCGTGTTCGATGGAAAGGTCGATGCTAAGGCCACGACCGACGCATCCGGCAATTACTCGTTTGCGACTTTGACCGACGGCAAGTATCTGCTGTCGGAAGTGCAGCAAGCAGGCTGGGTGCAGACCGCCGGCCCGAACCCCAATCCGATGCAAATCACCGGCGGCGCCACGATCAGCAATGCCGACTTCGGCAACTTCAAGATGATGAAAGTCTTCGGCGTCAAGTTCGAGGACAAGAACGCCAACGCCATCCGCGACCTCGGCGAAGGTCCAATCGCAGGCATCCAGATCAATCTGTTGGATGCCAAGACAAATACCGTACTGGCGACCACCAAGACAGACGTCAGCGGCAACTACGTCTTCAAGAACCTGTTCGTCGGTCAGTTCGGCAAGGCCGACACCGGCTTCTATCGTGTACGCGAAGTGGCTCCGGGCTATACTCAGACCACGCCGAACCCGGCTGACTTCCAGATCGTCAGCGGCAAGGACGTTGGCCCGCTCGACTTCGGCAACAAGAAGGGCGGCGGTGGCGGCGGCGGCGGCGGCTCTGGTCCGAACATCATTGTCGCGGGCGTCGATGCAGGACGAGCTCCGCAAGTCAAGGTGTTCAGCGCACAAAGCGGCGCGACGTTGTTCAACTTCTTGGCGTATGATTCTCGGTTCATCGGCGGCGTTCGCGTGGCCAAGGGCGATGTGAACAATGACGGCAACCTCGACATCATCACGGCTCCAGGAGCTAACGGCGGCCCGCACGTCAAAGTGTTCGACGGAACTTCGGGCCTGGAAATCCAATCCTTCATGGCCTTTGACCAGTCCATGACACGCGGCCTGTATGTTGCTTCCGGCGACGTCAACAACGACGGTTTCGACGACATTATCGTCGGCACCGGCAGCGGCATCACGACGCGAGTTAAGGTCTTCGACGGCCAGACGCAGATCGAGTTGTTCGACTTCACGCCGTACAATCCGTTCTTCCGAGGCGGCGTCACGGTGGCTGCAGGCGATGTGAACGGCGACGGCTTCGCTGACATCATCGTGGGTGCCGGCCCCGGCGGCGGCCCGCACGTTCGAGTGTTCGACGGTTCGCAGTTCGGTCAAGGACCTGGCTTTGTGCCTACCGAACTTTGGGGCTTCATGGCTTACGATACCAGGGTGCGGACCGGTGTGTTTGTGGCCACGGGCAACATCACAGCCGACGGACGTGCCGACCTCATTGTCAGCCCGGGTGCTGGTTTGGGCGGCAACGCGCAGGTCAAAGTTTATGATGGTGGTACGAAGGTCGAACTGTACAACTTCTTCGCCTTCGCTGATGAAAAGACCCCGCTGCCGAGAAGCTTGTTCCTCAGCGATCCGCGTTATCAAACCGGCATTCGTGTCGCTGCGGTCGATTTCAACGGCGACGGCATCGACGACATCGCCACGGCTCCTGGCAAAGCCAAGGCGCCTCGCATCAAGGTTTACGAAGGGTCGGTTGCCGGTACGCATGCCAAACTATGGGACGCTCTGGCGTTTGACCCGATATTCCTGGGCGGCGTATTCGTCGGCTAGTGCCATCGGATAAACGAGCAAGGGCGGCCGGAACTCTTGAAATTCCGGCCGCCCTCGTGCTTTTGGTTAGATAGCCTTACTTCTTGATCATCTTCTCAACGGCCGCGGCGATTTCATCGACGTTGGCTTTGGTCAACGACTTGCCTGTCTCTGTCGTATAAGCGTAACGAGCGATCACTTTGTGCCGATCGTAAACCACAACCGTGACCGCGTCTTTGGCGCCGATGCCCCAGGCGGCGACTGGCTTCGCTTGTGGATGTTCGAGTCCGATGGTCACTTCTTTGAGTTTCAGATTGGTCACCATGCCTTCCAACTGCACGATTTTCGCTTCACTTCCCTTATCGATGAGCGGATCCTTCTCGGCAGTCAGGAAAACGGCATAGCCCCCGAGCTTTGCGGTTTTGTGCTTATTCACGAGTTCTTCGACTTTGGACAGGAGGGCGCCGACCGGGTCATCGGCGTTTTGCGGCACGACCGTGGCGAATACTGCAATCACTGGGTTCAGTTCATTTTGAACGACCAGGCAGTGAAACTTCTTGGCGCGGTCGCCGTTCACGTTGTAACACGGAAAAGTGCCGGGAACGAGTTGCCCGACTTGTCCGGTTGATGGCGTTGTGCCAGGCGCCTGACCGAACGTAGTGTCAGCAAGAAGCAACAAGGCCACAAGACATATCGAAGATCGCATTCCACAACTCCCAAAGTGGCAGTTAAGTCGGCTTCGACCGATTTCGATATTGCTCAGCGTGCGAATATTTTGAACGGATGTCAAGGTCGTTCAGTCGTTTGTAAAAAGTCCGGTGCTTCATTTGAAGTCGAGGGTGATTGACGCAGCTACCGCGAATCTTCATAATGCCCGCATTCCCTTCGCTCTCAATAGTTGAATTTGCACTGGGCTCCGCATCGATGAGAAATCACAAACTCAAGATCTTCTCAGGACGAGTCAACCTTGCGCTGACGGAGAAGATTGCCCATGCCTTGGGCGACAATCCTGGCAAGCTGCACATATCGGATTTCCCTGACGGTGAGACCAAGGTAGTTGTCGAAGAGGACGTGCGCGGCCGAGACATTTTCGTCATTCAGCCGACGTGTCCTCCGGTCAATCAGAATCTGATGGAACTCCTGATTATCCTCGATGCGTTCAAGCGTTCGAGCGCTTCGCGAATCACTGCGGTGCTGCCGTACTACGGATATGCCAGGCAGGATCGTAAGGACGTTGGCCGCGTGCCGATCACCGCGAAACTCGTGGCCGACTTGATTGAATCAGCCGGCGCGAGTCGTGTCCTGACTCTTGATTTGCACGCCGCACAGATTCAAGGCTTCTTCGATATTCCCGTTGATCACATGTACGCGCTGCCCGTGATTACGGAGTACATTCGGTCTTTGAACGTGCCGGAAGCGGAATTTGCCGTGTTGAGTCCGGACGAGGGCAGCATCAAGAAATCGCTCTTGTACCAGAAGCGGCTCGGCGGCCAGCTCGCGATCGTCGACAAACGCCGCGACAGTGCAACTGTCACGAAACAAGAAAATGTCATCGGTGAGTCGCTTGAAGGCAAAACCGTCTTCATCTTCGATGACATGATTTCGACAGCGGGAACCGTTTGTGGAGCCGCTAGAGTCGCCAAGCGTTTCGGTGCGAAGAAGGTCTATGTATGTGCGACACATGCCGTCCTTTGCGGCAACGCGATCCAGAACCTTCGCGAATCGCCGTTTGAGGAGATCATTGTCACCGACAGCATTCCGATTTCGCCTGAAAAGATGCTGCCGAACATGCGAGTGCTGTCCGTGGCAACGTTGCTGGCGAATGCGGTTCGTAGCATCCACCTCAACGAATCCGTCAGCAGGCTGTTCGAGTGATTGATTAAGAAACAATGAATCGCGAAAGAATTGCTTGAACCGGCAATGACTTGCGGGTAATCCTTACGCCACCCACAAGCGATAGACTGCATGCCGTACCTCCGGGTGCTCTATGGACCGTTTGCGCTGGTCTGTCCTTGCTGCTGCATCTATCTTCGTGGCAATCGCCGCGAGTCAACCGCCGGCCCAATCAAACAATTCCGTCGCCATAACGAATGCGCTGATTCGTACCCAATCGGACCAGGGCGATTTCGTAGGAACTATCGTAATCCGCGATGGCAAGGTGGCTGCATTGGGCCGAGATATCGCCCCGCCGCAAGGCGCTGTAATAATTGACGGAACTGGCTGCACCGTAACGCCAGGTCTGATTGATGCTCACGGGACTTTGGGATTGAACTCAGCGGCAGCCGGCGAAGGCGGCCGCGACGCGGCATTGAATATCCTCGATGCGGTTGATCCGTTTAATGACGATTGGCATGCCGCGGCGAGGCAAGGTGTGACGGCGGTTTACGTTCAACCTTCGGGTTCCGGGAATCTCGGCGGTTCCGGCGCGGTGCTGCGCGTTTGCGGCGCTGAGTGCGCCGATAGCATGTCGCTGCGATCGCCGGCGTCAATTCAGATGGCGCTAGGCATTCCGCCTGCCGCGCGCGTAGGTCAGGGACCGCAACTCCCTGAAGGATTTGGGCGAAGGGGCCCGCCGATTCAATTGCCCGCGGCTCCTCCTGCTGCAGCTCCGTCAGCCAATAGCCTCACGCGATACGCGCAATTCGAACAGGTCCGAGCTCAATGGGCTGCTGCCAAGGCTTATGGCGAGGGAAAACCGAATCGCCGCGAGCCGGCGAAGGAACTGTTGCTTCGTGCCATCAAAGGGGAAATTCCTGTTCGGGTCGAAGTCTATTACGAAGACGACGTTCAAAACGCGATGAAACTGGCAACGGAGTTCGGGCTGAAACTGCAGTTTGAGCGAACGGACCGTGTCGGCTCGTTGCCTGCTGAGTTGAGTACGGTCCGCTCTAACCTCGTATTGGGACCTTTTGCAAGCGGTCGAATAAGTCCCAGTCTTCGCGCGCTGGCTTTGGATGGCCGGGGAATTGCAATTGGTACATTTGGCGTTGACCCCCGCTCGACGGCAGGACTTCGACTTCAGGCGGCATCGGCCGTTTCGACTGGAGTGCCGCGAGAGCGCGTCCTGCATGCGCTAACGCGAGGCGCCGCCGAGTTGTTGGGGATCGATGATCGGGCCGGTCGAATTTCCGTTGGCCGAATCGCTGATTTGGCTGTATTCGCCGGCGATCCGCTTGATCCATCAGTCTCGGTTCGGCTCACGATCAGTCAGGGCACGATTACGCATGAATCGCCCATTGTCGAGAAAGCGATTGCGGCAACTCCAGTTAAGTTCGAGGTGCCGGCACAACTGCCATCCAGTTACGTTGTTCGAACAACGCGACTGTTAACTTCTTCCGGCGAGTTCGCTGCCGGGGAGTTGTTCATCGTCAGCGGTCGGATCAGTTCGCGACCGACAAATGCGGAATCGCTGCCGGTGATTGACGTCGGCAATGCTCCGGTGTCTCCGGGTTTGGTTGCCGCACACGTGAGTTCGGCGACTGAAATCGGCCCAGACGCAGATGCGGCTCATATTCGCGCGGTCGATTCGATGTTTTCAGAAGACAGCCGAATGCGCAGTTTTCGCGATGCCGGATTCCTAAGGGCGGTTGCGTCACCTGGATCCGGCAATGTATTGGCGGGAATGACGGGTCTTTATCGTGGTGAAGCCGCGGTCGATGTGGCGCAGAAGTTCGTACTTACAGCGGCGGCTCGCAACAGCGAACGCTATCCAATTTCATTGTCTGGCCAGGTGCAGTTGATTGAAGATCGATTGCGAATGACTCCGGCAGAGACGAATCTGTTTGTCCCGGAGGCGGTCGCATTGGTGATGTTCGCTCAGCGGGATCAGGCGATGCAGTCCGTGCGCGAGCGTCGCGTGGCGGCATTATTCGAGGTGCAGACAAGAGCCGAAGTTCGTGCGGCGCTCCGATTGATCGGTGAGCACAACCTTCGCGGAATCCTGGCGATGCCGCGAGAAGTCGGCGATCTTGCGAGCGAGATTCGGCAGGCAGGCGTAGGAGTAGTTGTCGGTGCGATTCGCCCGCAGGATGCCGATCGCATCGTACAAGGATTGGTCGCGCTGGGTAAATCAGGAGTGCCGATTGCCTTCGGCGCTGAGCCGGCCGAAATGAGATCGACGGCAGCATGGCTGGCGAATGCCGGAGTGCCGCGTTCTGTGGTTCGTCGAGCCTTAATGAGCCAGCCGGAAGAAGCGTTTGGTTTACCTGCCGGTTCGAGCAGGCTGCAACAGGGCGATTCGGCGGATTTTGTGGTTTGGTCCGGTGATCCGCTCGATACGTCAAGTCGGGTTGTTGCCGTTGTAATTCAAGGACAGCGAGTTGTGCTTAGCGGCGGCGACGATGCGTCCACGAGCTCCGAACGGCGCGCTATTCCAGCGACAGGTCGAACCGGCCGCCGTGGCCGGTGAGTCCAATGACTATTGAATGCGAGCAGTGCCTATGAGATTTCGACGATACGCATTCTTGATGCTGATGGCGTCCTGTGTGCCGGCATGGGCCGATGAGATTGTCATCAAGGCCGCTCGCGTCTACACGCAAGACGGAGCAACGTTGGTGCCTGGTGCAGTTCGGATCAAGGATGGCAAGATCGCGGAAGTTGCGGCGACGATCACCGTGCCGGCAGGTGCAAAGGTCATCGACTTGGGCAATGGAGTATTGCTTCCCGGTTTGATCGACGCACATTCCGGAATCGCGATTGAAGGCGGAGCCTCCGAGTCGACATTAGAAGTGACTCCGAAGATTCGCATTGTCAATTCGATCGATTGGTCGTCGCTTGCATTTCGTCAGGCCCGAAGCGACGGCATCACGTCGACGTGTATTGTTCCAGGCACCGACAATGTGATAGCCGGCCTGTCTTGTGTTGTGAAAACCGCAGGCGATCGGCCGCAACGAATCATGAAAGCAGATCACTCTCTGGTGATTACGCTGGCGTCGGACCCTGGTAGCGGCAATTCATCGCGAAATCGACCTGACTCGATCTACACGCGTTTGCCGACGAACCGAATGGGCGTCGTGTGGATTTTGCGCAACGAATTCGGCCGAGCAAGAGAGCCCAGGTCGGCGGATTCGATTCTGCAGGAGTCGTTGGCAGGTAAGCGGCCTGTCGTATGTGTTAGCCGGTCTGAATCGGACATAACGGCGGCACTACGACTTCGCAAGGAATACCCGATGACAATGACCATCGCCGGTGCTCACGAGGCGTACAAGGTTCGGAAGGAACTGTCAGCCGAAAAAACGCCGGTCTACCTGGCCCCCATCGTCGGAACTGCCGGCAATGGGCCTGAAAGCACTGAAACGATTTTGAATCTCGCCGGGGTCATGCACGATGCCGGCGTTCCGTTTGCGCTGACCGGCGGGAAGTTGCTCGATCAGGCCCGCCTCGCCGTCAGATTCGGCTTGCCAAAGGACGTCGCGCTAGCGGCCATCACAGCGGCTCCGGCAAAACTGCTGGGTCTTGAGACGAGAATTGGCCGCATCGCCGTTGGAAGCGACGCGGACTTGATTGTCCTGAGCGGCGATCCTTTCGAACTGTCAACGACTATTCGCTGGACGATGATTGACGGCGTCATTCGCGCCGAGGAGTGATATTCAATGAAGACGTTTCGATTTGCGCTGTCGGTTGCCGCTGTATTTTGCGGCGCGCTGACTGCCCAAGAAAGAATCGCCATCAAAGCCGGCCGGATACTGCCGGTTTCGGGCCCGGCAATCGAAGGCGGCGTCATCCTCATCCATCAAGGCAAGATTGAAGCCGTCGGGAAGAATGTAACGATTCCTGCCGGTGTCAAGATCATTGACGCGTCCACCAAAGTCGTGGTTCCGGGCCTGGTCGAGGCCCACAGCATGCGCGGGATGGATCAAGTAAATGAAACGAATCCCAATGTGCCTTTTCTCTCTGTCATCGACGCGATTGATCCCAGCCAGGAATATTTCGAGGAGTGCCGGCGACAGGGAATTACGACGATCGCAGTCGTGCCCGGAAATGCGACGATGTTTGGCGGCCAGGCAGCCATCGTCAAGCCGACGGGAAGCATTGTGGAGGACATGATTGTCAAGAAAGCCGTCGGAATGAAGATTTCGCTGCGGCCGACAGCGGATCGCAATCGTATGGGACATGTCGCTGCGATCCGCAAGGAACTTGACGCAGCTCGTGACTCATTGGCCTCACCGCCCAAGAAAGACAGTGTCAGTCCCTCGGCGCCGGCTCCCAAGCCTGCCGAGTCGCGGCCCCCGACGGCGTCGAACGATGAGGATACCCAGCCGCGCCGGCCTCGTGGCGGCGGCGGCCGCCCCGGCGGCTTCTCGGAACAGCCCGATGCCGCTTTGGTGCGCGAAGCGCTTACGAAACTGCTCAAGGGCGAAATGATCTCCTATGTCTATTGCGATCTGGCGATGGATGTGCCGCAGGCTCTCAACTTGATCAAAGAGTACAAACTCAAAGCGGTGTTGGTGCTTAGCCAGGATTGTTACAAAGCAGTGAAACAGATCGCGGCCGCAAAATTGCCGGTGGTTCTGGATTCCACACTTGCCTTTTGGGAGGCCGATGCACGAACGGGACAAGAGCGTCAGGTTGTCGTTCCCAAGGTCTTCCGTGATGCGGGCGTACCGGTGATGTTTCAAGTTACCGGAATCGCCGCCGGGACGTTGTTTCGCGCGCCAAGCCTTCCTCCGACGATCGGCACGAACTACCTGTGGTATCAAGCTGCCACGGCCGTGAAATACGGTACCCCGGCGGACGAAGCTCTGCAAGCGATCACATTGCGGTCGGCGCAAGCGCTCGGTGTGGGCGAGTCAGTGGGGTCCATCGAATCGGGCAAGAACGCAGACTTGGCCATCCTTACTGGCGATCCGCTGAAACTCGACACTTGGGTCGACAAGACGTTAATCGGCGGCAAAGTCGTTTATGAGCGTGAGAATGACCGAAAACTGAAGTCTCTCCTGAAACCGGATTAGTTGGTCGGCATCGAACAGGGTCCAGTCGAATCATGAAACTTCGATCTCTTGCAACTTGGCTGTTGATTGCGTCGTCGGCGATCGCTACGGAACCGCATGCCTACCATGCGGCGAAGCTCTGGCCGGGAAACGGCCCGGTGATTGTCGATGCGACGCTAGTGGTGCGCGATGGCTTGGTTGTGGCCGTCGGCAAACGAGCGGAAGTGCCGATTCCGGCGGGCGCCGTTGTCCACAACCTCGGCTCAGCCACGATCATTCCCGGCCTAATCGTTGCAGAATCGAGTCTTGCGGATGGTGGGCGTGATGATCTCTTGGCGCTCACGCCGCACTATCGTGCGATCGACGGATTCAATTGGTACGCCGATTACAGTACTCTTCTTGCAGGCGGCGTTACCACAGTGCAAATCGCCCCCGGCGAGCGTCGATTACTGCCTGGCCAAGGCGCCGTTGTGAAACTCTTCGGCGACGACATGACCGCTCGCACTCTGCGAGAATCAGAGAGCCTGCGCGTCATCCTCTCGGACGCATCGCGCACTCCACCGCGCATTTATGAGCCGCCCGTCGGCGCCGTTTCTGTCGATCGGCCCTTGCAGCCGACGCAGCCGCAGTTAGCTGCAAGCCTTTCCCAGGCGATTGCCGGATTGCGAGCGACCTTTGCCGCCGCTCGCGGCAATGCGAACAGCCGCGATCCGTTTTTGCGAGCCGTCGCACAATTTGTCGAGAAACCACAGGCGGTTCGAGTTGCTGCGACAAGTGTCGCGGAGGTACAGGCGGCGCTGACGTTGGCCAGGGAGTTTCAACTTCGTTTGATCCTGGTCAATCCGCCAGTGACGAAGGACAAACTCAGCGCCTGGAAGGCCAACGTCGCCGGTGTTGTCCTCAATATTGGAGTCAGACCCGGATCGGTTGCCGACAGCGCAAGTGCGGCGCCGATTCAAGCCGCACGTGATCTGCAAGCAGCCGGCATTCCGGTAGCTCTTCGGATGTCGGCGGATGCGGATATCAAGGAGACGCTGTACCTCGCAGGACAATTCACCCAACGGCTCGCGCCGGTTGATGTCATGAAAATGTTGACGTCGGACGCCGCAACGGTTTTGGGCGTTGGAGATCGGGTTGGCACGCTCGCGGCCGGCAAAGATGCGGATTTCGCCGTCTTGACGGGCGATCCATTCGCAATGCACGCGCGGGTACAGTCGGTGCATGTTGAAGGCGAACCGGCCTACGTTGCGCCGTCCGGCGGCAACAAAGTGATTCGCGCAAGTCGTGTCTTGACGGGCAAGGGCGAATCGATTGCCGACGGCTCGATTCTATTTGAGAATCGGACGATTCGTGCAGTCGGTCGAGAAGTCTCGATCCCAGCCGATGCGGAAGAAGTGTCATTCCCAGGTGCAGTGATCGTACCCGGATTTGTGGATATGGGAGTGCGATTTGGAGTCGGTGGTCCACTGACTGCGCCGATTGCAGTTGGCAGCAAATTGGGAAATCGATTGCTACCTAGCGATCCAGCGATTCGCTCAGTTCGTACGTCCGGCACAACGACTGTCCTGCTTTCCGGACCGGCGCCGTCTTCGGTCCTGGCGTTTAAACTGACCGACTCGCCGCGCGTGATTGCAGAACCGGTCGCGTTGCGCTTTGCAGTGCGAGGAAACCTGACGAGCGCCGGGGCGAGTCTGCGCGAAACGCTGCGAAGCGCCAAAGCATATGACGCTGCCTGGCGGAAGTACGAGTCGGACCAGCCGGCATACGAGGCGAAAAAACGCGAGTTCGATGCTGCAACGCAAAAAGAAGGTTCTGGAAAGAAAGACGAAAAGAAACCGGAGCCGCCGAAAGCGCCTGAAAAGCCGGCGATGAACGAAGCGATGGAGCCGTTTCGATTGCTCTTCGCTGGCAAGTTGCCGGCCCTGGTAGAAGCACAACGCGAGGACGCAATTCGGCTTGCAGTTGCCATCTGCCGCGACGAGTTCAATCTTCGTACGTTGCTTATTGGTGCTGACGACGCGAGATTGGTTGTCGACTTGCTTGTCGCGAAGAATGTAAGCGTCATTGCCGGCCCGGATTTTGTTCGAACGGTCGATGGCGCCGAAGTCAATTTGCCGATTGGTTTGGCTTTGCGAAGCATCCCGTTCGCCTTTCACTCTGAGGCGGCTGCCGGCGCAAAGAATTTGTACTCGGCTGTCGGCTTTGCCGTGCACAAAGGTCTTAGCCCAACCGAAGGACTGCGCGGGTTGACGGCGACGCCTGCGGAGGCGCTCGGGCTGGATATTGGCATGCTTTCGGCAGGCAAAGACGCTGATCTCGTGGTGCTATCAGGAATGCCGTTTGAAGCGTCGACCCGCGTCCTCGCGGTGATGATCGACGGCAAATGGGTGCATCGGAGCGAATAACAATTTGATGGAAGGATGTGTTGCGATGGCAAGATTTTCACTCTTCTCGATTGTGCTTTGCGTCGTTCCGCTGGCGGCGACATTCGGCGAGGAGAAACCGAGTCCGCTGGACAAAGATCGGAAGGCAATCCAGGGAATCTGGATTGTAGAATCGGCGCACCGCGACGGAAAGAAGATACCGGATAACGAACGAGTGGAAGGTCCGGTGCTGTACGCGATCAAAGTGATGGAAGACAAGTTTCAGATTTCGTTGGAAAAATCGGGAGAGGAATACAAATTCGCTGGTGAGCCGATTCCGTTTTCGCTCGATGTGAGTGCCAGCCCCAGGATCATTGAGTTTGATTTCTCTCCAAGTGAAAAAGGGTACTGCATTTATTCGATCAAAGATGGTCAGCTCTCACTTGGATTCAACTATAAGGACGGTCCGTTGGGCGATGCCACGAAGGTGCGCGAAAAACTGCCGAAGTCGTTCGAGACGAAACTGGGCGACGGAAGTTATGTCTTCGTGCTCAAGAAGGCCAAGTAGACATCCGACGTGGGGTTTTCGAACATGCGAATGCAAGCAATGATATTCACGGGAGTGCTGTTCTGCTTCTCGGCTTCGAACGCAGCCGAGAAGCCAAAGGTAGCGATTCACGTTGCCAAGGCGATAACTTGCGCCGGCGAGCACATCGACAACGCGACGATTCTCGTTGCCGACGGAAAGATTAAGGCGATCGGTCCTCGCGCCAAGATCGCGACGCCTGCCGGGTACGAAGTGATTGACCATGGCGACAAGTGGGCGATGCCGGGACTGATCGATGCTCACAGCCACGTCGGCGGCACTGGCGACATCAATGAAATGGTTTATCAGACCAACCCGGAACTTCGCGTTCTGGATGTGATTCGGCCCAACAACGATCAGTTGAAGACGGCTGTCGCCGGCGGCGTAACGACCATCACGTTTATCCCTGGTTCCGGCACCAATATGGGCGGCTGGGGTGCCCTGATGAAAACCGGACCTGGCTCACTCGACGACGTGCTGATTCGATTTCCGGGTGTTCTCAAAATTGCACAGGCCGGCAATCCGGAGCGCCGCGGCGGCGAAGTCGGCAGCGGACGCATGGGAATGAACCATGTCATTCGCGAGCAGTTGCGCGAAGGCATGGGCTACGTTCGCGACTGGGACGAATTCGAAGCCGGTCGCCGCAAAGACAAGCCGGCGGTCAACCTGCGGCTCGATTACTTCAAACCGTTGTTCCGCCAGCAAATTCCTGTTGTAGTACACACTCAGGGCTATCAGGTCATCATGAGCACCCTGCGTATTTTGCACGATGAAATGAAACTAAAGGTCGTCATTGATCATGGTTGTTTCGACAGCAATTTGCTTTCCGAAGAAATCAACAAGCGGGGCATACCGGTGATGGCTGGGCCCCGAGGATTCCGCTATGACGCGGCTGTGGGGCAAGTGAAAGGGCAAGTGGCAGGCTTTGCCGATCGCGGCGTCAAGGCGCTTGGCGTCAATACCGATGCACCCGTTGTGCCGCAGGAAGAGCTTGCCTTTCAGGCGACGATGGCAGTCCGTTTGGGCTGGTCCGATGACGCGGCTTATCGCGGGCTGACGATCGAACCTGCGAAAGCTCTGATGATTGACAAACGAGTCGGCTCGCTGGAAGTCGGCAAGGACGCGGACATTCTGATCACCACGGGCTCGATCCTCGATCCACGACACTACGTCGTTCAAGTGTGGATCGACGGCAAGAATGCTTACGATGTCAAGAAGACCAGACGAAGGTTCTAACATCGGCAAGAATCAGGTGCTCCATGCGCGGTGTTATTGCAATTGCGTTGCTTGTACCGGCAGTCTTGACGGCGGCCGATTCGCCGTTGGCGATTCGAAATGCCGTCGTCGAGACGATGGCGAGCACCGGCCGGATTGAGGGCGCGACGGCTGTCATTCGTGACGGTAAGTTCGCTGCGATCGGCAAAGAGGTAGCGGTTCCACCGGATGCAACCGTGATCGATGCCGCCGGCGGCACGCTGATGCCGGGCATAATCGACCCGTATTTCGAATTCGCAATCACAGGGGCTACTACGGACTCAGGGCCGCGAACGGTGGTGGTGGGCGGCAGGCAGATTACGTTGCCAGGTGGCGGCGGTCGAACGGGAAGCGGATATTCGCGAGTTGCAGATAGCTTTTATGCGTACGACGCAGGGTTTAAGCCCTTGCCGAGAACCGGCCTCACTCGTCTCGGCGTTGTGACGAACGGCATGGGACAGGCGGCAATTGTACGTGTCACGCCGAAAGACCCTCAGCGTATGATGGATCAGCCTGACGGATTTGCATTTGTCTCCGTCACAAACTCAAGTGAGAGTCTCGACCAGGTTCGCCAACGCCTATCGTTTGCCGCACGAGGCGGGAAAGAAGCAGCGGGAGGCAGCAGGCCCGACGGCTTTGGCGCCAGCGCGACACAGGGAGCAAAGCTTTGGGCGGACGTTGTTGCCGGCAATGTTGCGCTCTTCGCTGAGTGCGCAAACTCGGCCGCTGTTTTGCACTTGCTCAAGGCGATTGAACCTTACAGAAATGTGAAGCTGGTGCTGTTCCTTGGCGGCGATTCAATCGCAGAAACCGTCACGGCGATCAAAGACCGAAAGGCGACAGTCATTGTGCGACCGGGGCTTGAATTATTGCCCAACACTCGGGATCGATTCAACCCGGCTCGGCTGCTTTACGAAAACGGCGTCGAAGTGGCTTTTACGCTGACTGGCCGGCCGCCGCAAGCTGGTGGTGGTGGCGGCGCTGGAAGAGGATTGGGCGGCGAAGAAACGCCGTCCGTTCGAACAATCGATTCCGAGTTTCCGCTTTTTCCAGTCGCGATAGTCGTGAAGACCGGAATGCCTCGCATAGCAGCGCTCGAATCGCTGACAAAGAAACCGGCTTTGATATTGGGGATCGAGAAGACTCATGGCTCGATTGAGCCCGGCAAGGCAGCGGATGTCTTGCTGTATTCCGGCGATCCACTTGACCCGGCTAGCCGGTTGCTGCGAACCATTGTCGACGGGAGGGTCGTGCATGCGAACTAATCGAATCACGCTGGCTGTGATGTTGATCATTGGCAGCATTGGAATTGCACAAGAACCCAAGAAGGCCGGGCCGATCACTGCCATCGTCGGCGCCGACGTGTATCCGGTGTCGCAGGGCGTGATTAAGGGCGGCACGATCCTGGTTCAGGACGGCAAGATTTTGAAGGTTGGAAAAGACGTGCCGGTTCCGGAAGGAGCAATCGTCATTGACTCCAAAGGCAAGTCGGTCACACCAGGCTTTGTAACGGTAAGTGCAAGCGGAGTCGCCGTGCGTGCCCAGGTCGGACCCGGCGGCGGTCAAACGCCTGGGCAGGGCGGCGCAACGCCAGGTCGGCTCGCGGACTCGCTTAATCCATTCGACCGCAACATTCAGATCTGCCTAGCTGCCGGCATCACAACCGCTTGCGTCGAAGTGGGCGGCGGCGGCGGCGGACGATTTGGCCGTGATCCAGCGCCGGATGACACAAATGTTTGCCCGTGCTGCGGGTTGACGTTCCTGCCAACGGAACCCATCGGTCCGACCCCGCCGGCCGAGCGCACTGCTCGCCGTCACGCGGTCCTTCGCATGACCTTCGGCGACATGACGCCGATGCTCGTTAAGGAATCGCCGTTCTATCATTTGCCTGCCGGCTCATTTGTCGGGGCGATGAATCGCCATCAATGGCGCGAGCAAATCCAACGTGCGAAACAGCAGGTGAAGGATCAGGGCGATGCCGATCCGGCTGAGATGCCGTTCGGCGTGCCTGGCGGCGGCTTCGGTCGCAGCGTGGTGCCGGAAATGTTGCGTTTGGTCAAAAAGGAGATTCCGCTTCGCACTGATGCCGCCTCGAAGGAGCAGATTCGCGACATGATCGCGCTGGCGAAAGAACTTGATTACAACCTCGTTCTGGAAGGCGTTCAGGAGGCATGGCTCATTCCCGATGAGATCAAGAGCAGTAAGTCGCAAATCATTTTGACCCCGCGCAGCCGACGTCGACCGACGCCGGGCAAGGAGGACACAACCGGCAGCTCCATCGAAACCTCCGGCACACTAGCCAAAGCGCAAGTGCCGTTTGCGGTTGCGCCACTGAGCACCTCGATCAGCCTGGACGGCATTCCAGGCCGCGATTTGTCGAGTCTGATGCTCGAAGCGGCTTTTGTGGTTCGCGGCGGCGCGAGTGAACAAGATTCCTTAGCGGCGCTGACCATCGTGCCGGCGAAGATGTTGGGAATGGACAAACGAATCGGCTCGATTGAAGTAGGCAAAGACGCTGACCTTCTGATTCTTACTGGGCAACCACTTGATTATCGCACGCTGATCGACAAAGCTATAATCGGCGGCAAGGTTTATTACGACCGTGTACGTGAAAAGATCTATCCCGACATGCCGAAGCCATAGTTCATCTGTGGGTCGGAAGCTGGGCTATTGAAGGCGTCGAACGAATGAACTGGGACAGGATTCTTATTCGACGGTTCGCGGGAATTGTTTGCAGAAACACTTCGAGTCTGCGATGATACTTTACGGCTTTGTTGATGGATTGCCTCTCCCCACAGGAGTCCGACCATGAAAAGTCGAAACCGTCGTGAGTTTCTGGCCGATGTCGGCCGCGGAATGTTGGTCGCCAGCGTCGGTTCGGTGTTGGCTGCCGATATGGGCTTTGCGCCGGCACAAGCCGGGGAGGCGCCCGATCGACTGACTTTTGGAACGTTGGAGCCTCTGGTTGCGCTGATGCAAGAGACCCCGGCCGACAAACTGTTGCCGATTGTGGTCGAGAAGCTGCGAAGCGGAACCGAACTTCGAACAGTGGTTGCGGCAGGTGCTCTGTCGAACGCCCGTACTTTTGGTGGACATGATTATGACGGTTACCACACGTTTATGGCGATGCCCCCGGCATTTCAGATGGCGAGCGAACTTCCGGAAGAACGTCGCGCCTTGCCAGTGCTCAAAGTGCTGCATCGCAACAGCCGGTTCATTCAGCGTTTTGGCGGCACAGCGAAGGAGTCGTTGCACCCAATCTCTCATGAAACACCCGCTGAGCCAATGACCGAGGCCTCGACACGCGAAGCGACTCGCAAGGCCGATCGGTCGATCGCCGAGCGCACCCTTGCAGCAGCCGCAAAGAAGTCCGATGAAGAAGCGTACAACCAGTTGTTGATCGCCGTGCAGGACGATATCGATGTTCACCGCACTGTATTGGCATGGCGAGCTTGGGCGACGCTGGAGCTTACCGGCCGCGACCAGGCGCTGACGCTTTTGCGGCAGTCTGTCCGTTTCTGCGTCGATTCGGAACGAAACTCGATGGAGCGCAAACGGCCAACGCCGGGAGTGCGCACTCTGTTGCCCAGGCTGCTCGATCAGTACAAGCTGGTGGGCCGCAAGTCCGGCGATCGAAAGGCCGAGGATGGCTGGATGGACAAACTCAGCCAGACGATCTACTCGGGTTCACGCGATGCAGCGGCAGAGGCAGCGGCATCTGCGCTAGCGGAAGGCTTCTCTGCAGAGGATGTGGGTGAGTCGATCGCGCTTGCAGCGAACCGCCTCGTGCTGCGTGATCCCGGCCGCGACCGCCCATTTGACGGCCGGCCGGCAGGAACAGTACATGGCGCTTCCGTCGGCGTGCATGCTTCGGACGCCGCGAATGCATGGCGAAATATCGCACGCGTCAGCAACCAGCGCAATTCGGTGGCGAGCCTCGTCATCGCGGCGTATCACACGGCGGGGCAGGCCGGAAATGCCGGCCGCGAACCGTTGCCTTGGACCGAGCATCTTCGAGCGGTCAAAGGCACTGATGAGAAATCGCTCTTAGTGGAAATGGAATCTGCCATTCGAAATCGCGACCAATCCGGCGCCAGTGCCGTAGCGCAGAGATACGGCGAGATGGGACTTCCATCACGGCCGCTGTTCGACGTTCTCTTGCGATTTGCGGTCAGCGAGGATGGGGCATTGCATGCTGAGAAATACTACCGAACGGTTGTGGAAGATTTTGCATCCTCCCGTCCGGCATTTCGATGGCGGCAACTGGTGGCGCTTGCACGCGTCACTGCCAGCGAATTCGGCGTCCCTGCGCCTGGATATGCCGATGCATGTCGCCTGCTGAAGGTCTGATCAATTTCACAAGCTTAATGCGGTACTTTGCGTCCCCGGAATGCAACATATTCCGGGGACGTTTCAGTACGTCGGTACGGCTTCAACTACGGCGATCAATTCGTCGCCCTTTCTCACTTCGAGAGGCGAAAAGAACGTTACCCAACCTTCATCGTCGGCGATGCCCGATGCGATCTGCTGCTGCACGCCCGTCGCTGCATCGACCTGATAAACGTTCACTCGAACGCCTGCGACGCCTTCCAGATGGAACCGTTTGATGATCCGGTCGTCCACGAACCGAAACGTGAAGTGAGGCTCGTGAAAGACCGGCGTCATGCCGGTCAGAGTCCGTAAGAGATGCCCATTGCACTGACGCACCGGTTGCGGCGGGTATTTGGGATAGCCGGGATCACGCGTGGACAATTCGCAAAGAAGAAACCGCGATCCCTTCGGCGTATTGATAACTCGAACGTGCGCGCAGGCTTCGCATAGGGAATTGCTCATAATTCTCCTTCCGACTGCACTCGCGGAGTGATCCAACAGGACTCGTGTCGGTTCATGCCGATGTGCGGGTAGTAGGCGACCGCGTTCGGCGCTGCAAGTAAGATAAGAGATGTTTTCAATCCGGCAGCTTCGTGTGTGCGGCGAAGCAATTCGCGGCCGATTCCTTTCCGTTGATGCCGTTCATCGACCGCCAGATCGGAAAGATACGTGCAATACGCAAAATCCGTGATTGCACGTGACACGCCGACGAGTTCAGAGCCAATGCGAGCGGTGAAAATCACGTCCGCATGTCGCAGCATCTTTTGTATCGTTGCAAGATCATGCACCGGCCGCCGCTCCGCCAGCGTCGATCGCCGAAGGATGTCGACGAATGCCGCGGGCGACAAATTCGGTTCAAGTTGGTAGTCGACGTCCGGCATCGTGTGAAACCTCGATACGTGCGAACGGGTATTTGAACAGTGATCAATTCCGTTGTCGGTATACTGACGACCAGGGAACGAGCACATTGCCATCGCATTCGTCAAATGTCGGAGTCAACGATGCCGCATCGCCGAGCTTGCCGCCAGATGCCGATCATTTTGTTCTTCGCGTTGACGGCGGCTTCATTGCAAAGCGCTGAGCCGGTGCGCATCGTAGTGCTCGGCGACTCGATCACGAAAGGCGTGCGATCCGGCGTCAAGGCGGAGGAAACGTATGCAGCCCGACTGGCAGACACTCTCAGGCAACAAGGGCTGATCGTCGAAGTGTTCAACGCAGGGGTCGGCGGTGAAACCACGTCGGGCGGACTCAAACGACTGGATAAGGCCGTGCTCGAAAGACGGCCTCACATTGTCACAATCATGTACGGTACGAACGACAGTCATGTTGATGCTGGCGCGAAAGCGGAGCGTGTCTCGGCCGCTGATTTTGAGTCGCATTTATCGCAGTTGGTAGACCGCATCACTGCTTCTGGCGCGATGCCGATCTTGATGACCGAGCCCGGTTACGCAGAGAACGGTCCAAAGAACGGCCTCGGCGAGGATTGCAATGTGCGACTTGGCCGATTCATGGAGGTTTGTCGATCGGTGGCAATCGCAAAGAAGACGCCAGTCGTCGATCATTTTTCTCACTGGATGGCCGTTCGAAACAAGGGCAACAAGCTTCAGTCATGGACGACCGACGGATATCATCCAAACCCCCGAGGTCACGACGAGATCGCATACCGAATGACTCAGGTGTTGTTGCCGTATGTTCAACAGACGGCTGATAGGTGCGACGCCTGGTCGCCGGACAGTCTTTATCGAACGAAACTGGATACACTGTCGAAGGGCTACGACGGGAAGATGTGCTGGGTGCACCCACGTGCCGGCGCGATTCCCGGAGCGGAACCCACGGTCGTCCTGACGATGCAAAGGCTGCTGCTTACAGGCAGCGACGTCTTCTATGCACTAAACGAAGTTCGATCCGACAATTTCGGTCGGAAGTGGTCTCCGCTGACGGAACATGGAGAGACGCTTGGCCGGCGTAACGAATCCGACGGAGTCATTGTTGCTGCATGCGATTTCACGCCGAAGTGGCATGCCAAGTCAGGAAAGCTGCTGGGAATCGGGCACACGGTGCGCTATCGCAACAACAAGGTGATTGCCGACCGGCTTCGAGAAACGTGCTATTCGGTGTACGATTCAGTCAAAGGGACCTGGACGCCTTGGACAACCCTGGCAATGCCCAACGAGGCGAAGTTCGAAAATGCCGGTGCAGGCAGCGTGCAGCGCGTCGATTTGCCAAACGGCGACATCCTGTTGCCAATCTACTTTCGATCCCGCAATGAGAAGCATTATCGAGTCACGGTTCTGCGCTGCACTTTTGACGGCAAGTCGTTGCGATACGTCGATCACGGCACCGAACTGAATCTGTCGGTCGGCAGAGGACTGTACGAACCCTCCCTTACTCGATTCGGCAGCAAGTACTACTTGACCATGCGAAACGATTTGGCCGCTTATGTCAGCGTCAGTGATGACGGGCGCTCCTGTTCGGAACCGCGGAAGTGGGAATGGGACCAGGGCGGTGAGATCGAATCGTACAACACTCAGCAGCACTGGGTATCACATTCAAATGCGCTCTATTTGGTGTACACCCGCAAAGCTGTGCATAACGACCATGTTTTTCGCCATCGTGCTCCTTTGTGGATGGCGCAAGTCGACCCAAATCGACTTGTCGTAAATCGGAAGACGGAACGGATCTTGGTGCCGGCACTTGGCGCACGCCTCGGCAACTTCGGAGTGGTCGATGTCAATGCGAATGAATCGTGGATTACCGTGGCAGAGTGGATGCAAACGTGGCCGCCGGAAATCGTCATTCAGCCCGGCAACGCTTATGGCTCGGACAACCGAGTGTATGCTGCTCGCCTTCGCTGGTCGAAGCCCAATGAGGCGTGGGATAAGAGATAGGACTTCAGTCCTTTTCCTCAAGCAATGCCACGATCTTGCTTCGCATAACCCGTTCGCCCTCGACGTTTCCCCAGTTGAGCTCGCCGTCCCATCGATACCGAACAACGCCTTTCTTGTCGATCAAGTAGACGCTGGGCCACCAGCGATTGCCCCATAAGTTCCACGTCTCGGCTCTCGCATCAACTGCAGTCGGGTAGCTCAAGTCCTGATCGATGATCTTCTTTCGAAGTTGCTCAACATTTCTTTCGGCAACGGTTTCGGGAGTGTGAACGCCAAGTATGGTGACGGCCTTCTCAGTAAAATCGCTGTGCCACTTCTTGTAATGCGGGTAATTGCGAATGCAATTGACGCAGCCAAACGCGTAGAAATTCAGCACGACGACTCGTCCGCGAAGGTCTTTGAGAGTCATGGGCTTGCTATTGATCCACTCCGTAATGCCTTTCAATTCCGGCGCTGGAATGGACATCGCCACCGGTTCCGTCGCCTGAATGAAGTGACGAAAGTTCGCGCACAAAATCAAAGTGAGCGACACAGCCATTGCCGAAAGCTTCATGTTTCGCCCGCCTTGTCCGTGGAGTAGATCGTTCGGCCGCCATCGACCGGAAGGCAAACGCCGGTAACAAAATCATTGTCCCAAAAGGACAGCACGGCTTGTGCGATATTGGCGGGGCTGCCTTCACGTTTCAATAGTGTGGCATGGATCGCGGTGCGACGTTCACTTTCGGGTAAGTCCGCCGGCAGCATTACCGGTCCGGGCATGATGCAATTTACGCGAACATGCGGATTCCGGTGTGCCAACTCAACCGCGAAACTGCGAGTCATCGTTGAAACGGCGCCCTTCGATGGAAAGTAAGCGGAGTAGTCTAGGTATGGTCGAGACTCGGCCCAGTCGCCGATGTTGACGATGAGCCCGCCCTCGGGCTGCTGGACCATGGCCAATCCCGCATGTTGACTGCAAAGGAAAGTTCCGACAGCATTGGCCTCAAAGTGAGCGCGTACATCCGCTGCGGTAACGTCTTCCAGCCTCTTGCTCTCCCAAATAGCGGCGCAGTTGACCAGCAGATCGATGCGGCCGAATCGTTCCAAGATGCCGCGAATCATGGTTCGAACGGCGAGTTCGTCGGCGAGGTCGGCCTGAAAGGCAGCAGCCGATACTCCTCGTTTTGCGAAATCCGCAATCGCTTCCGCTGCAGCGCTTGCAGACTTGCGATAGTGAATTGCGAGCGCGAAGCCTCGCGCCGCAAGTGCTTGAGCGACATGCCAACCGACGCGCTTGGCGCCGCTGCCGGTCACAAGAGCAACAGGAGGAATACTCATTCGTATTCAACTTTCACAATGGCGATTTGTCTCATCTCAACTTGGATGCCGACAATGTCGCGACATTCGCTAACATCCAGACGGACAGCAGTAAGGTCAAAATACTGGTCCATCGTCGGCGTGTCACCTGGCCTCAAAGTCGATCCAGATTTGCGATCGTCCGCTCGCTTTGCACGTTGCCGGTATTGAGCGTTGAGGGAGGCTCGAATAGAAGGACGTGAGCCTCCTCGTCGGCGACCGGCCGGTGTTTGACGCCACGAGGGACGATGAGAAACTCGCCCTGCTCCAGCCAAACGTTTCTATCTCGGAACTCCATCCGAAATCGGCCTTTTACGACAAGAAAGAGCTCGTCCTCGTGGTCGTGGTGGTGCCAGACAAACGGCCCCTGGAACTTGACCAGTTTCACTTGCTGACCATTCAGTTCGCCAACGATCTTCGGCCTCCAATGATCGGCGAACTGTGCCAGTTTCTCGGCAAGGTTGACCTTATTCATGGAGCGAATTCCCGTTTGCCTGAGAAAAGGAGCTTCCACCCCCACGCGAACGAACTCATTCGATGAGTTGAAAACGAAAGCACTCGACAAGATGGTCGTTCACCAAGCCGACGGCTTGCATAAAGGCATAGCAAATTGTGCTGCCGACAAATTTGAATCCCCGTCGCAACAGGTCTTTGCTCATTGCGTCCGACTCTGCCGACTTTGCCGGGACTTGTTGCATCGCTGTCCAGGCGTTTCGCTTTTGCTTGTCTTCAACGAAACGCCAAATGTATCTGTCGAATGATCCAAAACTTTCTTGAATCTTCAGAAAGCACCTGGCGTTTTGAATCGACGCATCGATCTTGAGGCGATTACGGACAATCCCTGCATTCGAGAGCAAACCTAATCGCTCCTTCGTGCCGTACTCGGCGACGATAGCCGGGTCGAAGTTATCGTATGCAATGCGATAGTTCGGCCTTTTCTTCAGTATTGTCTCCCAGCTCAATCCAGCCTGTGCGCCTTCGAGGATCAGGAACTCGAACAGGAGCCGATCGTCGTGGACTGGCACACCCCATTCGATGTCGTGATACGTCGTGGAAAGGTCGGTCTTGGCCCAGGGGCAACGAATCATTTTTTGGCCCGCGATGAATTTGCTCGGAGATCAATCCGAGGGTTGTTTGAAATTGCCGAAGGACAGAAGTTCATTGTTTCATCTAGCTGAAAACGACAGTAGCCGCAAGTCCTTGACCTGCGGCTACTTCCTAGCGAGGGCGACGGGACTCGAACCCGCAACCACCGGATCGACAG